>Ga0316583_10000454_pt1 | contig 12093 bp, 5 predicted proteins | sample J_170502JBrBrA_D_FD_204513 | JGI IMG/M metagenome (GOLD analysis project Ga0316583, IMG submission 204513) | Rhizosphere microbial communities from salt marsh grasses in Alabama, United States - J_170502JBrBrA | ecosystem: Host-associated > Plants > Roots > Rhizosphere | place: USA: Alabama... | reverse complement strand
GGGCTCAAGAACCTGACCGTGCCCAACGACTACCTGATCGGCAAGGTCATCGCCCACGACGTGGTGGACGAGGCCACCGGTGAGATCGTTGCCGGCGCCAATGCCGAGATTACTGCGGAGCTCCTGGAAAAGATCGTCGCCGCCAATCCCAAAGAGATCAGGACGCTGTACATCAACGATCTGGATCACGGACCGTACCTGTCCGACACGCTGCGCATCGATCCCACTCAAAACGACGTCGAGGCGCAGGTGGAGATCTACCGCATGATGCGCCCCGGCGAGCCGCCCACCAAGGAGGCGGCACAGCTGCTGTTCCAGAACCTGTTCTTCAGCCCCGACCGCTATGACCTGTCCCCCGTGGGCCGCATGAAGTTCAACCGCCGCGTGGGCCGTGACGAGATCACCGGCGCCGGCGTCCTGACCGAGCAGGACATTATCGACGTGCTGAAGGTGCTCATCGATATCAAGAACGGCAACGGTACCGTGGACGACATCGATCACCTGGGCAACCGCCGCGTACGCTCGGTGGGCGAGATGGTGGAAAACCAGTTCCGTGTCGGGTTGGTGCGCGTGGAGCGTGCCGTCAAGGAGCGGCTCAGCCTGGCCGAGTCCGAGGACCTGATGCCACAGGAGCTGATCAACGCCAAGCCCATCTCCGCAGTGGTCAAGGAGTTCTTCGGTTCCAGCCAGCTGTCCCAGTTCATGGACCAGAACAATCCCCTGTCCGAGGTCACCCATAAGCGCCGCGTGTCGGCCCTGGGCCCAGGCGGCCTGACCCGGGAACGGGCCGGTTTCGAGGTGCGCGACGTGCACCCCACTCACTACGGCCGGGTGTGCCCCATCGAGACGCCGGAAGGTCCCAACATCGGGTTGATCAACTCTCTGGCGGTGTACGCACGCACCAACGAATACGGCTTCCTGGAGACGCCGTACCGCAAGGTGGTCAACCAGCGCGTCACCGACGAGATCGAGTACCTGTCGGCTATCGAAGAGGGCCAGTACGTCATCGCCCAGGCCAACGCGTCCCTGGATGAAAAAGGCCGTCTCATCGACGAGCTGGTGTCGTGCCGTCACCAGAACGAGTTCACCATGTCGACGCCCGACCGCGTCAACTACATGGACGTGTCGCCGAAGCAGATCGTGTCGGTGGCCGCGTCCCTGATCCCGTTCCTGGAGCACGACGACGCCAACCGTGCCTTGATGGGCTCGAACATGCAGCGCCAGGCGGTGCCGACCCTGCGCACCGAAAAGCCCCTGGTGGGCACGGGCATGGAGCGGGCGGTGGCCATCGACTCGGGCGTGACGGTGGTGGCCGATCGCGGCGGTGTGGTGGATGCCGTGGACGCCAGCCGAGTGGTGGTGCGCGTCAACGACGACGAGACCCTGCCGGGCGAGCCGGGCGTGGACATCTACAACTTAACCAAGTACACGCGGTCTAATCAAAATACCTGTATCAATCAACGCCCGCTGGTGCATCCCGGTGACGTGATCGCCCGCGGTGACGTGCTGGCCGACGGGCCGTCCACCGATATGGGCGAGCTGGCCCTGGGCCAGAATCTGCTGGTGGCGTTCATGCCGTGGCACGGGTTCAACTTCGAGGACTCCATCCTCATCTCCGAGCGCGTGGTGGAGGAAGACCGCTATACCACCATCCACATCGAGGAGCTGACCTGTATCAGCCGGGATACCAAACTGGGCCCGGAGGAAATCACCTGTGACATCCCCAACGTGGGGGAGAGCGCCCTGGCGAAGCTGGACGAGTCCGGCATCGTTTACATCGGTGCCGAGGTCAACGCCGGCGATATCCTGGTGGGCAAGGTCACGCCCAAGGGCGAGACCCAGCTGACCCCGGAGGAGAAGCTGCTGCGCGCCATCTTCGGCGAGAAGGCCTCCGACGTGAAGGATACCTCGCTGCGGGTGCCCTCGGGCATGAACGGCACGGTCATCGACGTGCAGGTGTTCACCCGCGAGGGTGTGGAAAAAGACGCCCGCGCCCTGGAGATCGAGAAGGCCGAGCTGGCCAAGGCCAAGAAGGACTTGTACGACCAGTACCGTATCCTGGAGGACGGCATCTATCAGCGCGTGGAGCGCATGCTGACCGGCAAGACGGCGGCCGGCGGTCCCAAGGGCCTGAAGGCCGGCACCAAGATCGCCAAGACCTACCTGACCGAGGTGCCGCGGGAGAAGTGGTTTGAAATCCGCCTGCGCAACGAGGAGACCGATGTACAGCTGGGCCAGCTGCGCGAGCAGCTCAAGCAGCAGCGCAAGCTGGTGGACGCCAAGTTCGAAGAAAAGCGCAAGAAGCTCACCTCCGGTGACGACCTGGCGCCCGGCGTGCTCAAGATGGTCAAGGTCTACCTGGCGGTCAAGCGCCGCGTGCAGCCCGGTGATAAGATGGCGGGCCGCCACGGTAACAAGGGCGTGATCTCCATGATCGTCCCCGCCGAGGACATGCCGTACATGGAGGACGGGACGCCGGTGGATATGGTGCTGAACCCTCTCGGCGTGCCGTCGCGTATGAACGTGGGTCAGGTGCTGGAGGCCCACCTGGGGTGGGCGGCCAAGGGGCTGGGTCACAAGATCCAGCAAATGATCGAAGAACAAAAGGCGGCCGCCGAGCTGCGCAAGTTCCTCGACACCATCTACAACAAGACCGGTACCGGTCGCAAGGAAGACCTCGGGTCACTCACCGACGACGAGGTCGTCACCCTGTGTGGTCATCTGCGCGTCGGTGTGCCCATGTCGACCCCGGTGTTTGAGGGGGCCAAGGAAGATGAGATCAAGGGGCTGTTGGAGCTGGCGGGCCTGCCGCGCTCCGGCCAGACTACCTTGTACGACGGGCGCACCGGTGAGGCGTTCGACCGTCCGGTGACGGTGGGCTATATGTATATGTTGAAGCTCAACCACCTGGCCGACGACAAGATGCACGCCCGCTCCACGGGACCGTACAGCCTGGTGACCCAGCAGCCGCTGGGCGGCAAGGCGCAGTTCGGTGGCCAGCGCTTCGGAGAGATGGAGGTGTGGGCGCTGGAGGCCTATGGCGCTGCCTATACCCTGCAGGAAATGCTCACCGTCAAGTCGGACGACGTGGCGGGGAGGACCAAGATGTATAAAAATATCGTCGATGGCGATCATCGTATGGAGGCGGGGATGCCGGAATCCTTCAATGTCCTTATCAAGGAGATACGTGCCTTGGGGATCGACATTGAGCTGGAGTGACTGCGGCACTGCAGCGCGTGAGCCCCTGGTAAGTACGATTCTCGTAAATTAACCCGCGAGGAGAGAGCCTTGAAAGATCTACTGAATTTATTCAAACAGCAAGGTAGCATCGAAGAGTTCGACGCTATCAGGATCGGCCTGGCATCGCCGGAGAAGATCCGTTCGTGGTCTTTCGGCGAGGTGAAGAAGCCCGAGACCATCAACTACCGGACCTTCAAGCCGGAGCGCGACGGCCTGTTCTGCGCCAAGATCTTCGGGCCGGTGAAGGACTATGAGTGTCTGTGCGGCAAGTACAAGCGCTTGAAGCACCGCGGCGTGATCTGCGAGAAGTGCGGCGTGGAGGTGACCCTGTCCAAGGTGCGCCGCGAGCGCATGGGCCACATCGAGCTGGCCAGCCCGGTGGCGCACATCTGGTTCCTCAAGTCCCTGCCGTCCCGGCTGGGTCTGCTGCTGGACATGACCCTGCGCGATATCGAGCGGGTGCTGTACTTCGAGGCGTTCGTGGTCATCGACCCGGGCATGACGCGCCTGGAGCGCGGCCAGCTGCTCACCGACGAGGCCTATCTCGATGCGGTGGAGGAATACGGCGACGAGTTCGACGCCCGCATGGGCGCCGAGGCGGTGCAGCAGCTGCTGCGCACCCTGGACCTGAAGTCCGAGGTGGTGCGCCTGCGCGAGGAGATCAAATCCACCGGCTCCGAGGCCAAGGCCAAGAAGTACAGCAAGCGCCTCAAGCTCATGGAGGCGTTTCTGGAGTCCGGCAACAAGCCCGAGTGGATGATCCTGACCATCCTGCCGGTGTTGCCGCCGGAGTTGCGCCCCCTGGTGCCCCTGGACGGCGGTCGTTTCGCCACCTCGGACCTCAATGATCTGTACCGGCGCGTCATCAACCGCAACAACCGCCTCAAGCGTCTGCTGGATCTGAACGCCCCCGATATCATCGTGCGCAACGAAAAGCGCATGCTGCAGGAGGCGGTGGATGCCCTGCTGGACAACGGCCGCCGCGGCAAGGCGATTACCGGCACCAACAAGCGTGCCCTGAAGTCCCTGGCCGACATGATCAAGGGCAAGCAGGGGCGCTTCCGCCAGAACCTGCTGGGTAAGCGCGTGGACTACTCGGGCCGCTCGGTCATCGTGGTGGGCCCGAACCTCAAGCTGCATCAGTGCGGTCTGCCCAAGAAGATGGCCCTGGAGCTGTTCAAGCCGTTCGTGTTCAGCAAACTGGAGCACCGCGGCATGGCCACCACCATCAAGGCGGCGAAGAAGATGGTGGAGCGCGAGGGTCCCGAGGTGTGGGACATTCTCGACGAGGTGATTCGCGAGCACCCGGTGCTGCTCAACCGCGCACCGACGCTGCATCGCCTGGGTATCCAGGCGTTCGAACCGATCCTCATCGAGGGCAAGGCCATACAGCTGCACCCGCTGGTGTGCGCCGCGTTCAATGCCGACTTCGACGGTGACCAGATGGCGGTGCACGTGCCGCTGTCCCTGGAGGCGCAGCTCGAGGCGCGCAGTCTGATGATGTCCACCAACAATATCCTGTCCCCGGCTAACGGCGAGCCTATCATCGTGCCGTCCCAGGACGTGGTGTTGGGCTTGTATTACATGACCCGCGAGAGCATCGGGGCCAAGGGCGAGGGCTGGATGTTCGCCGATGTGGCTGAGGTGCACCGCGCCTTCGAGAACAAGGTGGTGGACTTGCATGCCCGCATCCAGGCACGCATCAATGAGACCTTGTTCGACGAAAACGGTGAGAAGGTCACCAAGCGCCGCCTGATGCAGACAACGGTGGGACGCGCCTTGCTGTCCGAAATCCTGCCCGCGGGCCTTTCCTGCGATCTGATCAATCAGAAGCTGGACAAGAAGGGAATTTCACGCCTTATCAACCTGTGCTATCGCCATGTCGGGCTGAAGGAGACGGTGATCTTCGCCGACCAGCTTATGTACATGGGCTTTTACTATGCCACCCGCTCCGGCGTGTCCATCGGTGTCGACGACATGGTCATCCCGGATCAGAAGGCGCGCATCATCGCCGCGGCGGAAAAAGAGGTCAAGGACATCGAGCATCAGTACATCTCGGGTCTGGTGACCAACGGCGAACGCTACAACAAGGTGGTGGATATTTGGTCCCACACCAACGACCAGGTGGCCAAGGCTATGATGGAGCGCTTGGGTACGGACGTGGTGACCGACGCCGCCGGTAAGGAGGCCAAGCAGCAGTCGTTCAACTCAATCTTCATGATGGCTGACTCCGGTGCCCGCGGCAGCGCCGCGCAGATCCGCCAGCTGGCGGGCATGCGCGGCCTGATGGCCAAACCGGACGGCTCCATTATCGAGACGCCCATCACTGCCAATTTCCGCGAAGGCCTGGACGTACTGCAGTACTTCATCTCCACCCACGGCGCCCGCAAGGGTCTGGCGGATACGGCGCTGAAGACCGCCAATTCCGGGTACCTGACCCGGCGCCTGGTGGACGTCGCCCAGGACCTGGTGGTCACGGAGGTTGACTGCGGCACCACCAACGGCGTCAAGATGCTGCCGTTGATCGAGGGCGGCGATGTGGTGGAACCCCTGCGCGAGCGGGTGCTGGGCCGCGTGGTGGCCCATGACCTGTCCGCTCCGGGCCGCGAGGATGAGATCGCCGTGCCGGCCGGCACGTTGTTGGATGAGCGGTGGGTGGACCAGCTCGAGACCCTGGGTATCGACCAGGTCATGGTGCGCTCGCCCATTACCTGTGATACCCGCTATGGCATCTGCGCCATGTGTTACGGCCGCGATCTGGGCCGCGGGCACCTGGTGAACATCGGCGAGTCCGTGGGTGTGATCGCCGCCCAGTCCATCGGCGAGCCGGGTACCCAGCTCACCATGCGCACCTTCCACATCGGCGGTGCGGCCTCCCGTGCGGTGGCCATCAACAGTGTGGAGATCAAGACCAAGGGCACGGTGCGCCTGCACAACATCAAGCTGGTGCGCCACAGCAGCGGCAACAACGTCGCTGTGTCCCGCTCCGGTGAGCTGACCGTGGTGGACGAGGTGGGCCGCGACCGGGAGCGTTACAAGGTCCCCTATGGCGCGGTCATCACCGTCAGCGACGGCGACGAGGTGGAGGCCGGCCAGATCGTGGCCAACTGGGATCCCCATACCCACCCCATCATTACCGAGGTGGCCGGGACCCTGCGCTTCCATGACTTCTCCGAGGGCATGACGGTACAGCGCCAACTGGACGAGATCACCGGGCTTGTGAGCCTGGTTGTGACCGACCCCAAGCAGCGCGCCGCCGCCGGGCGGGATATGCGCCCCATGATTAAGCTGGTGAACGAGAGCGGCATGGATATCAATATCCCGGGTACCGATCTGCCGGCGTCGTACTTCCTGCCGGCCGGCGCCATCGTCAGTGTCGAGGACGGTGCCACCGTGGGTATCGGCGATGTCATCGCCCGTATCCCGCAGGAGTCGTCCAAGACCCGTGACATCACCGGTGGTCTGCCGCGGGTGGCCGATCTGTTCGAGGCACGCAAACCCAAGGACACCGCCATCCTGGCCGAGATCACCGGCAACATCAGTTTCGGCAAGGACACCAAGGGCAAACAGCGCCTGATCATCTCCGGAAGCGGCGACGACCAGCGTTACGAGGAGCTGATCCCCAAGTGGCGCCACATTACGGTGTTTGAGGGCGAGCACGTGGAGCAGGGCGAGGTCATCGCCGACGGTTCCCCGAACCCCCACGATATCCTGCGTCTGCGTGGTGTCGGCGCCCTGGCGAGCTACATCGTCAACGAGGTCCAGGACGTGTACCGCCTGCAGGGCGTGAAGATCAACGACAAGCACATCGAGGTCATCGTGCGCCAGATGCTGCGCAAGGTGGAGGTCGCCGATTCCGGTGACAGCCGCTTCCTGGGCGGTGAACAGCTCGACAAGGCGCGGGTGCTGGAGGAGAACGAACGCCTCCAGGCGGAAAACAAGATTCAGGCCACCTACCAGCCGGTTCTGTTGGGTATCACCAAGGCCTCCCTGGCCACCGAGTCGTTCATCTCGGCGGCATCGTTCCAGGAGACCACCCGGGTGCTTACCGAGGCCGCCGTCAGCGGCAAGGTGGACGACCTGCGTGGTTTGAAGGAGAACGTGATCGTCGGCCGGTTGATCCCGGCGGGCACCGGTCTGGTGTATCACGACGAACGGCGCCGTCGCCGCCTGGAGAAGGAGACCGGAGAGGAAGTCAAGACCACCCCCGGGGTTTCGGAAGTGGAGGAGGCCCTCAAACAGGCGTTCAACGAGGCCTGATCGGCAAGCGGAATTTCCGGGAAAATCAATGGGCGAGGCACAAAACCTCGCCCATTGCATTGATAGAGAATCAATGCTGCGTTCGGCGGGTTGCGGGCATCGGGCGGAAAAGGGTATTCCCTGTTCTGTCCTTGACAGTGATTTGATTTAACCAGTAAAATTCCCGGTCTTTAGCAGACTTAATTCATCTGCTGACAATCTACAAAGCGTTCAACTGTTGGAGTCTGTTGTCGTTTTACACGGCACGCTCCGGTGGGTGAGCGCTTATATTTATCATTTGGTGGAGTATTTGAGAGTATGGCGACCGCCAACCAGCTTGTTCGCAAACCGCGGGAACGCAAAAAGGCCAAGAGTGCCGTCCCCGCCCTTAATGGCTGCCCGCAAAAGCGCGGCGTGTGCATGCGCGTGTATACCACCACGCCGAAAAAGCCCAACTCCGCCTTGAGAAAGGTGGCCCGCGTGCGTCTCACCAACGGCATGGAAGTGACCACGTATATCGGTGGTGAAGGTCACAACCTGCAGGAACACTCGGTGGTGATGATCCGCGGTGGCCGCGTCAAGGATTTGCCGGGCGTCCGCTACCATACCGTACGCGGTAGCCTCGACGCCTCCGGCGTGCAGGCGCGCCGCCAGGGCCGCTCCAAGTATGGCGCCAAGCGCCCCAAGACCTGATACAGCACTGACTGACGGATAACAACCATGCCGAGAAGACGTTTTATTGCCAAGCGTGAGGTCACGCCGGATCCGAAATACACCAGTATGACGGTGGCCCGGTTGATCAATGTCATGATGCGTGACGGGAAGAAGGGTGTGGCCGAGCGGATCGTTTATGGCGCCTTTGATCAGATCGCCAAGAAGGAAAAAGCGGATGTCCTGGAGGTCCTGGACAAGGCTTTAAACCATGTGAGTCCCATGGTTCAGGTGAAGTCCCGCCGCGTCGGCGGTGCCACCTACCAGGTGCCGATAGAGGTGCGCCCCACCCGCGGCGTGGCGTTGGCCATGCGCTGGTTGGTCCAGGCGGCGCGCAACCGCCGCGAAAAGGGCATGGGCATGCGCCTGGCCAATGAGATCCTGGACGCCGCCGAGCACCGCGGCGAGGCGGTTAAAAAGCGTGAAGATACCCATCGCATGGCGGAGGCCAACAAGGCCTTTGCCCATTATCGCTGGTAGTTGGAAACGAAAGTATAAAGAGCGCAGTGTGAGGACAGTTATTCATGGCACGTAAAACGCCCATCGAACGCTACCGGAACATCGGTATTACGGCACATATTGATGCCGGTAAGACGACGACGACCGAGCGTATCCTCTATTACACCGGCGTCTCTCACAAAATGGGCGAGGTCCATGACGGTGCGGCCACCATGGACTGGATGGCCCAGGAGCAGGAACGCGGCATCACCATCACTTCGGCGGCGACGACGACGTTCTGGCAGGGGATGGACAAACAGTTTCCCCAGCACCGCATTAATATCATCGATACGCCCGGCCACGTGGACTTCACCATCGAGGTGGAGCGTTCACTGCGCGTGTTGGACGGCGCCGTGTCCGTATTCTGCGCCGTGGGCGGCGTGGAACCCCAGTCGGAGACGGTATGGCGCCAAGCCAATAAATATCAAGTCCCGCGCATGGCGTTCGTCAACAAGATGGATCGCGCCGGCGCGAACTTCCTGCGCGTGGTGGACCAGGTCACCAAGCGCCTGGGCGCCCACCCGGTGCCGCTGCAGCTGCCCATCGGGGCGGAAGACAACTTCGAGGGCGTGGTGGACCTGCTGACGATGCGGGGCATCTACTGGGAAGACGCGGCCCTGGGTATGACCTACGAGGCACGGGATATCCCCGCCGACATGCTGGAAGAGTGCAAGAAGTGGCGCGAGCGGCTGGTGGAGGCCGCTGTTGAGGCCGACGAGGCCCTCATGGAGCGTTACCTGGAAGGCGAGGAATTGTCCGTCGAGGAGCTCAAGAAGGGTCTGCGTATACGCACGCTGCGCAACGAGATCGTGCCCGCCCTGTGCGGCTCCGCGTTCAAGAATAAAGGGGTGCAGGCCCTGCTGGATGCGGTTATCGAGTATATGCCGAGCCCGCTGGATGTGCCTTCCATCAAGGGTCATCTGGACGACGCCAACAATACCGAGTCCGAGCGCCACCCCGCCGATGACGAGCCGTTTTCCGCCCTGGCGTTCAAGATCGCCACTGACCCCTATGTCGGCACCCTGACCTTCTTCCGCTGTTATTCCGGGGTGCTGCGCTCCGGCGACGCGGTATACAACCCGGTCAAGCACCAGAAGGAGCGCATCGGCCGTATGGTTCAGATGCACGCCAATCATCGCGACGAGATCAAAGAGGTCTACGCCGGCGACATCGCCGCGGCGGTGGGTCTCAAGGACGTCACCACCGGCGACACCCTGTGCAGCATCGATGCGATCATCGTCCTGGAGCGTATGGAGTTCCCGGAGCCGGTGATCTCCCAGGCAGTGGAGCCCAAGACCAAGGCGGACCAGGAGAAAATGGGCATCGCCCTGAGCAAGCTGTCCGCTGAGGACCCTTCGTTTCGCGTCCACACCGATGAGGAGTCGGGCCAGACCATCATCTCCGGCATGGGCGAGCTGCATCTGGAGATTATCGTCGACCGCATGCTGCGCGAATTCAAGGTGGAGGCCAATGTCGGCAAGCCGCAGGTCGCCTACCGCGAGACCATACGCAAGTCGGTGGAGCAGGAAGGCAAGTTTGTGCGCCAGTCCGGCGGCCGCGGCCAGTACGGCCACGTCTATATCCGCTTGGAGCCTCAAGAGCCGGGTACCGGTTATGAATTCGTCAACGAGATCGTCGGCGGCGTGATCCCCAAGGAATACATCCCCGCGGTGGACAAGGGGATTCAGGAACAACTGCAGAACGGCGTTATCGCGGGCTACCCCGTGGTGGACGTGAAGGTCTCCCTTTACGACGGGTCGTACCACGATGTGGACTCCAGTGAAATGGCGTTCAAGATCGCCGGTTCCATGGCGTTCAAAGAGGGTGCCGCAAAGGCCTCTCCGGTGCTGCTCGAGCCCATTATGAAGGTGGAGGTCGTGACTCCCGAGGACTACATGGGTGATGTGATGGGCGATCTGAATCGCCGCCGCGGTTTGGTCCAGGGCATGGAGGACGCCCCGGCGGGCAAGATTATCCGCGCCGAGGTGCCGCTGGCGGAGATGTTCGGTTATGCCACCGATCTGCGTTCCGCGACCCAGGGCCGCGCCACGTACACCATGGAATTCAGTAAATACAACGAAGCACCGGCGAGTATCGTCGAAGCGGTTATTAAAAAGGCATCTTGATAACTAAACCAACGACTTTATGAGGGTATAGCCGTGTCCAAGGGAAAATTTGAGCGAAAGAAGCCGCATATTAATGTTGGGACGATCGGTCACGTGGATCACGGCAAGACGACGTTGACGGCGGCGTTGACGAAGGTGCTGGCTGAGAAGCACGGCGGCGAGTTCCGGGCCTATGATCAGATTGACAACGCCCCGGAAGAGCGGGCGCGTGGAATAACGATCGCCACGGCGCACGTGGAGTACGAGTCGGACAAGCGGCACTACGCGCATGTGGACTGCCCGGGTCACGCGGACTACGTGAAGAACATGATCACGGGCGCGGCGCAGATGGACGGCGCGGTCCTGGTGGTGTCGGCGGCGGACGGCCCGATGCCGCAGACGAGGGAGCATATATTGCTGGCGCGCCAGGTGGGTGTGCCGAAGATCGTGGTGTACCTGAACAAGGCGGACATGGTGGACGACGCCGAGCTTCTGGAGCTGGTGGAGATGGAGGTCCGGGAGCTGCTGGACAAGTACCAATTCCCGGGGGACGAGACGCCGGTGATCATCGGTTCGGCGCTGAAGGCGCTGGAGGGTGACACGAGCGATATCGGGGTGCCGTCGATCCTGAAGCTGGTGGAGGCGATGGACGAGTACATTCCGCTGCCGGAGCGTCCGGTGGACCTGCCGTTTTTGATGCCGATCGAGGACGTGTTTTCGATCTCTGGCCGTGGCACGGTGGTGACGGGGCGTATCGAGCGCGGCAAGGTGAAGGTGGGCGAGGAAGTGGAGATCGTGGGTATCCGCGATACGCAGAAGACCACGTGTACGGGTGTGGAGATGTTCCGCAAGCTGCTGGACGAAGGCCAGGCGGGAGACAACGTGGGCGTGCTGCTGCGCGGGACCAAGCGCGAGGAAGTGGAGCGCGGGCAGGTGCTGGCCAAGCCGGGCTCGATCACGCCGCACACGTACTTTGAGGCGGAAGTGTATATTTTGTCGAAGGAAGAGGGCGGGCGCCACACGCCGTTTTTCCAGGGATACCGGCCGCAGTTTTATTTCCGGACCACGGACGTGACGGGCCAGTGCGAACTGGGCGAGGGCGTGGAGATGGTGATGCCGGGTGACAACGTGGGGATGAAGGTGAAGCTGATTGCGCCGATCGCGATGGAAGAGGGGCTGCGCTTCGCGATACGCGAGGGCGGCCGCACCGTCGGCGCCGGCGTGGTCGCCAAGGTCATCGAATAGACAAACGGTTGCGGGTTTCGGGTTTCGGGTTTCGAGTTAGGAGATTGAACGTTAA
>Ga0316583_10000453_pt1 | contig 12104 bp, 12 predicted proteins | sample J_170502JBrBrA_D_FD_204513 | JGI IMG/M metagenome (GOLD analysis project Ga0316583, IMG submission 204513) | Rhizosphere microbial communities from salt marsh grasses in Alabama, United States - J_170502JBrBrA | ecosystem: Host-associated > Plants > Roots > Rhizosphere | place: USA: Alabama... | reverse complement strand
TCACCACGCCCATGCCCATTCAGCACGCCTGGCCAACAAGTGGTGGGAATTTGATATTGGCTGGTTCTACATTCGGCTACTCGAATTTGTCGGTCTGGCCCGGGTCAGGAAGATTGCGGCAAAGATTCATATGGTCGATGGTAAGCATTTAATCGACGTGGAAACCGTACGTGCCGTGATTCGTCATCGTTTTCATGTCATGAAGTTATATGGGCGCATGGTTATTAAACCAGTGGTCAAGCACGAATGCCGCAGTATCGACGTCCATGCCAGAAAAATACACAGAAAGTTGCTACGACGTGTGCGCAAGTTGATGACCCGAGAGGACATCAAACTCGATAGCACCGCCCTGCAAACGCTGAATGACGCGCTGAAGCAGAGTAAAACTCTGGAGACCGTGTATCATTTCAAGCAACAGCTCAAGGAACTGTGGCAGCAGTCGGCCAGCAATCAGGCCAAGCGAGTGGAACGCCTGCAGCACTGGTGCGTTGAAGCGGAAAAGACCGGTATCCAGGCATTGCAGGAATTTGCTACTTATATACGTGGCTACACTTTGCAGGCTTCATAACCCAACCGATATCGAGGCCGGAGTAAGCTGCTGGTTTATTCCGGTCTCCCTGTGTAATCGTCACTGTCCCAGTTGCTTATCAGAAAGATCTTCATAGATGGTGATTTATTTATGAAAGGTCTTTTCTATAAAACCTTTTATATAAAAAAATCTATTTCCTGTTTTTAAATATCATGCTAATAATTAGATGGGCAGGCTTATTCTTGCCATATTCTAGTTTAGCGATAGCCAAATAAATGCGCTATTTGTGGCAGATCTGCGTTTTAAGGACTTACTTTTATGCCATATGAAATTACCTACCATGATGAGCCGTGTGGCGCAATTACCAGGTTCTCTGGCGTAGTCACTGATCAGGATTTGTTGCAGAGTGGCCATGACCGGATAAGGTCAGTCGAATTTTTTGAAAAAATCACCTACTTCATTGATGATTATTCCATAGCAGAGGATATAGAAATTACTGCTGATGGAATACGTGATGTCTCGACATTTTCAGTAGAAGTATCAGTAGTAAACAAAAATATTAAATTTTTAATTGTTCTGCCTACTGAGCATTTATTTATATTAGGAACATTCTGGAAACTGTTATCTCTGGATACAGGATGGAATATTAGTATTGTGAAAAACCGGGAAGAAGCCAGGCAATGGATAAAAGATAATATCGGTTATATTTCATATTGAAATAACTGGATCAGGCATTTAAATATATACCCTTACCTTATTAGTCATCTGTTACTCATCATAATATCAGTTCTAAAAACGAATTTTTTCACCATCCTGGCTCCCATGGTGGAACGGCTCCAAACCGTTGCATGAAAAAATTGATCAACGCCCGCACGCGTGATGAAAGAGTGAGGTTGGGCAAATTGACCAGGTAGATAGCGCTTTCGGGTAACACCTGGTACGTGCGTAACAACGGTATTAATTGCTTTTTGCGCAGGGCGTCTCCCACCATGTAAACGGGAAGAATGCCAACACCCAGATCAGCAATCACGGCGGCATGTACGGCGTCCATGTCATCGGTTTCAAACATGCCGGCAACGGGTACTGATACTTTCCGTTTGTCGCGTTGAAAGGTCCAGCTTCCTCTGGGTGTGAGAGGAGAAAACAATATGCACTCATGCTTGCGCAGGTCATTGATGCGGCGTGGAGTGCCGTGCTGCTTGAGGTATGCGGGTGTGGCACAAACCACAGAGCGGTTATCGGCGAGCTTACGTGCCACCAGGTTCGGGTCCGGTTTAAATGAAACGCGAATACCAAGGTCGAATCCTGCCTCACCCAGATCGAGTGCGCTATTGCTGCAGGAAAGCTGAACCCGAATCTGCGGATATTGATGATAGAAATCTGTCAGCGCAGGTAATACATGCCGCACTGCAAATGCGGGGGAAGCGGTTACCTTCACCAGGCCGGCTGGTTCGACCTGGGTTTGAGTCAGGTGCTGCTCCGCCAGTTCCGCTTCCTGCACAATGCGGGCACAGTGTTCATAAAAGAGCGCGCCTGCCTCGGTCAGACTAAGTTTGCGGGTGGTACGGTTCAGCAGCTTTATCGCTAACGAGCCTTCCAGCGCACTCACGTGCCGGCTCACCAGCGATTTAGAAATGCCAAGTTTGTCTGCCGCAGCGGAAAAACTCCTGGCTTCCACTACCTGCGCGAATATGCGCATCTCATTTAGGCGATTTTTCATTATTTACAATATTGCAACAATAAGTTTCAGTAAAGACTATTTATCATAAAACTGCAACTGTCTAAAGTTGTCTCAAATGCAAATAAAAGGAGATTGCCATGAGCCAACAAATCATCAAGGTCGGACAACTGGAAATTAATTATTTTGTCGACGGCGCCGAGACGGGCGGATTGGGGCTATTTGAGATGAAAATCCCGCCGGGTTCCAATGTGCCCCCACCGCACAGCCACACGAATAATGAAGAGTGTGTCTATGTATTGGAGGGTATGCTCAGGTATACCGTGGATGATGTCACCCGCGACTTGCAGCCGGGTGAGTGGATGTCGACGCCTCGCGGTTCCGTGCACGCGTTTAACAATCCTGGCACCGAAACTGTTCGTGCGCTGGTGATGTTGACACCGGATATCGGCGCTCAGTTCTTTAAAGATGTGGGGGTCCTGGCCGCTGCCGGTGGTCCACCTGACCGGGCTAAATTTTTAGAGATCTTTGATCGATATGGTTTGGTGCCTGCGGCGCCAAAGACCGAGCCGCGCGTCGCAGCTGTATCGTAACTATGTTCTAAATATGTTGTAACAACTTCATTACAACTTCATAACAACAGGAGTGACGATCACCCCGTCTTCCGACCACCTTTGATGTCCTGGAGTGCCTGCGCCTTCCTCATTGTTGGAGGAGGCGGCGGGCATGTTTTTGGATAGTTTAAGTATTGGGTTCAGGGCCTATTTGTTTTTATTTCCGTATTGCTTAGTATCTTCTATCTACCTGTCCGAAAATGAGGTTCATACAGTGCTGATCGGTTTCATTCGTAACTGGCGCAGGCGCAGCATAATCAGGAACTCATCCATCACCAATGAGCAATGGTCGCAGGCGTTTGCAAAATTACCCTTACTTAAAGGCCTCAGTTTAGAAGAGGAGAGGCGATTGTATGAGTTGGCAATTCTGTTAATTCACTATAAATCCTTTGAGGCGGCACAAGGATTGGAATTATCACAAGACATGGTAATGCATATCGCCCTGCAGGCCTGTCTACCAATTCTTAATCTCGGTTTAGAGGCCTATGATGGCTGGGTATCGGTGATTGTATACCCGGAGGCCTTTGTGCGGCGTCGTCAATATATAGATGATGCGGGTGTGATGCATGAAGACAATCCAGGCCTGGCGGGTGAATCCTGGCAGCGTGGTCCGGTTATCGTGGGTTGGCAGGATGCCAGGATCGCCGGTGAAATGGATGGCCATAACGTGGTGATTCATGAGTTTGCCCACAAGCTGGATATGCAAAATGGAAAGGCCAATGGTTTTCCGCCCTTGCATCAGGGTATGACTACCGAGGCTTGGGTGCAGGCATTTAGCCAGGCCTTTGCGCATTTTCAGCATCACTGCCATGGTAATGATTACTCTGGTATCGATAGGGATATCGATTGTTATGGTGCGACCTCGCCAGCGGAGTTCTTTGCCGTGTTGAGTGAAGTTTTTTTCGAACAACCAGACTTACTTAAACAACATTACCCTGCGGTCTATCATCAACTGTGTCTTTATTATCGGCAGGATCCACTGCAACGATTGGCGATATAGAGGGGTGGTGTAGCCCAAATATGGGTCAACAGCAACAATCTTGTGCAAACAAAGGAGAGTAGATCGCAGCTATCAATGCAGTTAATCTATATCGAAAATGAATATTGAGAACAACAAGTTTGCCTGGCGCAACTTTTCATGGCGCATCGGCGGAGCACAGGGTAGAGGCATTGATCGGCTGACCACCGTGTTTGGGCGGCTTTGTGCCGGGCAGGGTTTACACATCTATAGTCGCCGTGAGTACCATTCTAATATCATTGGTCGGCATAGTTATGCCGATATCTGTCTCGGTAGTAAGGTTGTTACCAGCCACAGTGATGCCCCGGATATGCTGTTGACGCTGGATGCGGAATCCCTGGCGCGGCATGTGCGTACCCTAAATGAGCAGGGCGTGCTTATTTTCGATGACGGTGATGCGCAGGCTTCCCTGGACGCACTGCCTTTTCTGGATGAACGTCTAAAAACCGATTTGTTACGTAATTTATCCAGTGACGACTTACCCGGCACGACTGCAGGATTACTGGAGCAGGCGCGTGCACTCGGTGTGCAGTTGGTGCCATTACCTTATCGCTCCCTCATTGACGAGCTGGCCAAGGAGTTTGGGCTGTCACGCAAGCAGGCCTCACGGTCTATAAACACGATCGCGGTGGCAGCCTCGGCGGCATTACTCAGTTTTGGTGAACAGGATTTAAATCACGCTTTAGAGAATGTTTTTGGTGGCGCGCACCCGGCGCTGGCGTTAAATCAACGAGCGGTTAATAAAACCTATCGCTTAATAGACAAACAGTATACTCCACTTGAACACGTCGGCTGGTTACAAGATCAATCAATTGATCGGTCCCGGTTATATTTAAATGGTTGTCAGAGTGTTGCCATGGGTAAGTTGGCAGCCGGTCTTACCTTTCAAACCTATTATCCAATCAGTCCGGCCTCGGATGAAAGCCAGTTCCTGGAAGCGAATACAGCAAATACGGATGGATCGTTTGCCCCTCTTATATTGCAGGTAGAAGATGAAATTTCTGCCGCCACCATGGCCTGTGGCGCAGCACTGACCGGGGCCCGCAGTGCCACGGCCACTTCCGGCCCTGGGTTTTGTTTAATGACTGAGGCCCTGGGTTGGGCCGGAATGAATGAAGTGCCGCTGGTGATTAGCCTGTATCAACGGGGTGGGCCATCGACTGGTTTGCCTACGCGCACCGAACAGGGTGATCTGGGCTTTGCTGTGCATGCCGGGCACGGTGAGTTCCCGCGTATGGTTATGGCCTCCGGGGATATAGAAGACTGTTTTTATGATGCAATGCAGGCTTTTAACTATGCTGAACGGTATCAGCTGCCGGTGATCCATATGCTGGATCGTGCTTTAGCCAGTTGTAGCCAGACGGTGGAGCGCTTTGATTATCGTGACATTAATATTGATCGGGGTATGTTGTTCGAGGTGAGGGAAAAAAAGTTTGGACAAGTTGAACGCTTCGTGAATACCGCTACCGGGATTTCGCCACGCCCGTTGCTGGGCCAGGACCAGGCGACATACTGGTCGACTGGTGTTGAACATGATAGCTATGGCCAGGTGAGTGAAGATCCGCAGGTGCGTGAACAGATGATGGAAAAACGTCAGCGTAAGTTACAGCAGGTCCTGCAGGAATTATCGTTTGATGAAAAACTTCGTGTCTGTGGTGATGAGCAGGCGGAATTTATCGTGCTAACCTGGGGATCAAGCAAGGGTGCCGTGTGGGATGCGGTAGCGCGACTGGATCAGTCAGGCATCAAGTTGCGTGCGATACAGGTCAAACTGTTATGGCCATTTCCAGAACAGGAAATAGTTTCTTTAATTAAACCGGAGCACACGTTAATCGTTGTTGAATGTAACTACTGTGGTCAGTTGAATAATCTGTTACGCGAAGTGACAGGACGTTGTGCGGATCATTGCATTGTTAAATACAATGGCCGTGCCATGAGTGGTGAGTCAGTGGCCGAGTCGGTATTAAAAATTGTATCAACGCAAACCGGTGAACGTGAACCACGTATGGTGTTACACAATGATTATGAATAAGGTGCAAGTCGATGACAAACGAAGCCAGCGAAGGTAAGCAGACCAGTACGCCATTCCATAGCAGTCGCGCTAACGACTGGTGTGCGGGTTGTGGTGATTTTGGTATTTTGCATAGTCTGGAGAAGACCTTGACCAACATGGCACTTCCAACGGATAAGGTGGCGGTGTTTGGCGGCATCGGTTGTTCCGGTAAGACACCTTACTATCTTGCCACTTACGGTATCCATACCCTGCATGGTCGTTTGCTGCCCTTCGCGACTGGGGCGAAGCTGGCCAATCCGGAGTTAACTGTGATCGCCGTGGGCGGGGATGGCGATGGGCTTTCCATTGGGGCGGGGCATTTTGTTGGTGGCGGCCGACGTAACGTGGATTTAACCTATATCGTGTTTGATAACGGGGTTTATGGTTTGACCAAGGGGCAGGCCTCACCCACGCTGCGCTTCGGTGAGCAAACCAGGGTGATGCCTGAACCCGCTATGCTGGAAGAGACCAACCCGATTACACTGGGACTGGCGGCCGGCTTTAGCTGGATTGGACGGGGTTATGCTTATGACACAAAGCCTTTAGCGGGATTGATCGAGTCGGCAATTCGTCATCCTGGTTCGTCCCTGTTAACCGTGTTGCAACCGTGTCCTACTTATAACGAGTTACATGATAAGGAGTGGTATGGTGGTAAGGATTTGGACACGGGCCAGCCACGTCTCTATTCGTTACAGGAGGAAGAATATGATCCTGTGATCACGAAAGAGGCTGCACCAACGGCACGTGAACAAAAGCGGCTACAATGTTTGAGCAAGGCCTACGAGTGGGGGCAACGTATTCCCCTAGGGGTCTTTTATCAGGATCTAAGTCGGCCAACCTTATCGGACATGTTACGAATGCAAACTGACAGGCAAGCGGAAGGACGCATGACAGTACCGGCCAGGCAGTCTATCTGTGACGATCAAGGTCATCCGCTTGTCCGCCTGGATACGCTGTTCGACAAAATGAGTGTGTAAGAATAAACGACTGTTAATCAGACCGTCTAATAACTCTTTAATATCTGTTTATATGTATTTTTATTAAAAACGGGAGCAACGATGGCTAGCGAAGGTTTTCAGGAAACGATGACGTTTCGGGAATGTGTCGACCGGATGATTGACCGGGCGATCATTGCTTCCGGTTTTGATCCTGATACTGCAAAGATTATTCAGGCCTGTAATGTTATCTCGCAAATCAAGTTTCCGGTCAGAATCGGTAACAAGATCGAAATCTTTACCGGCTGGTGGGCGCAACACAGTACTCATCGCTTACCGGTGAAAGGGGGGTTGCGTTTCGCACCCATTGTGAACCAGGATGAAATAGAAGCGTTGGCAACCTTGATGAGTTATAAGTGCGCCCTGGCTGATATTCCCTTTGGCGGTGCGAAAGGGGGGTTGTGTATCAATCCAGCCAATTATAGTGAAAATGAATTGCGTGAGATTACTCATGCCTTTGGTACTGAACTGGCGCGCAAGGAATACTTAAGCCCTTCATTAAGTGTACCTGCGCCAGACATGGGCACGACTTCTCGTGAAATGGTCTGGATTGCCAATGCTTATAAAGATATGTTCCCTGAAAATCTGAATCAAAGCGCTTGCGTGACCGGTAAACCACTTGATCATGGCGGTATCGCCGGGCGTACCGAGGCAACCGGTAAAGGAGTACAGTTTGCCTTGCGTGAATTTTTTCACCATGCGGATGATGTGGAGGCTATCGGGTTGACGGATGGCCTGATTGGTCAGCGTGTCATTGTCCAGGGCCTGGGTAATGTGGGTTACCATACGGCCAAGTATCTCTCGGAAGAAGAAGGCGTAATAGTGATTGCCGTGATAGAACGGGATGGGGCGATCGTGAACACCGACGGGATCAATATTCATAATCTACGACAGCACCTTGCCAGTACCGGTGGAGTGAAAGGTTATGAGGTGGGTGACTATATAGAGAATGGTAACTCGGTGCTGGAGATGGAATGTGACATCCTGATTCCGGCCGCCACAGAATCACAGATTCATGCCCACAATGCCATGCATATCAATGCCAAACTGATTGTCGAGGCTGCCAATGGGCCGACCACTTATGAAGCTGACGCCATATTGCGCCATCGCGGTGTTACAATTCTCCCGGATCTGTATGTTAATGCCGGTGGCGTAACAGTATCTTATTTTGAGTGGACACGTAATCTTTCGCACATGCGCTTTGGCCGTTTGCAAAGACGCTACGATGAATTACGGGGTATCGCATATTTACAGGCTCTTGAGGAGCTTACCGGTAAGACGGTTTCAGATAAACTGCATAATGATATTGTCAGCGGTGCCAGTGAGCTGGACCTGGTGCGTTCCGGTCTGGAAGATACCATGCGTACGGCATTTCGTGATATGCGCGATGTCATCAAGCGTAATGAAAAGATCTATGATTTTCGCACTGCTGCCTATGCCATTGCCGTGGCCAAGATTGCACAATCCTATTATGAACTAGGACTGGCGGAACAACCTCAGGAACTTTGATTTACGGGGTTATGCTCGTTTGGTCTGAAGAGGCCTATTTGCGTCCGCGGGTATTATGCGCATAGGGCGAATAACCTTTCGCAGAACGATCATTCAGGCCATCAATAAATTCATTTACATGCTGGGTTACGGCTTTCAGAGTGCCTGACTTATAACCTGTAATTTGACTACCTTGTTGTCCCACAACATATTGATACCAGTTTCCACCCTCCATCCCTGTTGGCGGGTCGCATTTTTCGATGCTTTCTATTTCGAATTTTGATCTGGCCCAATCTTCTTTCGATTCCTTTTCCAATTGATACGACCTCGCCTCATTTCTGTTTTTGTATCTGTATCTGGTAAGAAGCAGTCAGATACTATGTCAGTGTCAGATTCTTTTCTTGTAGCGCCTGGCAATATTGCTGCCAATCGATTGTCAGGGTGACTGATCACCATTACATGACAGGATGCAATCCAGAGTGGGAAATGAGTGACTCTTTGCTTACTACGCCTTGTCTAACAAGGTAGTATTTGCCGGGCTAGATATTTACCAAGCTATGTGGGAGCCAAAGACTGAAATGCGTCGTGTAATGTTGGGTTATCGAAACCGATAATATCATAAAATGATAGCTAAATGCGTTTGGGTGCAGGGTTACAGGCCATATCTGAGAATTTTGTCCTGTTTTTGCGCATAAGTTCCTGATTGGTATGGCGATATATTGATTATATTGCTGGCTATAACTGTAAAAATAGTCTATAGTGCTCCAAGCTACAGATATTGCAATAGGCTTATTTTGGTTGTTTCTTCAAGTTACCCCCAGTTTGTTCCTCGTTACATTACCTGTACGCAACATCCTTGGTTTTAAAAAAAAAGGGTTTTAAAAAAAGGGTTTTAATAGACTGGTTTTATTAGGCTGTTTTTAATAAACGAGTTTTTAAGAACCAGGTTTAATATTTTAATTTAATTTATTTAAGGTAAGAAAATTATGTCTACAGGTACTGTAAAGTGGTTTAATGAATCAAAAGGTTTCGGTTTTATTACTCAGGATGATGGTGGCGATGATGTTTTTGTCCATTTCAAGGCGATCCAGAGCACCGGTTATAAGACCCTGGCTGAAGGTCAGACCGTGACTTTTGATATCGAAAAAGGCCCCAAGGGACTTCAGGCAGCCAACGTTGTTGCTTCTTGAAGGTTGTTGATTCTTGAAGATAGTCCCATCAGTTAACTGATGTTAAGGAACCCCGCTTATGCGGGGTTCTTTTTTGCGTGATTTATAATGGCCTGGATTGAATGGAGGAAAATGTATTGAAAAAATTATTTGTAGGCAATCTCGATGCCAGTACTAACGAAGATGATTTGAAAGCCCTTTTTTCCGAATTTGGAACGGTTCGTTCATCCAGTCTTGCAACCGATATTTTTTCAGGTAAATGCCGGGGATTCGGTTTCGTGGAAATGGAAGGCCATGAGGCGCGCGCCGCCATTGCCGGCCTGGACGGTAAGGATTTCAGGGGCAGGCCGATGAAGATAAAATATGAGTCACCCAGGCCAAGGGGACGTCGCCGCTGATGCGGTTAGTAAATGTGAATAAGGCCTTTTCTATTTTCCTTAGGTGCGTAATAGATGCGTAATCTCGATTGCGACATATCAGGCAATAAGTACGTCATCATCATTCGATGGTAAGGCGAACGGGGTTTTAAAGGCTAGAGACCAACCCAGTGGTATGTCTTCATTAACTACAGGTTTAATGCCAAATTTTTCCGGATCCAAATTGCCGGTTTGATAGTCTCGTAATATAGAACGGGCGAAATGGACTACCCAGGGTGGTGCGATTTTCTCATGTAAATAATGGGAAAATATCTCACTAATGTAACGGGGTTCGGCTTCATGAGCATACCAATATTCATAGGCCAAACTGAATAATTGCAGTTCATCAACCTTTAATATATTTGATGCACGTATGACTAACTCAATCATCTTGAGCCTCTTTTGCTACAATAACTACTACGATAACGAATATCTGGGACGAAAAAATTTGGAGATAATAAATATATTATAGGCCAGAATTGTGTCTTCTTAAGGCCAGGTTCTGTCGGAGTGGCGCAGGAATGTGATGAATTAACGAGCCTTATAAAAGAGGTCAGCCAATTAACTCTTAGTTTTTTCTTAATTCACTATTGTTTTGCTTTTTTTCTGGCGTATCAAAAGGCCTGTCTCCGTCGATAGGAACTGAGTAATTTTTGCTTCTGGTCTTGTCATTGTATCGTGCTGCGACATTGCGCCGGTTCACCTCCGCTGCAACGGCACTCAATACCAGGTGGGCAATAACAGTTGGCGGGAACATATACACAGCCCGCTTTTGCCTCGCAGCTTTGTTTGGTGCCTTCTGATTGTCTGAACATCAGTTCGCAGTGGTCTTTGGCAGGGCGGCACTGGTAACCCTGACCATCCTTGTTTTTTGTCAGCGTACAGGCCGCAGAATTAAAACATTCCTGTTCCGTTAATTGGTTGCAACTCTTTCCTTCCTGGGCTAATCCCATAACGCTGCCACTGGTTGCACCTGCTGCCATTGTTTCTACTGGAATGCTTTCTTGAGTAAGACCTTCTCGTGCCGGTGTTTTTAGTGCAGGAGCCTTTTGAGTAAGGGCCTTCTTGTTAAGGGCTAAGGCGGGTGAGGCTGCAATGGCTTTATCCTGTGCTTGTTCTTTAGCGCGGGTTTCTTGTTGGGCCTTCGCTTTTTCTTGTGACGCTTCTTTTTTTGTCATGAAATCCTGCAAGGACATTGTTGTTACACTGCTTTCCGCCAGTGGTGCTTCTTTCTGTTTTTCCATTTGTCGTTTGGCGGGTTTGGGTGAAGGTTTGCTGGTCGGTGTTGACGCGGCCTTTTGTTCCTGCACCATTGCCAGTTGACGGGTGTCGGAGAGTGGCTGCGGAGCTTCCTTGCGCACCAGCATCACCACCGTGACACTTACCACCAGCACCGCGGCCATGGAAATAGCCTGTGACCAGCTGGAATCTTTCTGCTTAGTAGGCTGTTGGCCAGTTGCCATACGGGCCTTCCCCAGGATGGCCTGGTCCAGGTCGCCCGAGGGTTGCTCGGTGCTGCCGCGCGCATACAGCACTGACAATTCCTTATCATCCATCGGGTCAGGCTGGTTTTGATCGGTCGGTTCGCTCATAGGCAATCCTCTTCCTCCAACTGGATTCGCAGCTTTTTCACGGCATAGCGCAAGCGACTCTTGGTGGCTTCCAGGGTGCTGGCCATAATCTCGGCAATCTCTTCCATCAGGTGTTGACCCTCCTGGCGCAGCACAAATACCTGGCGTTGATCGTTGGGCAGGGTTTGCACCAGAGCCTGCAGGAGTTCGACACAGTCCTCGGCCGAGACTTGCCTGGCCGGGTCCACGGTATTGCCTTCCAGACTATCGGTGTCACAATCCACCGGGTCCACCAGCCGCACTGCGTTGCGACGAAAGTGGTCCATGGTTCGGTTGTGGGCGAGGGTATATAAAAAGGTAGTGAACCGGGCCGAAGGTGTATAGCGCTTACGGCTATCGATTACGCTGGACCAGACTTCCTGAAAGATTTCTTCGGCCGTAGTCGGATGCTGCTTTACCTGGCGGAGAATGTAACGGTAAAGCGGTCCTTTATGGCGTGCATATAATGTTTCGAATGCACGACTATCGCCACTAGCGAATTTTAACATCAGCTGTTCATCTGGCTGTTCGTGT
>Ga0316583_10000452_pt1 | contig 12107 bp, 7 predicted proteins | sample J_170502JBrBrA_D_FD_204513 | JGI IMG/M metagenome (GOLD analysis project Ga0316583, IMG submission 204513) | Rhizosphere microbial communities from salt marsh grasses in Alabama, United States - J_170502JBrBrA | ecosystem: Host-associated > Plants > Roots > Rhizosphere | place: USA: Alabama... | reverse complement strand
GAGATGGCCGGAATCTTGATCTTCCTCCTGGCGGTTGTGACTATCCTGGCTTTATTCGGGGTTACTAATTCCTCCTGGTTAAGCTGGTGGACCAGTTTATTGGATCAAACATTTGGCTGGGGGGCCGTCGCCCTCTGCCTTATGGCCGCTGCGGCCGGCATCCATATTTCGCTGCGTAAAGTAGAACGGCCGTATGAAATACGGCCGGCGCAGGTGATTGGCCTGGAACTTATTTTGTTGACTGCTTTGGCGCTGAGTCACCAGCTGTCAGGTGGCGATCTGGTCGACGCTTATCAAGGCGAAGGCGGCGGGCTTGTTGGTTGGGCATTGTCAGAGCCACCTATTGATTTCTTAGGTCCCGTTCTAACCGGCATCCTCTACCTGGCATTGTTTTCATGGGGCATCATGCTGCTCTTAGGTTTGCGCTGGCATGATGTGCGATATGCTTTAGATGGGGTATCCGGGAAGTTGGGAAGCTGGGCGGCGCGTATCGCTCCCTCCGAGGTTCCGCCAACTGTATCAAAAGTCCCTCCACCAAGGGTTGAACCCACGGTCTCTCCACCTGTATCTGTAGTTGAGGTTTCCGAACCGGCAGCGGAACGAATAAGACGTTCCCGGCAGCTCCCATCCACCGACATCCTTGAGCGAGGCATAGCCATTGGCGTTAATGAACGGGAAGTCGTTCAGAACAAAGAGACAATTGAAACCGCATTGGCCGATTTTGGTATTCCAGCGGAGGTAACCCAAATCCGCCGCGGACCGGCCGTCACCCAGTATGGTGTATTACCTGGTTATATTGAGCGTACAGGCCCTGATGGGGAAATTCGCATGCATAAGGTGCGTATCGGCCAAATAGCCTCTCTACGCCGCGATCTTGCTTTAGCCCTGGCCGCCCCAAGACTGCGCATCCAGGCGCCGGTTCCGGGCCGGGGTGTCGTCGGTGTTGAAGTACCGAATGAGAAAGTCTATCTCGTTCGCCTGCGCGATATCGTAGAATCGGAGCAGTTTGCGAAAATTAAAGCACCCTTGACCATGGCTTTGGGACGGGATGTATCAGGGGCGCCGGTTGCCGTTGATCTGGGGAAATTACCCCATCTGCTTATCGCCGGTACTACCGGTTCCGGGAAGTCAGTCTGTATCAACTCCTTTGTTTCCTGCCTTGTTTTTAATAATCCTCCTGAACGGCTGCGCCTGATCATGATTGACCCTAAAAAGGTTGAATTCATGCGTTTTAACGGTTTGCCGCACCTGATAGGCCAGGTGGAAGTAGAAGCGGATCGTGCGGTGGGTGTGCTGCGCTGGCTGACGGCCGAAATGGACCGCCGCTATGAGCTGTTCGCTAAAGTTGGCGCGCGAAATCTGAACGGCTACAACAGGCGCGCCGCAAAGCAGGACGACGATGGGGAACCGCTGCCCTTTATCGCTGTCTTCATAGATGAGCTGGCCGATTTGATGCACACCTACCCCGGTGATGTCGAGCGCACCCTTTGCCGCCTGGCGCAGATGGCCCGGGCAACGGGAATCCACCTGGTAGTGGCTACCCAACGGCCGTCGACCGATGTAATCACGGGGCTTATCAAGGCTAATTTCCCGGCCCGCCTTTCCTTCGCCGTAGCCTCCGGTATGGATTCGCGCGTCATCCTCGATACGGTCGGCGCTGAGCATCTCCTCGGTAAAGGAGATATGCTTTACCTATCCCCTGATGCCAGCGGTCCCGCGCGCATTCAGGGTGTTTTCATAAGTGATAAGGAACTTGAACAACTCGTCTCTTACTGGCAAACTATGCGGCCTGATTTTGAACCCGGCGATCCGCCTTGGGAAACGCTGGTCGCCAAGTATGCGTTGTTAAATGAAACGGACACCTTGCTCGAGGCGGCGATTGAATTGGCACAGAAGAATGATTCCATCTCAGCTTCTTACCTACAAAGACGGCTGCGATTGGGATATCCTCGAGCGGCGCGGCTCATGGAGCATCTCTACGAAATGGGACTTGTGGAAGATCCCAAAACAGGCGGTAAAACACGCAAGACTTTGACTGATGAAGATGACGATCCTCTGGATCGCATGCTGTCAGAACGTTAGACAGATTATATAAACAGCGCAAATTGGTAATTTGCTAAGGCAAGAACCCTTTTTCCGCTGTTAAGGAGGAGTACACTGACCAGCTGGTATCTCGGCACGATGGGCTTCAGCTACAAACAGTGGGTAGGCCCATTCTATCCCGATGGTCTTAATACGCGCTTCCATCTCGCCTATTACGCCGAACGTTTCAACGCGCTGGAAATTGACTCCACATTTTACGGCACACCTAAGCCATCAACCGTGCAACGGTGGCATGATGTGACCCCCCAGGAATTTAAAATTTGTCCCAAGATGCCTAGAGTGATCACTCATGAGGCACGCCTGGTTGAGGTAGAGGCTCTGACGGGGGAGTTTTTGGATAGAATGCGCCTCCTGAAAGAAAAATTGGGCGCAATCTTAATTCAATTCCCGCCTGATTTTTCTCAGGCGGAAATGAGCCAGTTGATCCACTTTTTGCCCATGCTGCCAGACGACTTGCGATTTGCCGTCGAATTTCGCCATCCTTCCTGGAATAAGCCGGAAACGGCCGTACTCCAGGAAGCGCATAATATCTGCTGGACAAGCGCCGATACTGTTTATCTGCCCCGCCAGATCACGCCCACAACCGATTTTCTCTACCTGCGCTTCATCGGCCCTCACGGCCGTTTTGCCAACAAAGATCGCACCCAGATTGACCGCACCGCCGATCTGGAACAATGGTGGCAGGCTTTACAGCCGCACCTCCAAAACATACAGGTCGTATATGCCTTTTTCAATAATGATTACGAGGGCTTTTCACCGGCCACCTGCAACCGCTTCAAGCGCATCATCGGTCTGGAACCGGATGAAATACGGCCGTTGCAGCAAGGCCGTCTTTTCTGATCGGATTTTTGGTACCGGGTAGATAAGATCAAAAAACGGCCGCTGCCTGTTTCGCAGTGGCCGTTTGAACATTATCAAAAATGAGTAATTTTTACCCGCCGAGCGCGGCTAAAGACTGCACGCTCTGGAAAACTGCTTCCGCGGCAAAACTCCAACCCCATGCCGGTAAGATGCCGAATAGGAAAACAACAACGGCCGTGATGACCATCGCCGTAACCAGTGCCGGTCTGCGCATCACTTCTACTTCGCCGTCGAACATGAACATGTAATAGACGACGCGTAAATAGTAGAAGGCGGATACGACACTGGTAATCACGCCGATGATTGCCAGCCAGACCAGCTGCGCTTCCACGGCTGCTCTAAAAACATAGAACTTGGCCGCGAAACCAATCGTCGGCGGTACACCTGCGAGAGAGAGCATAAAGAGAGTCATCGCAATCGCCAACCAGGGGTATTCCTTGGCCAGGCCTTTATAATCTTCAAGCAGAACGCCTTCACCTATTTTGTGTTCCATGGCGATAACAACCGCAAATGCCCCCAGATTCGTGAAAAGGTAGGCAAACATATAAAACAGGGCGGCACTGAGCCCGCTGCTGCTGTTGGCGCTGGCGGCGACGGCAATGAGAATAAAACCGGCGTGGGCGATGCTGGAATATCCTAACAAACGCTTGATATTCTGCTGCGTTATCGCCGTAACATTCCCAATAATAAGCGTCAGCGCTGATAGAACGGCGATGGCCGGAACCCATATGGTTCCCAGATCGGGGAGGGCTATCAATAAGATCCGCAGCATGGCCGCAAAACCACCAACTTTTGCCCCCACCGACATAAAGGCTGTAACTGATGTCGGCGCTCCTTCGTAAACATCGGGTGTCCACATTTGGAAGGGAACTGCGGCCACTTTAAAACCAAAACCAACGAGTAGAAAAGCTGCCCCGGCCAGCGCCAGAGGGCTGGCTTGTTCAATCGTGGCGACGATTTCGGGCAGTGCTGTCGTACCCGTAGCTCCGTAAAGAAGGGCAATACCAAAAACGAAAATAGCCGAGGAGAACGCGCCGAGAAGGAAATACTTCATCGCCGATTCTTCCGATTCGGGGCGTGGCCAGGCTAATCCAGCCATGATATACAGGGGGATTGATAAGAGTTCCAGGGCCAGGAAGGTCAATATTAAATCGTTACTCATGCCCATCAGCATCATACCCGTGATCGAGAGGAGCATGAGCATGTAATATTCCGGCCTGTCCAGTCCTGTCCAATGCAGGAAATCGAAGGATATCAACACCGTTAGCATGCCGGTAAGGATGAAAATGATGTTGAAGAATGTAGCAAAATTATCGGCAACCAACATAGGGGGGCCGCCCAGTGGTGTAAAAGTGGCTCCTGGGTTGAACCAAGCACTAATGGAGAAGATTAAGGCGATGCCTAGACCAAGGAAGGAAATCCAGGCGGCCCACTTTTTTATAAAATTCGGGGCAAATAATTCGACGAGCATCAACAACATCGCCGTGGATGCGGCAATGATTACAGGAGCTACTACAAAGAAGTTTATTTCGGGGATCTCAAACGCCATATTGCGCCGACCTTTTTGCTTGATCTAACTTTCACAATAATACCACAATACCCCGTTGGTGCTATCGTACAAGTGCCAGGCGCTTTTAAGATGCTTGGCACTTGTATGATAAACCGACTAATCTTTTTTACGCAGCCAGACACGATTACTGTGAAAGGTGCTCTGGCCTGCCATATCGCCTAAAGCGTCAGACGTCGTCCAATTGACATTGCGCCTGCCGCTCAGTTTGCTCCACCGCCCTTTGGGTGAGGCTAACACTCCCGGACGGACGGCATCAGTAACGACGGCGCGTAATTGGCACCAACCACGGCCGTTTTCCACAATAACCTGGTCCCCGTCCTCAATACCCCTGGTAGATGCGTCTTGCGGGTGAATCTCTACAAAGGGATCTCCCTCGCGGCGCAGCAGTCCGGATTGATTTGCCAGGCTGCTGGTGACAAAATGGTGGGCGGCGCTGCTGATCAATGCCAGCGAATCCTCTTTTGAGAAACTCTGTGTTTCGACTTCGCCGCCTTTATACCCGTCATCCTCTACATCTACCCAACCGGGTAGGGGATCGAGGCCTTCTCTGGCTAATATGCTGCTGTATAGTTCAACCTTGCCGCTGGGCGTAGGAAAGATTCCACCGGCGAAAGGGACAGTTCTGTCCTGGGCGTACGGCAGATGTCCTACCCGTTTCAGTTCCTCTAGAGAGATGCCGTTCAGAGCTGAATTATTACTGGCTGTTGCCGCCCAGATCTCAGCGATCACTTCTTCGGCACTCTGCTGCAACCAGGGATTGTTTAAGCCCATTACTTGGGCCAACAGGCCCATCACTTCCCAATTGCTTTTGGCATTACCAAGAGGCGGAATGGCCTGCTCGTTATAAGCCAGCGTTGTATGGCCATAGGCTTTATGCAGATCGGTTTGTTCCAGCTGCGACGTGGCCGGCAGCACGATATCGGCGAGATCGGCCGTGTCGGTCAGGAAGAGTTCGTGCACGACGGTAAATAAATCTTCCCGTTTAAGACCGGTGACAACCTGCCCGGCATTGGGCGCTATTGCCGCCGGATTAGAACCGTAAACATAAAGAGACTGAATTGGCGGGTCATGGACTTCGCCGAGCAGGGCTACACCGAGGCGGTTCATATTAACCTTTCGTCCTGGCGGCGGACACTCATCCCAGTGATGGATCGCCGCCTTATTCCAGCTTAAGACACCGCCGGCGCTGTAGGATAACCCTCCGCCGAGGAGACCATACTGGCCCGTGATCGCCGGCAAGGTACAGATAGCCCGTGTGTTTTGCCCGCCGTTTAAATTCCGCTGTAAGCCGTCGGCGATTTTAATCATCCCCGGCTGTTCTTGGGCGTAAAGTAGGGCAAGATCGACGATCGCTTTTTCAGCTAAGCCCGTGATTTCAGCCACACGCGACGGAGGATACTCCAATAGGCGTTCGCGCAGTTCCGGCCAGCCGGTAGTGTACTTCGCCAACCATTCTTCATCATGCAGGTTATCGCGGACAATAACATGGGCCATCCCCAGAGCCAGCGCGCCGTCCGTACCTGGTTTGGGTGCGAGGTGCCAATCCGCACCGGCGGCTGTTCGTGTGCGCCGGGGATCAATGACGACTAAGCGGCAACCATTTCTTTGCGCCAGGCGCAGGAAGGGCATGAAGTGCGGCGCGGTGGAGACCGGATTGTGGCCCCAAATAATGATCAGCCGGCTATGGAGGGCGTGCTCGTAAGCCGGGCTCTGACGGACGCCCAGCGTCGCATTGACCGCGAATTCCGCTGCAGCGCCGCAGATCGATCGCTCCAGGCGGCTGGCGCCTAAACGATTCCAGAGACGGGCATTGCTGACGCTCATTTGCACCAGGCCCAGGGTCCCGCTGTAGCTGTAGGGCAAGATCGCTTCCGCGCCATACTGGGCGATGATGTCCCGCCAATGGCTGCCGATTTCGGCCAGAGCTTCCTGCCATGTGATCTGTTCCCACTCGCCGCTCCCTTTAGGTCCCACCCTACGAAGCGGATGCAGTAAGCGGTCAGGATGGTAAACGTGGTCGAGATACGGCCGTACCTTGGCGCACAACCATCCCTGGGTAATTGGATGTTCGCGAACGGCCGAGAAATTTACAGCGCGTCCATTTTCCACCTCGGTCACAACCGCGCAGGTGTCAGGGCAATCATGCGGGCAGGCGCCCAGGATTTGTTTGCTGTTCATTGGGTTACATCCTGATTTACCGGAAACTTATCGTTTTCCGTTCTTTAATTTACCGGCTTAGCTGCCGGGGAAATGATTACTCAAGGCCGCGGGAACCTATGCTGGCGAATCATCGTTTGCTCAGGCGTGAGCCGTACAAAATTAAAACCTGGTTGTTCATCCTCCTGAACCTTAATCTCTATATCTGAGGGCCAGGAGGTGAATTGGACGGCGCTGCTCGGGGCTGCAACGTAAAGGACGCCATCTCTCATTGTTTGGATTGATTGATGGATATGGCCTAAGAAGACGCCGCGCAGGCGATCTCCGGCCGCTGCCAAGGCCTCGTGAACTTCCTGGCCATTCATGACCAGCATATTGGCATTCAGCCATGGCGCATCCAGCGGGAGCACGGGATGATGGAAGAAAACGGCCAGGGGCGGCCCTTCTGTCTCCGCTTCCTCGCGCAGTAGGTGCAGCTGCTCCGACGAAAGATACCCTTGGGGCTGGTTTTCCAGCGGACCCATTGTGTCCAGAACCAGGAATTGAAAGCCTTTCATTTCAAACTTGTATGTGAGACGGGCTTCCTCAGAACCGAGTTCTTCCCGCGGTCCCATTTCCATAAATGCCTTAATATCCCTTGCCGCATCATGGTTGCCGCGCACGTAGTAGATAGGTACGCGCAGGCGGGACAATATTGTCTTGGCTTGCAAAGCGGAGGCGGAATCCGGATCGGCCGTGATATCCCCGCTGTGGATGACAAAGTCCGGCTTGTCAGGAAGCTGATTGATTCTATCAACCAGCCGCTGCAAGGCTGGAGCTGAAGCAATACCATGGTTGGTATAGCCTTGCGTGGGGCCGATATGTGTATCGCTTATTTGAACAAAGTAGACGGTCGAATCACTCATTTTCTAAGCTGTGGTTTTTCCAGACTTTAATTTTGTTAAAAAAAGCGGCCCGGTTGCATTTTTAATTGACAACCAAAGCCGCTAGTTAAAGTCGCTAAATAGCAACTTTCCAGTTCACGATGAGTTAAGGTATAGGCATAGCTATGACGCTGGCGTTTAATCCGGATACGAGTGCTTCCACCGAATTGTTGATAAGTGCAAAATACCCTGATGGAGCGATGCCGATCCAGAAAATAAACAGGAGAAAGGCCAGCATAATCGCCAGTTCGCGCTTATTGAGATCGCGCAGCGCTAAATTCGCTTTATTATCCAGCGGCCCCATGAAGACATTTTGGAACATCCACAGCAAGTAAATAGCCGCCAGAATCACGCCTGAAGTAGCAAAGGCGGTGTAGATCCAGGACTGCGGCGTTAACGCTTCAGAACCCATTGAGCCAAGTAATATGGTGAACTCGCCTACAAACCCGTTTAATCCCGGTAGCCCCATGCTCGATAAGACCACGATCAATGACAGGATGGCGAATACGGGCATGACTTTCCATACCCCACCATATTCTGACATCTCCCGTGTGTGACGCTGCTCGTATAGGACGCCTACGATGAAGAATAAGGCGCCGGTGCTGATGCCATGATTGATGCCTTGCAGGATGCCGCCTTGGATGCCTGCATTATTTAGCGCAAAAATACCCAGAGTTACAAAACCAAGGTGGCTGATACTGGAATAAGCAACCAGTTTCTTGACATCTTTTTGTGGAAAAGAAACAAGCGCTCCATAAATAATGCCGATAATGGCCAGAACGGCGATAAAAGGTGCGAAAGTAGTAGAAGCCTCCGGGAACAAGGGAAGATTAAAACGTGTAAATCCGTAGGTTCCCATTTTCAGCAGCACGCCGGCCAGGATGATCGAGCCCGCCGTGGGCGCCTCGGTGTGCGCGTCGGGTAGCCAGGAGTGGAAGGGAAAGACGGGAACCTTGATCGCAAAAGCGATGAAGAAGCCGATAAAGAGAATGTTTTGCATATTGGCAAAAGCTTCGCGCCCTTCAATAAGTTCCGGTAAAGCAAAGGTTTGGTTGGTTGTACCCATATACAGAATGGCTAGAAGCATCAACAGCGAGCCGGCCATCGTGTACAGGAAGAACTTGATCGAAGCGTAAACACGCCGCTCGCCGCCCCAGATACCGATCAGGAAATACATGGGTATGAGGGTGAATTCCCAGAAAATGTAGAACAGGAATAGATCCTGGGCGAGGAATACACCCAACATCCCGATTTCTAACAGCAGCATGAAGAGATAGTACCCTTTCACCTGTGCTGTGATGGCGCTGAATGAGGCATAGATTGCCAGCATCATGATGAAGCTGGTGAGCATGACAAAGAGGATGCTCAGACCATCAACGCCAACATAATAGGAAATGCCCCATGCTGGAATCCACGCATATTGGTCCACTAACTGAAGCCATGGGATTTTTGAATTATAGGACAACAGGATGATGATGGTGCCTATGAAGGTGGCAATGGACGTCGCCAGAGCAATACGCCTGATCGCCGTATCACTTTCCAGTCGCAAAGGTTTGAGCAGCAGAATCGCCGCTACGCCAATTAAGGGTAAAAATATAACGATTGTTAGAATTGGGATATACATTTTCCTAATCCCCGTTTATCTTGCTAAGAACAAGAAATAAATGATTAAAACGATGGCGCCAAGAAAGACGCTCAGGGCATAAGTGCGAACATAACCCGTTTGCAAACTGCCAAAGACTTGTGACAATTTGCGTGTTACCTTCCCTGTTCCGTTGACAACACCATCCACTCCCAGTGGATCGAAAACTTCAGCCAGGAAGGTAGAGAAGCTGACAAACATGTCACGGATAAGTCTGTCATGAACAAAATTGTGCCAAAATTCCCAGTCCACAGGAAAGGCCAGCCAGTAAGCGAAGCGCTTGAACCAGGGCACAATTGTCTTCATGTATAGGGTTTCCAGTGGTAAGATGCTGAACCACCAGATCGGTGTCTTTTGTAGTGGGTCTGGATCTTCGGCCGTTTTGGGCTGTCTCCGATATATCAGAAAGCCGATGACCAGGCCGATGATAGCTAGAAGCGTTGACAGGCCGGCCACCAGGGGCGAGATGACAACAGGTGTCTTCGGCAATGATAGAATGCCCTCGGCTGTATATTCAAAGGATGCCAGCGAATGTTCCAGCCAGGCTTCCAGGGCCAACCATATACCCTCAGGATGGCCATTGTAACTCTCGCTGATTGTCCTGGTCATGAACGGCATATTCATAAGGCCGCCGATTGTCGTCAGAACGGCCAGGACCATCAGCGGTATGGTCATTAGCTTGGGACTCTCATGCGCATGTTCGGCCGCTTCGCTGCGCGGCTTGCCAAAAAAGGTCAACTGCAGCTGGCGACCGACATAGAAGGCGGTCCCGAATGCAGCAATGGCTAAAATGAGGAATACGAATTTTACATGCTGATAGCCGTGCGCCAGGATCTCGTCTTTGGACCAAAAGCCTGCGAAGGGCACAATGCCTGCCAGGGCCAATGCGCCAACCAGGTAGACAATAAATGTCACGCGCATGCGATGGCGTAGCCCGCCCATGGTGCGCATATCTTGAGGATCGAACTTCTCTTCGCCATGATGCGCGTTATTGCCATGGTCATGGGCTACTTCGTGATGCCCATGTTCCATGCCGTGAATAACAGAGCCGGAGCCCAGAAAGAGCAGCGCTTTAAAGAAAGCGTGAGCAACCAGATGAAACATCGCCGCAACATAGGCACCCATACCGGCTGCCGCAACCATGAACCCTAACTGGCTGACTGTTGAATAAGCAAGAACTTTCTTAATATCCCACTGCGTGAAGGCGATCAAGGCCGCTAATAAGGCCGTGAAAGCGCCGGTGTAGGCTACCAGTTCAGGCGAACTGATAAACCCGAAAATCTGCACACCGCTAATTCGGGCTAATTCATAGAGCACGTTGCTGCGCACAATGAGAAATACACCGGCGGTGACCATGGTTGCCGCGTGGATCAGGGCCGAGACGGGTGTTGGACCGGCCATAGCGTCTGGTAACCAGACGTAAAGTGGAATCTGCGCCGATTTCCCGGCTACACCCAAAAGGAAAAGAGCCGTAACAATGGTTATCACCGCGTCAATAGAGAACGTTGCCGACCCAATGGTCACAGCCTTTCCTTCCTCAAAGAACTCCACCGCTTGGGCGAAAATCGGTTCGTAATTGAGTGTCCCGAAGGTCCAGAAAAGCATCGTCATGGCAATAATGACCGCGAAGTCGCCTACGCGGTTGACAATAAAAGCCTTACGGCCGGCATCCGCATTCATCGCCTTGCCGTTTTCGTCGACCCGGTCCCACCAGAAACTAATTAGTAAATAAGAACAAAGGCCTACCCCTTCCCAGCCGACAAAGGTCATCAGGTAATTGTTAGCGCTGACCAGGATCAGCATGAAGAAAATAAAGAGATTGAATTCGGCGAAGAATCGAGAAAAGTTGGGATCACCATGCATGTAACCGATGGCGTACATATGGATCAACGACCCCACACCAGTTACAACCAGCATCATGGTGACCGAAAGCGTATCTATCTGCATGGCCCAGGGCACCGTAAAATTGGCCGCGGGTATATTGATCCATGTAGCTAGCGGGATGATTTCTATGTGATAGCCGTTGGCTACCTCGCTGCCCAGAAGCGACAAAGAAACCAAAAATGCCGCAAAAACCATGATTGTGGCGAACCACCCCGACCATCTTTCCCCGCTTTTCCTATCAGCGTCAACAAATCGACGGCCGACAAGGCCGTTAAATAGGATGCCTATGACAGGAAAAACTAAAATGAGGGGCGCCAAGGCAAATGTATTCATATGTGATAGGCGACCGTGGTTATTTTAGCCGGTCACATCCTCCTTCTAGTCCGAATCCTATCCCTTCAACAGGTTAATCTCATCAATATTAATGCTGTGCCTGGTGCGGAAAATAACCACGATAAGCGCCAGACCTACGGCAACTTCCGCCGCGGCCACGGTTATCACAAAGAAGACCAGCACCTGGCCATTCAAATCACTTAGATAGCGGGCAAAGGCTACAAAAAGCAGGTTGGCAGAATTGAGCATCAGTTCGACCGACATGAAAATAATGATCGCGTTGCGACGAAGCAATACGCCCAATGCGCCGAGAGTGAAAAGTATGATGCTTAGCGCCAGATACCATTCAATCGTTACCATATTAGGCATTGTCACCTTCTTTCTCTTGTTTACGCCTGCCCAGAACGACCACGCCAATCAGTGCCGCCAGCAGCAATACGCCGGTTATTTCAAATGGCAATATGTAATTTTCAAATAACATTAAACCCAATTGATTGGGGTTGGTATCAATCATCGGAATTTCGCCGCTTGATGCCCCACCTTCAGTGAAAATTATGTAGAGAAAAACTCCAACCAGGGCAATGGCCAGGACAATGGCCAAAATGCGGTGAAGACGTTCGCCTAAGGGCGCCTC
>Ga0316583_10000451_pt1 | contig 12113 bp, 7 predicted proteins | sample J_170502JBrBrA_D_FD_204513 | JGI IMG/M metagenome (GOLD analysis project Ga0316583, IMG submission 204513) | Rhizosphere microbial communities from salt marsh grasses in Alabama, United States - J_170502JBrBrA | ecosystem: Host-associated > Plants > Roots > Rhizosphere | place: USA: Alabama... | reverse complement strand
CGGCAAGAGACCCGCCGTCGCGCCTCTCTCGCGGTGGTCGGTGCCGGACGAGCTTTCGCCATGGCACATCGGAGACATCCCACGGTCCGGATGGCATCGTGGGTGGTGGTCACGTTGGCCGCGTGCGGGGGTCACCCCGCTCCGCCCCCCTCCCCCCAGCCTTCCAGAACCCTCGTGCGCCGCGACTACGACCAGGTCTGCCGGGTGGACAGGAGGAAGAAGCCAGTCCTCGGGGTGTCCGAGATCTTCGACACCACCGGGCTCGGGTCCCAGCTGGCACGCGTCGCCGCACGACCTCTGCCGGCGGACTCGGAGTCGGGATCCGAGCGCTGGCGCACCCTGGACTTCATCACCCGCTACGGAAGGGACGGGGACCCGGGCCCCATGGGCGTCTGGCAGACCGATCTGGACTCCACCGCGGCGCGTCGGGTCGAGGCGATCCTCGACGAGCGGGTCCGGCGCCTTCCACCCCTCCTGGAGCCGACGGGCTTCCGTACGGTCGTGGTCTTCTCACCCCACCCGGCGGCCGCCACGGCTCCGGCCGTCGTGTGCCTTCCGCACATGAGGCACGCGCGATACCAGCGTCCGCCGGGACTGCCCACCGACGTGAGCACATGGCTGGAGTCCAACGACTTCCGGCCGCGCTGGTCCCCTTACGGCGGGGATCCCACGGCGACGGTGCGCATCCACCTCGACCGGGAGGGAAGGGTGACCGCGGTGGACTCCCTCGCCGGAGATTCGACGTCGGTGGAGAAGACCCGCGCCATCATCGCGGCGCTGCACTTCTACCCTGCGCTACGCAACGGAGAAGGCGTGCCGACGGAGTTCGTGCAGTCCTTCGCCTTCCTGCGGGGGCATGGGCCGGAGCTCAGCGCCCGAAGACCGCCCCTCCCCCCAGCTCACGCTCGATCTCGAGGAGCCGGTTGTACTTGGCGATGCGCTCGGAGCGGCAGGCGGAGCCGGTCTTGATCTGGCCCCCACCCATGGCCACGGCGAAGTCGGCCATGAAGGTGTCCTCGGTCTCTCCCGACCGATGGGAGATCACGAAGCCCCACCCCGCCCGGCGGCACATGTGGATGGCCGCCACCGTCTCCGTGACGGTCCCGATCTGGTTCAGCTTGATGAGAGCGGCGTTGCAGCTCTTCTCCTCGATGGCCCGGGCGATGAAGCGCGTGTTGGTCACCAGGATGTCGTCGCCCACGATCTGGATGCGGTCGCCCAGCGCCGCCGTGTGCTCCCGGAACCCGTCCCAGTCGTCCTCCGCGAGGCCGTCCTCGATGGACACGATGGGGTACTTGTCCACCCACTCCCGGAAGAGGGCCGTCATCTCGGAGGCCGTCTTGTCCCCCTGTCCGCTCCGGGTCAGGCGGTACACGCCACCCTCGTAGAACGAGCTGGCCGCCGGATCCAGGGCGATGGCGATGTCCTCGCCGGGCCGGTACCCCGCCGCCTCGATGGCCTCCACAATGAGCTCGCACGCCTCGTCGTTGCTCTTCACCTGGGGCGCGAAGCCGCCCTCGTCGCCCACGCTCGTGGCGTATCCGCGCTTGGCCAGGATCTTCTTCAGGGCGTGGAAGGTCTCGGCGCCGTAGCGCAACGCTTCCGCGAAGGTGGGGGCGCCCACGGGAAAGATCATGAACTCCTGGAAGTCCAGCCCCGAGTCCGCGTGCTTGCCCCCGTTGAGCACGTTCATCATGGGCACCGGGACGTGCACGGCGCCGGCACCGCCCAGGTACGCGTACAGGGGCAGACCACAGCTGTGGGCGGCGGCCCGCGCCACCGCCTGGGAGACGCCCAGGATGGCGTTCGCCCCGAGCTTCGCCTTGTTCTCCGTGCCGTCCAGCTCGATCATCGCGGCGTCCAGCTCCGCCTGCCCCTGCGGATCGCGTCCCACCAGCGCCGGAGCGATGATCCGGTTCACGTTGTCCACCGCCTTGAGCACGCCCTTGCCGCCGTAGCGGGCCGGATCCCCGTCGCGCAGCTCCACCGCCTCGTTCTCCCCCGTGGATGCCCCGGAGGGCACCGAGGACGTCGCGGTGACTCCGTCGTCCAGCACGACACGGACACGGACGGTGGGGTTTCCCCTGGAGTCCAGGATCTCCAGGGCTTCGATGGACCGGATGCGAGGCGACATGAGGAAGCTCCTTATTCTGGAGGCTCCGGGGATCCGGCGGCCTCCCATTCTCGTCGGTGTCGGGCGGCCCGGGCGCGCCGGGCTCCCCCCAATCTACCGGCAGAAGGGGGCGCCGGTAGCGACCCATTGACAACTCCGGGGAGGTGCGGGTCTCAATCGACCAAGTCTGTGAGGGTGGAACCGGAGAGGCCGGCGTGACGACGCTGAACGAGGTGCCGAGGGTCGCGCGCGGCTGAGGTCAGTACGAGGCGATCATCCTGCGCAGCGAGTCCAGCGTCTCCGGGGATCCCCGGAAGATGTCCGTGGGAAACGAACGGTAGCGCAGGATCTCGCTGTAGATCGACGTCTGCTCGTACCGGTTCAGGCGCAGGCCCGCCAGATACATCAGGTGGAGGTTGCCGTCGCGGTTGATGTCGGCACCCCTCAGCCACGGTGCCAGACCGCTGGCCCGTCCGGCGTACGTCGACAGGAAGTCCATCGCCGAGGTGAACCCCACGTCCGCCAGGGAGGCCGCGACCGCGGCCCGGTCCGGGCGCGCCAGCCTGACCTCCAGGGAGTCGACGTCGATGGAGAGCCCGTCCGGCTTCGCGGCGAGGACGACGTCGTAACCCTCGCCATTGTCGAGATTCCCCCACACGGTCCCCTGCGGGAAGACCTTGAAGAAGGTGGCGAACTCGCTCCTCACCACGTCCGAGGTGCTCTCGTAGAGCGGCACCCACTGGGTGATGACGCCCCCGGGCTTCAGGTGCCGCCGCGCCAGGTCGAAGTACTCCTCCGTGTAGAGCGCTGCGGCCCCCTTCATCCACGGGTGGATGGGGTCCGCCGTGATGAGATCGAAGGTCTCGTGGGTGGTGAGCAGATAGTGGCGCGCGTCGTCGTGGACGACCTCGACCCGGGGATCCTTCAAGATGTCGTAGTTCACGTGGGAGAAGAGCGGCGCCACCTTCTCGGTGACCAGCGGCTCGATCTCGCAGATCACGATCCGCCGGATGTCCGGATACCGGGTGAAAGTGCCCGCCGTGACGCCCGCCCCGAAGCCGACCACCAACACGTCCCGCGGATGGTCGTCGAGGAGCGCGGTCATGTGGCCCAGCATGCGCTCCAGGCGCATGTCCTTCGGCTCCGTGGACGCCACCACCTTGCCGCCTATGTGCAGGTCGAGGGTGCCGTCCCCCTCGTCGGTCACCGCCAGGGAGAAGTTGCGACCCTCGCCCAGGTACACCGTGTGCTGCTTCTCATAGGTAGCGGCATAGCGGCCGTATTCCACGAGGATCGGGGGCACGGGGTCGACACGCCGGACGAGGACGCCCACGACCACGAGCCCCACCACCGCCCACGCCGCGCGGGTGGCGAAGCGGCGCGAAGCCCCCGTCGACAGGCCCGTCGGAGACTCCGCACCCGCCGTCCTCCACGCCAGGCCCAACGCCGGGGCGAAGAGCAGGGCCGCGGACAGCGCCGCGAGAACCAGCAGGATCCTCTGGGAGTCCTGCGTGCCGATCCACGGGATGAAGGCGAGGGCGAACGCCAGGGAGCCCAATATCGAGCCCACGGTGTTCGCGGCGTACACGCCACCCATGAGCCTGCCGGGGTCCTGGCCCGGCTCTGCGGCAGCCGCCACCGCCAGGGGAAAGCTCGCTCCCCAGAAGAGCGGTGCGGGAAAGACCGCCCACAGAGCCCGCACCAGGTCGAGCTGCAGAAGCGGAATCGGGTTCGTGCCGATGGACGGATCGACGGGCCAATGAGGGAGCGCGACGGTGATCCAGTACGCCGACCAGGCCACCCCGGCGACGACACCCACCTGGCACAGGCCGAAGGCGAACCTCGGATTCTTCAGGTCCCGGGCCAGGTACGAGCCCACGGCGCTCCCCACCCCCAGCGCCGCCAGGTACACGGCCAGGATGATGGAGAACGTGTACGTGGTGGCGCCGAGGAGGAGCGAGAGCAGCCGCGTCCAGACGACCTCGGCCCCCAGCGCGGTGAGCCCGGAGAGCGCGATGGCCACGTGCACGACGCGCCGGCCGCGGGGGAAGATCTCTGCCCTCTCGAGACCGGCCTCCACGCTCGCGGTGTGCGGCGACCGTCGCGAGAGGGCGAGGGCCAGCGCCGCCACCAGCACGTCGATCATCACCGCGACGAACGTCGTGATCGCGATGTCGTAGACGCGCAGCAACCAGAAGCCTGCGGCCAGGCTGCCCACCACCGCGCCCGCGATGTTGCCCCCGTAGAAGAAGCCCATCCACGAGACACCCTCCGGCGTGGACTCCACGAAGCGCGCGATAGCCGGAAGCGTGGCGCCCATGAGGAGCGTGGGCGGGATCAGCAGGAGCGCGCACAGCACCGTGCGCAGCAGGATGCTGGGCATGCCCAGCGGCACGGCGGACACGTACGCGCGGCTCACCAGCGGCATGACGAAGTACAGGAGCACCGCCAGCGCCGCGATCCCGGCCTCGATGGCGGCGTAAACGCGCAGCGGGTGCGTGTGCGCCGACACCACACGGGGAAGGAGCAGGCTCCCCAGGAACATGCCGCCCATGAAGGTGCCCAGCAGCACACCCAAGGAGATGTCCGTTGCACCGATGACGAGCTGGAGCATCTCGAACCAGACGATCTCGTAGATGAGCGCCGCGATGCCGCTCCCCGCGAACAAGAGGAGGAGCGCCGGCAACGAGCGCCGGGTGGGCGTTGCATGGGTCGACATCGCACGGCCTCCGGAATCGGATGGCAGAACGGGCGCGGGCAGACCCGCACGGCGACCACGGTCGTGTCCTGAAAGTCGGCCGGCAAGACCCCCTCGGGGGCATCGACGACCATGCGCCCCTCCCGCTGGTGTGCGTCCGCACCGGGCCGGCAGGTCGCTCGACCTCGAGCCCATTGACGGCAGCGCGTCCCTCGTCCTGTTTCCGTCGGGCGCGCCAGGGCTCCATCGCGACCGCCCGGGATGCGGGCCGGCGCGCACGGATCACGGTCGCCCCGCTTCGACGACGACGTGTGCGAGGAGCATGACCCAACACGAGAGACGCACCTGGGACGCGGAGACGTACCGGCGCATCGCCGCGCCTCAGGCGCGGTGGGGATCGGCCATCCTGGCCGGGATCGAGCTGCGCGGCGACGAGACCGTCATCGACGCGGGGTGCGGCGCGGGAAACCTCACCCGCCTCATCGCCGAAGCCGTTCCCCGGGGGCGGGTCATCGCTCTGGACGTCTCCCCGGCGATGCTGGAGGTGGCACGGCGCGAGCTGGCGGACCTCGCGCCGCGTGTGGAGGTCCTCCAGGCGGACCTGGGCGCCCTGGATCTCGACCAGGAGGCCGATCTCGTCTTCAGCGGCGCAACCTTCCACTGGGTTCTCGATCAGGATGCCCTGTACGCGAACCTCTTCCGCGCCCTCGAGCCCGGGGGTAGGCTGCACGCCCAGTGTGGCGGCTCCGGGAACCTGGCGCGGATCTCGGCGAGCGCCGAGGCACTGGTCCGGGAGCGCTGGCCTGCGGCGGTCGAGGGATGGAGCTACCCGGCGTACTTCCCCGGTGTGGATGAGACCCGCACGCGCCTGGAGAAGGTGGGCTTCGAGGAGATCGACGTCGGTCTGAGCCAGGAGCCGACGACGTTCGACGGGGGAGAGGCGTTTCGGGAGTTCATCGAGACGGTGATTCTCACGCCGCTGCTGGCTCGCCTGCCTTCGGACGAGGCACGCAGGGAAGCCCTCGACACCCTCACCGCCGAAGCGGCCCGGGGTTCCGCCCCGTATACCCTCGACTACGTGCGCCTCAACGTGCGGGCGGCGCGCCCGGGATGAGAGGGGTTCGCGCGGGGATCACTTCGCACCCAGGCCAACCGCCCATGCCGGCGCCTGTGCCACCCACAGGAGCGTCGCGCCGGTCACCGCGATGAGCGGCCCGAGGGCCCGCTCCGCCACCGGGCTATCGATGACGCTGCGGACCCTCGGGACCGGTCCTGCGCGGCTCTGACGGCGGTGACTACCCGATCACGAGATACCGCCGCGTCTCACCCGACTTCTTCCCACGCCCCGGCACCTGATCCTCGGCCACCTTCGCGGTGATGGTCACCTGTCCCCTGCCATTCGCCGCCGCCGAGCACCCTTCCGGACGGCTTCCGGTCACCCAGATGGCGGCTCCGCCGGAGCCGAGCTGCCAGTCGTCCCTTCCGGCGGGCGCTCCACCGGCAGCGGACTGGTTCTTCGCGGACAGGCACGTTCCGGTCACCTGGACCCGCTGCCCCACCAGGGCATTGGAGCCGAGCAGCTGCGCGATGGTGGCAACCGCCACGGCGGTGGACGGGGCGCGAGCGGTCTGCTCCTTGCCGCTCTGCGCGGCGGGAGCGGGCTTGCCACCCCCCTGCCTGGCCTGATCGGGCTCGGTTCTGTTGTCAGGCTCCACGGCCTTGCTGCCCACCTCGGCACCCTTGTCAGCGGGCGGGACGATCCTCTTGCCGGGCGCGGCACCCTTGTTGCCGGGCGGTACGATCCTCTCGGCAGGCCCGGCGACCTTGGGGTCCGGCTCCACGGGCTTGCTGTCGGGCTCGACGATCTTCTCGCCGGGCGCGGCACTCTGGTTGCCGGGGACCACGGCCTTCTTCTCGGCCTTGGCGCCTTTCGGCTGCGGCTCCGCGGGCTTGCTGTCGGGCTCGACGATCTTCTTGCCGGGCGCGGCACCCTGGTTGCCGGGGACCACGGCCTTCTTGTCGGCTTTGGCGCCTTTGGGGTCCGGCTCCGCAGGCTTGCTGTCGGGCTCGATGATCTTCTTGCCGGGCGCGGCACTCTGGTTGCCGGGGACCACGGCCTTCTTGTCGGCTTTGGCGCCTTTGGGGTCCGGCCCCGCAGGCTTGCTGCCCGACTCGGCACCCTTGTTGCCGGGCGGTACGATCCTCTCGGCAGGTCCCGCAACCTTGGGATCCGGCTCCACGGGCTTGTTCCCAGCCTCCACGCTCTTCTTGCCGGCTTCGGCGCCTTGGTTTCCGTGGTCGGCGCCGTTGTTTCCGTGCTCGGCGTTGCTGTTTCCGGACTTGGCGTTGCTGTTTCCGTGCTCGGCGCCGTTCTTTCCGTGCTCGGCGCCGCTGTTTCCGGGCTTGGCGCCGCTGTTTCCGGGCTCGGCGCCGCGGTTTCCGTGCTCGGCGCCGTTGTTTCCGTGCTCCACGCCCTTGTTGCCCGGCTCGTCCCGCACGCCCTGATCGTGCTTCTTCTCCTGGCCGGGAGCCTCGGGGTGTGCGATCACGACGCGCTCGACGTCCGGCCTGCCCTCCCTGTCCGGAGGTCCGTGCTGGCCCTTGTCCGGCTTCCCTTCCTTCCGGGCCTGTCCGGGCGGCAGGCTATCGTGCTTTGCCAGGCCAGGCGGGGGCTCGGTCGGCCCGCCCTCGTGTGGCCGTGCGGCCCACGGCGGACGGTGGTCCGTCTTGCCCGTCGTGCCCGCCACCTCCACCACGGTATCGGTGGGGTGCCCTCTCCAGCCGTCCCGCCGGAGATGTGTGCTGTCCTGGGGGTCGGAGATCACCACGACCGTCGGGGGGTCCTTGCGCCGGGCCGAATCACGGGTGGAAGTCGGGGGCGGAGCCGTTCTGACCGGCACCGGTACGACGGTGACGCACCCTCCGACCGCAATGGCGACCGCGAGTACAGCGAGGGCCTTTTTCATCGTCTCGCATCCACTTTCTGGGTGACCGCGTTGTCCGGGGGGGGCGCGATGGCACCGCGTGCGCCTCTCCTTGGCTCGGCGCGTACGCTGACGTGTCATCTATTTCGAATATGGGAACGATGCGCGGCGAAATGCCATGCTCGCGTGCCCGGAGGGTCAGCAGCGCCACAGGTGACGTCTTGGGGCCAGCCCCGGAGCGATCCGCCAGGCGCCACTCCCTTGCGTAGTCGAAGTCGAGGGACCCAGTATTGTCTCGCCCCCCTTCCTGGCAGTCACCTCCTCCCGCCAGGCTGCCCGGCGTTTTCCATCTTCATGCCGCTCGCTGCGGCTTCCTGCCATGAAGACCCGCTTCCTCTCGTGCGCTACGCTGGCGCTCCCCGTTGTGACCCTGCTCGCCGCCTGCGCCACCGGCGGCACCTTCGCGGACATCGACGCGGAGCATGCCCACCTCGTGACCCTGGACACGACCTTGGCCACCGTCGGCCGGTTTCCGTCGGCCGACGTCATCGCCCCCGACGCCCAGCTCGTCACCTTCCCCTACTCGCTTCCGGCGGACACGACCACCTGGGTGCGTCGTGACACGTTGGTGGGACCCGACGGCATCTCGACCTGGCTCGAGCAGTGGCACGCTCGCCAGCTCCCGGCCGTCGACTTCGTTCTGATACCGACGGACGTACAGGGGTGCGACGGAGTGGCGGTGCAGGAGGGCGTCTACCCGGTCAAAGGGACGAACCGGGGGGCAGAGGCGGAGCATCAGCCGTATCGCGCCGTCTGGATCCAGACGAGCGACGGAACCTGGATGCTGCATCGGCTCTGGATGAAGCCGGACAGTCGAGCGCACCTGACCGGGCCGGTCACCGGGTGTCACACGTTGGGATCCACGTCGAGAGATATGCACCGAATGGTCGTGGAGGCGGAGGTTCTCTACGGCGGGAAGCAGGTGGCCAACCAGGTGGCCGACGCCATGAGCGCGGCCGGCTGGACGTACACCCTGCCTTTGATCGGTACCTTCCCGAGGACCGAGGGGGTGGGCATCGGCTTCGCTGCCAGCTTCCGGTATCGGCTGACCCCGGCATGGGGAATCCAGGGGCTCCTGATCCAGAACCCCATCGACCGTGCACGCGGGCGCCTCACGACGGCACCCCGGGAACCGCGGTTCCAGGAGACCGACCGGTGGTTCGGGCTCCTCGGGGCATTCAGCTTCGGCCCGGCCCGGATCGCGGCGGGTCCGGCCCTCGCCCTGGTCAACTTCGACTGGACCGAGAGGTTCAGCAGCATGTCGGGCATCGCGCCGGTGTCGGTGAGCCGGACGCGCTTCGGCGGCGTGGCTCAGCTCGCCGTGAACGCTCCGCTGGCCCTCCCTCTGCAGCCCGAGTTGGTGGCGCGATACACGGTCGCCGCCAAGGCCCAGGTGCCCGCATTCATGGGCCTGGGGCCACTGGACGTGTCGATGGGACGCTTCACGATCGGCCTGGGCTTCGCCTACTCCTTCTGATGCGCCTCATTCGACTCGTGGCACTCGCCGGCGCCGCGGCCGCCGCCGGCTGCAGCACGCTGCCGGCGCCGTTTGCGCCCGTCCGTCCACCGGCGTACTCGGCGTTGGAGCTGGAGCGGGACATCAGCCGGGAGGATGCAAGCCACCTGGACTTCGCCGAGAGCGCAACGCTGGCAACGCCGAAGCGGGATACGCTGCGAGGCCGGCGAGCGATCCAGGCATACATGACGACTTCGCCCGAATCGAGTCCGCCGGGATTCGAGTTCTTCACCGACCATGTCTACCGCTGTGACGCCCGTCGGGGGGTGGAGCTCGGCAAGTACCGATCCATGCTCTCGGGAGGAGGCGAGTGGTACGCCCTGTGGGTGCGATCAGAGGACGGCGACTGGAAGATCCAAAGGGCGGTGATGGTGAGGCCGGGCGATGCTCTGCCGCGCCCGGGACCGGAGTGCGTCAGCACCGGAGCGGAAGTGGCGGCCGAGGCGCGCTTCACGTTCAGCCTGGCAGGTCCCCCTTTCATGATCTCCACCGCACATCCGCACCGGGATCTCAAGACCGCAGGATCGTACCCGTTCCAGTCGACGGAAGTGAGACGGGCCGACGTGATCCTCGCGTCCACCTACCGCCTGAACCGCTGGCTCGTGGTAGGTGGCATGTGGGTCCTGCTGTCGAAGGTCCGAACCACCTATCATACGCCCTTCGGACCGATGGATTGGCTCGACTCGGGTGGCAACCTGTGGGCGATCACGGCCGGCTATCAGGGACGAAACATCACCCTCGATGCCGGACCCGCTCTGGTGCGAACGCACTGGCAATGGGGCAACTACAGCGAGTTCCCGGGGGCGTCTGCCGGCTACTCCCATCTCGGGGCGCTGGTCGAGGCGCGGGGCGTCATCCCGCTGCGCAGCGATGTCAACCTCGAGGTCCTGGTCCAGCGCCGCTTCCTGGGGAGTGACCCGATTCCCGGGACAGACCCGGTCCGATACGGCTCCCGGGACGGCTTCCTTCTCGGGTTCGGGTTGGCTTTCCGGCGGACGGAGCGGTAGGCGACCTCAGCCACCCACCCTCGTGGGCACGGATCGACTCACGCGGGTACCGTCCCCCAACTGGCCGCTCTGGTTCAAGCCCCAGCAATACTGCGCGCCGGCATCGGTGAAGCCGCAGGCGAGAGCCCCCCCGGCGAAGATCGACCGGAACTCGAGGTTGCCGGCTACGGGCGACGGTGTGGAGCGGTTCTCGTGGGTTCCGTCCCCCAGCTCGCCGTGCAGATTCTGTCCCCAACAGTACGCCGTCCCGTCGCTCAGGAGCGCACAGGTGCTCACAGCGCCCGCGGCGAGCTCGGTGGCAGGGCGAGGAAGGCCCTTGACCGGCTGTGGCCGCGCATGGTCCCGAGTCGACCCGTCGCCGAGCTGTCCGAAGGCGTTGTCTCCCCAACAGAGCACTTCGCCACGTCGGATCCCGCAGGTGTGTGCGTTCCCCGCCACCAGCGATTCGAATGTGCCCGGCACCCGCGTGGGCGTCAGCCGGTCCAGCTGCGTTCCGTCTCCGAGCTGCCCATGGTCGTTGAGCCCCCAACAGTAGGCGTCGCCCCGGTCGCTCAGACCGCACGTGTAGTTCCAACCGGCGACGAGCGCGTCGAAGTCCCGACCACCCGACACCGGTTGGGGGGTCAGATGATCCTCCCGGGAGCCGTCGCCCAGCTGACCGTTGATGTTCTTACCCCAGCACAGGGCCCGGCCCCCCGCGGCCAGCCCGCACGTGTGTGACACCCCGGCCGCGAGCATGTCGAAGCGCACGGACGTGGCCACTACGACGGGGTCGGGTCGGTCCGTGCGCGAGCCGTCGCCGATCTGACCGCTCTCGTTGGCTCCCCAGCAGAGCGCCTCCCCGGCGGCCGTGAGCGCACACGCGTGGGAAACGCCTGCGGCCAGCGCCACGAATGCGGTGGAGCGGCGGTTCTGACTCTGTCCCTGGTCGTCCGCTCCCCTGCACGACAGGTTGCGGCCCCCGAGGGCGCACACGAAGCTCCCGCCCACGGCGAAGGTCCGGCGTGCCACCCTTACGGCCTCGGAGGCGGCCGGCTCGGTGGGAGCGCCCTCCTCGGCGGGCTTGGCGGTGGAGTCGCTCTCCACCGCCGTAGCCGTGAACGTCAGGAAGGTATCCGTGAGCTGGGGGATCAACGCGGCAACGTGCTGTACTCCGGGGTCGTCCCCGAGACGCCAGAGCGCGGACGCGGATCCCGCGGAGTCGGTTCGAACCCGGGAAGGCGCCACCATCCCCCCTCCTCCCACGGTCTGGAAGCGTACCTCGACGTTGGGAACCGGGACGCCCGCCCGATCCGTGACTCGGACCATGAGGTGCTCGGGAAGAAGCGCTCCCACGGATGCCTTCTGCTGATCGCCCCCGGCGATGTCGACCCGACTCGGCGCCCCGGATCGGGCCGCGACCGAGAATCTCGCCCCCGGAAGGTCGGTGCCCTCCAGCTCGGCCGTGACCACGAGGCGACCCGGGAGAGGTGGAAGCGCCAACGCGGTCTGCGCCAACCCCTGCCCGTCGGTGACCAGCGAATCCGTGCCCAGGGTGCCGGACCCCTGCGTCACGCGGAAGCGCACCACCTTGCCCACCAGCGGTGCCCCGTCCGCTCCCATGGCCCGCGTGGCGAGGGTCACGGACGAGCCCACGGGCCCGGAGAGCATGGAGTCCGGCAGAGGCGTGAGGCCCACCTTGTAGGTCGTTGCCTGCGGCGTAGCCTGAGTAGTCGCCGGGGCAGCGGCCTGCGCCGAATCAGTCGTCGACTGCGGGAGCTGCGTCGTCGGCTGTCCGGGCGACACCATCGGCTCT
>Ga0316583_10000450_pt1 | contig 12121 bp, 8 predicted proteins | sample J_170502JBrBrA_D_FD_204513 | JGI IMG/M metagenome (GOLD analysis project Ga0316583, IMG submission 204513) | Rhizosphere microbial communities from salt marsh grasses in Alabama, United States - J_170502JBrBrA | ecosystem: Host-associated > Plants > Roots > Rhizosphere | place: USA: Alabama... | reverse complement strand
ACGTACTGTGTGGATTCCGAAACCGCCTCGCTGCCGGCTTCGACGGTCGCGCTCATCAGCTCGACCATGTCGGCGCGCAACCGGCGCAGGTCCTCCTGCAGGCGCTCGCGGATCTGATGGAAATCGAGGCCGGCGAACTGCTCGTTGAGCAGGTTGGCGGCGGTAGCCAGTTCGCTCTGCGAGTAGGAGCGTTGGGTGAACAAGATGCGGTTCTGTACGTCGCCTTCCGTCGTGACGATGATGAGCAGAACGCGCCGCTCGCCGAGCGCGAGGAATTCGATCTGGCGGATCTTGGGCAACTGCCGGCGCGGCGCCACGACCACACCGGCGAAACGCGTCAGTTGCGACAACAGTTGCGAGGCGTGGCTGATCACGCGCTGCGGCTGGTCGGGCAGGATGGTGCCCTGGATTTCGGAGAGTTCCCGTTCCGCCAATGGACGTACGGTCAGCAGCGTATCCACGAACAACCGGTAGCCGGCCGGCGTCGGTACTCGGCCGGCCGAGGTATGCGGGCTGGCGATGAAGCCCATTTCCTCGAGGTCTGACATGACGTTGCGTATCGTCGCCGGCGACAGCTCGAGTCCTGAGTGACGGGACAGCGTGCGCGAACCGACCGGCTGGCCTTCGGCGATGTACCGTTCGATCAGCGTCTTGAGCAGGGTTTGAGCGCGGCGGTCGAGCATGGCGCGATTTTATCAGTCGCGGGAAACCGGCAGTAAGTGGGACTTTTCACTGATAAAGCATACGGCACTTATGGTTTAATCGGCGCCATGATCGGCAAGTTCAAAACTCATATCCGCACGGCCGGACTGATTGGAAAATACCGCAGTCCGGACGTGGCCGAGTCGCTGCCGCAGATGGCGGCCTTCCTGCACGAACGCGGCGTGCGCGTGATCATCGAAGAGTCCACCGCCGCCTCGATCGGCGCCTCGGAATACGAGATCGGCGGCTACGAGACGCTCGGCGCCGACGCCGACGTCGCCATCGTGCTCGGCGGCGACGGCACGCTGCTGTTCGCCGCCCGGCGCCTGGCCGAGTACGGGGTGCCGCTGGTCGGCGTCAACCAGGGGCGGCTGGGCTTCATGACGGACATCGCCCGTCACGACATGCTGATCGGCGTCGAGCGGTTGCTGGCCGGGAAGTTTTCCGTCGAATCGCGCGTACTGCTCGAAGCGGAGGTTTGGCGCGAAGACGAGCGCGTTTTCCGCAACCTGGCGCTCAACGACGTCGTCGTGAACAAGGGCGATATCGGTCGCCTGATCGAGATGAAGGTGGAAGTCGACGGCGTCTTCCTCTATCTGCTGCGTGCCGACGGCATGATCGTGTGCACGCCGACCGGTTCCACCGCCTATGCGCTGTCGGCCAACGGTCCGATCCTGCATCCGCGCGTGCAGGGCATTGCCATCGTGCCGCTGTGTCCGCACGCCTTGTCCAACCGGCCGATCACCATCAGCGACGAGAGCCGCATCGACATCACCCTGGTGTCGCCGTCCGAAGGTCGCGTCCATTTCGACGGCCAAGCACGCTTCGACGCCCGCGCCGGCGACTGCGTGCGTATCAGCAGCGCCGGCGTGCGCGTGACCCTGCTGCATCCGCCCGGATACGACTATTTCGCCATGCTGCGCGAAAAGCTCCATTGGAGCGAAATGCCGGAGCCGTGATGCTGCGCCGGCTCTTCATCCGCGACTTCGTCATCGTCGATCGGCTCGAACTCGAATTCGAGGCCGGTTTCGGCGCTCTGACCGGCGAGACCGGCGCCGGCAAGTCGATCCTGGTCGACGCGTTGTCTCTGGCGCTCGGCGAGCGCGCCGACGCCTCGGTACTGCGCCCCGGCGGCGACAAGGCCGAGATCGCGGCCGAATTCGAGGCGTCGTCGGAACTGGCCGCCTGGCTGCGTGACAACGACTTCGACGCCGACGGCGCCTGCCTGCTTCGACGCGTAATCGATGCCGGCGGGCGTTCGCGAGCCGCCATCAACGGTTCGCCGGCGACGCTGACCCAGTTGCGCCAGGCCGCCGATTTCCTGGCCGACATCCACGGCCAGCACGCCTATCACGCGCTGCTGCGCGCCGACGCCCAGCGCCAGTTGCTCGACGTCCAGGGCGGTGCCCAGGCGCTGGCGACGGCGACGGCGGCGAAATTCCGCGCTTGGCGCGTGCTCAGGGAGGCGCGCGAGCGGGCCGAGCGCGACGTCTCGGCCGCGGCGCAGGAGCGCGAAATGCTCGACTGGCAGGTGCGCGAGCTGCGCGGCCTGGCATTCGATGCCGCCGGCTGGCAGGAAGACAACCAGGAACACCGACGCCTGGCGCATGCCGCTGGCCTGCTCGAAGGCGCCGGTGCCGCTTTGGCCGTGCTCGACGACAGCGAGGCGGCGGCGACGGCGCAACTCGACCACGCGCTGTCGGCGTTGCGGCCATTGATGGACTACGACGAGGCGCTCAAGGAGCCGACCGATCTGCTCGAAGGCGCCCGCATCCAACTCGATGAGGCCGTGCACGCGCTGTTACGCTATCGAGAACGGCTCGATCTCGAGCCCGAACGCCTGGTCGCGCTGGAGGCGCGCATCGAAGCGGTGACGGCGGTGGCGCGCAAGCATCGCGTCGCGCCCGACGAACTGCCCGATCTGCTGGCACGCTTCGAGGCGCGTCTGGCCGATCTCGATCTCGCCGCTGATCCGGCCGCCCTGGCGGCGAAGGAGGAGGACGCTCGTGGCGCCTACCTAGAGGCGGCCCGGGAGCTTTCCGCTCGCCGCCGCCGAACGGCCGAGGATCTTGCCCAGGCGGTCACCGACGGCATGCAGCAACTGGCGATGGCGGGCGGCCGATTCGAGGTTGCCCTGGAGCCGTTGGCCGAGGGTACCGCCGCGGGCCTGGAAGACGTCGTCTTTCTGGTTACCGCCAACCCCGGTCAGCCGCTCAGGCCGCTGGTCAAGGTCGCGTCGGGCGGCGAGCTGTCACGCATCGGATTGGCAATCCAGGTCATCGCCAGTTGCGCCGGTCAGGCGCCGACGCTGATCTTCGACGAGGTCGACGTCGGCATCGGCGGCCGTGTCGCCGAGATCGTCGGCCGCATGCTCAAGCAGCTCGGTGTTCAACGGCAAGTGCTTTGCGTTACCCATCTGCCGCAGGTAGCGGCCCAAGCCGACTGGCAGTGGTCAATCGCCAAGGATTCCGGCGACGGCCAGACCGTCAGCCGGGTGCGCACGCTCGACCGCGACGCCCGTGTCGAGGAGGTGGCACGGATGCTCGGTGGCGTCAAGATCACCGACACCACACGCCGGCACGCGCGCGAGATGCTCGGCTATTAGCCCTTGGCCCTGTGCTATAGTTTTCGGCCGAAAATTATTCACGCCCGCCGGGCTCATTGCCGTCACCATGAAGCGTTTCCTGAGCATTTCCGTCCTCTTGCTGTCGGCGTGCTCCAGCGCCCCGGACATTACTTCCCATCTGACGCCCTTTAGGATCGACGTGCGCCAGGGCAATATGGTGACGCAGGAGATGGTCGCGCAGCTGAAGCCCGGCCAGACGCGCGACCAGGTGCGCTTCATCCTCGGTACGCCGCTGGTGACCGACATGTTCCATGCCAATCGTTGGGATTACGTCTATCGCTTTCAGCCGGGCCACGGTCAGGTGCAGGAACGCCACCTGATCGTCTTCTTCAACGGCGACAAGCTTGACCACCTGGGCGGCGACGTGGTCACCAATGCCTCGGCGGTCGCTTCGGAGAAGGACACCAACCGCATCATCGACATTCCGGCCACCGAACCGACGAAGCCGGCGGCCAATGCGCCGGTCGAGAAAATCGATGGCGCAAAGTAAGGCCATGCCTACGGACAAGATCCGCGTCGTCGTTGCTGGCAGTGGCGGCCGCATGGGCCACAATCTGATCGAGGCCGTGCTCAAGGCCCCCGATGCCGCGCTCGCAGGGGCGCTGGAGGTGGCCGACAGCCCATTGCTGGGCAAGGACGCCGGGGAACTAGTCGGTACCCCCTGCGGCGTCGCGATCGGCAGCGATCTCGGCGCGACGCTGGCCGACGCCGACTGCCTGATCGATTTCACGCGGCCGCAAGGCACCCTGGAACATCTGGCCGTCTGTCGCCGTCTCGGCGTGCACATGATCATCGGTACCACCGGCCTGAACGCCGAAGATAGGCAGGTCGTCGAGGAAGCAGCGCACGACATCCCGATCGTGTTGGCGCCCAACATGGCGGTTGGCGTCAATCTGGTGTTCAAGTTGCTCGATACCGCCGCCCGTATCCTCGATGACGGCTATGACGTCGAGATCGTTGAAGCGCATCATCGCCACAAGGTCGATGCGCCGTCGGGCACCGCGCTGCGCATGGGCGAAGTGGTGGCCGCGGCGCTCGGGCGCGATCTTGCCGAGTGTGCCGTCTATGGTCGCGAAGGCCACACCGGCGAGCGGCCGGCGAGCCAGATCGGTTTTAGTACGATCCGTGGCGGCGACATCGTCGGCGATCACACAGTCCTTTTCGCCGGCACCGGCGAGCGGATCGAGATCAGCCACAAGGCTGCCAGCCGCATGCCTTTTGCCCTCGGCGCACTGCGCGCGGCGCGCTTTCTGCGCGGCAAGACCGAGGGCTTGTTCGATATGCAGGACGTGCTCGGCCTGCGCTAGGGCCTGATCCCGGCGTGAGATCCTCTCGCCTTCAGCGTTGGTTGCAGGATTCGCTTTTTGTCGAGAATGACGACGATCGCGCCGGGTTGATCGCAGCTCTGCGTGCCGGTCGCGCCGGGCCCGATTTTGCCGACCGCTTCGAACGCCTGCTGGCCCTTCTCGACGAGGCTCTGGGCGAAGAGGAAGCGCATCCGGACGGCGGCGACGCCGGCGCACTGGCGGCGCTGCGTCGGGCCAAGGAGCAGGCCGAGGCTGCCAGCCGCTCGAAGAGCGAATTCGTCGCCAACATGAGCCACGAAATCCGCACGCCGATGAACGGCATCCTCGGCATGACGGAACTGGCCCTCGACACTAAGCTCGACACCGAGCAGCGCAACTACCTCAACGCCATCCAATCCTCGGCCGAAGCGCTGCTGACGCTGATCAACGACATCCTCGACTTCTCCAAGATCGAAGCCGGGCATCTGACCTTCGAGGAAATCGATTTTTCGATCGTCGACACCATCGGCGAGGCTATCAAGGCGCTGGCGCTGGGCGCGCAGGACAAGGGCCTGGAACTGGTCTTGTTCATCGAGCCGCGGGTGCCGCGCATGCTGCGCGGCGATCCGAGCCGCCTGCGCCAGGTGGTGATGAACCTGGTCGGCAACGCCATCAAGTTCACCGACAAGGGAGAAGTGGAAGTCCGCATCGGCGTCGATGGTGAAGACGGTGAGGACGTGCTGCTTCATGTCCAGGTGCGTGACACCGGCATCGGCATTGCGCCCGAGCAGCATCAGCGCATTTTCGAGGCCTTTGCCCAGGCCGACGAGTCGACGACGCGGCGGTTCGGCGGCACCGGCCTCGGGCTCACCATCTGCAATCGTCTGGTGGCGATGATGAAGGGACGCCTGTGGCTCGAGAGCACGCCGGGTAAGGGCAGCACCTTCCATTTCACCGCCCGTCTGGAACGATCGTCACGTCCTGAGCAGCCACTGCCGGCCGAAGCTGGCGAGCTTGCCGGGCGCCGCGCGCTCGTGGTCGACGACTGTCGCACCTGTGCACGCCAGATCGGCTTACTGTTGCAGGCACTGGGCATGAAGGCCCAGATCGTTTTCGGTGCCGATGACGCCATCGCGCGCCAGCGTGTCGTCCAGAAGGCGGGAGAGAGTTTCGATGTCGCGCTGGTCGATGCGGCAATGCCGGACATGGATGGTTTCGAGTTGGTGCGCCAACTGCCGGCGCTCGGCCTTGCCGCCGATCGCGTCATCATGATGACCAGCATCAAGAATCAGCGGCCGGAGAACCGCAATGCATCCGACCTGGGGGTACGGGTTTGCATAGCCAAGCCCTTCCTGCCGGGCGAACTGGTTGATGCCTTGATCGCCTTGCGGAGCGTCGAGCCGACCGTGCACCTCGAGCCGTTCGACCTCGATGCGGCACTGGCCGGGGCCAACGGTGTCGGCGGTAAGAGACTGAAAATACTCGTGGCAGAGGACAACGCGGTCAACCAGATGCTGGCGACCAAGCTGCTCGAGAAGGAAGGCCACGAGCCAGTGGTGGTGAATAACGGCCGTGAGGCGATCGAGTGCTTCGAGAAAGGCGGTTTCGACCTCATCTTGATGGATGTCCAGATGCCGGTCATGGGCGGCATCGAGGCGGCGCAGGCGATCCGCGTGCGCGAGCAACGGCGCACTTTCGTCTTCGCCGGCGGCTGGCGCCATACGCCGATCATCGCCCTGACCGCGCACGCCATGGCCGGCGATCGCGAGGCCTGCCTGGCGGCCGGCATGGACGACTACCTGACCAAACCGTTGCGCCGTGACGACCTGCGTGCGGCGATCGACCGGGCAATGGAGGCAGCGACCGATGACGACGCGACTACTGCCACGCGTGTGGTGCAGCCCGGTGGCGGTGGAGCCGACCTTGCCAACATCGACCGTACGCGCGACCTGCTCGATGGCGACGAGGCTGCGATCACCGCGGTCATCGACGTATTCCTGCGCGATGCCGAGTCCTACCTGGGCGAGGTTGACGCTGCGCTGGCGGCTGGTGATGCCGATCGGCTGATGCGCGCCGCACATACCGTCAAGGGCGCCGTGGCCATTTTCGATGCCCTGCCGGCCACCGACGCGGCGATTCGCGTCGAACTCGCTGCCCGTCGCGGCGACCTGGCCGTCGCGCGGCGCGACGCCGACGACTTGCGTGCCGAGACCCGGCGTTTGGCCAAGTATCTGGCCGGTCTACGTGCCGAGAGCGGCGGCGCTCGCGTTGCTCCGGGTCGGAGCGAGTGATACAATCTAAAGATTTGCCGGGTGCCGCTGATCGCGGTCTGCCCGAGCCTCTTCAGCCGCCAAGCCGACCCAGGAGCCAGACCGTGCCTCAGTTTTCGTCCGCCCTTCTCGCTCTGGCCGACGGAACCGTATTCAAGGGCAAGGGCATCGGCGCCAACGGTATCAGCGTTGGCGAAGTGGTGTTCAACACCGCCATGACCGGCTACCAGGAAATCCTCACCGATCCCTCCTATTGTCGGCAGATTGTTACCCTGACCTATCCCCATATCGGCAATACGGGCGTCAACGACGAGGACCGCGAGTCCGGCGAGGTCTATGCCGCCGGTCTGGTTATTCGCGATTTGCCGCCGCTGATGTCGAACTTCCGCGCCCAGCAGTCGCTGGACGATTTCTTGCGGGCGCAGAACGTCGTTGCCATCGCCGACATCGACACCCGAAAACTGACGCGTATTCTGCGCGAGAAGGGCGCCCAGGCGGGCTGCCTGATGAGCGGCGACGAGCTCGATGCCGATGCCGCGGTCGCGCAGGCGCGTGCCTTCCCCGGCCTGGCCGGCATGGACCTGGCCAAGGTCGTGTCGGCACTGGCGCCGTATGCCTGGACCGAAGGGGAATGGTCGCTGGGCAATGGTTATGTCGAGCCAGGGGCGGGCCAGTATCACGTCGTCGCCTACGACTTCGGCGTCAAGCGCAACATCCTGCGCATGCTGGCGTCGCGTGGTTGCCGGCTGACGGTAGTGCCGGCGCAGACGCCGGCGTCCGAGGTGCTGGCGCTGAATCCCAATGGGGTCTTCCTATCCAACGGTCCCGGCGATCCTGAGCCCTGCGGCTACGCCATCGCCGCCATCCGCGAGTTTCTCGACAAAAAGGTGCCGACTTTCGGCATCTGCCTCGGCCATCAGTTGATGGGCTTGGCGGCAGGCGGCAAGACGGTGAAGATGAAGTTCGGCCACCACGGCGCCAACCATCCGGTCAAGGATCTCGATACCGGACAGGTGTTGATCACCAGCCAGAACCACGGCTTTGCCGTCGATCCGGCCACGTTGCCGGACAACGTTCGCGTGAGTCACATCTCGCTGTTCGACGGCAGCCTGCAGGGCATCGCCTGGACGGACCGGCCGGCGCTTTGCTTCCAGGGCCACCCCGAGGCCAGCCCCGGCCCGCACGACGTCGGCTACCTGTTCGACAGGTTCGTTCGGATGATGGACAAGAATGCCTAGAAGAAACGACATCCACAGCATCCTCATTATCGGCGCCGGCCCGATCATCATCGGCCAGGCCTGCGAATTCGACTATTCCGGCGCCCAGGCCTGCAAGGCGCTGCGCGACGAAGGCTACAAGGTCATTCTGGTCAATTCGAATCCCGCCACGATCATGACCGATCCGGGCACGGCCGACGTCACCTACATCGAGCCGATCACCTGGCAGGCGATCGAGAACATCATCGCCAAGGAGCGGCCCGACGCCGTGCTGCCGACCATGGGCGGCCAAACGGCGCTCAACTGCGCCCTCGATCTGGCCAAGCACGGCGTGCTGGAGAAGTACGGCGTCGAGATGGTCGGCGCCTCCAAGGACGCCATCGACAAGGCCGAGGATCGGGAGAAATTCAAGGCCGCGATGACCAAGATCGGCTTGGGCAGCGCGCGTTCCGGTATTGCCCACAGCCTGGAAGAGGCGTTGCAGGTGCAGGGCGCCATCGGCTTCCCGGCCATCATTCGGCCCTCGTTTACGCTCGGCGGTACTGGTGGCGGCATCGCCTACAACATGGAAGAGTTCGTCGACATCTGCAAGCGCGGACTCGAAGCCAGCCCAACCAGCGAACTGCTCATCGAGGAGTCGCTGCTCGGCTGGAAGGAATTCGAAATGGAGGTCGTGCGCGATCGGCACGACAACTGCATCATCATCTGCTCGATCGAGAACGTCGATCCCATGGGCGTGCATACCGGTGACTCGATCACCGTGGCGCCGGCACAGACGCTGACCGACAAGGAATACCAGATCATGCGCAACGCCAGCATCGCGGTGCTGCGCGAGATCGGCGTCGACACCGGCGGTTCCAACGTCCAGTTCGCCATCAATCCTAGCGACGGGCGCATGATCGTCATCGAGATGAATCCGCGCGTGTCGCGCTCCTCGGCGCTGGCCTCGAAGGCGACCGGTTTCCCGATCGCCAAGGTGGCGGCCAAGCTGGCCGTCGGCTATACGCTCGACGAACTCAGGAACGACATCACCGGCGGCGCCACGCCGGCCTCGTTCGAGCCCTCGATCGACTATGTCGTGACCAAGGTGCCGCGCTTCGCCTTTGAGAAGTTCCCGCTCGCCAACGACCGGCTGACGACGCAGATGAAGTCGGTCGGCGAGGTGATGGCCATCGGCCGCAGTTTCCAGGAATCGCTGCAAAAGGCCTTGCGCGGTCTCGAGACCAGCGTCTACGGCTTCGACCCGGTCGACGCTTCGCGCGAGGAGATCGCCCACGAACTCAGCAATCCCGGCGCCCAGCGCATGTGGTACCTGGGACAGGCCTTCCGCGATGGCTTCAGTCTCGACGAAGTCTTCCAACTGACCAAGATCGATCCCTGGTTCCTGGTACAAATCGAGGAAATCATCAGGATCGAGGGCGAGATCGCCGGCAAGTCGCTCGACGGTTTCGATACCGAGGCGCTGCGCGGGTTCAAGCGTAAGGGTTTCTCTGACCGTCGCCTGGCCAGCCTACTCGGCAGTTCCGAGACGGCGGTGCGCCAACACCGCCATCAGCTCGGCGTGCGCCCGGTATTCAAGCGCGTCGATACCTGCGCCGCCGAGTTCGCCACCTCCACCGCCTACATGTATTCGAGCTACGAGGACGAGTGCGAGGCGCGGCCGACGGACAAGAAGAAGATTATGGTCCTCGGCGGCGGTCCCAACCGCATCGGCCAGGGCATCGAGTTCGACTACTGCTGCGTCCATGCCGCCCTGGCTATGCGCGAGGATGGCTTTGAAACCATTATGGTCAACTGCAACCCGGAGACGGTGTCGACCGATTACGACACTTCCGACCGGTTGTACTTCGAGCCGCTGGCGCTGGAAGACATTCTCGAGATCGTCGCCGTCGAGAAGCCGGTCGGCGTCATCGTCCAGTTCGGCGGCCAGACGCCGCTCAAGCGCGCACGTGACCTCGAAGCCAATGGCGTGCCCATCATCGGTACCTCGCCGGACATGATCGACGCCGCCGAGGACCGCGAGCGTTTCCAGAAGCTGCTGCAAGACCTCAGCCTAAAGCAGCCGCCCAACCGCACGGCGCGTACCGAGGAAGATGCGATCCGGCTGGCGGCCGAGATCGGCTATCCGCTGGTGGTTCGGCCGAGCTATGTGCTCGGTGGTCGCGCCATGGAGATCGTGCACGAGGAGAAGGACCTCGAGCGCTACATGCGCGATGCGGTCAAGGTATCCAACGATTCGCCGGTGCTGCTCGACCGCTTCCTCAACGACGCTACCGAGGTGGACGTCGACGCGTTGTGCGACGGACAGCAGGTCATCATCGGCGGCATCATGGAGCACATCGAACAGGCCGGCGTGCATTCGGGCGATTCCGCCTGCTCGCTGCCCCCCTACACGTTGTCGCACGCCCTGCAGGATGAACTGCGGCGCCAGACGGCGCAGATGGCCAAGGGACTCAACGTCTGTGGTCTCATGAACGTGCAGTTCGCCATCCAGAACGACACCGTTTACGTCCTCGAGGTCAATCCACGCGCCTCGCGCACGGTGCCTTTCGTGTCCAAGGCCACCGGTCTGCCGCTGGCCAAGGTCGCGGCGCGCTGCATGGCCGGCAGAAGCCTGGCGGAGCAGGGCGTGACGAGGGAGGTCATTCCGCCCTACTTCTCGGTCAAGGAGGCGGTGTTCCCGTTCATCAAGTTCCCCGGCGTCGATACCATTCTCGGCCCGGAAATGAAATCGACCGGCGAGGTCATGGGCGTCGGGCGCAGCTTCGGAGAGGCTTTCGTCAAGTCGCAGGTCGCTGCCGGCGCGCGCCTGCCCAAGTCGGGCAAGGCCTTCATCAGCGTGCGGCCGGCCGACAAGCCGAAAGCGGTCAACGTCGCCTATCAACTGCACGAACTCGGCTTCTCGCTGGTTGCCACGCGCGGTACCGCGGCGGCCATCGCCGAGGCCGGCATTCCGGTGGCTGCGGTCAACAAGGTCACCGAAGGCCGGCCGCACGTGGTCGACATGATCAAGAACAACGAGATCGCCTTCATCGTCAACACCGTGGAAGAGAAGCGGGCGGCGATCGTCGATTCCCGCTCCATCCGTACCTCGGCTTTGGCCCAGAAGGTCACGTTATTTACTACCATCGAAGGGGCCTGGGCGGCATGCGCCGGGATGCGCCACGCCGGCCTGGAAACCTATGCCCTGCAATCCCTGCACGCGGAAGTCACTTCTCAAGGATGAACACCTCCTTCCCTCCAACCTCCTTCCCGCGGAAGGGGGTGACCAAGGTTCGCGGGCTTTGCCCGCTCCGGTGCATTGACTCGCCGTCTCCTTGGGGCGGCCCGGCGGAGACGGCATGAGTAAAACACCCATCACCTTGCGCGGCGCCGAGATGCTGCGCAAAGAACTGCATCGGCTGAAGACGGTCGAGCGTCCCAACGTCGTTGCTGCCATCGCCGAGGCGCGCTCGCACGGCGACTTGTCGGAAAACGCCGAGTACGATGCCGCCAAGGAACGCCAGGGCTTCCTCGAGGGGCGCATCGCCGAGGTCGAGGGCAAGCTCAGTAACGCCCAGATCATCGATCCGGCCGCCCTCGACGCCGACGGTCGGGTGGTGTTCGGCGCTACGGTGGACCTGGAAGACGCCGATAGCGGCCAGAAGGTGGCCTATCAGATCGTCGGCGACGACGAGGCCGACCTCAAGGACGGCAAGATTTCTCTCAACTCGCCCGTCGCCCGTGCCCTGATCGGCAAATTCGGCGGCGACGTGGTCGAAGTGCAGACGCCGGGCGGTCGCAGGGAATACGAAATCCTGGACGTTCGCTACGTGTGAGGCGTTTCGCCGAGACGCTCCACGGCGTTGCCATCGCGCTCTGGGTCGGCGGGCTGTGGGCCGTCGGCTACCTGGCGGTGCCGGTGCTGTTTGCCGAACTGACCGATCGTATGCTGGCAGGGCGCTTAGCGGGCGTCATGTTTACCGGCATGGCTTGGGTGGGCCTCGCCTGCGGCGGCTATCTCTTGGGGTTCCTGGCACT
>Ga0316583_10000449_pt1 | contig 12128 bp, 9 predicted proteins | sample J_170502JBrBrA_D_FD_204513 | JGI IMG/M metagenome (GOLD analysis project Ga0316583, IMG submission 204513) | Rhizosphere microbial communities from salt marsh grasses in Alabama, United States - J_170502JBrBrA | ecosystem: Host-associated > Plants > Roots > Rhizosphere | place: USA: Alabama... | reverse complement strand
CTTCAGTTCAAACTCGAGATGGGCAACCTGGATACAGTCTGCGCACGTCTATTGAATCTTTGCGCAAGGACAAGATCGTCTCGATCTTCGAGAAGCACATTTACGTATGACCATCCCCGACGAGCGGCTGGCGCAGATCGCGCAGCGCTTTGCCGAACTCGAAGCGCGATTGGCGAGCGGCACGCTCGAAGGCGATGCCTTCGTTGCGGCTTCGCGCGACTATGCCGAGCTCGAGCCTGTCGCACGCGCGGCCGAGCAGGTCCGCACCATGCGCGGCGAGTTGGCTGAACTCGAACAGCTCGACGATCCCGACCCCGAGATGCGCGCGCTCGCCGAAGAGGAATCCGAACGCCTCAAGCGCGAACTCGCGGATTCCGAGCGCCAGCTAGCGATCGCCATGCTCCCGCGGGATGCCGCCGACGCACGCCCGGCGATGCTCGAAATTCGCGCCGGCACCGGCGGCGACGAAGCGGCCTTGTTCGCCGCCGATTTGTTCCGCATGTACGAGCGCTATGCCGCCGAGCAGGGCTGGCGGGTCGAGGTCATCCACACGAACGCCAGCGATATCGGGGGCTTCAAGGAAATCATCGCCAACGTCACGGGCGCGGGCGTGTTTGCCAAGCTCAAGTTCGAGAGCGGGGTTCACCGCGTCCAGCGCGTGCCGGTGACCGAGAGCGGCGGGCGCATCCACACTTCGGCGGCGACGGTGGCGGTGCTGCCCGAGCCCACCGAAGTCGACGTCCAGATCGACGAGAAGGATTTGAAGATCGATATCTACCGCGCGAGCGGGGCCGGCGGCCAGCACGTCAACACCACCGACAGCGCGGTGCGGATCACCCATTTGCCTAGCGGGATAGTCGTCACCCAGCAGGACGAGCGCAGCCAGCACAAGAACCGCGCCAAGGCGATGCAGGTGCTGCGCGCGCGGCTTTACGAGAAGATGCGCGAGGAAGCGCAAGGCGAAGAGGCGGAGGCGCGCAAGGCGATGGTCGGCTCGGGCGACCGCTCGGAGCGCATCCGGACCTATAATTTCCCGCAGGGCCGGGTGACCGACCACCGCATCGGACTGACCCTCCACAAGCTCGACGAAATCCTCGCCGGGCCGGGGCTGGGCGAACTGGTCGACGCGCTCATCGCCGAGGACGAAGCCAAGCGCCTCGCCGCGATGGGATGAAAGTGGCTGCGGCCCTGCGCGGTGCGGCCGAGAAGCTTTCTCCGGTCTCCGACACCGCCCGGCTCGACACCGAAGTGCTGATGGCCGAGGTGCTCGGGGTGACGCGCTCGGAACTGCTGTTGCGCTACATGGACAATGAAGCGCCGGCAGCGTTCCAGGCAATGGTTGAGCGCCGGCTGCGCCACGAGCCGGTCGCCCACATCATCGGCCGTCAGGAATTCTTCGGGCGCGAGTTCCAGGTGAGCCCTGCCGTGTTGATCCCCCGCGCCGACAGCGAAACCACCGTGCTCGCCGCACTCGAAGCCTGTCCGGAGCCGAAGCGCGTGCTCGATTGCGGGACGGGTTCGGGCGTCCTGCTGCTGACTTTGCTCGCCGAGCGGACGGGCTGCGAAGGCGTCGGGATCGACCGTTCGCCTGCCGCCTTGGCGGTGGCCAAGGGCAATGCCGGACGGCTCGGGCTGGCCGGGCGCTGCGAATTGCTCGAACGCGACTGGACACGGGCTGGCTGGGCCGAAGGTATCGGCAGCTTCGACCTGATCATCGCCAACCCGCCCTATGTCGAGCAAGGGGCCGAACTTGCGCCCTCGGTGCGCGATTACGAGCCTTCCGGGGCGCTGTTTGCAGGAGAGGACGGGCTCGACGATTACCGTAGCCTGATCCCGCAACTGCCCGGCCTGCTCGCAGAAGGCGGCGTCGCGGCGGTTGAAATCGGGGCGAGCCAGGCCGATATGGTGGCAGAAATAGCCAAACAGGCCGGGTTCAGCGCAGAGTTGCACAAAGACCTCGCCGGAAGGCCGCGCGTACTGGTGCTGCGATTAGGGCTTGGCAAGGACAGTGTTGCCCGTTAGGCAAATGGCAAGACCGGTGGTGGATGATTATTCCCGACTGCCAGGTCTTGATCCAACATTTGCGTATGGTGCGGTGCCGGATGGCCCCGTCTACATGCAGGTGGAGGGACCGCAGCCCCGCGGAATGGCGCGGACGCGGCGAGGGGTCATGCGATCGCCGGGGCCAGGAGTTTCGGATCGCCACAACTGAGGAAGTGAATTCCCTTGAGTAGCAATCGCAGCAGCAATCGGCGCCGCGGACGCGGCGGCAATCGTCCGCAGGGCGGCAATCAGCTCAACCGGATCGACAGCCGGGCAAGGGGCAACGCCCCGCAAATGCTCGAAAAATACAAGAAGCTCGCGCATGACGCCGCCGTCAATGGCGACCGTGTGCAGTCGGAGTATTACCTCCAGTTCGCCGATCATTATTTCCGCGTGATCTCCGACAGCAAGGCGCAGAAGGACGAGCAGCGCGCCAGGCGCGATTCCGAACGCGACCAGTTTTCCGGCGAGGACGGTTTCGACGACGAGAATGAACGCCAGGTTCGGCGCGAGCAGGATGGGCGGCGCGCTCGCAACGAGCGCCTGGAGTCCGACGAAGGCGAGCGTGGTGCCGAAGGCCCCGAATCGTTCGACGAAGAGATCCAGGACAACCCCTTCACCCGGGATAAGCGCGGTGGCTCGCGCGGCAAGGGCGCCGCGCGCGGCAATGGGAGCGACGGAGACGGCGAATCCTCCACCGGGCTCGATCCTTCGGCGCTGCCGCCGGCGATCGGCAAGGACGATGGGGAGAAGAAGCCCCGCCGGACTCGCCGTCCGCGCAGCAGCGGCGACGACGACGAGACGCTTGAAGCGGTCGGCTGACATCGGCGGACCGCCCTCGCGACCCTTTTGAGCGGGTAATCGCGCTTGCGCCACTATCCGGGGCAGGCCACATGGCGTGCCCATGGCCCTTCGCCCATCGCTCCTGATCCGCGCCACGGCGCGGCCGCGCCTTGCCGCACTGGCGCTGGGACTGGTGGCGGCCACCGGCTTCGAACCACTAGGCCTGTGGCCGATCGCGCTGGTTGCGATGGGGGGGCTGTTCGTGCTGGTTTCGCGGACCGGCGGTTGGCGCGAGGCGCTCGTGCTCGGCTGGCTGTTCGGCTTCGCGCATTTCACTTTCGCCAATAGCTGGATCGCGACCGCCTTCACCTATCAGGCGAACATGCCCGCGGCGCTCGGCTGGCTGGCGGTGCCGCTGCTCTCACTCTATCTGGCAGTCTATCCGGCGATCGCTTGCGCCGGCGTGCGGCTGATTGCCGGCGATCGCCTGGCCTGGCCACTTGCGCTTGGATTTGCCGGCAGCTGGGTCGTTTCCGAATGGTTGCGCGGCTGGATGTTCACCGGCTTCCCTTGGGATCCGTTCGGGGTTGTCCTGCTGGGCGGTTTTTCCCGGCCGGGGATCGCTGCGCTCGCGCCTTGGCTCGGGACCTATGCCCTTTCCGGTTTCGCGGTCCTGTTGTCCTGCGCTGGGGTGCTGTTGGCGAAGGACAAGCGCTTCGTGCCGCTGGGTCTGGCTGCGGCGATCGTGACTGCAGCGATGCTGTGGGTGCCGGGCCCGGGGCGCGAAGGCACGTTGAATTTCACGCTGGTCCAGCCCGATATCGGCCAGGACGTGTTGAACGACGCGTTCCATTACGACGCCAATTTCCGCAAGACCGCGGCGCTCACCCTGCCGCGGTTTCCGGACCGGGAGCGCGTCGTGCTGTGGCCCGAATCGGGCGTCCAGGATTACCTCGAGGACGGCTATCCGCAGCGCTTCTATGACATGGGGGACGTCCTCGGCGACCCGGTTCTCACGCGCTACCGCATCGCCCGCGTGATCGGCCCCCGAAGCATACTGCTGACCGGAGCGACCGACCTCGTGATCTCGCAGGGCCGCGCGGTCGGGGCCTACAACGCGGTGACCGCGGTGAACGGCAAGGGCACAATCGTCGGATCCTATCACAAGGCGCACCTCGTTCCCTATGGCGAGTATTTGCCGATGCGCTGGTTGCTCGTGCCGCTCGGCGCGGCGCGGCTGGTGCCCGGCGATCTCGATTTCTGGCCTGGCCCTGGTCCGCGCACGCTCGACCTTGGTCCCTGGGGAAAGGTTGGCGTCCAGCTGTGTTACGAGATCACCTTTTCCGGCCATGTGGTCGACCGCGCACACCGCCCGGACTACATCTTCAACCCCTCGAACGACGGCTGGTTCGGCGCCTTCGGGCCGCCGCAGCACCTTGCGCAGGCGCGGCTGCGGGCGATCGAGGAAGGCCTGCCGGTGCTGCGCGCGACCACCAACGGGATCAGCGCGGTGATTGACGCGCGCGGCGTGGTGCGAGCCTTCGCGCCAGAGCATGTCGCCAGGCGGATCGACGGCAAGGTGCCGCCGGCCCTGCCGCCGACCTTGTTCGCCCGGCTCGGCAACTGGCTGCCGCTAGGCTGGGCGCTGCTGCTGCTCATCATCGCAGCCGTTGCATCACGCCGGACCCGCCGCTAGAGGCGTCCGCGAGAGGAGCGAGGATTCTCCGACAAGGGACACAAAAGTGCCCGGCTCTTCTCGATGGGAGGATGAGGATGTCGCCAGCCGCCGCTTCGCCGGATTCGGCCGAACTTGAACGCCTTGACGATACCGCCGCGGCGGCCGACGACGCGGCCCAGATGGCGCAGAATTTCCGTTTCTACGACAACCGGCAGAATTACCTGCTGTTCGTCAACACCTGCTCTGAAAAATGGGTGGTCGCCGATCGCGTGGCGCGCGAGTTCGACCTGATCGAACCCCAGCCTCCGGCGATTCGGTTCTTCGACGCCGGGGTCGGCGATGGCACCGTGGCCGCCCGGGTGATGCGGCAGATGCATCGCCGCTACAAGCGCTTCCCTTTCTACATCGCGGGCAAGGAAATCAGCCTCGAGGATATTCGCCTGTTCCTCGACAAGATGCCTGACCGGCTGTTCGAGCATCCCGAGACCGTGCTCGCGATCACCAACATCTCCTACCGCGACGCGCCATGGCTGTGCCCGAAGAGCGAGGAAGCGCGCGAGCGGCTGGTGTGGAAGGAAGTCGCGCTCAAGGGCGACACGACCGCCGATTTCGAACGCCAGATCCAGGATCTGCAGCCCTTCCTGGCCGAGCACTGGACGACCAAGGTCAGCGAGCAGACCGGCAGCATGATTCCCGAAACCCCGACTGTGATGGTGCTCTACCGCGAGGATTGCCGCTTCCTGCTCGACCACGTGATCCCGCGGCGGGAAGAGCCCCGCGCGGATTTCGATCTTGCGCTGGCAAGCCAGCCGTTTCGCCTGCGCGCGCCAGTCGAGTTCAAGGCCAAGCGCGTGCTGGCGCCGCTTGCAAGGGCGCTGCGGCCCGGCGGGCGCCTGCTCGGCATCCATTCGGCCGGCAGCGATCCGGGGATGGAGATCGTCCAGCGCGTCTGGCCGGGAGAGGATCCGTTCGGCACCTCGCGTCACCAGCTGGTCGAGGCGACGCGCCTGGCTCTGGGCGAGCAGGCGGGTGATTTCCTGTTCGACCCGCTGCCGGCCGCCAAGGCGTTGTTCCGCTTCGAGATGCATACGCTGCCCGACGAGCTCGAACGCGAAAGCGCCACGATCGGAACATCCACTTTGCTCGCTGCGTGGAACGCGGCGGTCTATGTCGCTCAGATGGACGACGAGCGCGTGACCAAGGCCATGTCCGGCCCGGAATATCTGGAAGCCACGCGCGCCGTGCTGAGGAAGTACGGCGAACTCTGGTTCAACGACGAAAGCTATGTAATTAGCCGCCATCGCTGATTCCGGAATCACATCAATCTAGGGTTTGCGACCTACAGGGATAGGAAAGAGAATTATGCGCGCCGAATATCTGTTTACCTCCGAGAGCGTTTCCGAAGGCCACCCCGACAAGGTGTCGGACCAGATCTCCGACGCGATCGTCGATTTGTTCCTTTCGAAGGACCCCGAATCGCGCGTCGCCTGCGAGACGCTCACCACCACCCAGCGCGTGGTGCTGGCGGGCGAAATCCGCTGCAAGCCGGTCTACGATCCCGAGCGCTACCCCGAAACCGAGGGCTGGGCGCCGGGCGCGCGTGACGAGATCGAGGAAACCGTGCGCCAGGTGGTGAAGGACATCGGCTACGAACAGGCCGGGTTTCACTGGAAGACGCTGACCTTCGAGAATTACCTCCACGGCCAGTCGGCGCATATCGCGCAAGGGGTCGACGCCTCGGGCAACAAGGACGAGGGCGCGGGCGACCAGGGCATCATGTTCGGTTATGCTTGCGACGAGACCCCGGACCTGATGCCGGCGACGCTCGATTACAGCCACAAGATCCTCCAGCGCATGGCCGCCGACCGCCATTCGGGCGCGGCGCCGTTCCTCGAGCCCGATTCGAAGAGCCAGGTGACCTTGCGATTCCACAATGGCAAACCGGTCGAAGCGACCGCGATCGTGGTCTCGACTCAGCACGGGGCCGGCTATGACGAAGGCGAGAAGAAGGCCGAACTCGAAGCCTATGTGAAGGGCGTGGTCGCCGACCTTCTTCCGGCCGAACTGCTTTCCGACCGGACCGAATACCACATCAATCCGACCGGCAGCTTCGAGATCGGCGGGCCCGACGGTGATGCCGGCCTCACCGGCCGCAAGATCATCGTCGACACCTATGGCGGCGCAGCCCCGCATGGCGGCGGCGCGTTTTCGGGCAAGGATCCGACCAAGGTCGATCGCTCGGCCGCCTACATCACACGCTATCTTGCCAAGAACATCGTCGCGGCGGGCCTCGCCAGCAAGTGCACGATCCAGCTCGCTTACGCGATCGGCGTGTCGAAGCCGCTCTCGCTCTACGTCGATACTCATGGCACCGGCACGGTCGACGACGCGAAGATCGAGGACGCGATCCGCGGAATCGAGAAGCTCGGCGGGCTGACCCCTCGCGCTATCCGTGTGCAGTTGGGTCTCAACAAGCCGATCTACCGCAGGACCGCGGCTTACGGCCACTTCGGGCGCAAGGCGGAAGGCGACTATTTCCCCTGGGAGCGGACCGACCTGGTCGAGGACCTCAAGGCCGCGCTCGGCTGAACCGGCCCAGAGATCGACGAACGGCGCACCCTGCCGGCCGGCTCTTTCGAGCCAATGGGTAGGCTCGGAGCGCTGCGCCGGGTGGCAGTCAGCGGAAAGCTGTCGGCGGCGGCGCTGCGCGCGTCGAGGCAAGATCGTCGCCATACCTCCGGGCCGCGAGGAAATAATGCGCTGCGGCCCAGAGATAGGCGAGCGAGAGCAGCGCCATCGCCAGTGCGAGCCCCACGCCGGCGCCGTAACCGGGCTCCAACCGATCGCTCAGCGCGCCGAGGACCAGCGGGCCAATCCCGCCGGCGATCCCGTAGACCGCGTTGAGCAGTGCCGAGGCGGTCGCGCGCATGCGCGGGTGCATCAGGTTCTGGAGCGACGCGAAGGTAATCCCGAGATAGCCGAACTGCAGCACCGCCGAGACGGTCACCAGCGCGAGCAGCAGCGCCAGGCTTTCACGCGTGATCGCGAAAGCATAGAGCGGGCCGCCGATCAGCATCGATATGCCGGGGATCAGTGCGTAGGCTGCGGGGCGCGCGGCGCCGAGCCGGTCGCCCAGCCAGCCGCTGCCGAGCACCGAGATTGCCGCGGGCAGGCTGGCAATGATCCCCGCATAGAATCCGGCGGTACCGATCGGCAGGCCAAAGCGGCGGATCATCAGCGAGGTGAAGAAGTAGTTGAGCCCGAAGCCGATCGTTGCCGCAAGCGCCGATCCGGCGATCAGGTGACGCGCGCTCGACAGCCCGACCAGCCGGCCGAGCACTGCGCCGAACCGTGGCACGTGGTCTCCGGCGCCGGGATCGTGCCGGCCGCGCGGAGGCTCGGCGACGAAGAAGTGGGCCGCGATACCCAGGATCAATCCGGGCACGGCGGCGAGCAGGAAGGTGAGGCGCCAGTCAAAATTTTGCGCGATCCAGCCGCCGCCGACGAACCCGATGAAGGCGCCCACGGGCGGCGACAGCAAGAGCACCGACATGGCGAGGCCGCGTTTGTGTGCCGGGAAATAGTCGGCGACCACCGACTGGTTCCCCGGCAGGCCGATCGCCTCGCCGACGCCGACCCCGACGCGCGCAAGCAGCAATTGCGTCCAGCTTCCGACCAGTCCGCAGGCGGCGGTCGCGGCCGACCAGGCGATCGTGCCTGCCGCGATCAGGGTGAGCCGGCGGACGCGTTCGGCATAGCGTGCGACGACGACCCCGAGGACGATGTTGAGGATCGCGTAGGCGAAGCCGAGCAACGAGACCTGCGTGTCGCTGAGCGAGAAGTGCAGCTTGAGCGGCTCGACGAGCACGTTGACGACGATCCGGTCGATGAAACCGACCGTGCCCACGCCTGCGAGCAGGACGAGTGCCAGCCATGGCGAATCGCGGCGCATGGCCAAACTCATTCAGACTTCCTCCCCGGATCGATTGGGCAAGGCATAGACCGAATGATCGGCCGCGTGCCAGCGCGAAAGGTGCTCCGGAGGTCAGCTCACATAATGCGCGGTAGTCTTGGCGGAGACTTCTTCGGCCGTCACCCCCGGGGCGAGCTCGATCAGGTGGAACGGAAGGTGGTGGTTGGGCCGCTGGAATACGGCGAGGTCGGTGATGAGCATGTCGACCACGTTCCTGCCGGTCAGCGGCAGGGTGCAGTGCGGGATGAACTTGGGGTCGCCGTGCTTCGAAACGTGTTCCATTACCACGATGATCTTCTTGACCCCGGCGACGAGGTCCATCGCCCCGCCCATGCCCTTCACCATCTTGCCGGGAATCATCCAGTTGGCGATGTCGCCCCCTTCCGAAACCTCCATCGCGCCGAGCACGGTAAGGTCGATATGCCCGCCGCGGATCATCGCGAAGCTCGCCGCGCTGTCGAAATAGGCGCTGTGCGGCAACTCGCTGATCGTCTGCTTGCCGGCATTGATGAGGTCGGGATCGACTTCGTCGTCATAGGGGAAGGGCCCGATCCCGAGCATCCCGTTCTCGCTTTGCAGCGTTACCTGCATGCCCTTGGGGATGTGGTTGGCAACCAGTGTCGGGATGCCGATGCCGAGATTGACGTAGTAGCCGTCCTTGAGCTCTTGCGCCGCGCGGGCGGCCATCTGGTTGCGGTCCCACGGCATCAGGCTGCCTCCCTTTCGCGCACCGTGCGAAATTCGATCTTCTTGTCGTAGGGCGCGCCGACGATCATCCGCTGGACGTAGACGCCGGGCAAGTGGATGCAGTCGGGATCGAGGCTTCCCACGGGCACCACTTCCTCGACTTCGACCACGCAGACCTTGCCGCAGGTCGCGGCCGGCAGGTTGAAATTGCGCGCGGTCTTGCGGAACACGAGGTTGCCGGTCTCGTCCGCTTTCCACGCCTTGACGATCGAGAGGTCGGCAAAGATTCCGTGCTCGAGGATATAGTCTTCCGGCCCATTGGGCCCGTCGAAGATCTTGACCTCCTTGCCTTCGGCGACCTCGGTGCCGACGCCCGTCTTGGTATAGAAGCCGGGAATGCCCGCGCCGCCCGCGCGCATCCGCTCGGCCAGCGTGCCCTGCGGGCAGAACTCGACCTCGAGCTCGCCGGCAAGGTATTGCCGCTCGAATTCCTTGTTCTCGCCGACATAGGAGCTGATCATCCTGGCGACCTGCTTCGAGCGGAGCAGCTTGCCGATCCCTTCGTTGTCGATCCCCGCGTTGTTGCTGGCGAAGGTGAGGCCTTTCACCCCGCTCGCCTGGATCGCGTCGAGCAGCCGCTCGGGGATGCCGCACAGGCCGAACCCTCCGGAGGCGATCAGCATGCCATCATGCAGGAGGCCCTCGAGTGCGGCGGTGGCGTCGGGATAGAGCTTATTCATGGTTGGGCCTGCGGTCGGTTGGAGCAAGACTTCAGAGCTGTATGTTGCAATGCACTATAGACCGGCGGCGCCTTTGTCATCAGCTAGTGGCGCCGCGCGGCCTCTACGATTTCGGAAGGTCAAGCGAGTCCCGATGCGATCTATATTAGCCATCAGTATTTTAGAGAATCGGAATGTTGCAGCGCAGCGGCAATATTCGGGCCCAGCCAGCCGCCGAATAGGAAAAATAACTGGTTTCAGAAGAAACCCATGTAATATCAGTGTGATCTTCTGATCCTACCTGCATTTGTTGCAAAATTTTCAACATAGATTGTTCTTTTCGCACTTGCACAAAATCTCGCCTGGGCGCATATCGAATCTGCCTTTCAGGCATCCTCTCCCAAAACTTCCATGGCCCGGTCGGCAACGACCGGGCCTTTTTTCTCGCCCGCTTCGTGACGCGCCCGGCGCCATGGGCAGACTTGCGTTGCAATCGGCAATGCGGGTTCCTAGCTTTCCCGAACACGGACTGCGAAAAATCAGGAGCGGACGAGCCATGGCCGAAGCTGGCGTTGCAGAGATCGAGGCGGGCAGCGTCAGGCTGCAGGTCGCCGCGGCCCGGCAGGAGGAAAGCGGGCGGGGAATCGCGCGGATGCCCAAGTCGGCCTTCGCCGCGCTCGGGATCGCCGAGGGCGACGTGGTCGAGATCACAGGCAAGCGCGCCACCGCCGCGATCGCCGTCCCGGCCTATCCCGAAGACCAGACGCTCGATGTGATCCGGCTCGACGGGCTGCTGCGGCGCAATGCCGAGACCGGTTCAGGCGAGCATGTCACGGTCAAGAAGGGCGAATCCAAGCCTGCGACGCGCGTCGTCTTCGCGCCCGCCCAGCGCGAGATGCGCCTGCAAGGACCGAGCCAGGCGCTCAAGCGCAACTTCTTCCGCCGCCCGCTGCTGGCCGGCGACCTCGTCGCCACCACCGGCCAGCAGCCGGTGGAGGACCTCCCACCGCAGATCATGCGGATGTTCAACGCGCCGGCCTATGCGCTGACGCAAATCCGCCTGACCGTAGTGTCCACCACGCCCAAGGGCATTGTCCATATCGACGAGGACACCGAGGTCGAGCTGCGCTCCGAATTCGAGGAGCCGAGCGACGGGCGCGGCACTGTCAATTACGACGATGTCGGCGGAATGGGTGACACGATCCGCCAGCTCCAGGAAATGGTCGAGCTGCCGCTGCGCTATCCCGAGCTGTTCACCCGGCTGGGGGTCGACCCGCCGCGGGGCGTGCTGCTCCACGGTCCGCCCGGCACCGGCAAGACCCGGCTCGCACAGGCGGTGGCGAACGAAAGCGAGGCCCAGTTCTTCTCGATCAACGGGCCCGAGATCATGGGTTCCGCTTACGGCGAGAGCGAGAAGCGGCTGCGCGAAGTATTCGAGCAGGCGGCGCGCGCAGCGCCAGCGATCATCTTCATCGACGAAATCGATTCGATCGCGCCCAAGCGCGCGCAGGTTCATGGCGAGGCGGAAAAGCGCCTCGTCGCCCAGCTGCTGACGCTGATGGACGGGCTCGACACGCGTGCCAATCTCGTGGTGATCGCCGCGACCAACCGGCCAGAGGCGATCGACGAGGCGCTGCGCCGGCCGGGCCGGTTCGACCGCGAGATCGTGATCGGCGTGCCCGACGAAAAGGGCCGGCGCGAAATCCTGTCGATCCATACCCGCGGCATGCCCCTGGGCGAGGGCGTCGATTTGGATGAGCTTGCCCGCACGACCCACGGCTTCGTGGGCGCGGACATCGCCGCGCTGACGCGCGAGGCGGCGATCGAGGCGGTCCGGCGGATCATGCCCAAGCTCGATCTCGATGCGCAGACGATTCCGCCTGAGGTGCTCGAATCCCTGTGTGTCGAGCGCGGCGATTTCCTCGAGGCGCTGAAGCGCGTCCAGCCTTCCGCGATGCGCGAGGTCATGGTCCAGGCGCCGACGGTCGGCTGGTCGGACATCGGCGGGCTCGCCGAGGCACAGGAGAAACTGCGCGAAGGCGTCGAGCTGCCGCTCCGCAATCCGCAGGCGTTCCACCGGCTCGGCATCCGCCCGGCCAAGGGCTTCCTGCTGTTCGGTCCTCCGGGCACCGGCAAGACATTGCTTTCCAAAGCCGTCGCCAAAGAGGCCGAAGCCAATTTCATATCGGTCAAGAGCTCGGACCTGCTGTCGAAATGGTATGGCGAAAGCGAGCAGCAGATCAGC
>Ga0316583_10000448_pt1 | contig 12133 bp, 12 predicted proteins | sample J_170502JBrBrA_D_FD_204513 | JGI IMG/M metagenome (GOLD analysis project Ga0316583, IMG submission 204513) | Rhizosphere microbial communities from salt marsh grasses in Alabama, United States - J_170502JBrBrA | ecosystem: Host-associated > Plants > Roots > Rhizosphere | place: USA: Alabama... | reverse complement strand
TGGCGCGCGACAAGGACGTGCGCCTTGAAGAGTATGCCAGGGCGATGATCGCCACCGAGACGGCCGACTGCGACGCCATTGACAAGATGCTGCGCAAGCCGGGCGAGGCAGTGACCGTAACAACATAGGCATGCCGGCGCCGCCGGGGCGCAACGAAGCCCACGGGTGGCGCTTTTCCAAGCAGCGCCGGGCCAGCCGGCGGCAGCGACGACGACACGCGGGAATCATCGTCCGGCGATTGAGAGCGGCAACCTTTTTCGCTATCATTCGACTTTCCCGCAGCGGTTGCATTCATGACCAAATATGTCTTCGTTACGGGTGGTGTCGTGTCCAGTCTGGGCAAGGGCATCGCCGCCGCCAGCCTGGGGGCAATCCTCGAATCGCGCGGCATCAAGGTTACCCATCTCAAGCTAGATCCCTACATCAACGTCGATCCCGGCACCATGTCGCCGTTCCAGCATGGCGAGGTGTTCGTCACCGAGGATGGCGCCGAGACCGACCTCGATCTTGGCCATTACGAGCGCTTCACCAGCGCCAAGATGGGCAAGCGCAACAATTTCACCACCGGCCAGATCTACGAGTCGGTAATCAAGAAGGAGCGGCGCGGCGAATATCTGGGCAAGACGGTGCAGGTGATCCCGCATATCACCGACGAGATTCGCCTGTTCATCAGGCGCGGCGCCGAAGGAGCGGACGTTGCCATCGTCGAAATTGGCGGCACCGTGGGCGACATCGAGTCGCTACCGTTTTTGGAAGCCATCCGTCAGATGGGCATCGTCGAAGGCCGCAACAACACCTGCTACATGCATCTGACGCTGCTGCCGTGGATTCCCACCGCCGGTGAGCTGAAGACCAAGCCGACCCAGCACTCGGTCAAGGAACTGCGCGAGATCGGTATTCAGCCCGACATCCTGCTCTGCCGCGCCGATCGGCAGATTCCCGACGACGAGCGGCGCAAGATCGCGTTGTTCACCAACGTACAGCCGGAGGCGGTCATCTCGGCCACCGATGCCGACAGCATCTACAAGATCCCGGCCATGCTACACGACCAGATGCTCGACGAGATCGTCTGCCACAAGCTGGGCATCCTGGCCCATGCCGCCAACTTGTCGGTATGGACCAAGCTGGTCGACGCACTCGACCATCCCGAGTGCGAAGTCGACGTCGCTTTCGTCGGCAAGTACGTCGACCTGACCGAATCGTACAAGTCGCTGACCGAGGCGATGATCCACGCCGGCATCCACACCCACAGCCGGGTAAACATCCACTTCCTCGACTCGGAGGAAATCGAGCACAACGGCACCGCCGCGCTCGACGCGATGGATGCCGTCCTGGTACCTGGTGGTTTCGGCAAGCGCGGTACCGAAGGCAAGATCGCCGCCATTCGCTACGCCCGCGAACGCAAGATTCCCTATCTGGGCATTTGCCTCGGCATGCAGCTGGCCACGATCGAATTCGCCCGTCATGTTGCCGGTCTCGAAGGCGCCAACAGTACCGAATTCGACGCCGACACGCCGCATCCGGTGGTGGCTCTGATCACCGAATGGATGGATCGCGAAGGCCGCGTCGAGCGGCGCGATGCCGATTCCAACCTGGGTGGCACCATGCGCTTGGGCGCCCAGCGCTGCCCGATCAAGCCGGGTACGATGGCCGAGCGCATCTACGGCAAAGAGGTCAACGAACGCCACCGCCACCGTTACGAAGTGAACAATCTTTATGTGCCGAAGCTGGAGGCGGGCGGCATGGTCATCTCGGCGCGTACGCCGACCGAGGACCTGCCCGAGATGATGGAGTTGACGCCCGAGATCCATCCCTGGTTCGTCGGCGTTCAATTTCACCCGGAATTCACCAGCAATCCGCGCACCGGCCATCCGCTGTTCATCGACTACGTTACGGCGGCGCTGGCCATCAGGGCGAAACGATGAAGCTGTGTGGGTTCGAGGTGGGCCTCGACCAACCGCTGTTCCTGATCGCCGGCCCCTGCGTCATCGAATCGCGCCAGATGGCGCTCGATACCGCCGGCGCCCTGAAGGAGATCTGTGCCGCCCTGTCCGTTCCCTTCATCTACAAGTCGTCGTACGACAAGGCCAACCGAAGTTCCTCGAAGTCCTTCCGCGGGCTCGGCGTCGAGCAAGGGCTCGACATTCTGGCCGAAGTGAAGCGGCAGATCGGCGTGCCGGTGCTGACCGACGTACATGGTGAGGACCAGATCGCGGCCGTGGCAGAAGTGGCCGACGTCTTGCAGACGCCGGCATTCCTTTGCCGGCAGACCGACTTCATCCAGGCCTGCGCGCGCAGCGGCCGGCCGGTGAACATCAAGAAGGGCCAGTTCCTGGCGCCCGGCGATATGCTGCAAGTTGTGGCGAAGGCGCGCGAAGCGAAGATTGATGCTGATATCATGGTGTGCGAGCGTGGTGCCTCGTTCGGTTACAACAACTTGGTATCGGATATGAGGAGTCTTGCCATCATGCGCGGGACGGGCTGCCCGGTGGTGTACGATGCGACGCATTCGGTGCAGCTACCGGGCGGACAGGGTACGGCCAGCGGCGGCCAGCGCGAGTTCGTACCGGTACTGGCGCGGGCAGCGGTGGCGGCCGGTATCGCCGGACTGTTCATGGAGACGCATCCGGACCCGGATAAAGCGTTGTCGGATGGTCCCAATGCTTGGCCGCTGGCCAGGATGAAGGACTTGTTGGCCATGCTCAAGGAGTTGGATGCCTTGGTCAAGCAGGGTGGCTTCCGGGAGTCCATGTGATCGTTCATCTGGTCATGTTCCGCTTCAAGCCCGGCGTCTCTCGGCAGGACGCGCGCGTGGTGGCGGTGGCTAAGGCGATGGAAGATTTGCCGAAGCAAATTCCGGTCATCAGAAGCTGGCATCACGGTTTCAATATGAGCGAGGACGTGCTGGCCTGGGATTACGGCTTGCAAGCGGTATTCAATAGTGAAGCCGATCTTCAGACCTATTTCGAGCATCCGGCGCATCTACCAGTGTTGGAATTGTGGGACGAAATTGCGACGCTTGGTTTCACGGATTTCGTCGTCTGAATGGTGCATACTCTGCATCGAATTTCATTGCTTTAGGGACATGACATGAGTGCTATCGTTGATGTTGTCGCCCGCGAGATTCTCGATTCCCGCGGCAATCCCACTGTCGAGGCCGACGTCCTGCTCGAGTCGGGCGTCATGGGCCGTGCGGCCGTGCCTTCGGGTGCGTCGACCGGTTCGCGCGAGGCCATCGAATTGCGCGATGGCGATGCCGGGCGCTTTCTTGGCAAGGGGGTGAGTCAGGCGGTCGAAAACGTCAACACCGAGATCTCCGAAGCCATCATCGGCCTCGATGCCGAGGAGCAGACTTTTATCGACAGAAGCCTGATCGATCTCGACGGCACCGACAACAAGTCGCGTCTCGGCGCCAACGCCATCCTGTCGGTGTCGATGGCGGTGGCCAAGGCGGCCGCCGAGGAAGCTGGCCTGCCGCTCTACCGCTATTTCGGCGGTTCCGGTCCGATGACCATGCCGGTGCCGATGATGAACGTCATCAACGGCGGCGCCCATGCCAACAACGTACTAGACATCCAGGAATTCATGATCCTGCCGATCGGCGCCAAGACCTTTCGCGAGGCACTGCGCTGCGGTGCCGAAACCTTCCAGCAGCTGAAGAAGCTGGTGGACAAGAAGGGCTACCCGACCACGGTCGGTGACGAGGGCGGCTTTGCGCCCAACGTCGCCGGTAACGACGAGGCCATCGAACTGATCCTCAAGGCGGTCGAGGCAGCCGGCTACACGCCGGGGCAGGACGTTGTCCTGGGCCTGGACTGCGCGGCGTCCGAGTTCTACAAGGATGGCAAGTACATCCTCGGCTCCGAGAAAATGGAACTGAGCTCGGCCGCTCTAGCCGACTACCTGGCGACGCTGGTCGACAAGTACCCAATCATCAGCATCGAGGACGGCATGTCTGAGGCCGATTGGGACGGCTGGAAGATCCTGACCGCCAAGGTTGGCGATAAGGTGCAGATCGTCGGCGACGACATTTTCGTCACCAATCCGGCTATCTTCAAGGAAGGTTTGATCCAGGGTATCGCCAACTCGATCCTGATCAAGGTTAACCAGATCGGTACCTTGACCGAGACCTTCGCCACCGTCGAGATGGCCAAGCGCGCCGCCTATACGGCCGTCATTTCGCATCGCTCGGGCGAGACCGAGGATTCGACCATCGCCGACATCGCCGTCGGCCTCAATGCCGGGCAGATCAAGACCGGCTCGCTGTCGCGCTCCGATCGCATCGCCAAGTACAACCAGTTGCTGCGCATCGAGGAGGATTTGGGCGATTCCGTAACTTATCCCGGCCGCGACACTTTCTACAATCTGCGCAAATAGGCTGCCATCGAGATGCGCTGGCCGAGCTGGATACTGGTGGCGTTGATTGCGCTGCTCCAGTATCCGCTATGGCTGGGCAAGGGCGGCTGGCTGCATGTGTGGGACATGGAGCGCAAGCTGGCCGCCCAGCACGATGTGAACGAAAAACTGGAGGCGCGCAACGCGGGTCTCGAGGCCGAGGTGCGCGATCTCAAGTCGGGCCTCGACGCGATCGAGGAACGTGCCCGCTACAAACTGGGCATGGTCAAGGACGGCGAGACGTTCTTCCAGGTGCCGGCCCGGCGGAAGCACTAATCGAGCCGTATCAGTCGATCACGATATTCGTTGGCGTGGACGAGGTAATTGTCGGCGCTTTGCCGGATGCGGGCGATGTCCTCGTCTGTGAGTTGCCGAATCACCCTGCCCGGGGTACCGATGACCAGCGAGCGTTCGGGAATCTCCTTGCCTTCCGGAATCACGCTGCCGGCGCCGATCAGGCAGTCGCGCCCGACGACCGCGCCGTTGAGGACGATGGCGCCGATGCCGATCAGGCAGCCGTCGCCTATCGTGCAGCCGTGCAGCATTACCATGTGACCGACGGTGACACCGGCGCCGATGACCAGCGGCACGCCTTCGTCGGTATGCAGCGTCGATCCGTCCTGGATATTGGTGTTCTCGCCGATGGTGATCGGATCGTTGTCGGCGCGCAGCGTGGCGTTCCACCAGATGCTGGTATTTCGCGCCAAGCGCACGTCACCGATGATAGTGGCATTGGGGGCGATCCAAGCGCTGGCGTCTACCTGCGGATGCTTGGTACCGATGGCGTAAATGGGCATACGGGCTCCGTGGCAGTCGTTGGCGGGCAGGCCGGTCAGGCCGGTTGCATCGCTGTGGCGCCGTCGAAATCCGTGGCGGCATGACGTTCGATGACGCCGTCGATGAATCGCCGCAGAAAACCTTCGGTCTGGACGCTGTTGAAGCGGTCGATCTCTTCGCCTCGACTGTAGGCGATGACGGTGGGGAAACCACGCACACGGTGGCTGCCGGCAATGCGCATGTTTTCGTCCGCGTCGACCTTGGCCAGCAGGAAACGGCCGCCGTAGGCGATAACCAGCTTTTCCAGCAACGGCGTCAGCACCCGGCACGGGCTGCACCAGTCGGCACCGATATCCACAAGTACCGGAGTTTCGAGGGAATGGGTAACGACCAACTGGTCAAAGTCGGCTTCTTTAACGTGATAGGAAATGCTCATGCGTATGTTGGATTGTCGTGAAACGAGAACGGCGCGATGGCTAAGGTCGGTACGCGTTCCGGAACGAAACACCGTTCAGGCGAGCAGGAACAGTTCCGTTCGGTGATTGCCTTCGACCTTGCGGCCAAGCTGATGCCGGAAACTCAGGTTGTTCCGGCTCCAGATTACTTCGCCCCCGGAGGATAACACGCCGGTGGGGGCAGCCAGGCCCGAGAGGTTGTCGAAACCCGGCAGACGAGGCAACAAGATGGCGTCGCGCGCGTCGCAGTTCGGATCGGTGGCCAGCGGGATGGGAAGGGCAAGCGGCGACAACTCCTGAACGCCGAGTTCGAAGCGGCCGTGACCGGAATTGCTGACCCGGCGGATCAGGCAGATGTGTACCCGGCTGCGTTCGCGCGGCCGCACGCCGATCAAGTCGCCGACATCGAGGCAGCCGGGATCGCCGCGCGAGTAGCGTAGGCCGAAGCCGTCGGGGCTTTCGTTGACGATGTACCACTCGCTGACCGGCATGGCGGGATGGTTACGCTGATCGCTCTGCCGGCGCGTGAAGGCGGATTGCAGATACTTGGCTACGCAAGGGATGCCGGAAACAAGGTCCGCCTTGGGCTTGACGCGCGAACGCGTGAAGCGGCGCGTCGGTGGGCTGCTCCACATGTGGACCATCGACTCGGCGAAGGCCGGTGGGCATTGCAGCGATGGCTTGGGACGGTGGAGGCTACGCGTCAATTCTGCGACCACTTCGCGCGTGTCGAGCGCCAGCGCGTCCGGCGGCGGCGGGTTGACTACGCGTGCCAGCGGCCGGCTGCCGCAGCCATCACCCGCTTGCAGCAGGAACAGTGACTTGGATTTGCGCTCCTGCTCGTTCAGGTTCGACAGCGGGGCGAAGTGTGCCAAGGGCAGCACGCTGTCGATGCACGTGATGATGTTCTCGAGATCGCTGCGCGAGCGCTTGGTCGGGTCGGCCAGCGCGAACAGCAGGGCGCGCATATAGACGCGCTCGATACTTTGCCCGTCCTTCGTCACCGAGGCCAGGTTTCTGGCCCGGGCCATGGCGTGGAATTGGTGCAATTGCAGCCAGGAAGAGGGCGACGGGTAGGCGTAGGCGCGGTAGGCGAGCAGTTGGCGCCGTGCGATCAACTGCATCGCATGCTGCGTGGCGGCTTGGAGCAGATGGCCCAGGCCGGTGCCCATGCGCCGGGATTCGATCGATCCGACTACCGCGCCGTAGCTCGAGGCGAGGGCCTTGAGCAGGTTGTCGGCGGACAGGGCATCCGCCTGGATATCGGCTGGTAGCGGCAGCGGGGCACGGTCGAGCTCGTCCTCGATCGACTCGAGTATGCCCTCGGCGGCATCCATGAACAGGTCGAGCAGGCGAACCCGCATATGCAGATTTTTCTGATTCGCCGCCAGCACCGGAATCCGGTTGGCCAGCCCGCTGGCGATCTTGGCGGCCGAGGCATGGGCATGTCGATCCAGCCAAAGCCGCAAGGCCGCCGCTTCGGCGTCCTCCGTCTCGGGGGCGCTGAAGGGGAGCCATTGACGCAACGATTGCAGCGGGAAACCCATCTGGACGGTGCGGCGAAGTCTGATTATGGAATATTACCATTCGGGCGACATCGGACCGCGTCCGGTGACATGCGGATGGCAAGACATGACGACCGGGGCATTCCGGCCGACAGGCGGGTGACGTGCCGCTCAGCCAATCGCCCGCAGGAACTCGAAGCGCAGATGCTCGGAATTTTGGAAGTCGCCGGAGAACGCCTGGGTTACGACGCGCTCGTCGCCTCGGCGGTCCTCGCCCAGCAGCAGGCAGAGCTGTTCCGCTTCGATGACGCAGGCGGCGCCGCGGGCCTTGCCGTGGTTCATCATGGCCTCGGCGATATCGCGCGTCATCCATTCCTGGTAGGTGAAACGATGGCCGATGGCATCGACCAGGCGGGCAATGCGACCGAAGCCGTGCAGGCGACCGCCAGGAAGATAGGCGACATGGGCGACGCCCCGGAAGGGCACCAGATGGTGCGGACAGACGCCATGCACGGCGATGCCGCGTACGATCACCATGTCCGAGCGCGGATCGTCGAACCCATCACCGAGGACTTCGGCGGGATCGAGATCGTAGCCGCCGAGCAGGCGCTTTTGCCATAGATCGCGTACGCGCTGGGTGGTCTTGCCCATGTGTGCGGCATCGGGCGCGATGCCACAGGCGGCGAGCAGGTCGGCCACTGCGCGCTCGAAGGCGACGGGGTCGAATGTACCGTGGCGCGGAATGCCGATGTCGGAACTGGTGGAAGGGGGATCGGCACAAGTCATCGCGACCTCATTTTCCGAATAGATTCTTAACCGCTTTGCCCAGGCCGCCGGCGGCACCGCCGACCGCCTCCAGGCTCTTCTCGCCCAGGCTACCGACGCCCTTGGCGACGCCCTCGACGCTGACGCCGAGGGTTTCCGCGAGGCCGGCACCGAAGCGCGTGGCAAGGTTTTCGTTGAGACTGAACTTGGGGTCGTCAAGGTTGCCCTCGAGGACGAAGTGCACACTCATCTTATCGTGGGTGTTTTTCATGACTTGCAAAGCTGCCTGGCGTGCATAGCCCATGAATCTGCCGCTTTCGTTGAGCTCCATGTTCCTCAGTGTGACCACGCCGGGCGCATGCAGGTGCCTGTTTTCTATGGTGGAATCAAGATCCAAATCGAGAGTGCCGGAGCGGACGCCAGTATTGGCCGCCTTGATCAGGTAGGGCTGCACGGTTGCCAGATCGACGTCGCGGAATCGACTGGCAATGGAAGAATCCAGGTTGGCCAGCACCATCCAGCCCTTGATGGTGATGTGTCCGTCACTGTGGGGGCCCTTGATCACTCCGTCTACGTTGATTGCCGTGCGCGCCCGCATCTTCGGCAACTCGATGTTGTCGACGGTTGCGTTGAGGTGTTTCAGGGCAATCTTGAGCGGTGGCCTCGCCACCGTGGCATCGAAGAAATCCATGGCCGAGTTGCGCAATTCGATACGGCCTATGGTGACTTTCGGCGCCGTGCCTGACGCTTTATCGGACTTGGTCCGGAGCAGGCTCGGCACGACCTGCATGCGGCCGTCGGCGGTACGCAACGCCGAGACGTAGGCGTCGTCGATGACGATATCGGATACCTGGATACGGTCCGACAGCAGGCTGCGCAAGTCGGGTTCGATGCGGATATGTTTGGCTCTCAAGGTGTCCTTGGCCGGCCAGTCCTTGCCACCCTTGAGGCGCAGGCCGAACACCTCGACGGCGCCCCAGCCGATGCGAATTTGGGCCACCTCGCTGTCAGGACCGAGCGCCTTTTCGACTTCGGCCTTCAGCGCCCGCAGGCCGAACTGGACCAGGAGGACAAACCCCAGCACGGCTGCCAGAAGCAGCAAGGTAATCAGTCTCCGACGTCTCTTCTTGGTCGGCGCCATGAATGCGGCCCACGGTGAGATCCGCCATTATCCCGGAAACACCGCGCTGCCGCCATGACATTGGCGGCCGGGGTAGGGGAGACAGGTATAGTCGCGGCTTTGCCGAAACGGCCATGGCCCTGAAATCGACCATCTTCAAAGCCAAGATTGGCATCGCCGATCTCGATCGACACTACTATGCCGAGCACCAACTGACCTTGGCGCGTCACCCATCGGAGACTGACGAGCGTCTGATGGTCAGGTTGCTCGCATTCGCCCTGTTTGCCGACGATCGTCTGGAATTTGGCCGCGGACTGTCCACCGAAGACGAACCGGCATTGTGGCTGCGCGACTACACGGGCGACATCAAGCTGTGGATCGAGGTGGGCCTGCCCGACGGGCGGCTGCTTCGGCGAGCGGCTGGCCGTGCCGGGCGTGTCGTCGTTGTCGCCTATGGCGGCCGGGCAGTCGATGCCTGGTGGGCTAGGGAAGGTCCGACGCTGTCGGGAATGGGTAACTTGGAAGTACTGCTTGTCGCCGCCGCCGAGTCGGCCGCGCTGGCCGAACTTGCAGAACGCAGCATGGACCTGCAATGCACGATTCAGGACCGCCATGTCTTGCTCAGTGACGGCACGCGGACTCTTACCATCGAACCGGAGCGGCTGACGCCGGCCTAGTGGCTGGGCCGTGCCGAACTCAATAGGTCGATGGCCACTGCCTCCGCCGCGCGGATGCCGTCTACCGCTGCGGAAAGGATGCCTCCCGCGTAGCCGGCACCCTCGCCAGCCGGGTAGAGCCCACGCGTGTTGATGCTTTGTCCGCTATTGTCGCGGCTGATGCGCACCGGCGACGAGGTGCGTGTCTCGACGCCGGTCAGCAGTGCGTCGTCCATGGCGAAGCCGCGGATCTGCTTGTCGAAGGCGGGCAGGGCTTCGCGGATCGCCTCGATTGCGTAGTCGGGCAGACAGCCGGTCAGATCGGTCAGGTGAATGCTCGGTGTATAGGACGGCCGTACCGACCCTAGCGCCGTTGACGGCCGGCCGGCCAGAAAGTCGCCCACCCTCTGCGCCGGCGCGGCGTAGTTGCCGCCGCCGGCATCGAAGGCCAGATGTTCCCAGCGGCGCTGAAACTCGATGCCGGCAAGCGGATCGGTACCTGCGTTGCCCGGAAAATCGTTCGGCTCGACGCCGACCACGAGCGCGGCGTTGGCGTTGCGTTCGGCGCGCGAATACTGGCTCATGCCGTTGGTGACGACGCCGCCCGGCTCCGAGGTTGCCGCCACCACCTGGCCGCCGGGACACATGCAGAAGCTGTACGCCGTGCGGCCGTTGGCGCAATGATGGACGAGCTTGTAGTCGGCGGCGCCCAGCACCGGGTTGCCGGCTTGCGGCCCCAGCCGGGCACGGTCGATCAGCGCCTGCGGGTGCTCGATGCGCAAGCCGATCGAGAACGGCTTCGCCTCCAGGTGCACGCCGCGCTCGAACAGCAGCCGGAAGGTGTCGCGGGCGCTATGGCCGATCGCCAGCACCACGTGATCGGCGGCGATGCGCTCGCCGTCAGCCAGCACGACGCCGCGCAGGCGGCCGCCGCCATTGCTGTCGCGTTCGATGTCGAAGTCGGCGACGCGGCGCTGGAAGCGGATCTCGCCGCCCAGAGACGCGATCGTGGCGCGCATGTTCTCGACCACGCGCACCAGGCGGAAAGTGCCGATATGCGGCTTGCTGACATAGAGAATTTCTGCCGGAGCGTCGGCGGCGACGAATTCGCTCAGCACCTTGCGGGCGCGAAAGCCGGGGTCCTTGATCTGGCTATGCAGCTTGCCGTCGGAGAAGGTGCCGGCACCTCCTTCACCGAACTGCACGTTCGATTCGGGGTCCAGCTTGCCCTGGCGCCACAGCGCCCAGGTGTCGCGGGTGCGCTCGCGCACCTGCTTGCCGCGCTCGAGCAGGATGGGCCGGAAGCCCATCTGCGCCAGGATCAGCGTCGCGAACAAGCCGCAAGGTCCGGCGCCGATGACCACGGGCCGATTGGCGAAGCCGGCCGGCGCTCGGGCGACGAAGCGGTAGCGCATGTCTGGCGTCGGGCCGACATGGCGGTCGTCGCCCAGGCGCTCGGCCAGCGCCGCTTCGTCGCGCACTTCGACGTCGACGCTGTAGATGAAGACGATCGCCGACTTCTTGCGCGCGTCGTAGCCGCGGCGAAAGACGCTGAAGCCGATGAGCTCTGCGGCATCTATGCCCAGGCGCTTCAGGATCGCCGCCCGCAGGTCGGACTCGGCGTGGTCGAGCGGCAGCTTGAGTTCGGTGAGGCGCAGCATTCGAGGTCTATCGGAAGCGATCGGCGGACATTGTCGCAGCGTGACGCGATGCCGTACGCGGCCTCCAGAATCTCCCGTCAGCGTTTCTTGGTGGTGGGCCGCGCAGGCGTCTTGTACGGCCTGGGTGCCGGCTTCTTGTCGTCCCTGAAGGGGGGGCGCTTGCCGGAACTGTCGCTCCGGTGCTTGGGCGGGGGCTTGCGTTCCCGCGTCGCCTCCGCCTCGGTTTCGCCGAGCGGGCGGATGTTGAGCGGCGTCTGCTTCACCCGCGTGCGCTTCAATGTCGTCAGAATCTCGTTCGGCAGCCGGGCCGGCAATTCGACGGTGCTGTAGTCGTCGAACAGGTGGATCTGGCCGATGAAACGGCCTTCGATACCCCCCTCGTTGGCGATGGCGCCGACGATTTCTTTCGGTGTCGCACCCTGCTTGCGGCCGACCTCGATGCGGTAGCGCTGAAGTGCGCCCTCGGAGAAGGTGTGCGCACGTGCCGGGGCTTCGCGACGCGGCTCGCGCGGCGGTCGTTCCGGTCGAGGCGGGGCGGGTGGTGGCGCCGGCGGTTCGGCAATATCTGCCCCCTCCGGTTGCAGAGGGCGTTCGCGCTGGGCCAGGAAGGCGAGGGCGGCCGCGATCTGGCGGGCGGAGAGGTTGTCTTCGCTCTCCATGCGCCGAGTGACGTCGTAGAAGAAGTCCAGGTTCTCCTCGGCCAGAACTTCCATGATCTGTTGCTTGAATTGCGCGACACGGCGGTTGGCCACCTCGCCGCGCGTCGGCAACGTGATCGGCTCGATCGGCTGCCGGGTGG
>Ga0316583_10000447_pt1 | contig 12135 bp, 11 predicted proteins | sample J_170502JBrBrA_D_FD_204513 | JGI IMG/M metagenome (GOLD analysis project Ga0316583, IMG submission 204513) | Rhizosphere microbial communities from salt marsh grasses in Alabama, United States - J_170502JBrBrA | ecosystem: Host-associated > Plants > Roots > Rhizosphere | place: USA: Alabama... | reverse complement strand
CATGGACGGCTGGGAATTCCTCGAGCGCATCAAGCGTGCCGATTCGTCCTGGAAGGAGGTGCCGATCGTCATCGTCTCGATCGCCGCCGATACCGAAAAGGGTTTCTCGCTCGGGGCCGCCCAAGTGCTGCAGAAGCCGGTGGCACGCGCCGAACTGGCCGCGGCGCTAAACCGGCTCGGCCTGAGCGACGATACCTGCCATGAATGCCTCATCCTGGTAATCGACGATGATCCCAAGTCGGTCGAAGTCCTCGCCGCCTATCTGGCCGAGCCAGGCTACCGGACTTTGCGCGCCCACGGCGGCCGCGCCGGCCTCGACATGGCACGCCGGGAAAAGCCGGACCTCATCCTGCTTGACCTCATGATGCCGGAGGTGAGCGGCTTCGAGGTGGTCAACCGCCTGCACGCCGATCCGGCGACGGCCGGGATTCCCATCATCGTCGTCACCGCCAAGAAATTGTCGGCCGATGATCGCGCCGCCCTCAACGGCGGCGTCGCCGCGGTGCTGGAGAAGGCCAGCTTCAACCACGGATACTTCATCACCGAGGTACGGCGGGCGCTTCACCGTAGGACACCACCATGACCCCGGCCATCCTGATCATCGAAGACAATCCGCTCAATTTCAAGCTGGCGGCGACGGTGCTCGAGCACGCCGGCTACCGCATTCTGCACGCCAGCGACGGCAATGAGGGCATAGCCATCGCCCGCCACCACAAACCCGACCTGATTCTCATGGACATCCAGCTTCCGGGCATGGACGGCCTCGCGGCAACCCGCCAACTGAAAGCCGACGACGACACGCGTGGCATCCCGATCGTCGCCGTCACCGCCTTCGCCATGGCCGGTGACGGCGATCGTATCCGCGCCGCCGGCTGCGACGGCTACATCGCCAAGCCGTTCAGCTACAAGGAGCTCGTGGCCCAGGTCGACTCGGTCCTGGGTACGACATTGAGAGAGACTTGAACATGCCTGCCAAGATTCTCGTCGTCGACGACAACTTTCTCGCCTGCAAGCTGTTGACCAGCATGTTGGCGGACGAGGATTGCCAGGTGCGCTGCGCGATGTCGGGTCCGGAGGCGCTGGCGGCAATCGCCGACGACCCGCCGGATCTGATCCTGCTCGACATCATGATGCCGGGCATGGACGGCTTCGAAGTCGTCCGGCGACTGAAAGCCGACCCGGTCACATGCGCGATTCCGATCGTCACCGTGACGGCTCTCGACGACGACGGTGCACGCGCCCGATTGGCCGCCGCCGGCGTCGATGCCATGCTGACCAAACCGTTTGACCGTTGGCAACTCGGCTCGCTGCTCAAGCGCACGCTGGGCGACAACCAGGAGAGAACCCGTGGCTGAACACGACATCGACAGCAACGAACAAGCCGCGCGCCGGCAGTTGGAGCGACTCAACCACCTTTACGCGACGCTCAGCCGCATCAATCGCACCATCGTGCGCGCCGAGAGTCCGAGCGACATCTATGCTGCCGCTTGCCGCATCGCGGTCGAAGACGGCAACTTCCGCTTTGCCGTGATCGGTTTGGTGGAGCCGCAAGAGCATATCCTGGTGCCGGTAGCCAGCGCCGGCGCGGCACCGGAACTCGACCAACTGCCACTGTACGAGAATCACTACGACGAGCGCGGCAAGACGCTCGGTCGGCACATCTATCAAGGCGTGCGCTGCGTAGTCAACGACGTCGACACCTCCCCCCAGACGGCCACCGTCCGCGCCCGCCTCGCCGAATCAGGGCTCAAGGCCGTAGCCTCCTTCCCGCTCATGCTTGAGAAGTCAGTCATCGGCGTCTTCGCCGTCGGCATCGACGAAACCGGCTATTTCGGCGATGCCGAAGTCCATTTGCTCGAGGAAGTCGCCGACGATATTTCGTTCGCCATCGAGGTTCTGCGCCGGGACGAGAAACGCCTGGCCGGCGAGGCAAAGCTGCACTATCTGGCCTTCTACGATGCCCGAACCGGCCTTCCCGGTCGCGCCTTGTTCGAGGAGCGCCTGGCGGCAGTTTGTGCCCGCGCCAAGGAACGCCCGGTAGCCGTGCTGGCCATCGACCTGCGTCGCTATCACTATCTGCTCCAGGTGCTCGGCCTGCAAGCCGGCGTCGCCATCGCGCGCGGCATCGCCAACCGCATCGAGGAGGCGCAGCCGATGGCGCTGCTGGCGCGCATCAGCGAATCGCAATTCACGCTCGCACTCGACAATCTCGACGGTCTGCACATGATCGAGGAGACCGCCTGGCACATACATACCGTCGTCGCCGAAGGCATCACCGTCGACGAACAGGAGGTGTTCGCCGACCCCTTCATCGGCATCGCGCTCCATCCGCAGGACGGCAACGCCGGTGAAGTGCTGGCGGCGGCACTGACCGCCGCCGCCAAGGGGCCGTCGGCCAGCAACAATCGCTGTCGCTTTTTCGTCGCCGACATGGACCGTAACTCGCGCAAGCGCCTGGATCTCGACGCGGCGTTGCATCGCGCCCTCGAGCGCCACGAGTTCGAACTCTACTACCAGCCGCAGGTGGACCTCAGCAACGGCCGTGTCGTCGGTGCCGAGGCACTGCTGCGCTGGCAGCGGCCGAACCACGGCGTCATGCTGCCGGGCGAATTCATCCCCATGCTCGAGGAGACGGGGCTCATTTCCGACGTTGGCGAATGGGCGCTGATGGAAGCCTGCCATGCCTGCCGAAGTTGGCAGGACGCGGGACTGCCGCCGGTGCGCATCGCCGTCAATCTGTCAGCGCGCCAGTTTCACGATACCGACGTCAGCGCCTTGGTGCGCCGCGCCTTGCACAACTACCAATTGGCGCCCCAGTGGCTGGAACTGGAAGTCACCGAGACCATCGTCCTGCGTAACGCCGACACCATCACGCGTGCCATGCGCGACCTCAACGCGCTCGGCGTCAGCCAGGCGCTCGACGACTTCGGCACCGGCTATTCCTCGCTCAGCTACCTGCAGCGCCTGCCGGTGCAGCGGATCAAGATCGACCGCAGCTTCGTCGCCAACATCACCTCCAGTCCGCACGACGCCGCCATCGTGCGTGCGGTAGTGAGCATGGCGCACAGCATGGGCATGCGCGTAATCGCCGAAGGCGTCGAGAGCGAAGGCCAACTCGGCTATCTGCGCGGACTCAGTTGCGAAGAGATGCAGGGTTACTACTTCAGTCCGCCGCTGCCGGCAGAGGACTTCGCCGCCCTGCTGCGCGACGGCCGCCACGTCGAGATCGAAAGTGAACCCAAGCGCGAGCGCGTCTTGCTGATCGTCGACGACGAACCGAGCATCCTGTCCTCGCTGCGCCGCATGCTCAGGCCCACCGACATCCGCGCGCTCGCCACCACCAGTCCCTATGAAGGTTTCGATCTGCTTGCGGCCAACCCGGTCGGCGTCGTCATCTGCGACCAGCGCATGCCGGAGATGACCGGTACCGAATTTCTGCGCCGTGTGCGTGAACTCTATCCGGCGACGGTGCGCATCGTACTGTCGGGCTATACCGACCTCAATTCGGTGATCGACGCGGTGAACCGCGGTGCCATCTTCAAATTCCTCACCAAGCCCTGGCAGGAAGACGCGATGCTCGAAAGCCTCGAAGACGCCTTCCGCTTCCACGAAATGGAACGCGATAACCAGGTGATGTCGAAGCAGTTGCGCGACCTGATAGCGACCAGCGGCAACCCTGAGCCGACAACGTTGTAGGCGCCGCTTAGCGGCCGAGGTCAGAATCTGTTGTCATTCAGGCGACGTGCCGGAGCCCGCCGCCGCCCTTTGCAGGCGATCGATGATGGCGTTCCAGGAATCCGATGCCGGCGGCTTCTGGACCACGATGCGCGTGCACCCGGCGGCATCGAGCCAGCGCAAGCTGGCATAGAGTTCATGAGCGAACGCGGCCGGCTCCGAGGGTGCTTGGCGCCAAATGATGCGCTCGTCCGTGATCGGACAGGCGATCGGCGCCAATACCGCCAGGCGCTCGTTCCTGGCCAGGGCGTCGCGCACGGCGAAGATCAATACGTCCGGCTGTGCCAACGCCAGCGGCGTGCGCGGCGCATAGTGCGCATCGAGCGAACCGGCGACTCGAGGTGCCGCGCTACTGCCGATGGGCGGCGTACGGCCAAGCACACGGCCCAGCTCGGCCGCCGAAATCATGCCCGGGCGCAGAATGCGCGACTTGCCCGCCGACAGGTCGACAATGGTCGACTCGATGCCGACCAGGCAGGAACCACCGTCGAGCACCATGGCGGCGGCATCGCCAAGATCGTCCCTCACATGCTGCGCTGTCGTCGGGCTGATGCGGCCGAAGCGATTGGCCGAGGGTGCCGCCACGCCACCGCCGAAGGCGCGCAACAGTTCGAGCGCCAGCGGATGGCCGGGCACGCGCAGGCCGACGGTGTCCTGGCCGCCGGTGACGGCGTCGATGACCCCGGGCCGGCGCTTGAGGATCAGCGTCAGTGGACCGGGCCAGAAGGCCTCGGCCAATTCGTAAGCAGCAGGTGGAATGTCGCGCGCCCAGCGCTCGAGGTGGTCGTCGCCAGGCAGATGTACGATCAACGGATGATCGGCTGGCCGCCCCTTGGCGGCGAAGATCTTTGCAACTGCCTCTGGATTGGCGGCATCGGCGCCGAGACCATATACCGTCTCGGTCGGGAAGGCGACCAGTTCGCCCTGTCTGAGCAGCGCGACCGCCTTCTCGATGTCAGCGGACATCAGAGGTCAGGTAGCGTCTTGGCCAGCACCTTGGTCGTCTGCTTGGCGCGGAAGTCGGAAAGCTTCTTCGCCAGTCCGGCATCTTCCAGCGCCAGCATCGACACCGCGAACAGGGCGGCGTTGGTGGCGCCCGCCTCGCCGATGGCGAAGGTGGCGACGGGAATACCAGCCGGCATCTGCACCATCGCCAGCAGCGAATCCAGACCCTGCAAGTGCTTCGAGGGCATCGGCACCGCCAGCACCGGCAGTTCGGTCTTGGCCGCCAGCACGCCGGCCAGATGCGCGGCGCCACCGGCGGCGCCGATCAGTACCTTGAGGCCGCGCGCCGCGGCGCCGCTGGCGTATTCGAGCGCCGCGTCGGGCGTGCGATGCGCCGACAGCACCTTGGCCTCGCAGGCGACGCCGAAATCCTTGAACGTCTGGGCACAGGCCTTCATGACCGGCCAGTCGGAGTCGGAACCCATGACGATGCCTACCTGCGGACTGTTCATTTCAGCGTCCTTTCGGCGGATTCCAAAGTGTTGGTCAACAACATGGTGATGGTCATCGGACCGACACCGCCCGGCACCGGCGTGATCCGGCCGGCGACCTCCTTGGCCGTCTCGAAGTCCACGTCGCCGCACAGCTTGCCCTCGTTCGGGCCGCTGCTGAAGCGGTTCATGCCGACGTCGATGACCGTCGCGCCCGGCTTGATCATGTCGCCGGTGATCATGCGTTCCCGGCCGACGGCGGCGACCAGGATGTCGGCGCGCCTGGTATGAAAGGCGAGATCCTTCGAGCGCGAATGGCAGATGGTGACGGTGGCGTGCTGCGCCAGTAGCAGCATGGCCATCGGCTTGCCGACGATGTTGCTGCGACCGACGATGACGGCTTCGGCGCCGGCGATCTTGACGTCCTCCGACTCGAGCATCTTCATGACGCCGTAGGGCGTGCACGGAATGAAGCGCGGATTACCCTGCATCAGCGCGCCGACGTTTTCGGCGTGGAAGCCATCGACGTCCTTTGCCGGCGAGATCGCCTCGAGCACCGCTTCGGCATCGAAATGCTTGGGCAGCGGCAACTGCACCAGGATGCCATGGACCGTCGGGTCGGCATTGAGCTCGGCGATGCGCGCCAGGACCACTGCCGGATCGACGTCGGCCGGATAAACATCCTTGAGCGAGCGCATGCCGGCCTTCTCGCAGCCGTTCACCTTGTTGCGGACATAGACCTGCGAGGCCGGGTCTTCGCCGACCAGGATCACGGCCAGGCAAGGCGTCACCCCCTTGGTCTTGAGCGCGGCGGCGCGCTCGGCGAGCTGGCTGCGAATGCTGGCCGAAAGGGCGTTGCCATCGATAATCTTTGCACTCATGCTGCCTCCGCTGGGCCGCCCCGAGGAGGCAGCAAATCAACAATATGGAAGCCGCGCAGCGGCTGAACACCCGTCACCCCCCTTCCTCGGGAAGGGGGGACGGGGGCGATGGGGGGCACACTCATGCGGCTTCCTTTTCATTATGTCCCACGGCCGCATCGGCGGCGCGGCCGGCCTCGAAGGCTTTGCGGTTCAGCTCGACCAGTTGCGGCTTCCTGGCCGAGAAGCGCTTGACGATGGCCGCCAGCAGCGCATCGGCCGGGAACGGTAAATGGTCGCTGGCTGCCCCGAGCATCACTGTATTGCCGAGGCGGACATCGCCCAACGTCATCGCGATCTCCATGGCATCGAAGGCATGCACCGCGTAACCACGGGCGCGAACCTCGGCGATCGGGTCATTCGGGTAGTCGTAGAGACCGATGTTCACCACCGGCGGCACCAACTTGGCGGTGTTCATCAGGACCAGCCCGCCCGGCTTCAGGTAGTGGCACCAGCGCAGCGCCTCGGCCGCCTCGAAGGCCAGTAGCAGATCGGCAGTGCCCGGCGTGATCTGCGGCGACAACACCTTGAGGCCAAAGCGCAGATGCGAGGAGACGACACCGCCGCGCTGGGCCATGCCGGCTACCTCGGTCTTCTTGGCGTCGTTGCCGAGCGAGATCGCCGCTTCGGCGAGAATCTCGGTGGCCGTCATGACGCCCTGGCCGCCGATGCCGACGACGAGAATGTTGGTGACCTGCTGTTCCATCACTGCCTCTTCAGAATGCTGACCGCTTCGCCGGCCTCGACCTCGACGATGGCGTCCGGCGCGCATGGCTGCACGCACAGGCCGCAGCCGGTGCAGGCGGCCGTCTCGATCTGCACGAACTGCAACTCGACTTCCTTGCCCGACGGCTTGATCGCCTTCTCGCGGCGCATGACGTGAATGGCCGGGCAGCCGACCTCGACGCAGTTGCCGCAGCCGGTGCACTTGTCGTCGATGACCTTGAACGGCGGCTGCTTCTTGTAGTCGTCCACCAGCACGCAAGGCTGGTTGGTGATGATCACCGACACCTCGGGCACCTTGATCTCTTCGCGCAGGGTCTTGAACAGCACCGGCAGCAGGTAGGGATCGACGACATGGATGCGTTCGGGCTTGACGCCGAGCGACTCGACCAGCTTGGCGAAGTCGACGCTCGGCGCCGGATCGCCGTAGATGTCGCGGCCGTTGCCGGGGTTGTCCTGGCCGCCGGTCATGCCGACGGCGCGGTTGTCGAGGATCAGGACCGTGACGTTGCCCTTGTTGTAGACGATGTCGAGCAGGCCCTGCATGCCCATGTGCATGAAGGTCGAGTCACCGATCACGGCCAGGATGCGCTTGTTCTTGTCCGCCTCGCCGCGGCCCTTGTCCAGGCCCATGGCGATGCCCATCGAGGCGCCCATGGAAATCGTGGTGTCGAGCGCGTTCCACGGATGGCCGGCGCCGAGCGTGTAGCAGCCGATATCGCCCGAGATGGTGATGTTCTTCAGTTGCGACAACGTGTAGTAGACGCCGAGGTGCGGACAGGCGACGCACATGGTCGGCGGCCTCGGGAACACCGTGGCAGGCGGCGCCACAGCCTGCGGCGGCGCCAAGTTCTCGGGCATCGGCTCGCCGAGCAGGCGGGCGATGGCGGGCTTCAGCACATGCGGCGCCAGTTCGCCCTGGCGCGGCAGGATGTCCTTGCCCACGCAATCGAGGCCATTGGCCTTGAGTTCCATCTCGACCAGCGGCTCGACCTCCTCGACCACGACCAGCTTGTCGACACCGGCGGCGAAGGCGCGGATCTTTTCGAGCGGCAACGGGCACGCCAGGCCAAGCTTCAGCACCGGCGCGTCGGGGAACGATTCGCGCACATGCATGTACGCCGGGCCGGAGGTAACAAAGCCGATGCGGCGATCGGCGCCATCCTCGGCGATGTTGAAAGCGGACGCCTCGGCTTCGGCACGCAGTGTCTTCTCGCGCTCGAACATCAGCGGGATGCGGCGCACGGCGCCTGCCGGCGTCATCACCCAGCGCGCTACGTCCTTCTTGAAACCGGCGCCGGTATGAGATTCACGTTCGCCCACCGTGACCAGTGCCTTGACGTGGCAAATGCGCGTAGTCAGGCGCAGGATCACCGGACACTGATGCTTCTCCGAAAGATCGAAGGCAGCCTTCGTCATCTCGTAGGCTTCCTGCGAATCGGCCGGCTCGAACACCGGCAGATGCGCGAAGCGCCCCCAGAAGCGCGAATCCTGCTCGTTCTGGGACGACGACAGGCCAACATCGTCGGCGATTGCGATCACCAGGCCGCCGATCACCCCTGTCAACGTCAGGGTCATCAGCGCATCGGATGCGACGTTCATGCCGACGTGCTTCATGGCGCAAAAAGCGCGCGACCCCGCGTAAGCGGCGCCGATGGCCACCTCAAGCGAAACCTTCTCGTTTACCGACCATTCGGCGTAAATATCGGGATAGCCGGAGATTTCTTCCAGCATCTCGGTCGACGGCGTGCCTGGATAGGCCGCGGCCACCCGGCAACCTGCCTCCCAGACGGCGCGGGCAACGGCCTCGTTGCCGGAAAGAAAAAGCTGGCTCTGCGCCGGTGCAGGCATCACTGCTGCCATGGATTTCTCACACTCTGCGTTTTCAGGAACGGCCAACCCGCCGGAAAGTCGGCCCTTTGTTGGCAATGGCGAACCAAAGATTATCCGGGTTCCGCGGCCCAGCGTCCAGTCCCGGCCGGCTGCGGCCGGGCCTCAAGAAGTCAGATAGCGGAATTGATCGCCCTGGTGCCCGCCGAACGAGATGGTGTCGCCCGAATGCAAAGGCACCTCGCTCACAGAAGCGCTGGTGTGCGCATTAAGAAAGGTGCCGTTGGTCGACTTGAGGTCGCGCAGGATCGTCTGGCCATCGACCACCCCTATCCAGGCATGGCGAGAGGAAACGCGGGGATCGATGAGCACGATGTCGCAGCGGGGGCTGCGGCCGATGGTCATGCCGGCGGCGATGACCGGAAACGTGCTGCCCTTGTGGCTGCCGCTCATGCAAATCAGGCGTGCCGCAACCGGCGGCGGCGCCGACGACGCCTCGTCGCGTTTCCTCGGCGCCGCGGTCGGCGGCGAGGCCTGGGACGAGCGATAGATCATGGTTCCGCCGGGATCAAACTCGGCGGCGGCCCGACTGGCGGCATCACCGAACTCGGCGGTGGTATCCACCCGCACAACCGTCGCCGGTCCGGTAACACCGCTTTCTGTCTTCTTGCTCGCCTGCTCGGCCTGGTGCAAGCGCCCCCACAGCATGACGATGGCAACTACGGCAATGACGAGCAGAGCCAACAATACGTAAAAGGTAAGCATAGCTCTAAGGTTCAATGGCAGCCGACGATGCGACATTAAAAAGATACCCTAATCGCGGCGGAAGCGGAACTCCCCGCAATGACCGGGCTATGCCTACAAGATATCGCTCGAGGAGGCGGCAGCCCAATAACAAGCGTCGGAACAGGGGTGCTAGCCGCCGGCTTGTGCCCGCACATATTGCTCGCAATGCGCATCGGCCGACAGATAGAGGTCGTGCAGCAGGCAGACGCCGTCGTCCTTGCGCACCGAGGCGTGGCCGGAACTCATGGTATTGAGTCCGCGCAACACCGATTCCAAATAGGCCGGGGAATTGCGGAAGTGCGTGCACGTGATGCAGCGTACCGAGGCTTTTCCGTTGTCGTCGATCATCTTGATCCTGTGTCGTGGGCGGTCGGCGGCCGGAGGCCGCCGGCGCTCGACTTTCTCAGTGGCTTAGGCTGGACCAGTAGCCGGCGAACACGATCGTCGACAACACGAAGCCGAGGATCACGTTAACGAACACACCACTGGTAAATGCCCAAAAGGGTTTCATGCCGGCGGCGGCGAGCTCGCGGAAGCGCGTGGTCAGACCGATGCTAAAGAAGCAGAAGATGAACGCCCAAGTACGTAGGTTCTTAATCGGGCTCACCAATTCGGGTTTGACGATCTTGTTGAAATCGGCCTGGCTGTAGCCGGCGGCGACGATGGTGATGAACACCGAGGCCAGGAAAAAGCCGATCACGAACTTCGGGAAACGCCACCAGATCTCGGCCGGGTTCGGCTTGGTGTGCGGCCTGCGCTCCCAGCGGGTGGTGGCGATCAGCGCGAACAGGAAGGCCCAGATGCCAATCCAGATGTCGCGACCGATGACCTTCATCAGCGTGAAGCCGAATACGGCGTCGTCCGGCGTACCGGGGATTCCGGTCGCAGCACCCGCCATGTTGCCGTAGGCCTGGGCGGCGGCAAAACCGGCCGCATCGGCAAACTCCGAGGTGCCGATCCAGGCGCCGGCGACGCCGGTGTGCAGGCCGATCGCGCGTGACACCAGCGGCAGGAAGAAGATCATGACGATTGCCCAGATGATGACCATGGTGATGGCGATCGGGGCGTGCTCCTTCTTCGCTCCCACGGCACCAGCGATGGCGATGGCGCCGGATACGCCGCAGACCGCACCACCGGCGCCCAGCGTCGCCGCCAACCTACGGTCGAGGCCCATCTTCAGCGACACGAAATAGATGACCGTGAAAGTCGTAATGGAAACGATGGTCGCCTGCACCACGGCCACCGGCCCCGCCCAAACGATGAGCGTAAATGGCAGCGTCGCGCCGAGCAGGACGATACCGGCCTTGATGTAGTACTCGACCCGAAAGCCGGCGTCCATCCATTTCGGCAGGCCGATGAAGTTGGAGATGATCAGGCCCAATGCCAGCGCCAGCAGCGGCGGCTCCAGATTGTAATGACTGGCCTGATCCCACTGCCCGATCATGAAGATGATGATCGAGAAGATGTAGACAAACAGGAACGATGGAAAGAACTCGCCAAACTTGAAGCCCAGCACGCGCAGACTGATGGTGAAGACCACCGACCACATGATGAACTGGGCAAGGTACTGGCCGATGTGATCGCCGAAGTACCCTATGGCCTGGTCCAGCGTGTGCCACTTGGCCGGCGTGACGGCGATCCACTTGATGCTGCTGCCGCTGACGAAGAACAGGAAGGCGACCAGGATGATGCCCAGCCCGAGATAGATCGCCCACCAGTCCTCTTTGAGATACAACTCCTTCCAACCCATGCTGCTGACGTTCGCAGCGCCGCTTTCTTTCTTCGATGCCCCATTCGTCGATGCCATGTCCAGCCCCCCGTCGTTTGTTGGTAGAACTTGGAAAAGGACAAAACCTCAACTACCCCACATCTGCCGGGCGCCCGCCCGGAAAGCGCGGCCATAGTCTGGCCAGACTCGAACCCGGAAGTCCACAAGCAGGAGTACCGGGCAATACGCGACTGAACAGTCACGGACACTCACCGCGAACACCTCGGCGACCGGCTCATCCCCGAGCACCAGCCAACGGGTCGCAGTCACAGATTTCGCCGGAAGAACTTGACCACGCGTTCGCGCGACAAGTAGGCGTCTTCCACATCGGGAACCAACCGGACAGTACCGCCCTGCCCCAGATTGGCGAACGGATCCTGTTCCGTCGTCGGCACCAGCAGGCGGTCCCAGGCATGGTAGGCGCCGTCATAGACGTTCACGCGAACCAATGCACGCTCCTCCTCGGTCAAACCGGCGCGCAGTGCCAGACAAGGCCCCGCGCCCTTGTCGTAGTCGTCCAGGCTGCCGACTTCTATGAGTATCGGCGCACCCGTCAACGGATTGCCGGCCGATGCACCGAAGTCGGAATTCCGGATATTGGGGTTGTTGTAGGCGTAGCAGATCGGATAGTGGGCAACGTGCGCCTTGAACTGCAATTGGCCAACACCGAACTGCGCCACGACACCCTGGGTTGCCGACGCCATGGCCATCACGGCTCCCCAGGAAAAGCCCAGCACACCGATGCGTTGGGCGTCGATTCCCGGGTAGTCGGCCAGGAACGCCAGGGACGCGAAGGCATCCGGATAGGTATACAACGGCAGCGGCGGGCGATCGGCGCCGCTGGCTACGTCGCGGGCTTCCCACATGTCGATTTCCAGCGTGGCAATGCCGGCGCGATTCAGGGCCTCGGCGTAGAAGTTGCCACGGAAATCGATAC
>Ga0316583_10000445_pt1 | contig 12168 bp, 10 predicted proteins | sample J_170502JBrBrA_D_FD_204513 | JGI IMG/M metagenome (GOLD analysis project Ga0316583, IMG submission 204513) | Rhizosphere microbial communities from salt marsh grasses in Alabama, United States - J_170502JBrBrA | ecosystem: Host-associated > Plants > Roots > Rhizosphere | place: USA: Alabama... | reverse complement strand
TTCGGCGCGCTGCACCTGGCCCGCTACCGGGGAGAGGATCTCGTCTACGTGGGAAGCGTCGGCTCGGGCTTCAGCGACGCGCAGCTCGAGGAGATGCTCTCTGCGCTCCGTGCTCTGGAGGTGGACGCGTGCTCCTGTACCGACGGGCCGGCCCCGAAGGGGAGGACGCACCACTGGGTGCGGCCGGAGCTGGTGGTGGAGGTGAAGTACAAGGAGATGACCGACCAGGGCCTGGCCCGGCAGGCGTCGTTCTCGCGCCTGCGCACGGACAAGGGGCCACGCGAGTGCACGGAGGAGGAAGAGGGGGGCGGGGACGCCGGCGGAGGCGTCGACGGCGCCGAGGCCATCGAAGCAGCCGGCGCGGCGGCCGACGGGACGACGAGAAGCGCCGGGCGTTCGGGAAGACTCGGCGCGCCGTCCGCGCGGGCGCCGGAGGCCGACCGGAGCGTCCCCTTCACGAACCTGGACAAGGTCTTCTGGCCCGAGGACGGATACACCAAGGGCGACCTCGTCGAGTACCACCGACAGGTGGCGCCCTGGATGCTGGCCTACCTGGAGGACCGCCCCCTGGTGATGACACGCTATCCCGACGGGATCGCGGGCAAGTCGTTCTTCCAGAAGGACGCGCCTCCGTTCGCGCCGGAGTGGATCCGGCGGGTCACGCTGTGGAGCGAGGGGGCCGAACGGGAGCTTTCGTACTTCGTCGCGGAAGACCTGGAGTCACTCCTGTACGTCGTGAACCTGGGCACCATCCCCCTGCACGTGTGGTCGAGCCGCATCGACACCCTCGCCGCGCCCGACTGGTGCATCCTCGACCTGGATCCCAAGGAGGCGCCCTTCGGCCACGTGGTGGACATAGCGAAGCTGCTGCACGGGCTCTGTGACGAGATCGGCCTGCCCAGCTTCGTGAAGACCAGCGGGTCCTCGGGGCTGCACGTGCTGATCCCCCTGGGCCGGCGCCTCACCTACGAGCAGTCGCGCACGCTGGCGCAGCTCCTGGCGCGGGTGGCCGTGGCCGAGCGCACCGACATCGCCACCCTGACGCGCAACCCGGCGCGGCGCGCGGGTAAGGTGTACATCGACTTCGTCCAGAACGGCCACGGCCGCCTTCTGGCGGCGCCGTTCACGGTGCGGCCGCTCCCCGGGGCGCCGGTGTCGGCGCCGCTGCGTTGGCACGAGGTGAACGCGCGTCTGAGGATCGGGGGCCACACGGTGAAGAGCATGCCGCGCCGCATGCGGCGCTTGAAGGAGGACCCGCTCCGGCCCGTCCTCGACTTGGAGCCGGACCTGCTGGGGGCGCTGGAGCGGCTGACCCACTGGTTCGACTGAGGCGCCCTGCCACCGGCGGAGCCCGCGCTCAGGCCACGTGTCGCGCGGCGATGAGATCGCGCAGCTTGGTCACCAACAGATCCACCGCCACGCGGTTGTATCCCCCCTCCGGAACCACGAAGTCCGCGTGACGCTTGCTGGGCTCTACGAACTCCAGGTGCATGGGTCGCACCGTCGCCTCGTACTGGTCCAGGACGGACTCAGCGGTGCGGCCCCGCTCCTCCACGTCGCGCCGCAGGCGTCGCATGAGCCGCACGTCGGCGTCCGTGTCCACGAAGACCCTGACATCCATGAGCTCGCGGAGACGCGCATCGGCGAGCACGAGGATGCCGTCCAGGATCACCAACGGCCTCGGCTCGAGGCACATCACGGCGGGTGCACGGGTGTGGGTGGAGAAGTCGTACGTCGGCACCTCGGCGGCGGCGTTGGAGAGGAGACGGGCCACGTGCTCCACCATGAGCTCCGTCTCCAGGGACTCGGGGTGGTCGAAGTTCACACGGACCCGTTCCTCGAAGGCGAGGTGGGAGAGGTCGCGATAGTACGCATCGTGGTGGAGGACGGCGGTGGTTCCCGGGGGCAGCGCACGACACACCTCGCTGACCACGGTGGACTTGCCGGAGCCGCTTCCCCCGGCCACGCCCATCACGACGGGGCGGTAGGCCGGGGTCATCTCACAGCCCGTCCGTCGAGACGACGAAGATCCGGCCGGCGAGCTCGCGGTCCACGGTGAGGCGCGTGCCACCCGGACCCCCGAGCTGGACCACGATCCCTCCACGTGGATCTCCCTGGCTGGATTCCACCAGAAGGCGGGTTCCCGGAGTCAGCCCGGTCGCCTCCAGGGATCGAAGCTCGCCCGGATCCTCGTCCTGCACCGCGCGCACCCGCAGCTCCACACCCGGCGCCACGTCCGCGAGCGTGAGGAAGTCGGTGGCCTCGATCTCCCCCGACGACGTGGGGATGGGTGCGCCATGGGGGTCGTGGCTCGGGAAGTGGAGGGCGTCGGCCATGTGCTCCACGAGCCTGTCGGAGGCGGCGTGCTCGAGGCGCTCGGCCTCCTCGTGCACGTCGTCCCATGTGTATCCCAGGCGCTCGCACAGATAGGTCTCGATGACCCGGTGGCGGCGCAGGACCTTGAGCGCTTCCCGCACACCCAGCTCCGTCAGCCGAACGCCCCGGTAAGGCACGTGCTCCAACAGCTTGGCGTCGGCCAGGCGCTTGATCATGCCGGTGACCGAAGCGGGCTGCACCGCCAACACCTCGGCGATGGCGCTCGTGGAGGCGGTATCTCCTCGCTCGGTAAGGCCGTAGATGGCCTTCAGGTAGTCTTCCGCCGAGCGCGAGAGAGGGGGGTGGACCGGGGACATGGCACCAACCTATTCCACGCGGCGAGGGCCGTCGACCCCGGAAGACGGCCCTCACGTTCCTCCCGTCGGGACGCCCTTCCGCGGGAGCCCGTCCGGGGGAGGCATGACGCCCCCTCCTGACTTCCCGGGACGAACGAAATACCTTCGGTGCGGCCGCACTTTCGGTGTATCATGGTATAAGAGCCATGTTCGATTCGAAGCTCGGATCTCCATCCCATCGCCCCGGCGAATGAGTCCAGAGGACCCGGTTCGTCCCTACCACGCCAAAGAGGAGGCGCGCGGGCAGGAAGCCGCCGACGCCGTGGCCGCCGTGCTGAAGCACGCCGCGGAGCACGACGAGCGCGCGCGTGGGAAGCGGCCGCCCAGGAAGCAGCCCAAGTGGATGTTGCCCCTGGGGATCCAGCTGGCAGTGCTGGCTGTGTATCTGCTCATCTCGCCGCCACGGTGGATCACCGTGCATCCCATCGCGGCTCCCGACTCGGCTACCCAGCAAGAAGGTCTGCGCATGGCGATGTACGTTCAGTCACAGCAGATCGAGGCATACCGGGTCCAGCACGGCCGGCTCCCCAGCACCCTCGCCGAGCTTCCCGGCACTCCGCAGCCAGGCGTCGAATACCAGGTCCAGAGCTCGGATGCGTACCGGCTGGTGGGTACGGACGGCCCGGCCGCCCTCATCTACGACTCCACCGAATCCCCTGCCGACTTCCTGGGGCCGGCGGCGGCGGCCAAGCTCGCCTCGGGTGCCGGAGGGAAGTCATGATCGCGCGCCTGCGAGTCCCGGGAAGCCGGGAGCACTCCGCGGCAGCGGGGTCCGGAAAGCGAGGCAGGTCTCGTCGAGGCGGCTTCACGTTCGTCGAGGCGCTGGTGGCCGTGTCCATCGTGGGGATCCTCGCCGGCCTGGCCCTCCCCAACATGAAGGACGTCCTGCTGCGGGCGCAGGCCACCAAGCTCGCCGGTGACATGGAGGTCGTGCGGGTCGCGGCCGCATCGTACAACGCCAAGTACCACGCGTGGCCCGCCGAGACCGCCGCCGGCAAGGTGCCACCGGAGCTGGTACCCTACCTTCCCGCCAACTACTCCTTCGTCCGCGACGGGTATGAGCTCGACTACGAGAACTGGAGCCTGCCCGGCGGACTGCCCGGAGACCCGAAGACGCATACGCTCATCGGTGTCTCCGTCGTGGTCACCAACCCGGCACTGGGCAACGCCCTGGTGGAGCTGCTGGGCAAGGCCATCATCTTCTCCGTCGGTAACAGGCACACGATCGTCATCGATCGCTCCTGACGCCCCGTCGCGCCGGTGTGGAATGTTCCGGCGCCACGGTCGTATGTTCGGATGACGCCAGGCATACGGCCCCTCCATCACCGATTCCCGTCATGAGTCCATACGAGAAGGCCACCGAAGGGATCCGGGTACGCGTCGAGCCGTACTTCTCCCCGGCCGAGTCCAGCCCGGCCGAAGGCACCTTCGTGTTCGCCTATCACATCGAGGTGGCGAACGAGGGGGACGTCGCTGCGCAGCTTCTCTTCCGCCACTGGCTGATCCACGATGCGGCGGGTGACGACACCGAGGTGGACGGAGAGGGCGTCGTGGGCCTCCAGCCCCGGCTCCACCCGGGGGAGTCGCACAGCTATCGGAGCTTCTGCGTGCTGACCTCGCCGTCGGGGTACATGGAGGGGTACTACACCTTCGAGCGCGCGGGCGGAGGGCGCTTCCGCGTGGAGGTCCCCCGCTTCGACTTCACCGCCCCGATGCTGGCGCACTTCGATGAGAGCGACGACGAGGTCATGAACTGAGGCGCCGGGGACATCCGGTGCCTTCCACGGTCGGCGCGGAGGTCTCGCACGCGGCGAAACAGGCGTTTGCAGCGCCTGTGCTTTCTGTTATGCTACTCCGTTTTCACCCACTCACCCACAGGCTCGTAGGGGGACACGTGAGTGACGCGGTAGCCGTGGACGCCAAGCGCATCCTCCTGCGCTATGGAGCACCCATCTCGGTTCTGGACAAGGTGTCCGAGGCGGAGCGGATCGCGTTTGCACGAACCGTCAGCAGGACCGTTCTCGCCGAGCGGGAGGACGTGCTCCGGAAGCTGCTCACCGACCTGGGGTACATGGAGCCGGTGGCGCCCAAGGGGGGCAAGGGGTCTCGCTCCCACAAGGGAAACTCGGGAAGCACGAACAAGCCGGCCGACAAGAAGCCGACACGGGCCGCGAAGAAGGCTGAGAAGCCGATCGAGAAGAAGCCGACACGGGCCGCGAAGACGGCTGAGAAGCCGATCGAGAAGAAGCCGGCACGGCCCGTGAAGGCGACGAAGCCCGCCGCGGCCAAGAAGGCGCCGACCCGGAAGGCGAGGAAGCCCGCCGCGGCCAAGAAGGCGCCGACCCGGAAGGCGAGGAAGCCCGCCGCGGCCAAGAAGGCGCCGACCCGGAAAGCGAAGAAGTCCGCCGCGGCCAGGAAGGCGCCGACCCGGAAGACGAAGAAGCGCTAGTCGCAGTCGATCTCGAGGACGCGCACCCCGTCGAGGGGGAGCTGCGCCCGTACGCGCGTGCGACCTCCCGCCTCCACGGCATCCAGCTCGGCCGCCTGGCCGTCCACGCGCACGGCGCGCACTCGGCTCCCCGCCACCGCAGGCTCGAACACCACCATGGGCGGCACCCTCCCCTCCAGAGGAGTGAGGACGAACCTGTGGGTGGGGCCGTCCCGGTGGTATTCCAGGGTCGCGCGCACGTCTCCCACCCGGACGTTGCGCACCTCGAAGGTGTCGCCGTCGGTGGGGAGGGTGGGCGCGAGGCCGAGACGACCCGCAGGTGCATCCGGAGCGAGACCCAGCACGCCGTGCGCCAGCGTGGCCAGGAGGATGCCCGCCCCGGGGGCGCCTGCGCGGAGCACATCGTTCACCGGATCCCAGGCGCCGCGACACCCCCCACCCTCGACGGGGCCCCCTCGAAGCCCTTCCCCGAGGACCCCTCGCCAGGCGGCGTATCCCTCGTCGGCCCGACTGGACACCAGGGCGCTCCACGCGGCCAGGCCCGGCCGGATGCCCTGCCCGCCGGGGCCGGGTGAGGTGTGTGAGGCTCCGCCGGGGCCGCCGAGGAGAGCTCGGAGGCGATAGGCGGCGCTGGACGGCGCGGTTGCCGAGGGCAGCATGGGCAGGCGTGCGGGACCATCTCCCACGGGGTCCAGGGTGGGTGGAGCCGTCCCGGCGCTCCGCAGCGTGCTCAAGGTCTCGAGGTCGGCGGCGTGATGCAGCGCGTCCGCCAGGGAGTCCAGCGCGAACGCCCACACCGCCCAACCCCCGCGGTCGGAGAGCTGGCGCGCCGTGTCGAGGCCACCGGCTCGCACGCGCCTGAGATGCCGGAGGGCCGGCGCGACATCGCCGATGGCCAGCGCGATGCGCGCGGCCAGGACCGTCGCCAGGGCGGCGGTGGGGACCAGGCCTCCCAGCCCCGGATCCGCTTCGGGCACCGCGCATTTCTCGAGTAGGCCGAGGGCTGCGGCCGCCGTCTCCCCGTCCCCGATGGCCAGCGCCCCGATCCCGGTCCAGAAGGCGTCTTCCGGGCGCACGCCGGCGCCGGGCGTCGCCCACCCCACAGCGGTGCGCACCCGTGAGGTCGCCCAGACCCACGCCTGATCCACCCCCGGCACCCCGGTGGCCAGCGCCAGCGTCCGGACGTGCCGCGGATCCGCATCCCGCACCGCTCGAACGGCGTGCGCACCGAGGGTCCACGCCGTCGTGAGGGTCGTCTCCACGCGGTGCGCCGGGCCGGCGGCCAGCACGAGCGTCACCGGACCCTCGCTCCCCACGGCCGCCGTCACACGCAGCCCCCCGCCCTCGGCCTCGTGGGCGCTCCAGGCTCTCGGCGCAGGGTGCACGCACACCTCCACGACGTCGTCGCCGTGGGCCCCGTCCGCCGCACGGAGTCCCGCTTCGCCCACCGCGTAGCGCGCATCGGCGGCACCGGGCAGGATGTGGATGGACAGGTCCTGGACGGCGGGTGCAGATGCCCCCGGTGGCGCCATCCACTGCATCGCCACGGCCGGAAGCGTGGGCAGGGCCAGGACCGTCTCCAGCGTGACCCCCCGGGGACCCGCGAGCTCCCTGCGCAGGAGTCCCGGGGACGTCAATACGTTCACGCCATCCCCCGTGTGGGCATCCACCGCTCCCGCCACGAGGCGGGCGCCGAGACGCACGGCCTCCACTCCGTGGCGCTCGGTGCCGCCCGCCGCCGCGTGGACGCCGGCCACCAGAAAGCGTCCGGGCCCGGACGGAGCCGCCACCGCCACCGCCGTGCCGGCGTCCTCCAGGACCGGGGGTGCGGTCCTGGCCGCGGGCGTCCCCAGGCCGGGATCGGGACGGATCCCCCGCCGGGCTCCCCCCGCCCCGGGCATCAGGTGGTGCCCCCTCGGCAACGCGGACAGCGTATCCGCGTCGGGACAGGCCGGCACGCTGCCGTCGCACCTGCCGCGGACGGCGCGACGGCGACACCGACGAGGATCGTGAGGAGCATGGGGACGGGGGTAGGGGTTCGCAGGTGCAGGACCCGACCCGGCACGTTAGAGGGGTCACCGGGCCGGGGTCCAGGGGACCGCTTCGCCCCTGGAGGTTCGAAGTGTCATGCGACGGCCGTATGCACTACACTATCGACCCCAGGGACCACTTTGCGGCAGGAGACGAGATTGGGCGCCATCCGCGACTTCATGGACAAGCACTACCGTCATTTCAACGCCCGCGAGACGGTGTGGGCCGCCCGCGCCTATGAGGAGCACCTCGCAACGGGGGGCAAGATGATGGTCACCCTGGCCGGCGCCATGTCCACGGGGGAGCTGGGGATCATCCTGGCGCGCATGATCCGGGAAGGGAAGGTCCACGCCATCTCGTGTACCGGGGCAAACCTCGAGGAGGACGTGTTCAACCTCCTGGCGAGCACCGAATACCAGATCATCCCGTCGTGGCGGGAGCTGGCGGCCTCCGACGAGGTGGCGCTCTACGATCGCGGCATGAACCGCGTCACGGACACGTGCATCCCCGAGACCGTGATGCGCCACCTGGAGAAGCGGCTGGTGAAGATCTGGTCGGAGGCCGCGGAGAAGGGGGAGCGCTACACGCCGGCGGAGATCATGTTCAAGGTGCTCTCGGACGCGAGCCTGAAGGAGCACTACCAGATCGATCCCGCGCACTCGTGGATGCTGGCCGCCATGGAGATGGGCGTTCCCGTGTGGGCTCCCGGGTGGGAGGACTCCACCACGGGGAACATCTTCTCCGCCTCGGTGATGAGCGGGAAGGTCAAGCACCACACCTGCGTGAAGACCGGCACGGAGCAGTTCCAGCAGATCATGGAGTGGTACCAGGCCAACCACGGCGCCGACGAGGACAGGCCCTCGGTGGGCTTCTTCCAGATCGGGGGCGGCATCGCCGGTGACTTCGCCATCTGCGCGGTGCCTTGCCTGATCCAGGACCTGCGTAGGGACGTGCCGTTCTGGGGGTACTTCGCCCAGATCACCGATGCGGTGACCAGCTACGGAGGGTACTCCGGGGCGCCGCCGAACGAGAAGATCACCTGGGGGAAGATCGCGGCGGACACCGCCCGCTTCTTCATCAACTCCGACGCGTGCGTGGTGGCGCCGCTGATCTTCGCGTACGTGCTGGGAGACTGAAGCGCGGGACGCGACGGGGCGCCACCGGTCATGGGTGGGCGGCCCGTGACCGTCACCGCCGTGCCTTCAAAGCGGTGACGTCCGAGGCTATTTTTCTAGGCTATACTACGAACCCCGGAAGACCCCTCGCGTCACGCAGTCATGCCCATCCGCAACATCGCGATCATCGCCCACGTCGACCATGGCAAGACGACGTTGGTGGACCAGATGTTCCGCCAAGCCGGCGTCTTCCGGGCGAACCAGGCCGTGGAGACCCGCGTCTTGGACTCGAACCCGCTGGAGCGGGAGCGAGGGATCACGATCCTGTCCAAGAACACGGCGGTGCACTGGCACGGCATCAAGATCAACATCGTGGACACCCCCGGGCACGCGGACTTCGGCGGCGAGGTGGAGCGTATCCTGCGCATGGTGGACGGGGTGGTGCTGCTCGTGGACGCCGCCGAGGGTCCCATGCCCCAGACGCGCTTCGTCACGCGCAAGGCCCTGGAGCTCGGGCTCCTTCCCCTCGTGGTGGTCAACAAGGTGGACCGTGCCGACGCTCGTGTTCGCCAGGTGCACGACGAGGTGCTGGAGCTGCTCATGGACCTGGAGGCCACCGACGCGCAGCTCGACGCGCCGTTCCTGTACGCCTCCGGGCGCGAGGGCTGGGCGTCCCGCGACCCAGACCACCGGGGCGGTGACCTGACACCTCTCTTCGAGACCATCGTCGACCACTTCCCCCCGCCGCAGGTGGACGGGGAAGGGCCGTTCCAGATGCTCATCTCGACGCTGGACTTCTCGACCTACGTGGGACGCATCGCCATCGGCCGCATCGAGCGCGGCACCGTCCGGGTCGGCGACCGGGTGGCGCTCCTGCCGCTGGGCGAGCCGGGGCCCGTGGCCGAGGACGAGGGCGAGACGTCGCGCGTCCTGAAGCTCTTCACCTTCCTGGGCCTGGAGCGCCTGGACGTGGAGGAGGCCGGCGCGGGGGACATCGTGGCGCTGGCGGGTCTCGAGGGCGTGGAGATCGGCAAGACCGTCACCGATCCCGAGCATCGCGACCGCCTGCGCGGCATCGCGGTGGAGGAGCCCACGCTGTCAGTGGACTTCACCGTGAACAACTCGCCCTTCGCGGGACAGTCGGGGAAGTACGTCACGACCCGGCAGGTGCGCGAGCGGCTCTTCCGGGAGCTGGAGCGGAACGTCGCGCTCCGCGTCGAGGACACCGAGCAGCCCGACACCTTCACCGTGAGCGGACGCGGTGAGCTGCACCTGACCATCCTCATGGAGACCATGCGCCGCGAGGGGTACGAGTTCCAGGTGTCACGGCCCCGGGTCATCACCCGGAAGGACCCCGACGGCAGGATCCTGGAGCCGTACGAGGAGGCGGTGGTGGAGGTCCCCGCCGAGATGGTGGGCACGGTGATCGAGAAGATGGGCCCGCGCCGCGGCGAGATGCAGGAGATGAAGGCCATGGACTCCGGGAGCACGCGCCTCCGCTTCCGCGTGCCCGCGCGGGGGCTCTTCGGGTACCGCTCGGAGTTCATGACCGACACCCGGGGCGAGGGGATCCTGCACCACAACTTCCACTCCTGGGGTCAGTGGTCGGGCGCCCTGCGGGGGCGCAGCCGCGGTGTGCTGGTCGCCGACCGGGAGGGGGCGGCCGTGGGGTTCGCGCTCTTCAACCTGCAGGAGCGGGCGACCATGTTCGTCAGCCCCGGGGAGCCGGTCTACGCGGGCATGATCGTCGGCGAGAACGTTCGTACCGACGACATGGACGTGAACGTCACCAAGGAAAAACGGCTCACGAACATGCGCACGACGGCGTCGGACGAGAACATCAAGCTGGAGACGCCGCGCAGGCTCACCCTGGAGCTGGCCCTGGAGTTCATCGAGGAGGACGAGCTCATCGAGATCACTCCCGACGCGGTCCGCCTGCGCAAGCGGGTCCTCGACCAGAACCTCCGGCGGAAGGCGAGCCGGTCGGCGAACCGGATGGCCTAGCGGAGCCCTCCCGCCGGCGGAGGGGGATGCGTGAGCGGGCGTCGTCTCAGCCGTCTCGGAGAGGGAGCCTGATGCGCACCGTGGTGCCGTGTCCGAGGGTGCTCGTCAGCACGACGTCACCACCGTGCTGGCGTATGATGCCGTAGACCAGCGAGAGGCCCAGCCCAGCCCCTGCCGACGTCATCTGGCGCGCCTTCGTCGAGTAGTAGGGCTCCATGGCGCGCTCCAGGGTCGTGTCGCTCATGCCCAACCCCGTGTCGGTGAGATCGAGCACCGCCCAGTTGCCGCCCTCGCCGGTGGAAGTGGACAGCGCTACGCCGATCCTCCCGCCGTCGGGCATGGCGTCCACGGCGTTGGAGACGAGGTTCTCCAGCACCTCCACCAGGCCTCCCGGGTCCAGGTCCACGTGCACCGGGTCATCGGGGACCTCCACGTTCACCGTGACTCCCGGCGCCGGGTCGAGCCGCTCGGCCCAGGCCACCATGAACGCGCGCAGGTTCATGCGCTCGGAGTGGATCTCGTCCACCGCGCTGATGGAGCGGAGCTTGGCCAGCATGTGGGTGGCCCTGAGGAGGCCCCGCTCCGCATCCTGCAGATCGGTCCGCGCCGCGCCGTCCTCTGCGGACAGCGCCTCCGCGGCGAGCTGCACGCTGCCGAGGACGGACGTGAGGACGTTGTTCAGCGAGTGGGACATGCCGCCGGCCAGGCGCGTGGCGGACTCCATTCGGCGCATCCGGTGCAGGTCCGATTCGACCCTGAGGCGATCGGTCACGTCGTCCAGCGCCCCCTCGTAACAGACCACCGCTCCCGAGGTGTCGCGGATGGCGTGGGAGGTGATGCGTACGGTGATGACATTCCCGTCCTGGCGCCGCAGACGAGCATAGACGCCCGTCGGGCCCACCCCTTCCTCGATGTCGCGGAGCACGCGCTCTCGATCCGCGGAATCCAGGTAGACGTCCCGCCCGAGGCTCATGCCGAGGAGCGCGGAGGCATCCTCGTAGCCCAGCATGTGCGCCAGGGCCGGGTTGGCATACAGGAGCAGACCCTCCGGGCTCGAGCGGTAGATGCCGATGGGGGCGGTCCGGACGAGCCGATGGTAGAGCTCTCCGGAGGAGTCGGTCCACGAGCGGAGGGACGACTCGTCCGGAGGGGCGGCGTGCTCGGTCTCAAGATGGACGAGAACCGCCATGGTGACCGTTCGGTCCGCCAGGGTCAGGTTCGAGAGCGAGATCTCCACCGGCGCCTCCGTACCGTCCGTCCGCAGAGCGAGCATGCCGCGGATCCTCCCCATGGGCCGGCGCCCCCGCCGCTTGGCGAAGCGGTCCCGATGGGCGACGTGCGCCTCGCGGAAGCGGTCGGGAATCAGATCCTCGACGCTGCGCCCCACGAGTTGGCCCGTCCCGCACCCGAAGAGCACGTCGGCCTTGGGGTTCCCGAAGACCACGCGCCCGTCGTCGGCCACCAGCAGCACCGCGTAGGGGGCGGCGTTGAGCGTGGTCGCCACCGGCGGGTCGATTACCATGAACGGTTCCGTCTTCTTCACCGCACGGCTCCGTACTTCTTCAGCACCGCCAACGTCTCGGCCAGGGGGAGAGCCTGTATCGTGTGGCCGTTGCTGGTCACCGTGACGGCCTTGAGCAGGGAGTTGTAGATGGCCTCCTGGGTGGCCTCCACCGTGGCCTCGAAGAGGCCGCTCATGCTGACGTTGTTCAGATCGTCCACCGAGTGCACGCCGGGCGTGATGGTGCGACGCACGCCGTTGGCGGTGGAGAACGCGATCACGTAGTCGCCGGACCCGTTGGCGGCGTAGGAGCCGGTGCGCGCGAGGCCCATGATC
>Ga0316583_10000443_pt1 | contig 12171 bp, 5 predicted proteins | sample J_170502JBrBrA_D_FD_204513 | JGI IMG/M metagenome (GOLD analysis project Ga0316583, IMG submission 204513) | Rhizosphere microbial communities from salt marsh grasses in Alabama, United States - J_170502JBrBrA | ecosystem: Host-associated > Plants > Roots > Rhizosphere | place: USA: Alabama... | reverse complement strand
GCAATTCTTTTCTCATAACCGGCTGTGTCATCATCGTCATGGTTTTATCCTTAGTATTTATATCTTTCTCGCCGAACATAGGCATAACCTTCTGGGGTTGAGCTGCCGCGAAAACCCAGTCACGGTTCATGCCATGGTTATGGACAGTTTAAGATTGATTAGCCGCATATTCATCCAATAGTCTGCGAATCATCTTCTGATATTGTGTATTGTATTTCTTTGCCTCTTTTTTAAAAAATTCTACGCTGGCCTTGCTGAGAGCGATAGTAACCTTGACGGTTTCGTCCTTTAGAGCCAGTTCTTCAGGTGAAATCTTTTTTCGTTTCCAAGCCTCTTACCCCTATGCCCTGGGCTCTCTTCTCATAGCCCGTCAATTGGAGATAACAAGATTTCCGTTAACGAATTTGATGTCGACTTCGTTGGTAAACAACTCGATGATGTATTCAATTTCAAAGGGTAAAGATATAGCCAGAATTTTTTCAAGCAGCGGAGCATTATCACCGAACATGACGGCAATCATGCATTCATTATGAAGGACATTCCGGTATTGCGGCCCTAAAATCAGCTTTTGTCTTTTTCTGACAACCTGTTTCCACGATTTATAGGCGCACCATTTATTGTCAACATAAGCTCCCATTTTTATGCCTTTATAAAAGATATCGGCACCATATGGGAATTCTTTAACCTCAAACGATCAGAAACAAATTGGGGCATCCTTGACTTTCGATCAATTGAGGTTTAACCTCAAATATTCAGGTTATATGCTTCTATTGCTGACCAGGCGGGCAAAATGTTCAAATGAGCGGTCGTAGGTCCTTTCAGCATCGCTCGGAAAGCAGCACGCCGGAAGTTCGCGGGATCTTAAATGGTAGCTGATGCATTCGCAGCAATTTCCCTTACGCGGACACGGTTTGTAACTGCAATTACAGGATTTAAGATTCTTTTCGGTCATACATTCCATGGGTTTCTCCTCTCATGTTTTCATGAAGCTCCCCGCAGCCCCGTATACGGGATTTCCGCCGTGCGCCAACAAGCTCGCTGCAGGGTATTTAGGCGAAGGCAAATAAAGGCAAATAAAGGTCGTAAAATTATTTTTTATCATGAATACCCGAAAAATGAAACCCCCCGCAGAAAGCTGCGGAGAATTCTGACGAAGGCGAATAAAAATTCGTGCTTTTGACCTTTCATTTCTTTTTGCGATGATTATTTTTCGGTAAAGGAACATACAGCGGATCGTTTTTGGATAAACGTGTGATGGCTAAATGGTGGTGTCTATGACAATCCGGGCGTTTATTCACGGCATTCCCAAAGCGGAATTACACATTCACATCGAAGGGTCCCTCGAACCCGAACTCATGTTTGAGTTGGCGGCCAAAAACAAGATCGATCTTCCCTACCAATCCATCGCCGATATCCGACGGGCGTATGATTTTACCAACCTTCAATCCTTTTTGGATATCTATTATCAAGGGACGCAGGTACTGCTCACCGAGGATGATTTTTACCAGATGACCCGGGCCTACCTTCAAAAAGCTTTCGAACAGAATGTCCGCCATGCGGAAATATTTTTTGATCCTCAGACGCACACTGCACGGGGAGTTGACTTCGAAACAGTGGTGCAGGGAATTCACAGGGCATTGTCCGATGCCGGTCGGGAGCTGGGTCTGTCATCCAAATTGATCATGTGTTTTTTGCGGGATCTGAGTGCGGCGGAAGCCATGGAAACCCTTGAGCAGGCACTGCCCTTTAAAGACCGCATTGCGGGGGTGGGTCTGGATTCCTCTGAAATAGGCCATCCCCCGGAAAAATTTAAAGATGTATTTGATCTGGCGCGCCGAAATGGTTTTAAACCCGTGGCCCATGCCGGCGAGGAAGGCCCTGCGGCGTACATTTGGCAGGCCTTGAACCTGTTAAAGGTGAAGCGCATCGACCACGGGGTTCGGTGTATGGAAGACCCCGGCCTGGTGGAATATTTGGTAAAAAAACAAGTCCCGCTGACCGTCTGCCCGTTGTCCAACATCAAACTGCGCGTATTTAACAACATGCGCCGGCATAATTTCAAGAAATTGCTGAATTTGGGCCTGTGCGTCACCGTGAACTCAGATGATCCGGCTTATTTCGGCGGCTATATCGAAGACAATTTTCGAGCCCTTCAGGCAGCGCACCAGCTCAGCTTTAAAGATATTTATAAAATCGCCAGCAATGCCTTCAAGGCATCCTTTCTTACGCGTGCAGAAAAGCAAAAATACCTATATGAACTGGATGGGTATGTTTCCGATTTTGCCCAAAAGCATTTAAACGCTGTCTCGCATTATATGTAGCCTCGATCGAAGGCAAACAAAATAGAGAGGGCATCCAAGATTTTAACATTATTCATAATTCTTCGGATATGGGGGTTGGTTTCGTAAATAGTCTAAACGGTCTGTTTTTGTCATTCCCGCGAAAGCGGAAATCCAGTTATTTCGGCTTGTTCTGGACTCCCGCTGCAGTTTATCCCGCACTTGATGCGAGACGGGAGTGACGTGATCATTACTGTTTAGGAATTCATCAAAATTTGAATTTCAATAATTTGAAACGCTCGCTCTATGAAGGATATAAAAGCGTTCACTTTTCGACCATTTTTATCACCTCTTCCTCTTCGACGTCTGACCAAATGCCGTAGGCGCCGGCCACGGCATAGCTGTAACCGCCGCGGATATTGGCACAATACAGAACCTCGACTTTCCGGGCGATAATTTCCACAGACCGGAGATGACCGGTGGGTACGGCGACAACGATCCGGCCGGCCCCGGCATTTCTCAATGCCGCCACCGCCGTCTGCATGGTAAATCCCGAAGCCAGTCCGTCATCCACCAGAATCGCGGATCGATTCTTCAGGTCCGGGAAAGGCTTTTTGCCCCGCAATTTTATCACCCGGCCCTCAACCTTGTTTTTGGTTTTTCCGATGCCTTTTTCGACATCTTCAGCCGTCAAATTTATTTGTCTTATCAGATCCGTATTCAACCGAACCGTGCCGTCGAACGCCACGGCCCCGTAGCCGGCTTCGGTATTCCAGGGTAGCGTGATCTTGCTGACAACGGCCATGTCAAAATCAAGCCTCAGCTTTTCAGCCATCACTACGCCCACCGGCACGCCGCCGGCAGGTATGGCCATAATGATCCCGGCCTGTTGATCTTTTGCAGCAAGCATCCGGGTCAAAACCCGGCCGGCATGGGTCCGGTCCTGAAAAACACGTGTTTTATCCCGCAGTTCAGGCAGATCGATGATGTTCGGTGTCATGGCATTTAATGGCGTATCTTAAAGATTCTCAACATTTCTCATGCAAAAAGAATATCAGCAGGAAGTTAAGACGTCCATTAAAAAAAATTGCAAATCTTGCACAGACGGTCTTGAAATGTTAGAGATAATGGTTTAATTCGCTGACTCGCAAATACGGTGACGGCTTTTATGTGAGCGCCGCATTTGACAAAACCATAAATCATAGAAGTGCCTGAAATGTGTGGTGAGCTAACGTTAATGTCCGACGAGAAAAAAATACCCATTGCCGTGGTCGGGATGGCCGGACTCTTTCCCGGCGCCTTGAACCTCGATGCCTTTTGGCGAAACATCGTCAACAAGAAAGACGCCGTCATCGAAGTGCCTCCCGGGCGATGGATCGCCCCAACCGAGGATATGGTTCACCCGGACCCCATGCCGGACAAAGCCTTTTCAAAACGGGCCTGCCTCATTCAGAATTTTGTATTCGACGCGCAGGGTCTCGATCTTGATGAAGATCTTTTAAACGCGTTGGATCCTTTGCATCAGATGGCCCTTCACACCGGCCGGGAGGCCCTGTCGAGCTGCAACATCTCATCCATCGACAAAAAAAACATCGGCATCGTTCTGGCCGCCATAGCGCTTCCCACGGATGCGTCGTCATCCATCACCCGAAAGATTTTCGGGACGTCTTTTGAAGAAAAGCTGTTTACTGAACCATTGCGCGATAAACATCCGCCGCTTTCCACAGCAGAATGCCTGGCCGCCGGGGTGACCAGCCTTCCGGCGGCCCTGCTGGCCCGAGCTTTGGGCCTTGGCGGCGGAACCATGACCCTGGATGCAGCCTGCGCATCCTCTTTGTACGCCGTGAAACTGGCCTGTGACGAACTGTCGTCTTTCAGGGCCGATGCCATGCTGGCCGGGGGCATTTCACGGCCCGAGTGCCTATACACCCAGGTGGGGTTCAGCCAGCTCCGCGCACTGTCCACGTCCGGCCGCTGCGCCCCCTTTGACCAAACCGCGGACGGCCTGGTAGTGGGAGAAGGCGCCGGCATTTTGGTATTGAAACGCCTGGACGATGCCCTGCGGGATCAGGATACGATTTTTGCCGTCATCAAAGGCATCGGCCTGTCAAACGACATGCGGGGCAACCTTCTGGCGCCGGACAGCGAAGGCCAGGTGCGGGCCATGCGCCAGGCGTACGAATCCGCAGGATGGTCTCCGAAGGATGTGGACCTCATCGAATGCCACGGCGCAGGAACACCCGTGGGCGATGCGGTGGAGCTTCAGAGTTTAAGACACCTTTGGGGCGAAACCGGATGGGCAATGGGCCAATGCCCCATCGGGTCCATAAAATCCATGATCGGCCACCTGCTCACCGGTGCAGGCGCCGCCGGCATGATCAAGACCCTTTTAGCCCTGAAACATCAAACCCTGCCCCCTTCCCTCAATTTCAGCCGCGCGCCGGCCAAAAGCCCCATACACGACAGCCCCTTTCGGGTGCAGACCGAACCCGAACCCTGGAAAAAAAGAGACGAAAACACCCCCCGCCGCGCAGCAGTCAGCGCATTCGGCTTCGGCGGCATCAACAGCCACCTGCTTTTTGAAGAATATAGAATTGAAATCCCAGATTCCCGATCAGCAACCATCAACCAATGGTCAACAATCCCCCTCCATCAATCATCAATCCAAGTCCCTATCGCCATCGTCGGCATGTCCGCCGCCTTCGGCCCCCTGACGTCGCTGAAGGATTTCCAGGAGGCCATCCTGAATGGAAAAACCATCCTTTCCAAAAGACCCCAAGGCCGCTGGAACGGATGCGATGCCCTTGCCCATCGCTATTTGGGTGGCGCCGCGTCCTGGGGCGGATTCATGGAAAACCTCGCCATCGATCTCGAAGAATTCCGCATACCGCCCAATGAAATTCCGGATATTCTCATACAGCATATGTTGATGCTTAAAGTTTCCATGGATGCCATGAAAGACGCCGGGCTTCCTTTAAGACAAGAGCGGCCCCGCATGGGCGCTGTCATCGGCATTGAATTCGACTTTGAAGCCACCGATTTTCACCTCCGGTGGAACCTTTTCAACCAGGTGCGCAAATGGAAAAAACAAGGGCGCCTCAATCCAGATCTCTTTGACAGGGAAGAAACAGGTTCATGGCAAGCGTCGCTTCAGGATGCCTTGGGTCCGCCGCTGACCAATACGCGAACCCTGGGCGCCCTGGGCGGCATCATTGCCAGCAGGATCGCCAGGGAATTTCGTTTGGGAGGCCCGAGTTTTGTCGTGTCCGGCGAAGCAGCCTCGGGTCTGAAAGCCCTCGAAATCGGCGTCCGGTCGTTGCAGCAGCATGAAACCGACATGGTTCTCGCCGGCGCCGTGGATCTTTGCGGGGATGTCCGCAGCGTACTGATATCCAATCAGATTCGGCCGTTCACCAAAAATTCTGACATTCGTCCCTTTGACGCATCGGCCGACGGCACCCTGCCCGGCGAGGGCGCCGCAGCCGTGGTGCTCAAAAGACTCGAGGGGGCCGTTGCAGACAACGACAGGATTTATGCCGTGATCAAAGGACTGGGCAAGGCCGGCGGCGGCACAGATCACGCGCCGGCAAAAGGCGCCATGGTTTTGTCCTTAAAACGGGCCTTTGAGGATGCCGGAATCTCCTCGTCTGCGGTGAGCTTTATCGAAACCCACGGCAGCGGCGACCCCAATGAAGACCGGATAGAATCTGAAGCACTGGCACAGGTGTTTGACGGTCAGAAATCTGCCTGCGCCATAGGTTCCGTAAAACCGACCATCGGCCATACCGGCGCTGCCGCCGGTATGGCGTCTCTGGTCAAAGCCGGGCTCTGTTTGTTTCAGGAAATTATACCGCCGCTGACAAACTTTTCAACGCCGGCGTCTGCCTTATGGGAGGGCAGTTCTTTTTATCTGCCGGCGTTTTCTCACTACTGGGCAAGGGACCGGGCCGACGGTCCCCGCAGGGCATGTGTGGGGGCCATGACTCTGGATGGCAACTGCATGCACGCCATCCTGGAAGGCTTTGAACACAGTGGATTGGACCGAAATGCCGCCCGGATTGTCGAAAAGGCGGTTTTGGAAAGAAAGCGCCCGCTGGGATTTTCCGCACCAGGGCTTTTTGTGGTGAAGGGGGGCACTCAAAATGAACTCCTCGAGGGTCTTTCTTCACTCTCTCGTCATATTCAAACCTCATCGGACCGAAACGGACCATCTGCTCAGGTGGAAAAATTGGCGGTATCCTGGCACCGGGAAAGGCGCCTGGAAAAAAGATCGGATCCGGCCAAGAAATATGCCGTATCCCTTGTTGCCGGTAACCTCGCACAGCTCGAAGCCTTCATCGATGACGCAAAGACGGCCGTCTCCTCCCAAACCCCGAGACATATGAACGGTTCGGGCGGTATCAGCTATGCGCCGTCTCCCCTGGGGCCGGATGCTGAAACAGCCTTTGTATTTCCGGGCTCCGGAAATCACTATGTGGGCATGGGAAGGGGGATCGGCGTGGTGTGGCCGGAAATTCTCCGCAAAATGGATGCCGAAACCACCCGGTTAAAAACACAGTTGATACCCGACTGTTATGTGCCTTGGAGAACCTCATGGGCGCCGGGATGGGAAAAACATGCCCTGGCAAAAATCGTTTCAGATCCCTTGAATATGATCTTCGGCCAGGTGGTCCACGGCGCAATGATGACCGGTCTGGTCAACCATTTCGGAATCCGGCCCCAGGCCATGATCGGGTACAGCCTGGGAGAATCCGCGGGACTTTTTGCCCTGGGCGTATGGCCGGACCGCGGCCAAATGCTAAAGCGCATGCTCGGCACAAACCTGTTTGCCACCGAGCTTGCCGGCCCCTGCCGTGCCGCCCGAACCGCATGGAACATTCCCGAAAGCGAAGATGTGAACTGGTGCGCTGCCGCTGTGAACCGGCCGGCGGAAAGGGTGCGGAAGATCATCAACAGCCGGCCCTTTGTGAAACTTCTTATCATCAACACCCCTAATCAGTGTGTCATCGGCGGCAGAAAACCCGACGTCACAGCGGTCATCGACAAACTGGGATGTGAAGCGGTTTTTCTCGACGGCGTGGTCACGGTCCATTGCGACGCGGCAGCGCCGGTGGCCCGGGAATATAAGCAGCTTCACCTGTTCCCGGCGACATCGCCGAAAGATATCCGGTTCTACAGTTGTGCCTTGGGCCGGGCCTACACCCCGACCCGGGAGAGCGCCGCGGATTCCATTTTAAACCAGGCCCTTTCAGGGTTTGATTTTACCACCCTGATCGAGCAGGCCTATTCGGACGGTGTCCGCATCTTTCTTGAGATGGGGCCCCATGCCTCCTGTACGGGAATGATCAAATCGATCCTTGGCGCAAAACCCCACCTGGCGTTTTCAGCATGCTGCCGGGGCGAAGACGATCTATTGACGATCCTTAAATGCCTGGGAACACTGGCCGCCCACAGGATTCCCATGGGCCTCGATGCGCTTTACGGCATCCGTGCCTGGCCGCCGGCCGCCAGGGAGATCAGTGCTCCGACAAAGGACCGGTTGATGATGCTTGCTGTCGGCGGGAAGATGACGGAGATCGGAGGACTGAGGACGGAAGTCAGAGGCCAGCAGTCGGAAGCCAAAGAGCGGACGACGGAGGTCGGAGAGCAGAAGTCAGAAGTCGGAAGTCGGAGATCTGTAGGGCAGGCTTTCCCGCCTGCCAAAGTCGGAGATCAGAAAGAGCCTGCGGCTGCGACGACTGAAAGTAACGCCTTTAATCAACAATCATCAATCATCAATCATCAATCCAAAAGTGCGATCCTCAAGCCTAACGCAGCCGGAGACGATGGTCGAAGGCCTGACGGTTATCATCCATACCGAAATCTCACGGATACGTTGACCGAAAGCACCCGGGTCACTGCGGACGCCCATCAGGCGTTTCTCGATTTTTCGGATACCATTACCAGAGGATTCGAAAAGACCTTTGAAACGCAGACAAAACTTCTCGAGGCCCTGATTGCCGACGACGATTTTCAAACCGGGGACGATCCGGAAGAAGATCCCCGAAAAAAAACCGATTTACCAAGGGTTTCGCCAAAGGACCGGCGGACAGGTGAACCGGCCTTTGACCGGGACATGTGCATGGAGTTTGCCATAGGTTCCGTTGCCAAGATGCTGGGGCCGGAGTTTGCCGTAGTCGATACTCACAACGTCCGGGTTCGACTGCCCGATAAGCCCCTGATGCTGGTAGACCGCATACTCTCGGTCGAGGGTGAAAAACAATCCCTGGGCTCGGGACGGGTGGTGACGGAACATGATGTTCTGGCCGATGCATGGTATCTCGACGGGAATCGCGCGCCGGTCTGTATCTCGGTGGAAGCCGGCCAGGCCGATCTCTTTTTGTGCTCTTATCTGGGCATCGATCATGAAGTGAAAGGAAAGCGAAGTTACCGGCTTCTGGATGCAAAGGTCAAATTTCACCGAGGCCTTCCCATGCCCGGCGATGTGATTCGATACGAAATCGAGATCGATCGATTTTCCCGGCAGGGAGAAACCTGGCTATTTTTCTTCAGGTTCGAAGGGTATATCGGAGATTCGCACCTGATCAGCATGACCGACGGGTGTGCGGGGTTTTTTACCAAAGAAGAAGTGGAACACTCCCGCGGGATTATCCTGACCGAAGAAGACACCCGAGAGCTTCCCGGTGGGAAATCGGTTGACTGGCCGGTCTTCGCCTCTGAGTCTCGGTGCGACGGAAGAAAACCGGCCCCCGTCAAAAAGGAAAGCTACGATGACGCAGCCCTTGACTCCTTAAGGCAAGGTCATCTTGCCGGATGCTTCGGACCCGGATTTGACGGCATTGGACTAGCAAAATCCCTTTGGCTGCCGGGCGGAAGAATGAAGCTGATCGACCGGATTTTGCATCTGGACCCCTCTGGCGGCCGATACGGGCTCGGTCGAATCCGGGCTGAAGCCGATATTCATCCCGATGACTGGTTTTTGACCTGTCATTTCATGGATGACATGGTCATGCCCGGCACCCTGATGTATGAGTGCTGCGCCCATACGCTCAGGGTCTTTATGCAGCGCATGGGATGGGTGACGCCGAAACCCGGGGTCTGCTATGAACCGATGATCGGCGTTCAAAGCATCCTCAAGTGCAGGGGCCCGGTCACGCCGGAAACCCACAAGGTCTGGTACGACATCGATATCAAAGAAATCGGCTATGGGCCGGAGCCCTTTGTCATTGCCGATGCCCTCATGGCGGCCGACGGGCATCGTATCGTGTCGTTTAAAGACATGTCCATGAAAATGACCGGCGTCACCGGAGAGGAAATCGAATCCATATGGAAGGATAAGGACGGAGGCCATAGATCAGAGATCAGAAATCAGAAGTCGGGAGTCAGAAGCCAGAGGTCTGTGGGGCAGGCTTTCCAGCCTGCCGAAGCCGGAGATCGGAAAACCGTTCTTTATGATCGGGACAAAATATTGGCCTTTGCCGTTGGAAAGCCTTCGGAGGCCTTCGGCGATCCTTACAGGGTATTCGACATGGACCGGGTGATCGCCCGACTTCCGGGACCGCCCTATTCCTTTTTAGACCGGATTGTTGCCGTCGAACCCGTGGCATGGGTCCTGAAACCCGGGGGCTGGATCGAGGCCGAATACGACATATCACCGGATGCGTGGTACTTTAAAGCAGACAGGTCGTCGTCCATGCCCTTTTGCATCCTGCTGGAAGCGGCCCTTCAGCCGTGCGGATGGCTGGCCGCTTACCTGGGCTCCGCCCTTAAAAGCGAAAATGATTTAAAATTCAGAAACCTCGGAGGAAATGCCGTATTGCATCGCATGATTTTTCCCGAAGAACAAACATTGACCATACGCGCCCGCGTGACCAAAGTCTCCGACGCCGCGGAAATGATCATCGAACATTTTGATTTTGCGGTTTTTCAAGATGCTCAAACCATTTACTCCGGCGATACCTACTTCGGGTTTTTCACAAAGCAGGCCCTGTCACAGCAGGTCGGCATTCGAAACGCCCAAAAACATGCATATACGCCTTCTCTGGATCAACGCCGGCCGCCTCAACCTTTTATTTTTGAAGATGCAGCCCCGCTTTTTCCCGAAGATCCAGATGCTCATCCGGCACCTTATCTGGCCATGCCGGCAAAAGCCCTGCGCATGATCGATAAGATTGACGTTTTTATCGCGGACGGCGGTCCCGAAGGGCTCGGTTTTATCCGGGGGGTCAAAGCCGTAGATCCTGACGAGTGGTTTTTCAAAGCCCACTTTTATCAGGACCCGGTCTGTCCGGGTTCTTTGGGAATCGAATCGTTTCTGCAGCTCATCAAGTTTGCGGCGACCCAGAGATGGCCGCAACTTGTCAACACCCATCGTTTCGAATGGGTCACGGATGAACCCCATGCCTGGTCCTATCGCGGGCAGATCCTACCGGACAACAAACGCATCGAAGTCGACGCCGTGATCACGAAAATGGTTGAAACGCCCGCGCCGGCCCTGTACGCAAACGGTTTTTTGAAAGTCGACGGGCGCTACATCTATCAGATGGAAAACTTCGGCTTCAAACTGGTCCCGGTTTGACTTGGAAGGGATTTTAAAAAAAAAATAGACAGGATTAAACAAATATACCTGGAAATTCTGTCAAAAATATAATAGAAATACCGATATGTTATATACCAACGTCCATATCGACGCCTTCGGCTATGAACTGGCCCCCAATGTGGTCACTTCCGATGATATTGAACGCCGGCTCGAACCGCTGTATGAGGCGCTCCGTTTTCAGAAAGGACAGCTCGAAGCCCTCACCGGAATTCAGGAGCGCAGATTCTGGGATCCGGGTTTTACCATGTATGAAGGCGCCGTAAAAGCCGGCCGAAAAGCCATGGATGCTTCCGCTGCTTCAGCACAAGACATCGGCATGCTGATTTACGGAGGCGTTTGCCGGGATAATTTGGAGCCTGCCACCGCCTGCGCCGTATCCAATGGTCTTGAATTGGGTCCCAACACGCAGATTTACGATGTTTCCAACGCATGCCTGGGGGTATTAAACGGGATGATCCAGATCGCCAATGCCATCGAGCTGGGTCAGATCAAAGCCGGCCTTGTGGTGTCCTGCGAATCCGCAAGACAGATTGTGGAATCGACCATTGACCGCCTGCTTGAAACAAAAACCATGGATCATTTCAAAAGCACCATCGCTACGCTGACGGGCGGTTCCGGAGCTGTGGCCGTGCTGTTGACTGACGGTTCCATATCCCATAAGGGGCATCGTCTTCTGGGCGGCGTGGTCAGATCTGCGGCCATGCATCACAAATTGTGCCGCTGGGGACCGGATACCGGAATACACGCCAGCGGTCTCCATGTCATGCAGACGGATTCCGTGGGGGTTTTGCAGCATGGTGTGGCCCTCGGCATCGAGACCTACGCGGCATTTAAGAGAGAACTCTCCTGGCCCGACGATAAACCGGACAAGGTCATATGTCATCAGGTGGGGGCGACCCACCAAAAAAATATTCTCGCATCCATTGGAATTCCAGAGGAAAAAGACTTTACGACCTTTAAGTATCTGGGAAATATCGGCACGGTGTCCCTTCCTATTACGGCAGCCATTGCAGCAGAGCGGGAGTTCCTGGCTCAAAACGATCTGGTCGGTTTTTTCGGCATCGGCAGCGGCCTGAACTGCCTGATGCTGGGGGTGAAGTGGTAAATAGTATCACAATTAAACCTTACAAGAAACGAAAGGAGAACGCTTTGAAAAAAACAGCATTTCTTTTTCCGGGTCAAGGTTCGCAGGCCGTGGGCATGGGGCTTGATTTTTATCAGGAATATGATGTGGTGAGAGAGCTGTTTGATATGGCCGAAGAAATTTCCAAAATAAACGTATCGAAACTCTCC
>Ga0316583_10000442_pt1 | contig 12180 bp, 10 predicted proteins | sample J_170502JBrBrA_D_FD_204513 | JGI IMG/M metagenome (GOLD analysis project Ga0316583, IMG submission 204513) | Rhizosphere microbial communities from salt marsh grasses in Alabama, United States - J_170502JBrBrA | ecosystem: Host-associated > Plants > Roots > Rhizosphere | place: USA: Alabama... | reverse complement strand
GGCTGGCGGAACGCGGTATTGGGTTTGCGGATGCGGGGACATCGGGCGGTATCTGGGGGCTGGATAACGGGTATTGCCTGATGGTGGGCGGCGCGCCCGAGACCATCAAGGTGATCGAGCCGGCGCTGAAGGCGCTGGCACCGTCACCGGAGCATGGCTGGGCCCATGTGGGACCCATGGGGGCCGGGCATTTCACCAAGATGGTGCACAACGGCATTGAATACGGGATGATGCAGGCTATGGCGGAAGGATTCGCGCTGCTGCGCGGCAAGTCAGAGTTTTCCCTCGACCTGGCTCAAGTCGCCGAACTGTGGCGCCACAGCTCCGTGGTGCGCAGTTGGCTGTTGGATTTGACGGCGGAGGCGCTGAACAAGGATCAAACCCTGGACGACGTCGCCCCCTATGTCCCGGATTCAGGTGAAGGACGGTGGACGGCCATCGAGTCCATCGACCAAGGGGTGGCGGCACCCATCATGACCACGTCGCTGTATGCGCGCTTTATCAGTCAGGATGAGCGGGGTTACCCGTTTCGCCTGCTATCCATGATGCGCAACGCCTTTGGCGGCCACAATATTAAACACGCAGGGGAAAAGTGATGCTTGACCCTTGTACGCTGGTAATCTTCGGCGCAACGGGAAATCTGTCGCGCCAAAAATTGATGCCGGGCCTGTTCGCCCTGGAGCGCGACGGACGCCTGCCCGAGCAGATGGCCATTCTGGCCTTCGCGCGGCGACCGTGGAGCCGAGAACAGTGGATCGATGAGGTCGCCGGCATGCTGCGGGAAAAATTTCCCGAGGGTGTTGATGAAGGCGTCTTCGATCGGTTCAGCCAACGGCTTCACTATCATGAAGGCGATCTCAATAACGAAGAAGTCTACAAGGGGTTGAGGGACAAGCTCGATCACGACCCCACCTTCCCGCCCAATGCCGTGTTTTACATGTCCATACGCCCGGCGGACTTTACTCCGGTGATCGATCACCTGGCCGCCGCCGAACTGTTTAAAGAAGAAATCGGCTGGCGCCGCCTGGTAATCGAAAAGCCTTTCGGTTACGACCTGCTCAGCGCTCAGATCCTGCAGCAGAGCCTGCACAAGCATCTCAGGGAAGACCAGATTTACCGCATCGATCACTACCTGGGCAAGGGAACGGTACAGAACATCCTGGTATTCCGTTTTGCCAACCTGCTGATCGAGCCCCTGTGGAACCGCAACTACATCGATCATGTGCAGATCACCCACTCCGAGGTACGGGGCATCGAGGACCGTGCCGACTATTTCGAGGGTGCCGGTGCCTTGCGCGATATGATCCAGAGTCACCTGCTGCAGCTGCTGACCCTGGTGGCCATGGAGCCGCCGCCGCTCATGGACCCCGAGTCCCTGCGCGACGAAAAGGTCAAGGTGCTCAAATCGGTGCGGCCCATCCCCCAGAACGCCGTACATGCCCATGCGTTTCGCGGCCAGTACAGCCGCGGCCTGGTCAACGGCCAGCCGGTGGTGGGCTACCAGGAAGAAGAGGGTGTGGCGGAGAACAGCACTACGGAGACTTACGCCGCCCTGAAACTGTATATCGATAACTGGCGCTGGCGCGGGGTGCCGTTTTATCTGCGCACCGGCAAGCGCATGGCCGAGAACGCATCGGCGATCTGCATCCGTTTTAAGGAACCGCCCCATCACCTGTTTCGCAATACACACCTGGCGCGGCTGAATCCCAATTGGATCCTGCTGGGTATCCAGCCCGTGGAGTGTCTCAAGATGGAACTGGAGGTCAAGGTGCCGGGGCCGGAGATGCGCACGCGCATGGTCAGCCTGGACGCCAGCTACCGCAAGGGTGGAGAAAAGGAGGGCGATGCCTATGAAGAGTTGCTCATTGAGGTGATCGAAGGCGACCATACCCTGTTCCTGCGCTATGATGAGATCGAATGGGCTTGGCGGGTGGTCGACCCAATCGTAAAGGTTTGGTCCATGGAGCGTGACTTTATCAATACCTATCCGGCCGCCTCGTGGGGGCCGCGCGGTACATACCGGCTGTTCGACCGCGAGGATCAGTTCTGGCGCCACTCGCTGATGCTGGAGGGCACCGACGTCAGTTCCGAGGCCTACTGACCATGACCGAGCTGACACAGTCTGTTGCCTGGCAGGCGCTGCAGGATCATCACCGCAAGATCGGTGCCGTGCACATGCGCGAACTGTTCGCGCAGGATGCGGGGCGCTTCGACAAATACACCCTCCAATTCGAGGACATCCTCCTCGACTACTCCAAAAACCGCATCACCGACGAGACGTTTTCGCTGCTCATGAATCTGGCCCGGGAGGCGCGGCTCAGTGACTGGATTGAGCGCATGTTCTCCGGGGATAAGATCAACTTCACCGAGGACCGGGCGGTGCTGCACGTCGCCCTGCGCAACCGCGGCAACACGCCCATCCGCGTGGACGGCGAGGATGTCATGCCCCAGGTGAATCGCGTGCTGGCGCGCATGCGCAGCTTCAGCGAGTCGCTGCGCAACGGCGACTGGAAGGGCTACAGCGGCAAGCCTATCACCGATGTGGTCAACATCGGCATCGGCGGCTCGGACCTGGGCCCGGTGATGGTGACCGAGGCGCTCAAGCCCTACGGCAAGCCCGGCCTGAACGCACACTTCGTCTCCAACATCGACGGCACCCACATCGTGGAGACTCTTAAACCGCTCAATCCCGAGACCACGCTGTTCATCATCGCCTCCAAGACCTTCACCACCCAGGAGACGCTCACCAACGCGCGTACCGCCAAGGACTGGCTGTTGCAGTCCGCCCGTGACAACAAGGCCATCGCCAAGCACTTCGTGGCGCTGTCCACCAACGCCGATGAGGTGGCGCGTTTCGGCATCGATACCCAGAACATGTTCGAGTTCTGGGACTGGGTCGGTGGGCGTTATTCACTTTGGAGCGCCATTGGGCTGTCCATCGCCGTGTTCATCGGCATGGATAACTTCGAGGCACTGCTGACCGGCGCCCACGCCATGGATCAGCACTTCCGCACCACGCCGCTGGAGAAGAACATGCCGGTGGTGATGGGCCTGCTGGGTGTGTGGTACAACAACTTCTTCGGTGCCCAGACCCACGCCATCCTGCCCTACGATCAGTACCTGCACCGCTTCCCGGCCTATTTTCAACAGGGTGACATGGAGAGCAACGGCAAGCACATCACCCGCGACGACGAGGTCACGGATTACTCCACCGGCCCGGTGATCTGGGGTGAACCGGGGACCAACGGCCAGCACGCCTTTTATCAATTGATCCACCAGGGTACCAAGCTCATCCCCGCCGACTTCCTGGCACCGGTGGAGACTCACAACCCCGTGGGCCGGCACCATGCCATCCTGCTGTCCAACTTCTTCGCCCAGACCGAGGCATTGATGCGCGGCAAGACGGAACAAGAGGCCCGCACCGAGCTGCAGGCGAGTGGCATGTCCGGCGAGGCGCTGGAGCGGCTGCTGCCCCACAAGTGCTTCGAGGGCAACCGGCCCACCAACAGCCTGCTGTTTCAAAAGCTCACGCCCTATACCCTGGGGGCATTGATCGCGCTGTACGAGCACAAGATCTTCGTCCAGGGCATTATCTGGCGCATCAACTCCTTCGATCAGTGGGGGGTCGAGCTGGGCAAACAGCTGGCCAAGGCCATCCTGCCCGAACTGGAGGGGGATCAGCCCGTCAGCGGACACGACAGCTCCACCAATGGCCTCATCAACCACTATAAAGCGCGTCGCTCCTAGCCCGAAGGCGATCACGGCTGCCGCTTAGAGTCGAAAGTCCCAGGTCCACAATTAAATGTTTCGAGTTGTGGAAGCAGCCTGACGCTGCGCCCAATTACTATCCCTCATCCCGGCCTTCTCCCTTAGGGAGAAGAAGGATTTTCCAAAACCCGAAACTCTTTGTCGACCTGCGACCACCCCTCCACATGCAAGCTGAAGCAGATAGAATCCCCCACCACAGAGCAGGTATTATTCCCCCATGCGCATCGCCATGGGAATTGAATACGACGGGTCAGATTTCGCCGGTTGGCAGGTACAGGCGGAAGAACGCACAGTCCAGGGGTGTCTTGAGTCGGCGGTCGCGCGGGTGGCGGACCACCCGGTGCGGGTGCAGTGCGCTGGCCGCACCGACACCGGTGTTCACGCCTTGGGGCAGGTGATCCACTTCGACAGTGATGCACCGCGCTCGCCGCGCGCATGGTTGCTGGGGACCAACTCCAATTTGCCGCCCGACGTTGCGGTGCGCTGGGCCCAGCCGGTCAGTGAGGAATTTCATGCCCGCTTTACCGCCCGGCGCCGGGCCTATCGCTATGTCATCTTCAATGCCACGGCCAGGAGTGCGCTCTACCGCCGGCGGGCATGCTGGGATCACCGCCCCTTGGACCGTGACCGCATGGCCGCTGGGGCGGGGTACCTGGTGGGCGAGCATGATTTTTCCTCCTACCGTGCCTTGGGGTGCCAGGCGAAAAGCCCGGTGCGTACCGTGAACCGGCTCGATGTGGGGCGCCAGGGCGATTACCTGTTTATTGATATCGAGGCCAATGCCTTCTTGCACCATATGGTGCGCAACATTGCCGGTGTACTCATGACCATCGGCGCGGGGGACAAGCCCCCCGCCTGGGCCGCGGAGATCCTGGGGTACCGCGACCGGACCCTGGGCGGGGTGACCGCGCCGCCTCAGGGACTATTTTTGATGTCGGTCACCTACCCGGACCATTTCCTCATTCCGGATCCGGGAATTGCCTTGTTTTAATGACGCTGGTGTTGATCCCACATGGGGCTTACTGGAGCAAAGGTATCATTGGGGCGTATAATGTAAGCGAGTCGGTTATTCCCGGGTAGCCACCGGGGTGGATCCATAATATACTTATAACTCAATGACCTATTGGGCACGATGCTGTCCGGGCTACATGTTTGCTCACATCTTGCCATCGCTCGCCGAGACGCCTCGAACTCACATGTACCCGCCGTCAGCGGCCCAGTACCATTCATACACCTAGGATCCGACATAGATGCCCTCATACACCGCCACCGGACGCACCCGGGTCAAGATTTGTGGTGTCACCCGCGTCGAGGATGCTCGCGATGCGGCGTACTTGGGGGCTGATGCCATCGGCCTGGTGTTTTATGCGCCCAGTCCGCGCCACGTGACAACGGCCCAGGCACAGCGCATCGTTGCCGCCCTGCCGCCATTCACCACAGTGGTGGGTTTGTTTTTCGATGCCGGCGCCGACACCGTCCGGCAGGTGCTCAGCGAAGTACCCGTCGATGTGCTGCAGTTTCACGGTGATGAGCCCCCGGAATTTTGCGCCGCGTTCCCGCGTCCTTGGATCAAGGCAGTACGGATCCGGGAGGGTGTGGATCTGCACGTCAGTGCCGCGCGCTACACCGGGGCGCAGGCCTTATTGCTGGATCACTACGTGGAGGGTGTCGCGGGCGGCACGGGCATGTCGTTTGACTGGTCCGGTATACCGCGGGATTTGGAAATACCGATAATCCTTGCCGGCGGTCTTACGCCGGATAACGTGGCCGAGGCCATCAGCGCGGTACATCCCTATGGCGTGGATGTCAGCAGCGGTGTCGAAGTCACCAAGGGCATAAAAGATCGCGCTAAAATAGCCGCTTTCATCAGGAGTGTGAATGATGTCCGCACCGGTTAAAGAGAAACGACCCGACGGCCAGCCGTTGCCCGACGCCCACGGCCACTTCGGGCGCTACGGGGGCTGCTTTGTGTCCGAGACCCTGATGCAGCCCCTGGAGGATCTGGCTCAGGCCTACGCGCACTACCGCGACGAGGCCGGCTTCCTCGAGGAGCTGGACAACGATTTCAAGTATTACGTCGGGCGGCCGTCGCCGCTGTACTACGCCGCCCGCTGGAGCGAGCACCTGGGCGGCGCGCGTATCTACCTAAAGCGGGAGGACCTCAACCACACCGGCGCCCACAAGATCAACAACACCATCGGTCAGGCGTTACTGGCGCGGCGCATGGGCAAGACGCGTATCATCGCCGAGACGGGTGCCGGTCAGCACGGCGTGGCCGCGGCCACGGTGGCGGCGCGCCTGGGTTTGGAGTGCGTGGTCTACATGGGGTCCGAGGACATCCAGCGCCAGGCCATCAACGTCTACCGCATGCGCCTGCTGGGGGCTAAGGTGGTCCCGGTCACGTCGGGCTCCAAGACCCTCAAGGACGCCCTCAACGAGGCCATGCGCGACTGGGTGGCCAACGTGGACAACACCTTCTACATCATCGGCACCGTGGCCGGCCCCCATCCCTATCCCATGTTGGTTCGGGACTTTCAGGCGGTAATCGGCCGCGAGGCGCGCCAGCAGATCCTCGAACAGGCCGGGCGCCTGCCCGACGCCCTGGTGGCCTGCGTCGGCGGCGGTTCCAACGCCATGGGGCTGTTTTATCCGTTCATCGACGACGCCGACGTGGCCATCTACGGTGTCGAGGCCGGCGGCGACGGGTTGGCCACCGGGCGCCACGCCGCGCCTCTGTCCGCGGGCACCCCGGGGGTACTGCACGGCAATCGCACCTATATCATGGAGGACAAGGACGGGCAGATCATTGAGACCCACTCCGTGGCGGCGGGCCTGGACTATCCGGGTGTCGGTCCGGAACACGCCTGGCTGAAGGACGCCGGGCGCGTCACCTACGACGCCGTCAACGACGACGAGGCCCTGGCCGCTTTTCACGACCTGACACGGCGCGAGGGCATCATGCCGGCCCTGGAGTCCAGCCACGCCCTGGCCTATGCCGCGATGCTCGCGCCGCGCCTGGGCAAGGACAAGATCATGATCGTCAATCTCTCCGGTCGCGGTGACAAGGACATCCATACCGTGGCCGCCCGCGAGGGGATTTCCCTATGAGCCGTATCAGCGAGTGTTTTCGGCGCCTTAAGCAGGACAAGCGCAAGGCGCTGATTCCCTATATTACCGCCGGTGATCCGCTACCCCAGGTGACGGTGCCGCTGATGCATGCCATGGTGGAGGCGGGTGCCGATATCCTGGAACTCGGCGTGCCGTTTTCCGACCCTATGGCCGATGGGCCGGTGATTCAGGCGGCGTGCGAACGGGCGCTGGTCCATCACGTATCCCTGCGCGATGTGCTGGCCATGGTGCGGCAGTTCCGCACCCAGGACCAACACACACCGGTGGTATTGATGGGGTATCTCAACCCTGTGGAAGTCATGGGCTATGAGACATTCGCCGACGCCGCCAAGTCCGCCGGGGTGGACGGTGTACTGACGGTGGACTTGCCGCCGGAAGAGGCGGACGAGGTGATCGGTGTGCTTCGCGCCCATGACATCGATCCGATCTTTCTGCTCGCCCCCACCAGCACCGGAGAGCGCATAAAGCGCATCTGCGGTGCGGCCAGCGGTTTCGTCTACTATGTCTCGCTCAAGGGGGTGACCGGCGCGGCGAGCCTGGATGTGGACAGCGTGGTGTCGAAACTGGCTGAGATACGCGCTGTCACCGACCTGCCCGTTGGGGTGGGGTTCGGTATCAAGGATGCGGCCACGGCGGCACGGGTCGCCGCGGTGGCGGACGCGGTGGTTATCGGCAGCGCCATCGTTACAAAGATCGCTTCGATGACCGATGCGGTAGCAAAGATCAACGGCGAAGTGGGATCATTTCTGTCCCAAGTGCGCCACGCCATCGATCATGTATGACTGGAAGGGCAAGTATTCAAAGATTGAAAGACAACGGCTTGATGATAGGGGTTTCTCACGCCCGGCGTTTGTTTTGGCGTCCCCGGGTAGAGTGCATGTTTGAATAGGATGGATCTATGAACTGGTTTGAGAAACTGCTGCCCTCAAAAATTCGCACCGACAGTGCGAAGAAGAAATCCATTCCCGAAGGCTTGTGGACCAAGTGTGAAGAGTGCAATGCCATTCTGTACAAGGCCGACCTGGAACGGAATCTGGAGGTTTGTCCCAAGTGCGGACATCATCGGCGCATTGATGCGCGGCGCCGACTGAGCCTGTTTCTGGATGAAGGCACCCAAGAGGAAATCGGTGACAGGCTGGAGCCCGTGGACGTGCTCAAATTCAGGGACGGCAAGAAGTACAAGGACCGTCTGGTCCAGGCCCAGAAGAGTACCGGTGAAAAAGACGCCCTCATCGTCGTGCGGGGCGAGTTGAAGACAATCCCCGTGGTGGCCGCAGCCTTTGAGTTCAAATTCATGGGCGGCTCTATGGGGTCGGTTGTGGGCGAGCGTTTTGTCCGCGGCGTTAACCATTGTCTTGAGACAGGGGCGCCCCTGGTGTGCTTTTCCGCCAGTGGCGGGGCGCGTATGCAGGAGGCACTGCTGTCACTGATGCAGATGGCCAAGACCAGCGCCGCCCTGGGCCGGCTGCGGAGCGAGGGTATACCTTTTATCTCAGTAATGACCGACCCGACCATGGGGGGTGTCTCGGCCAGTCTTGCCATGCTGGGGGATGTCAATATCGCCGAGCCCCACGCACTGATCGGGTTCGCCGGTCCCAGGGTGATCGAGCAGACCGTTCGGGAGAAACTCCCGGAGGGATTCCAGCGTAGTGAATTTCTGCTTGAACACGGCGCCATGGACATGATTATCGATCGGCGTGAGATGCGCGACCGTATCGCGCGGATGCTTTCCATGCTGACTCATCAGTCCATCGCCTAGTACGGATGTGACGATATCGGCGGGGGTGGCGGCCCGGTTTGCCGTCTGAATCGGTGATCGATGCGCTTTACATCACTCAACGAATGGCTCGCCTGGCAGGAGCGCCTGCATAGCGCGGAGATCGATTTGGGTCTCGAGCGTGTGTCCCGGGTGTTGCACGCCATGGGCCTGGGAAAGACGCCGTTCAAGGTGATCACCGTGGCCGGCACCAACGGCAAAGGCTCCAGTGTGGCCATGCTGGAGTCCGTTCTGATTGCCGCCGGTTACCGCACCGGGGCGTATTACTCGCCGCACCTGATTCGCTACAACGAACGGGTGCGGATCGACGGTCAGGAAGTCTCCGACCAACTCTTGTGTCGTGCCTTCGACCATGTGGACACCGCTCGTGCACAGATCCCGCTGACGTATTTTGAATTCGGTACCCTGGCGGCACTGCAGATTTTTTTCGCTGCCGAGCTGGATGTGGTGGTGCTGGAGGTCGGTCTGGGCGGGCGGTTGGATGCGGTAAACATCATGGACTGCGACGCGGCATTGATCACCGGGATCGGCCTGGATCACAGGGAGTGGCTGGGTGATGACCGGGAGCGCATCGGTTATGAGAAGGCCGGTATCATGCGTCCCAGCCGGCCTGCGGTATGCAGCGATCCCACGCCGCCTCTCAGTCTGTCGGCCCATGCCGCTGACCTGGGCGCACCGTTGGCCTGTCTCGGGCGTGATTACGGTTATACCGTACAAGGAGATAACTGGTCGTGGCGGGGCGCTTCACGCCGGCGCACGGCCTTGCCGTGGCCGGCGCTGCGTGGCGGCATCCAACTGCAAAACGCGGCGGGCGTGCTGATGACCCTGGAACAACTGTGCGCCGACCTGCCGGTGACCCAGGGCCAAATCAGGGACGGTTTGTTGTCGGTCTCGCTGGGGGGCCGGTTACAGGTATTGCCCGGCACACCGACCCGCATCCTGGATGTGGCCCACAATCCCCATGCCGCTGCAGAGTTGGTTAAGGCCTTGGAATCCATGCCTTGCCACGGTCAAACCCACGCCGTTTTCGCCATGCTAAAAGACAAGGACATCGCCGGTGTGGCACGGGAGATGTCGAATGCCGTGGATGTGTGGCATGCGGCGTCCCTGGCGGTGGGACGCGGCGCCAGCAGCGGGCAGCTGGCCGCACTTCTGGGGGAGGGCGGGGGCAGGGCGGTTCACGAATACGCCGATCCGCAAGCCGCGTATGCCGCAGCGCATCGCGCCTGTGACGCCGGCGACCGCATTGTGGTGTTCGGCTCGTTCTACACTGTGGCGGCGATATTGAAGCTTGAAAATCACCCGGCGTTGACCAATACAAGCGCCGTACAGGTGTGAGATAATAGCTGTCTATTGAATTGAACCGTCAGCCCTGAGCCGGAGCTGTGCTGTGAAGCAGCGTATCGTTGGAGCATTCGTACTCATTGCCTTAGCCGTCATAATCGTGCCCATCGTGCTGGATTTCCGTAAGGACGAAGGGGTATTGGAGCAGTCCGTGGATATTCCACCCAAGCCTAAGGACGTTACCGTCCAGGTGCTGCCGCTGATACACCCGGATAAGCCGAAAGAAGCACCGGCCGCCGCCGATCAAACGCCTTCGGCGCAGGTTCCCCAGGCGGAGCAACAGACACAGGCTCAGACGCCGCAGCCGTCACCCCCGGCAGCGCCTGCCGCCGCTCCCGCGCAGTCCCCGTCACAACCCGCTGCCGAGACGGCACCGGCCGCCGCCCCCAGCCCCCAGGCCTGGGCGGTCCAGGTGGGGAGCTTCTCCAGTCAGGCCCATGCAATCCAGTTACGGGACAAGCTGAGGGCTAAGCATTTTACGGCGTACGTGGAAAGGGTCACCCTGGATTCGGGGCAGAGCAGTTATCGCGTTCGCGTCGGTCCGGATCTGCTGCGCTCGGATGCGGAAAAGACCCAGCGCAGGCTGCAGCAGGAGGCCAAGCTGTCGGGTATCGTGGTCAGTCATTGAGGGGCATGCTTGGCAATGGCTGGATTCGATATCTCACCTGGTCCGGTAACCGGACAGGCGGGTAACGTGTGACGTGGATTGATTACGCCATGATCGCGGTGCTGGCCGTGTCGACGCTGGTCAGTCTGATGCGGGGGATCGTCAAGGAGGTCCTGTCACTGGCGGCGTGGGCCGTAGCCTTTGGCGTGGCCTGGTACTACTCCAACGGCGTGGCGAAGATGTTCTCCGCGTATCTGCATGTGGCCTGGCTGCGCTATGTGGCGAGCTTCCTCATTATCCTGCTCGCCACACTGCTGTTGGCCTCGATGTTCAGTCGCCTTATCGGGATGGTGATCAAGACCTCGGGAATGGGGCTGAGCGACCGCTTGTGGGGCACTGTATTCGGATTTGCCCGCGGTATCGTGGTCGTGGCCTTGTTGACCGTGGTAATTTCCGCCATGCCGGTACGGGATGAGCCGTGGTGGAAGGAGTCTCTGATGCTGCCTTATTTTCTCGGCGCGACCCAGTGGCTCATGAAGCGCGTGCCCCAGGCCGAGATACAGAATGTCATGGAGAGTGTTCGCGGTCGCTAGACAAGCAGGTACTTTTAAACAACACCAAGGGTTATAAGACATGTGCGGTATTATCGGTATGGTGGGTAAAAGCGATGTCAATCAATCGCTTTATGACGGCTTGACGGTATTGCAACACCGCGGACAGGATGCCGCCGGCATCATGACGTGCGAAGACGGCAAGGTCTACCTGCGCAAGGACAACGGCCTGGTCCGCGATGTGTTCAAGACCCGCAATATGATCGACCTGCGCGGCAATCTGGGGATCGGTCATGTGCGCTATCCCACGGCGGGGTGCAGCACCTCGGCCGAGGCCCAGCCCTTTTATGTCAATTCCCCCTACGGTATTGCCCTGGCCCACAACGGCAACCTCACCAATGCGGAGGAATTGAAGCGCGATTTGTTTATTGAGGACCTGCGCCACATCAATACCGAATCCGATTCAGAGATCCTGTTGAATGTCTTCGCCCATGAATTGCATCGTTTCGGTAAACTGCGTATCAGTGAGAATGATGTCTTCGATGCCGTGGCGGGGGTACACAAGCGCTGCCGCGGCGGTTACGCGGCGGTGGCGCTGATCACCGGTTACGGCGTCGTCGCGTTCCGCGATCCCTTCGGCATACGCCCAATCGTCTTCGGTAAGCGAGACACCGACCAGGGGACAGAGTACCTCGTCGCCTCGGAGAGCGTGGCCCTGGATGTGTTGGGGTTCGAGTTGATACGGGACGTGGCCGCCGGGGAGGCGGTAATCATCACCCTGGACGGCGAGTTGCATACCAAACAATGCGCTCCAAACCCGGCCAGTTCGCCGTGTATCTTCGAGTATGTATATCTTGCCCGCCCGGATTCGATCATTGACGATATCTCCGTCTATAAGGCACGCCTGAGAATGGGCGTGGAGTTGGCCAACAAGATCGAGCGGGAGTGGGCCAGCCGCGACATCGACGTGGTCATCCCCATTCCCGATACCAGCCGCACCGCCG
>Ga0316583_10000441_pt1 | contig 12190 bp, 11 predicted proteins | sample J_170502JBrBrA_D_FD_204513 | JGI IMG/M metagenome (GOLD analysis project Ga0316583, IMG submission 204513) | Rhizosphere microbial communities from salt marsh grasses in Alabama, United States - J_170502JBrBrA | ecosystem: Host-associated > Plants > Roots > Rhizosphere | place: USA: Alabama... | reverse complement strand
AGATTGCCGAACTCATCCTGATCCAGACAAAAAAACAAATGGCTCTCATAGATACATTCGACGTCCTTCATCGACTGATAACCGACCTTGAATCGCGGAGCTTTGAGTTGGGCTTTACGGCCGAGCAAACGCACCGGCTGAAGGACCTGTACGAACTTCGAAAAGATGTTCTCAAGCGTGACAAGCTCAGGGAAATTGAAAAGACGCTTGACGCCGCCCTGGACAGGCGCGAGTTGAACGACTACTGGAATAGTACCAAATGGTTTCTGCTCCACAATCGGATCTTCCTCGGAAAGGACTTCGAATTCATTGTTGCTCGAAAGTTTGATGAAGCCTTCAAGCGTCATGCCGGCTCCTGATCATCCTTCCTCATCTCGCGATACGTGTAATTACGTGTGAACACAGTGTGTTACAACCAAGGTGCGTTGAGGTTGCATGGTTCCTATGGTGGACGGCGAAATTACGGGCCTCTTCTCTTGTCAGAGAAGACGGGAAAAATTGTTGACAAAAAATGATTTTGTTAATAGGTATTAACAGCTTCAAGGTATAGGAGGGCCGGTAACAGGGAACTTCAAACAGCTAAAGGAGGTGCCGAATGAAGGAGGAGAAGGATTTTTACGAACGATTATCGGAAAAGGGGATCTCACGAAGGGATTTCATGAAGTACTGCGGCATGCTCACCGCCACCATGGGATTGTCCGCGTCGTTCATTCCCAAGGTAGCGGAGGTGTATGCCGCGCCCAGGCAACGCCCGCCGGTCGTTTGGCTGCAATTCGGCGAATGCACGGGTTGTTCTGAGGCGCTCCTTCGGACCATGTATCCCTGGGTCGACGAACTGGTGCTGGAGATTATCTCGCTCGAGTATCATGAAACGGTCATGGCCGCGGCAGGTTACCAGGCCGAAGATGATCTGAAGGCAGCGGTGAAAAAATACCAGGGAAAGTTTATCTGCATAGTGGAAGGCGCCATTTCTACGAAAGACAACGGCATTTACGGCCAGATCGCTGGCAAGACTTTTCTGGAAATAGCCAACGACGTGTGCAGAAAGGCGGGCGCCGTCATCTCTGTGGGCGCTTGCGCTTCTTACGGCGGGATCCAGGCTGCCGCCCCCAACCCAGGCGGCTACAAGGGCGTGAGCGACGCCCTCGGCATTAAAACGGTCAACATCCCGGGATGCCCGTACAATCCCGTCAATCTGGTGGGGACTTTGGTGAACTACCTGCTCCTGGGAAAACTCCCTGATCTTGATGACCAAGGAAGGCCTCTCTTTGCCTACGGGACCACGGTTCATGACCAGTGCCCAAGAAGGGGGCACTTCGAGAATGACGAATTCATCAAAGAGTTTGGGTCAAAAGAGGCGGAAATGGGGTATTGCCTCTACGAAATGGGCTGCAAGGGACCTGATACGTACAATAACTGCCCTACTGTCAAGTACAATGAGGGAACAAGCTTCCCCATGCAAGCGGGCCACCCCTGCATCGGCTGCAGTCAGCCGAATTTCTGGGACCAGATGACCCCGTTTTTCGAATCTCAATAGACTGAATGTGCGTTGACACTGAATCGTCAAAAACTCTTAAAGAAAGAGAGGAGATATAATGAGCAAGAAAATCACCATAGATCCCATAACCAGGATTGAAGGCCACCTTCGCATCGAAGTGGAGGTGGCGGGCAATAAAGTCGCGAACGCCTGGAGTTCCGGTCAGATGTTCCGCGGTATTGAAGTCATCCTGCGGGGGAGAGACCCGCGTGACGCGCCACTCTTCGCCCAACGTACCTGAGGCGTCTGAACGATGACGCACTACCTGTCCTCGGTGAGGGCAGTCGAAAACGCGATTGGTGTTCAGATCCCCGATAATGCTCGAATCGTCCGCAACCTCCTGCATGGAGCACAGTTCCAGCACGATCATATCATCCATTTTTATCACCTTCACGCACTGGACTGGGTGGACATTGTCAGTGCCTTGAAGGCCGACCCCAAAAAGACGGCGGCGCTTTCGGACAATGTGAGCAATGATTCAAAGGGTGGTGCCCCTTATTTCAAGGAAGTCCAGCAACGCATAAAAACCTTTGTAGAAAGCGGCCAGCTCGGCCCTTTCGCCAACGGCTACTGGGGACACCCGGCCTACAGGCTCCCACCCGAAGCGAATTTGATGGCAACGGCCCACTATATTGAAGCCCTCCGCCTCCAGGCAAAAGCTGCCCGGATGCACGCCATATTCGGAGCGAAGAACCCTCACCTGCAGAGTTTTGTCGCCGGTGGGGTAACCAGTGTGAAAGACCTCACTCCCGACCGCATCGCGGAATTCCTCTACCTGTGGAAAGAAACCCAGGCCTTCATCAAAGATGTCTACCTCCCCGACCTGCTGGCAGTAGGCTCCTTCTATAAGGATTGGGGCAGCCTCGGAGGAACCACCAATTTCCTTGCCTGGGGCGAGTTCCCCCAGTCGGCCAAGGAACCTGAGAGCCTTTTCATGCCAAGAGGCGTTATCTTTGACCGCGATCTCAAAGGCGTCCAAATGGCAGACCAGGAAAAGGTGACCGAGCATGTGGCGCATTCCTGGTACAAGGGGTCCACCGAACACCATCCCTACAAGGGAGAGACAGACCCCCAGTACAGCGAATATGACACCGACGATAGGTACAGCTGGATAAAGGCCCCAAGGTACGAGGGAAAGGCATGCGAGGTGGGGCCTCTGGCCAGGGTGCTCGTGGCTTATGCAAGCGGCAAGAAAGAATTTCAGAGCATTGTTGATATCGCGTTGAGCAAGCTGAGCATTCCGGTAACGGCCCTCTTCTCCACCCTCGGAAGGACCGCAGCCCGCTGCCTTGAAACGGTGGTCATCGGGGATGCCATGGAAGGATGGGTCATGGAACTCGTCGGCGGTCTGAAAAAGGGCGATACCAAGACTTATCAGAAATGGACCATGCCCGACAGCGGGATGGGCTGCGGCCTCAATGACGTGCCCAGGGGATCTCTGGGTCACTGGATCGAGATCGAAGACAAGAAGATCAAGAATTACCAGCAAATCGTGCCTTCCACATGGAACCTCGGCCCGAGGGACAAGAGCGGCAAATTAGGTCCTGTGGAAGAAGCTCTGATCGGAACACCGGTGGCCGATCCCAAGCGGCCCCTTGAAATCCTGAGAACGGTGCATTCCTTCGATCCGTGCATTGCTTGTGCGGTTCATGTGATCGATCCCAATTCAAACGAGATTTACAAAGTAAACGTCCTGTAGGGCCAACCCGGGAACCCTTTTTACTCCTGCTCTCCGGAGTAGAAAGGGTTCCTTCTTTATCACCTGCGTAAAGAGGCCGTCTATGCCTCATCTCCCCAGGATACTGAGCCCAACTCGCTGGCTCCGGTATGTTGTTGACCATCCTCGCCGAATCATCTTCCTCTCTTTGCTGATTACTCTGCTCTTCGCCTTTCAGCTTCCCAAGCTGCGGTTCCAGACAGGAATATACGACCTCGTCATTGAAGATCTCCCCCAGACTGCCCTTTACAAGGAATTCAAAAAAACTTTCGGCTCCGAGGAGTTCATTCTTGTGGTGGCGAAGGCCCATGATGTGTTCCAGGCGGGGACATTCCGGCAACTTACTGAGTTGTCGGACAAGTTTTCGAAAATCAAGGGCATAAGACGAGTCATCAGCCTCCCCGGCATCAAGAAGGCAATGGATGTGACCGGCTCCGTTTCCCTGAAGCATTTTGAAGAAGTAATAGCGCCTGTTACGCTCTTCCAGAAAAACCTGCTGTCCAAAGATGACACGACAACCGTTTTTTCCCTTGTCCTGGAGGACATCAAGGAAAAGGGAGACATCATTGCCTCCCTCCAAAAAATCATTGACGAGCAGCATAATGGCATTTCCCTCTACCAGATAGGCATGCCGGTTGTGGCGGAAGCTCTCGCGAGGTACACCAAGAACGATTTTTTCCGGCTTCCGCCGATCACCCTTGCCATTATCGCGCTCGTCCTTTTTCTATTCCTTCGAAGCATCGGGAAAATACTGGTGCCTCTCGGATCTGTGCTCATGGGGCTTGTGTGGACCTTCGGGCTCATGTCCTTGACGGGAGTTCCCCTTTCCATGCTGACCATGATCGTACCGGTATTTCTCCTTGCGGTGGGGACTGCCTACTGCATGTATACCTTTCCCGCATACCTGCGTGCGACAAAAGAATATCCGTCTCCTTCCGAGGCCTCTTTCCAGTGCTTCTCAGAACTCGGGCTCCCGACCTTTCTCGCCGTCCTCACGACGATTATCGGACTCGGATCTCTTCTGGTGAGCCATATTGAAGCGATCCAACAATTCGCCCTGTTCTCCTGTTTCGGGATACTGAGCATGTTCATCATCATTCTTGCGTTCCTTCCCGCCGTGCTCGCATTACTTCCCTTGACCGGGAACAGCCGTTCCGGTTTCGCAGAAACCAGCAGATCTCTGTTTGCCGGCCTCCTCGACAGGATCATTGACATCAATATTCATTCCCAAAAGGTCACCCTTCCGCTGCTGGCATGCATCGCATGTCTCGGTCTGGTGGGTATCTTTCAGATCCACGTTGAAACGAACCCCGTAGAGTACTTCAAGAAAAGCACGGCCGTTCACCGACACTTTTTCGATATCTCACGGGACCTGGCGGGCAGCTTTCCCCTGAACGTGGAAATCGACAGCGGCAAAGAGGATTTTTTTGAACACGCCGATCATCTCAAACAGATTGAAGCAATCCAGAGCTTCCTGTCGACTCTTCCGAGCGTCGACAAGACCATATCGTTTCTGGATTACCTGAAACTGGTCAATTACGCATCCAATCAGTACAAGAAATCCGCCTATGCCCTTCCCGATGAGGATTTCGAAGTGCGTATGCTCATGAACGATTTCAAGGGCATGCTGGGAGAGGACATGTTCCGCAGGTTCATGGGACAGAACCTCTCCAAGCTCAACATTCTCCTGCGCACCCACATCTCCAGCTCATCTGATTTTTTGAAAACGCAGGAACTCATCAATTCGTATCTCCACGGCCACCTTCCAAAGAATTTCACTTCCCAAGTGACCGGCATCGGCATGGTGATCTCCCACACCAGCCGTTTCCTGACTAGAGGACAGATCAAGAGCCTTTTCTTAACTCTCATCCTCATTTTCATTATCATGATGGTGCTCTTTCTCTCTTTTAAGGTGGGTGTTGTTGCCATGCTCCCAAACCTGTTCCCCATTATCGTCAACTTCGGTTTGATGGGATGGCTCAACATTCCCCTCTCCATGGTCACCAGCCTGGTGGCCAGCATTGCCATCGGATTGGCTGTGGACGATACCATCCACTACCTGGTGAACTACAATAAGCTCTTCAGAATTGACTTGAAAAAAGGCGAAGCACTCAGAAGGACCATCCAACGGGTTGGGAGTCCCATCATTTTCACCTCTCTCACCATCAGTCTCGGATTTTCCGTGCTCCTCTTTTCGAGCTTCAAACCAACGGCCATTTTCGGCCTGATGATGGTTGTCACCATGGTTTCTGCCCTCGTGGGCGACCTCATTTTGCTCCCCTCTCTGATGCTCCACATGGAACTCGTCACCGTCTGGGATCTCCTGCGCATAAAACTCGGGAAGGACCCGCAAGAGGGGATCCAGCTTTTCAATGGGCTTTCGAGGTCACAAGTACACTACATCCTCATGGCAGGGGGACTCAAGCAGTTTAAAGCGGGCGAGATCATTTTCCGGAAGGGGGAATTCAGCGATTCCATGTACGCGGTGATTTCCGGGGATTTAGATGTGGTTGAACTACCGTTCAGGGAAGAAAAAGTCGAATACACCAGGAATGCGAGGATCATCAACAGGCTCCATGCAGGAGATGTATTGGGGGAAATGGGTATGATCCGCTCGTGTAAGAGATCCGCGACCGTCGTGGCTGCCTCACCGGCAGAACTCCTCGTCATTAATGATCGCATGCTGAGAAGGCTCCAGTGGCTCTATCCTCCGACGGCGCGAAGAGTCTTCACGAACCTCATGACGATTGTCTGTGACAGACTGGAAAGGCTTACAGAATGTTACATTGAGGATTCGGCCACGGATACACGTACCGATGTCATCTCCAGGAACTTCTTCAGGATCATGCTGGATAAGGAGATTGCCGTGGCCAACCGGCACAAGATTCCGCTCTCCCTTGTCGTTTTCCAAATAAACAACTCTGGGAGTCTTGCGGAATGTGACCGGGAGGAAACGGGTCGTCTTTTCAACAGCGTCGGTTTCTTTCTCAGGGAATCGTTCCGAGAAGTAGATATCCTGTGTCGGTATGACTACCGGCTTTTCGCCGTGCTGATGCCCCATACGGCAGAGGCAGAGGCCGTTGCCGTGTCCACCCGGGTGAACGGCCTTCTTTCATCTCACATTTCTGCGTTTCAATGCACTTCCCAAACCATCAGGGCGAGCTTCTGTGTAGTACCGTATGACGTCGACCATCCCGCAACAGGAGAGGACTTCATGAGAAGAGGCCTGCTCGCACTTCCGGCTGATGGCTCATCGGGAGATGAGCGTGATGAAAGGATCAATAAGCCTCACAAAACACTTGAAGGCCCGGGAGGAGCTGGAGTATAGTGGCATTTATGCAGCAGAGTGAGCAACCACGCATTATGGTTCTCGGCATCGGGAATATTCTTTTTTCCGATGAAGGGGTGGGCATACGGGTCGTTGAAACCCTCCAGGAACGGTATTCTTTTCCTCCTCACGTGTCTGTGAAAGACGGCGGTACGCTGGGTATCCATCTCCTGGGGACCATCTCCAATGTAGACCATCTCATTGTGGTGGACGTCATAAGAAACGGAGGCCGTCCCGGGTCCCTCTACCGTCTCGCAGGAGATGAGGTACCGAAACGTATTCTTTCAAAAACTTCCCTCCATGATGTTGATTTCCTGGAGGCGCTGACCCTGTGTCAGGCTCTCGATGGCGTGCCCGAGACGGTTATCCTGGGAGTTGAACCTGCCGATATACAATCAGTGAGTATTGAATTGACCCCGCTCATCCAGGAAAGAGTGGATTCTCTCATTGAGATGGTTCTTGAAGATTTGGAACACCTTGGAGTCACACCCGAAATGACGGCAGAAAGGATCAGCTGAATCATGTGTCTGGCAATTCCTGCGAAGATAGTTGAAATAGACAATGACATGGCCACCATCGACGTGGAAGGAACAAGGAGACAGGCAAGCCTGCTCCTGATCGAAAATCCTTCGCTTGGAGACTATGTGATGGTTCATGCCGGGTTTGCTATCCACAAAATAGACGAGGCCGAGGCTTTGGAATCCCTCAGGATTCTCCGGGAGCTGGCTTCTTTCGAAGAAGTGAGGTGACGCAGGCGAGATTTGGCGGCGGATTTGGGTTGACATTCCTCGGTCGTTTTTTGTATATTTCCAGCCTAATGCCAAGCTCTCAAAAAGTAATCGAAAGGAGGTGAAAGCGCGGATGAGGAAGAAATTTCTGACGTTATTGGTGGTCGGATTGAGCGGTCTGTTGTTTCTCGCAGTGGGTGTCCTCGTTGCGGCTGAGGTTCCGGAGAAGATCCTAATCCAGAATACGGGGTACAAGCGTGTCACAAAGGGCCCCGTGCCTTTCGACCACAAGAAGCACCAGACGGACTATAAGATTGCATGCACCGAGTGTCATCACAAGTATGAAAACGGCAAGAATGTCTGGAAGGAAGGCGACCCGGTCCAACCTTGCAAGGCCTGTCACAGCCCACTGAAAAGCCAAGGGAAGATAGTGAAGTTGGAGCTCGCTTTTCATAAGAACTGTAGGAATTGCCACAGGGACTTGAAGAAGGCTGGAAAGAAGACGGGACCTACAACCTGCAACAAGTGTCACGAAAAGAAGTCCTGATCATCGTGACTCTCGGTAATTGTCGAAATGCCTCCCACAAAAAGGGGAGGCATTTTTTTGCTGAAGTGCACCAAACAAAAGAGCACTGCCTCGCTCCAGGCAAGGCAGTGCTCTTTGCAGAGTTTTGATCGCTTATCAAACTTCGGTCACAGTGATGGCTTCCTGGTCACACACTTCAACACAACTCTCACACCCGAGGCACTCCTCGGCGTTCACCGGCTCGGATTTTCCATCCACTATTTCGTAGACATCAACGGGACAAACCTCGACGCACTCTTCGCACCCTTCGCACTTATCCTTATCCACTACGACTTCATAACCCATCTATGAATTCCTCCTTGATATGATTGGTTTCCCTCACCGATGCAGGGAGCACCGGCACATAATGAATACTCTATCGATATGATCCTTTTTTCACATTGTCATTGATTCGACAGCGCGGTTCTAACAAAAGGAGATCGAGCTGTCAAGGTTTTTGTCGTGTTTCTCTTTCCGGAGGCGAATCCCTGACTTATGCACAACACCTCTTCGAAATATTCGACAGACCTCTACGTTCAATCGATATTCCCGTGTTAGGCGCCCACCTCTTCTTTGACCGAAATTGCGATCTTGTAGAGAACCGTGAGGATGAAAAATCCCAGGGCGTATACCCCGATGGTAATCACCACCTCGCGAACCGTGGGGTAGTACGGAAAGACCTGATCGAACGGGTTGGGGGTAAGGCCTGCAGGTATCAGGGTGAACCCCTTCTCGATCCAGGTACACACGATCACAGCCACGCATCCCACGGCCAGGGTGTCCAGTCTCCTTCTCGTACCGGGGATGATCAGCAGGAGGAGTCCCACTACCCCCGCAACCACGGAGAGCCACATCCAGGGGACGAACTGGCCGTGGCCTCCCATACCTTCATAGAGATAGATCCAGGTTGCCTTCTCTGCCGGGATATTGCTGTAGAACGCGGTGAAGACCTCCAGGAGCAGGAAAAAGATATTGAGGATAAAGGCGTAGGCCACGATGCCTCCGAGGGTCCGCATCTGTTCCTTGCCCGGATCGAAGCGGCTGACTTTCCGGATGATCAGGCAGAGAAGGATGAGGACTGCCGGTCCTGAACAGAAGGCGCCCACGAGAAAGCGGGCCGCCATAATGGCGCTCAACCAGTAATCCCTTGCAGGCATGCCGGAGTAGAGAAATGCCGTAACCGTGTGGATGCTGAAGGCCCACGGGATGGAGATATAGGCCAGGACCTTCACCCATTTTTGATAATGCACCCCTTTACGTTCCGCCGCCAGCGCATTCCAGCCCACGAGGATATTCAGCAGCAGGTAGCCGTTCAGGACGATCATATCCCAGAAAAGGATCGAATTGGGCCTGGGAAAGAGCATCACGTTGAGGATGCGCTCTGGATAGGCAAGATCCACAAAAACGAACGTGATGCACAAGAGTACGGCAGCGATAGCCAGGAATTCACCCAGGACAGTAATGCGCCCGAAGGCCTTATAATCATGCAGATAGAACGGCAGGACCACCATAACCCCAGATGCCGCTATCCCGACCAGGTAGGTGAACTGGGCAACGTATAGTCCCCACGAGACGTCCCTGCTCATGCCCGTGATGCCCAGGCCTACCTTAAACTGGGTAAGATAGGCCGAAAATCCGATTCCCATAACAACCAGCAGGAAAATGAGCCATCCCCAGTACCTGCGACTTCCTTTCAGTGCATATTCAAGCATAATTACCTCGCATGATATAGAATACGTTGGGCCCGGTACCTAACTGAGGCTTGCGCACGATTGTGTAATTTTCTCGGATGAGCTTCCTCACATTACTATCCTTGTCCGTCAGGTCACCAAAAGTCAGGGCGTTCACGTTTTTCTTCTTACAGGCCACCACACAGGCCGGAGTCATTCCTCTATCCACACGCTGATCACAGAACGTGCATTTCTCAACCACGCCTTTAGACCTCACGGGGTAATCAGGGTTATACGGAAACCGGGGATCGCGGTCCTTCATTTCCACCAGAGGATCCACCCAGTTCAGGCTTCTGGACCCGTACGGGCAGGCTGCCATGCAAAATCTGCAACCGATGCATCGGTGGAGATCCTGCATTACGATTCCGTCCTTCTCTCTCTTCCAAGTGGCCTTGGTGGGGCATACCCTGCAACAGGGTGGGTTGGTGCAGTGATTGCACAGGAGAAGAAAGGGCAGTTTCTTCAGATTCTCATCTGCGAACTCCCGTTGCTGTTCAGGAAAGGTATCTTCATAGGGTTCCTCGAAAATCCACTTGATGGCATCCTTGGGATCCCCATATCGGGGCACGTTGTGAACGTAATCGCAGGCAAGAATACAATCCTTACACTCACCTTCTTTCTGCTTGGCCCAGCACTTCTGCATATCCACCACCATGGCCCACTGCTTGGCTTCCGTGAGAGGAACCGCTTCCATGGCAGCATCCACCTCTCCCGGCGCAAACAGCTTAAACGCCGCTGTGCCCCCCAGCGCCAGCAATCCGGAAAGCCCGGCTATTTTAAGAAACGCTCTTCTATCGACTTCCATTGACTTTTCTCCTTGGGTGTGGGTGCAAAATGGCATGTCCAGCAGTAGGGTTGCACATCCATGTAGTTATGACACTGATCGCAGAACTGGGCCTTGTTCGAATGGCAGTCGAGGCAGGTTGTCTGGAGGCTTTCGTAATAGATCTTTCCATTCGCCGAATGATAGTACCTTTCACCATCGCGTACTGCCGAATTCCGCCAAGTGTCCAGCAAATGCATATGATTGGCCTTGATCCATTCGGTGGGTGCCACGCAGACCTTCGCTTTCTTCGCCTGGGGTGTCAGCTCCGGTTGAGGCGCCTTTGCGGCTCTTCCCGCATTGAAAAAGTACGGGGAAAACAGGAGACACAGGCCGATAACAAGCCCGACAATGATTTTTCCTCCATCATACATCCGCATCATCCTCCATTCCTGCGAGAGGTTCTCCACGCAGATCGGTTGTCCTTTCCGTTTCTCCTTCCATGACCAGGGCATTGCCTACAAGCTCGTGGACACCGGTAATATTTACTTCGGGAACCCAGTATTCCATCAGCGTGGGCAGTACCGCCCTGTCAATGGCGCAAATACACGCCATCATGTTGACCCCATATTTCTCATGGACGTGCTTTACCGCGTTTGCCCGGGGAAGACCGCCTCGCATGCGCAGCTCCATGTCTTCACCCGCATTGAGACCGGCTCCGCTGCCGCAGCAGAAGGTCTGCTCCCTGATGGTTTCGGGAGGCATTTCATAGAAGTTGTTGCATACGTTCTTTATCACGTATCGCGGCTCTTCAAAAATCCCCATTCCTCGAGCCGTATTGCAGGAATCGTGGAAGGTCAGTTTGATATGATCATTGCGGCTGGGGTCCAGTTTCAGTTTATTGTTCTTGATCAGATCTGAGGTGAATTCAGTGATGTGTACCATCTTGGTGGATCTGGCATTCTCAAACTTGGTGCCCGTGATGGGGGAGACCGGTTCTTCCAGGAAGTCCGCAGGACCGTTCCAGGTATCCATGTATTGATTCAGAACGCGCCACATGTGGCCGCATTCTCCTCCGAGTATCCATTTGACCCCCAGACGCCTGGCCTCAGCGTACATCTTGGCATTAAGCCGTTTGGCCATCTCGTGTGACGTAAAGTACCCGAAATTCCCCCCCTCGGACGCGTAAGTGCTCCAAGTGATATCCAGGCCCATACTCTGGAGGTAATGGAAGAGCATCAGGTATCCCATGCACGTGTAGGTCCCGGGATCGGCGAACACATCCCCTGACGGGGTGATAAAAAGGATCTCGGCACCTTTCCGATTGAAGGTCGGCTCCACTTTGATACCGTTGAGTTCCTCAATTTCATCCACAAAGAACTCAATCATGTCCTTGAATGCATGAGGCTGAATCCCCAGGTGGTTTCCGGTCCGGTTGCAGTTGGCGACAGGCGCCGATATCCAGTCTGTATTAAGTCCGAGAAGGTTCGTCATTTCCCTTCCCAGAATTGTTACCTCGGCCGTATCGATGCCGTATGGGCAAAAGAGCGAACAGCGTCGGCACTCGGTACACTGGTAGAGGTAATACCACCATTCCTTCAGCACATCCTCGGTCAGGTCCCTGGCGCCCGCGATTTTTCCAAGGAGTTTTCCGCCGACGGTGAAGTGCCGCCGGTACACGGAGCGGATCAGTTCCGCGCGCATCACGGGCATGTTCTTGGGATCTCCTGAACCAATGAAGAAATGACACTTGTCCGCGCACGCGCCGCACCTGACGCAGATATCCATGAAAAGCTTCAGGGAGCGGAATTTCCCGAGGCGG
>Ga0316583_10000440_pt1 | contig 12194 bp, 12 predicted proteins | sample J_170502JBrBrA_D_FD_204513 | JGI IMG/M metagenome (GOLD analysis project Ga0316583, IMG submission 204513) | Rhizosphere microbial communities from salt marsh grasses in Alabama, United States - J_170502JBrBrA | ecosystem: Host-associated > Plants > Roots > Rhizosphere | place: USA: Alabama... | reverse complement strand
GCGCGTCTGAGCCTGCCGGCCTCGATCCGAACGATGGGGTCACGGGCGGGGTCGAAGTCCTTGTCGCGACCGAAGACCTTCGTCGCGATGGTGTACCCCTTCAGCCGCCTGGCTCGCCCGGCCAGCGTCTCCTCCACCACGAAACGCAGAAGAGCGCGCGTCCGCTCCGTCGCTTCGAACTCCCGGTGCCCCAGGATGCGCTCGAGCTGAGCTCGAACCTCTTCCTGGGACGAGTCGGCGAGTCCCTCGACGCCGGGAGCAGATGAGGAATCCCCGTCGCTCGTCATACAGTCGCTCAGCCTAAGTGACTATATCACAATGACTTACCGGACAGTAGGATACATCAACCTACAGTAAGTCCCTTACGTGCACAAGAGTCCGGAGCCAAGGTGGTCCAGTACTCGAACCAGGTCCGAAAGCCGTGTGCAGCCGAGATCGGGCATGAGTCATTCGACCGTGCTGGACAAGATCAAGAGGGAATTCGGATCGCGGGAGAGGATCATCGAGAGGGCCTTCACGAACTGCCCCTCGTTCCGCGCCTTGTGCGGCGATTACGTCGCCTGCTCGTGGGCGCTGGTCGGCTGCCGGAATTCGGCCTCGCCGGAGGCCTGCCTTCGCGAAGCGGAGTATTCGGACCTCCTGGAGGAGCTTGCGGAGGAGATCGAAACTCGGCTATGCGCTGTAGAGAGCGTACGTGGTTTTCGCCACCGCGTGCCACCCGGTGCGGGGCAAGGGTCGGGCGGGTGAACACGTGATCAGGAGACCGTCGTGATGTTCACCGACTCTTCGGATGACCTGAGAGAAAGAGGGGTGGGGGGGCTCCGAGGTCAGGGTGCGGGCGACACACGGTATGCTCCATGGGACAGGTGGATGATCAGCTCGAAGCTCAACCGGCCCGGTGGGGGTTATGATCTGGTGCCACGCCCGGGTCTGGCGAGTCGCCTGGACCTCTGCCTGAAGGTGCCCGCCACTCTGATTTCCGCTCCCGCGGGATACGGGAAGACGACCCTCGCCAGCGAGTGGTTGGAGACGTGCCCGGCGGCCTCGGCCTGGGTGTCCCTGGACGAGCAGGACAACGATCTGGCCACCTTTGTCTTGTACATGCTCTCAGCGGTCCAGTCCTGCTTCCCGCATGTGGGAGCGCGCACGTTGGCCCTGGCCCGGTCTGCCTCCCCGCTCGGTGTGTCCCATCTGTTTGCTTCGTTCGTGCACGAACTGAACCAGATCCGGGAGCCCTTTGTCCTGGTCCTCGACGACCTCCATTGTGTCCGGGATCCGAAAGTCATCGGTCTTCTCACGGAGTTGGTCGTGCATCCGCCCAGGAACTTCCATCTCGTGATGATCGGGCGATGGGACCCTCCCCTGCCCATGAGTCGGCTGCGGGGCCGGGGAAAGCTGGTGGAGGTAGGCGTGGACGACCTGCGCTTCTCCGCCTCGGAGACCCGGGCCTACCTGGGAGCCGCCCTGGGGGAGGAGGTGTCGGTGGAAGTGGCCGATGCGCTCCACCGAGGCACGGAGGGATGGATCGCGGGAATCCGCCTGGCCGTCCTTTCGGCCCGGACGGCGGAGGGCCTGGCCGGTCTGGTGGCGGAGACCGGGCCGTCCTCCTATGTCATGGGCTACCTCTTCGACGAGGTGCTCTCCACCCTGCCCCCCAACCTGGCCCCCGCCCTCCTTTCCGTCAGCACCACGGGCCGCTTCTGCGCGGAGCTTCTGGACGCCATGTGGAGAGCCGAGGGGAGCGGCTCTACCGTCGAAGGGCTTTCCCTGGACCCCCACCTCACCGGGCGGGACTTCCTGGATTGGGCAGAAGGAGAGCATCTCTTCCTGATTCGCCTGGACGAGGAAGGGCGATGGTTCCGCTTGCATCACCTGTTCAAGGCGCTTCTGGCGGAGGAGCTGAACAGGTGCTGTGGCGAGGAGTCCCGAGGGATCCTCCGGCGCCGGACCGACGCCTGGTTCCGGGAGCATGGTCTGATGGACGAGGGGGCGCCGGGCCACGACACCCGGCGGGTCCCCTCCGCGTCGGATCCCGTCGGACTGACGCTCCGGGAGACCGAGATCCTGGCGCTGGTCGCTCGGGGCAAGAGCAACAAGCGCGTGGCCAGGGATCTCTCCATTTCCGTCGAGACCGTGAAGAAACACGTCTACAACTCCTTCCGGAAGCTCGACGTCAGAAACCGCGTGAAGGCCATCGAGAAGGCCCGGGCGCTGGGAATCCTGGGAACGTGGTGTTCCCCGTCGCACCCGAGCTAGGCGACGATCCAGGGCTCACCTGTCCTGCGGCAGCGGTGAGAACGCTGGCCTGGTAGGTGTGAGCTGCGAGGTACACGGGGTGGCACCCCCGGCGCCGCCGCTGCACCTCCTTCTGAGAGGACCAATCCCCCGCTGTGGGGGAGGCGCCGTCCCGGGCCCAGGCACATTCTTCCTCCATTGGTCCGGGGCGTTTCCTATCCTGGGGGTTCTCATGTCATACCGTCCGTCGGCTGCCTGGCTCGGTCTGGCCGTCATGTCCATCACCCTCCTGTCCTGCGGTGCTGGATCTCGGGCCGTCGACCCGGAGGATCCAGAGATCACAGCCGCCGTAACCCGGATCCTGGATCGGGCCGTGGCGGCATCTTCGGCTGCAGATCCAGAAGGTGTCCTGTCCGTGACCACCCGTGACGACTCGTTCACCTTCATCACCGACGACGTCATGCTCGTCGGCTACGATCAGGCTCTGGGAGCCTTCCAGGAGACCTACGCGATGATCCGCAGCCAAACGAACACGCCCATCGAACGGCGCGTGCGAGTGATCGCCCCTGATGTCGTCCTGGTTACGGCTGTCTCGGAGGGTACCTACACCGACCACGCCGGCTACACCTCGCCGCCGGTGGGTCTGGGAAGCACCATCCTGTTCGTCAAGCGGGAGGGCGAGTGGCGCGTGATCCATTTTCATCAGTCCGTCAGCCAGTGAGCTCTGGCTGGAACCGGAGGAGGTCTTCCATGCGAGAGGGAATCGTATTCATCGTGGCGCTTCTCTGGACGGCGCCCGCATCAGCCCAGGTGGCCGCGGCGCCGACGCCTCCACCAGCCCGTCCGACCCTGGCCCAACTCGGCCTGGTCGTCTACCCGGCAAAGCAACAAACGCCGGAACAACAGGCGATGGACGAGGACGCCTGTTTCGACTGGGCTGAGGCACAGACCGGGATGACCATGCAGCTCGGCTCCGTGGACTCGCTGGCCGCGGCTCGAGGCGCCGCAGCAGCGAAAGGAGCAGGACAGGGACAGGTCGTCGGAGGCGCAGCCCGGGGGGCAGCCGGGGGTGCGCTGATCGGAGCAGTGGCCGGGGATGCCGGAAAAGGAGCGGCCATCGGCGCGGTCGCAGGCTCGCTGGGCGGCCTGAGAGCCCGGGGCATGGCTAAGGAAAGGGCAGGTCGGGCGGGGGCTCAGGAGGTGGTGCAAGCGAACCAGGAGGCGGTGAATCGATTCAAGAAGGCCGCAAGCGTCTGCCTGGAGGGTCGAGGGTATACCGTGCGCTAGCCCAGGGCCTGAGGCCCCGGAGCGGGGGCGCCTGCAGGTTGCCTTCCCCGGTTCCATCTCATTCTGAACCGGGATCCCATCCTCCGGCAGGATACGTTCATGCTTCGCGAGCTGGTGGTCACCGCCGAAGTCAGGCTTCGGCATCGCTGCGGACCAATGCCCCACGGCCTGGTCGTGGGAAGACGAGAGGGCCGTCCAACGTGAGCCAAGGCCTCGAGCGAGGGGGAACCTATCGGATCCGGGTGATGGGCAGCCTGGACGAAGACCTCTCCGAACGGTTTGCGGGGATGACCGCAACCGCGTACAGAGATAAGCACGGCACCCGGGGGATGGTGCTAGAGGGCCACTTGCCCGACCAGGCGGCCCTCTCGGGCGTGCTCGACATGCTCTACGTTCATCACCTTGCCGTTGTGTCCGTGGAGCTCATCGACCCCTGACCGGAAACTGCGGCACCCGTCTTCACTCCGTTGTGAGCGACACCGGTACGGACACCTTCCAGGAGTGTCAACGGATGCCTGCGCCCCTCCTACCCAACGCTCGCAGAATCGCTCTGGCGTCCATTCTGCTCGCCGCAGCGGTGGTCTATCTGGTCCGCTGGCAGGAGCGGGCCGAGGTGACCCTGATCCTCGGCGCAGGCCCGGTTGGCGAGGAGGCCTTCGTCCTGGCCCAAGCCATCGCAGACGTGGTCCAGAATCATCATCCCCGAATCCGCATCCTGGTGGTCCCCACTCAGGGTTCGACCCAGAACGCAGAATTGATGGGGGCGGGAGGGCTGGACCTTGCCACCATCCAAGCCGAGGTCGTGACGTCTCCGGCTGCCAGATTGATCGCACCTCTCTTCTCCGACGCCCTCCACCTGCTGGCGAGGGAGGGTTCCGGAATTCGGTCCCCCGGAGATCTGCGGGGAAAGACCGTGGCCGTGCCCCTCAGCGGATCCGCCGGTACCGGGTCCTTCTGGACCGTGGCTTCTCATTACGGGATGGACGAGGGCGTCTTGACGGCCCTCCCCATGTCTCTGGAAGCCGCCACGTGGGCCATGCGGAGCGGAGCCGTGGACGCTCTCTTCGTCTCTCGCCCGCTGGGCTCTTCCGTGGCACGCAGGGTCATCGACGGTGGTAATGCCTACATGGTTCCCGTGGAGCAAACGGCGGCCATCCGGCTCAATCGGCCCGCCCTGGAAGTCGGCATCGTGCCCAGGGGATCGTACCGGGGCGACCCTCCCATCCCTCCGACGGATCTCACCACCGCAATGGTGCCCATCCTGCTGATGGGGAGGGAAGAGCTGGCCCCCTCTCTCGTCCGGGAGATCACCGAGGTTCTCTTCGAACGGCGGAGGGAGTTGACGCAGCGATCGCCCCTGGCGGGCTTCATCCTCTCACCGGACAGGAGCACCGTCCATTTGCCCGTCCATGAAGGTGCTCAGCGCTACTATGATCGGGAGCGTCCCTCCTTCCTTCAGGAGAACGCCGAAGTCATCGCACTCCTCCTCTCCATCGGTCTTCTCGGCATCTCCTCTGTTCTCCGGATGAGGGAGCAGGCGCGCCGCCACCGTCTGGAAGGGTATAACGGCGAGATCCTGGCTCTCTACGGAAAGGTGAAGGAATCCTACGATCCGGGAGCCATCGGAACGAAGAGGGAGGAGATGCTCCAGGTCCTTGTCCGGGTCCTTGACGATGCGGAGGAGGGAAAAGTCACCGAGGAGGGCTTCCAGGTGTTCTCCCTCACCTGGCAGGCGGTATACGGAGCCCTCAGAGATCGTCTCCTGTGGGGTCCGCCGCCCCACCCTCCCTCCACCGGTCCAGAGACGAGTCGGCTGGACGAGGGGGCTCCCCCCGTAAACTCCTCGAAAACGCCGTCGTCTGCCCGAAACCCGGATCCGTCCCCGGGAGACCAGCCATGAAGCGGCCGATCCTGTCCGGTGTGGGACCCTTTGCGGCAGGCACGCTGATCCTCTTCCTATCGGCCGTAATGGTGATCCGAGGTAGAGACGCGGATCGAATCAACCGGTCTCTTTCGATTCTATCGCTGGTCTCATCCCTGAGGCGAGCCAGCGCCGTTGGAGAACTGGAGGTGGCCCGGTCCGATGCCCTGCTCTGGAGTCGCTTCGGAGGCATCCGGGAGAGCATGGTCGCCATAGAGAGCGCGTGGGCCGCCCTGGGCCCCGACGGAGCGCATCGGATGGAACGCCTCTACGTGCATGAAAACCCCTACCCGGAACACCGACGACACCTTCTGGCGGACCCTGGGGATGGGTCTCGGTACTCGGCCATCCACGCGGATTTCCAACCCCGGGTCGCGGAGTTCCTGACCATTCACGAGTACGAGGACATCCTTCTCGTGAATCCCTCGGGGCGGGTGGTCTTCTCGTTTGACAAGAACGACGCCTTCGCAGCGGATCTACGGCAGCCTCCCTGGCGGGAGACGCCCCTGGGAGCGGTCGTCAGGGAGGCGCTGGACCTGGATCCGGGTGAGACCGCCCTCTCGGATTTCGAGCGGTATCCCCCCGGCACCGAAGAGTGGGCCCTCTTCATGGCCGCCCCCATCGCGGAACACGGCGTGCTGACCTTCCGGATCTCACCGGAGCGCGTCGGGAAGCATCTGGCCCGGACCCATCAGCAGCGGAATTCAGCCTCCTCCACCATCCTCGCAGACGGATATCGGATTCTCGGATACCCGCCCTGGATCGACGCAGAGGAAACCGTCGACCCCGTCGACACGGAGATCCACGAGCGAGCCTCGAGGGATGGGTCCGGAAGCATGGTCCTCCGGCGAGCCGACGGCAGCCGGATCCTGGCTGCGTGGGAGCCCGGCACCTTCGAGGGAATCGCCTGGGTGGTCGTCTCCAGAGTCGACCTGTCGGAGGTCAGGGGGGAGGAAGCCGGAGACCGTCGGGCCATAGCGCTTGTCACGGTCCTGGTCTGGCTCGCCCTGGGAGCTCTCACCCTGGGTGGAGGGGGCCCCACCGCAATGGCGCGGCACCGAATTTGATTCAGCATGCACTCATCGACGCTTCAGGGGAACGGAAGCCGGAGCGGCATCACCGCATTCGAGTCGAGAGTTCCACCGACTTTCCGCCCCGAAGGACGGCCACGGTGAGCGTCTCCCCCGGTTGCAGGTCCCGCAAGACCTGACCGATCCTCTCCAGGCCCTATCCGAGACCCATGGAACAAGCTGAGCCGAGAAACGCAGCTCAACCGGAGGGAGCGCGTGTGACCGTCAAATCCGTATCAATGCCAGACCACCGGCTCCGATCCACCTTGCTGGGACGTTTCGGGGTCTGGAGGAGCCCGCCGATCTCAGTGTAGAAACGGAAGTACACGCCGTAGGTGTTCCGGTCTCCCGACAAGGGAAGGGCGAAGTCGACCCGGGAGGTTCTGAGGACCCCGCTGGGGAGGTTCATTCGAAAGCCTACCCCCACCGAGGCTCGCCACCCGCTGTCCACGCCATAGGGGACGTCCTGGCCCCAGACTCTCCCCAGGTCACCAAAGACGACCAGTCCGCCGTCCAGGACCTCCGACTGGATGAGAGGGAACCGGTCTTCCAGGGTGAGCAGCAGCCGTCGGCCCCCGGGAAAGGCGTCCTCCGAGTACCCCCTGACTCCGACTCTCCCTCCCGCAGTGAGCTGGAAGGGCCGGTCCATGGACCAACTCCTGGCGCCGGACGCCCGAGCGAAGAGGGTATGCCCGCCGGTTTCGCTGAAGCGACGGAACCCCTTGAGGTCCACCTCGGAGATGAGGTCTCGCCACCCTTCCCTGGGGCCCCCTCCATCCCATGTGTAGCGCCCCCCGGCCTGGAGCCGGGCCTCCAGGACCCAGGGGCCGGTGGCCGTCGCCCAGAATGCCCTCACCTCGGTGTGCACATCCTTCCCATCGGTGTCGCTCCCGATCCCAGGGAGAGTCGGATTCACGGAGAACATCACCTCCGATCCCACCTGGACGTCCTGAGGGGCAAGGACGGCATCGAGCCCGTTGCGGAGAACGAAGTCGATGTTCCGAAACCCACCAAACAGATTGAGCCGGGTTGCACGCATGGACGTCGTCTGACCGCTGACCTCCTGGATTTGGCCCTCCTGGGCTGGCAAGAGCTCGTTGAACTGCTGGTCCTCGACAATCCGAATGCCTTGCGGGCCCTTGGGAAACTCCAGGCTCTCCCTCGACACTCCCCCTCCCAGAACCAGGAGGCGCCCAGGATTACCGAATCGTCTGGCCAGGCTCAGTTGAGCAAAACGCCTCAGGAAGGGCACCATGACGTGGGTCGGGTTCTCCACGCCGCTGGTAGTGTAGGGGAAGTAATCCTCCCTGTAATAGAACTTCTCCGTGAAGGCCCACTTGCTCCGTTCGCCGGTGAAGGGGAAGGTGAGTTCCTCCTCCACGAAGGGACCCAGGCGGGTGGTCCCGGCCGTGCCGTCGAAAGACCAGTCGGAACCGAAAAGCCGTGGTACCGAGAATTTCCCATAGGTTTCCCGCACCTCCCGGGCCTGGACCCGGGAAACACCCACCGTCATGCCAGTGCCCAGAAGGTTGTTCTCCTGAAGGAGGAGCTGCTCCAGGCGAAATCCCTCGTCGAAGGAGAGGCCCAGGCCGAGCTTGAGGGACCAGTCGTCCTGGACCCGGACCTGAACGTTCACATCCCCGTCCGGATCTCGGATTCCCGTGACCTCCGCCCACTTCACGAAGATCCGGGTTCGGAGGATTCTCGCCGATTCGTCCAGGAGGAACGGATCATAGCAGCTCCCCTCCTCGAAGAGGAGCTCGCTCCGGATGTAACTCTCCGAGGTATTGACGTGGATGCGGTTGGCCGTGCGAAGGGCACCCCGGGCCATGGATCCTTCTGGAAATTCGCTCGGGTCGAAGACGTCCATTTGCCGGACCTGGATGCCGACAATGCGGCCTTGCAGGCAATCCCGGTCCTGGGCGAATCCGGTTTGCGGACCCAGGGTCAGAGCAACCAACGCCGACACCATGGCACCTCGAAGCGATGGGCTCGATCTCCTCTCGGTGGGCCCAGAGTTATTCAATGAACCTCCCACGGAGCATGGGTGCCGTTTTCTCCGCCGGACCCCACTGTGGCGGGCGCTCGCAAAGGGAAGTAGGAGGCCTTCCGGCGTGCTCTCTCGCATAACGGCTCCCAGTTCAATCAACGCCCGCCGAAGGTGAGGCCCCCGCCAAAATCGAACTGCACGGGCCCGATTGGGCCCCCGATGCCCACGTAACACCCCCTCCCGCCTCCACACCAGAGATCGCTTCTGCCATTGATGATGTTCGCCAGGACCCGGGCCTGGAGCCTCAATCCCGACCCGCCCGCCGGAAAGGGTATCTTGGCTCCAACCCCGAGGATCCCTGCAAAGCCATACTCGGATTCGGCATTCTGGCTCCCACTCGTCGGATCGAACCACGACATCCCCAGGCCTGCAACCATGAAGGGCACCGTGCCCTGCCCCTGGGGGAATTCCAGCAGGCCGCCTACCTGGAAGTACCACACGTTGAGGTCAAAGACCTGTTCGGCAGGACTCCCGGACTCTTTGAGGCGGAGCGTCGTAGGCTGGTAGTCCACGAAGAGGGAACCGGTCGCGTCTGGTCCTACACGGGCGTCCAGTTGGACCCCGAAGAACGGAGACTCGTCCAACCTCAGGTCTCCTTCGCGGATGCTCAGCCCCCCGCCCATCCGATATCCCCCGTAGGGAGTGAGAGTGGCGCCCTGGGCGGTGGCGAGGGACGGTCCGAGGATCAGGAGGATCACCGCCATCAGGGATGGTGACTTGTGCGTGAAGAGAGAGGATTCTCCCATTCGATGCTCCGGCGTGACACGTTTCGATGGTCTGCCTGCCGTTGGTCCTGGATCCGCAGCGGAAAGCGCCTTTCCCGGATTGACCGGTGGAGATCCCCGCCACACTCGATCAGTGTGCCAACGGCTCACCGCAGGGATTCACGGGGTCCTCCTCGAGGGTACGGTCCCACGGTCGATGGCGGACTCGAAGAAGAGCTTGTCGGCACCCGGCCCGACGAAGGTGACCTGCGATTCCCTGTGACCCTCTCCACGCCCCACCATTTCACGGCGAGCTAAGGCTCCGGCCCGCCCGGCCCAGAATCTAGGGCGGGTAGGACGAGGACGACTCCCACGCCTTCATGGTGCGCGAGAACGGTGGTTTTCTCGTCCCCCGGAACGGGGGATTTGACCAGCCGGTCCCTCCCTCGAAGGGAAGGGAGGGCAATTCTGCAGGCGAACTGAGATAGGCCGCCCGCTGGCGGGTGACGTCGCGATTCGTGTGCGAGAGCTGATCCCATCCTGGTCCAAAACCCCGTGGTGCGCCAAAGCCCAGCCGAGGCCCCGTCCCGTGTGGGCTTCGGTGTGGACCGCCCCTCCAGAACAGGAAAGCTGCCCGGCCAGAAGATTCGGAATTTTGGCGGGACGGCTCTCTCGCAGGACGCTGATCCTGCCGAGTGGAGGCGGCGGGAGTGATCTGCGGTCGGCCTGCGGCCGATCCTCGATCGTCTCGTCGGTAGGCGGGCAGCTCTTCGAGTAGCGCCTTTGCTCCTCGGCTCAAACCCGCTGGCGGTCTTCGCTTCGCGAATCCCGGCGTGTTCTCCTCCCGCCACCTCCATGCCCGGAAACAGAAAGCCCCCACGACCGTGAGGTCGTGAGGGCATGGAGGCGGCGGGAGTCGAACCGGTGTTGGCGTGAGGAGCGCAATTCGGCGATACCGCTACTGCCGCAAGGCATCTGGGGCGCCTGGCCCGCGAGGGGGTGGGGTGTGGGATCGGAGTGGCCTCTTCCCCTCCCTGTTGCTCCTTGTGACCGGGTCCAGTGGGCAGCATGGGACCGTCGAGACCTGCGACTGGTCGACACCTGAGCACTCGAGGCCCGACCGAGCTTGACCGGAAGCAGGCGTCGCACAAGATTCGTGCACGGTGTGCACAATGCGCACATCGCCGTTCTGGAGGCCACATCATGACGACGAAGGCCAGAGGTCTGCGCCTGCCCGAGGATCTGGAGCGTCAGATCGAGCAGCAGGGTAGAGAACGAGGGCAATCGTGGTCGAGCACCGCGCTCGACCTGCTGTCCGAAGGAGTGCGCATGTGGCGTGCGCCGGGGATCCTGTTCGCCGACGGTCCCGTGGGACGCAGAGCCCTGGTCGCCGGTACGGGGCTCGACGTCTGGGAGGTCATCCGCACGTGGCAGGATGCTGGAGCGAGCTTCGACGAGACGAGGGCGAACTACCCGTGGCTCTCCGAAGCACAGGTCCGAGCCGCCATCGCATATTACGAGCTCTATCCGGTCGAGATCGACGAGCGCCTGAAGCGTGAGCGCGAGTGGACCGCTGAGCGCGTTAGAAAGGAGCTCCCCTTCGCGGCATCCCGACGTGAAGGACATTGAGTGCCGCTCCAATACCTGCTGGACGAGGACGTCAATCCATCGGTGTCGGAGGCAGCGCGCGCCCTGGACCTCGATGTCGTGAGCGTCCACGAGATCGGACGGATGGGCGTTGCGTTCCCCGACGACGCTCAACTCCGCTTTGCCGCCACCGAGAAGCGTATCATGGTCACGCGCAACCGCGACGACTTCATCCGCCTCACGCGAGATTTCTTCCAAGCCGGCGAGCCACATTTCGGGGTGCTCATCATTCCGCACACGCTGCCCAACAAGGACCCGGGTGGCATCGCTCGGGCGCTGAAGCGATGGGACATCGGCCGCCCTGAGGGTCAAGGGCCGGAGCCGTACATCATCGACTTCCTCGGAGGCTGAAGGCTTCGGGCGGCTTCCATCGTCCTACACCGTGTTCTGGTGGACTTGTCGGAATATTTCATAGCGGGTCGCTCCACTGACGCCGAGCTTCGACCCCGCCGATCCCGAGCCCGTGCCCGATTTCCAGTTCGACCAGTCTCTGCCCCCCAGCTTCGACGACTGACGGTTGAGAAGTTCATTCGTCCCCTCGACGACCCTGTTCCGGGTCCGGCTCTCAACGCCCATCCCGCCAGCCACTCGGCCCCAACGAGCATCCGCTTCGCCGACGCCGCCTCCCCCCGCTCCGCACCCGGTGGTGTCTCTAATTTTGTGTAAAAGCGGATAAGATCGGGGGTACGGACAAAGAGAGAGGAAGCTCCTTGGGGTAGTTTGGAGTTGAGTCATCCATCCACAACCCCGGGGAGCCGTGGCCTGCGCCAGCAGGCCCGGAACCCGCAAAGGAGGCTTCCTCTCATGGAGAAGATCACAGGCATCGAGCGGGCCACGCAAGACGAGTTGCGCGCGGATCTGAAGTCGCTGTTTCAGGGCGCGATCCGGCTGACGTTGGAGATGGTGCTCGAGGAGGAGTTGAAGGCGATGGTGGGCGCTCGGCGCTTCGAGCGGGTCGGCAGCCGCAAGGACCGACGCAACGGCACCTACCTCAGGCGCCTGCTCACGAGCCTGGGCCAGATCGAGCTGGAGGTGCCCAGGAGCCGCGAGAACGGGGCTCCGGCCGAGGTGCTGGGCCGCTACCACCGCCGCACGGAGGACGTGGACGACATGATCACGGAGGCCTACGTGCAGGGCGTGAGCCAGCGGGGCATGGGCGCCGTGACCGAGGCCCTGATGGGTGAGCGGGTCGGCCGCTCCACGGTGAGCCGCACGGCCAAGAAGCTGGACGAGGCCGTGACGGAGCTGAGGGAACAGCCGATCGAGGGCGCTCACCCCTA
>Ga0316583_10000438_pt1 | contig 12212 bp, 9 predicted proteins | sample J_170502JBrBrA_D_FD_204513 | JGI IMG/M metagenome (GOLD analysis project Ga0316583, IMG submission 204513) | Rhizosphere microbial communities from salt marsh grasses in Alabama, United States - J_170502JBrBrA | ecosystem: Host-associated > Plants > Roots > Rhizosphere | place: USA: Alabama... | reverse complement strand
CATCGGCGAGCAGCATCCCTGCCCGCACGCCGAAACCAAGCGCCACTACGTTGGCCGCTTCGATCCGCGGCCCGTGGACGGTCTCGCCGATCAGTGCGGTGGGATGAGCGTCAGCCCCTTCTCCCTCGTCGCAATTCTCAGGCGCTGATTGTTTTTGGCGCCAGCGATCGATCGCCAGCCTTGCCAGCCAGATCGCCATGATGCGTCGAGGCGTTCTGGGGGGCGACCGCGATGTCCCGCTCGGCGACGAGCTGGGTGCCGTCATCGTGCAAGATCCATTTCCCTTCCCGGTGGGTGCGCGCGCGGAACAATCCGGCCTGCCAGGCAGGCGCGCCGGGCGCGGCTTCGTTCCAGCGCGGAGGCGAAGACGGCGCGCTGCGCACCTCCCAGCGCATCCGCGCCGATGAGAGGTCGCGCTGCGCATCGTGGCGCACGAGGAACAAAGGCACGCCGTGCTTTTCCGCCGCGAGCGAAAGCCGGCGCGAGGCGGTGAGCGAAAGCGCTTTCGGGTTGCCCGCCACCTCGCCGATCACGCAGGCGAGTTCTCGACAGCGCAGCCCCTCCTCGAGCGCGAACAGCGCATCCTCGCAGCTTTTCGCCGCGACATGGATCACCCGCGCGCGCAGCTCGCGCGGCAAGCCGGGACGATAGGGCCGCCCGGTGAGCCGTAGCGTGGCCTTGTCCTGCACCCACAGCACCCCGCGCCGGTCGTCCGCATCGAGGCCCCCAGCCCCGAATCCTTGCGCCCGCAACCCGTCGAGCGCCAGCGCGAGCGCTACCGCCGCCCCGCCCGCCTCACGGCTCGGGGCGAAAATCTCGCTGTGCCGCGCAGGAGCCAGGTCCGGGCGCCAGCCCGCCGCGTGGCTCGCGCTCAAAGAGGCGGCCCCAATAGAGATGGGAAAGGCGTCACCCGCAAGCGCGGGAGGAAGGGCGTCTCTGCTCATGTGAATCGCTTTCGTGTTCTCTTTATGTTCTCATTCGAAGCGATTCGCAACGCCGAAGATCACCCTACCCCGCCGATCTTGTCCCAAGCCCGCTGAAGCGTGGCGGAATCGAGCCCGATCCCCATCTCGCCCTTCACGACCGCGGCGAAATCCTCGAAATCCGCGAATTCGCGCCGTTCCTCGCACTCAAGCCGGGAAACGGTGAGATTACGGTCGAACACCCCGTAGCGCGCATCGCCCGAATAGCTTCCCAACATCGCGTGGAAGCCGAACGGCGCCTGGTCCCACGTCGCGCAGGCGTAATTGGCCGCGGCGATCTCACCCTCGCTGACATGCGCCACGTCGAAGCCGTAAAGCTGTACCCACCCCACCCCGCTCCGCGCTTCAAGCACCGTCTCGCCGGTTTCCGTGTCCGCGACCAACCGAAACACGCCGCTCGGGGTCTCCTGCTCACCCTCGACGCCCAACTCCAGCGGTCCGAGCGAACCCGGCCCGCCGAACCCGGCATCGGCGAGGAACGACCGTCCTTCCGCCTCGACCTGCAGCGCCAAATGGCTGCGCGGTGCGGAATTGTCCCCCCGCATCCGCACCCGCGCCAGCATCCGCCGCACGGGAAAGCCCACGGCACCCAGCGCCGCCTCGAACAGCAGGTTGAGCTCGAAGCAATAGCCTCCGCGACCGCCAGGCACAGTCTTGGCGAAAATCTCCCCGAGCCCCAGATCGGGCACCTTGCCCAGCAGCGGATCGAAATTCTCGAACGGGATGCTGCGCATCTGCGCTTCCTGCAGCGCGCGCAAGCCGGCAGCGTCCGGTTCGACCCCGGAAAGCCCTATCCGCTCGAGATAGGCGTCGAGATCGAAGCCCATTGCCCGGCCGGGTCAGTCGCGATCGTGCGGCGGCACCGGCACACCAGGCATCGGCGCGGCAGGCATCGGCGGCGATTCCGGATCGAGCTCAGGCAGTTCGACGATCCCGCGGGCAAGATGGCTCCGGCTGCGGCTGTAGAGGAAATAGACCACCAGCCCGATGACACTCCAGCCCGGCAGGAACAGCATCGCAGGCGCTGGCAGGTTAAGGAACAGGAACACGCAGCCCGCAATCGTCAACGGGCCGATGACCCACACCGCCGGAACGCGAAAGCTGCGATTAAGGGCCGGGCTCTGCACCCGCAGCATCAGCACCGCCACCGCGACCATCAGGAAGGCATAGAGCGTCCCCGCATTGGAGATATCGGCCAGCTGCCCGACCGGAAAGAACCCGGCACCCAGCGCCACCGCGCCGCCGGTTATCATGGTGACAACATGCGGCGTGCGGAACCTGGGATGCACGCGGCTAAGAACCTCGGGCAGCAGCCCATCGCGGCTCATCACGAAGAAGATCCGCGTCTGGCCGAAGATCAGCACCAGGATCACCGAGGGCAGCGCGAGGAAGGCCGCGACGCCGATCAAATTTCCGACGCCGGAGAAGCCGATTACGCGCAAGACGTGCGCCAGCGCTTCCTTCGAGCACACCAGCGCATCTGCATATTGCGGCATCGCGCATTGCCGCGCGAGTTCGGGCGAACCGGTGATCAGCGGCGTGCCGGCGGCGCTCATGATCGGCTGCCCGCCGAGCGTGCCGATCGCGCCCGCCGCGACGAGGATGTAGAACACCGTGCAGAACAGCAGCGAGCCCACCAGCCCGATCGGCACGTTGCGCTGCGGATCCTTGGTCTCTTCCGCCGCGGTCGAGACCGCATCGAATCCGACATAGGCGAAGAACATCGTCGCCGCCGCGCCAACCGCGCCGACACCGGTGCCAAAACCGCCGAACACTCCCGCGGGCAAGAACGGGTTGAACTTGTCGGCACTGAAGTCGGGACTGGTGAGCGTCAGCGCAACGAAAGCAGTCAGCGCGGTGACCTTGATCAACACCAGGAACGCATTGACCTTGGCGCTCTCGCTGGTGCCGACGACCAGCAGGCCCGTCACCAGCAGCGCGATCAGGAAGGCCGGAAGATTGACGAACCCGCCAGCGATGCCGCCCAGTGCCAGCGGCCCGCCGCTCAGCCAGGCAGGCAAGTGGATCCCGAGATACTGCTCGAGGATCGTCCCCGAGAAATAGCCCGACCACCCGACCGATACCGCCGAGGCGGCAATGGCGTATTCCATGATCAACGCCCAACCGACGGTCCAGGCAAAGAACTCGCCGATCGTTGCATAGGAATAGGTATAGGCGCTGCCCGCGACCGGGATCATCGCCGCGATCTCCGCATAGCACAGCGCCGCGACGATGCAGACGGCGCCGGCGATCGCGAATGCCAGCATCAGCCCCGGCCCAGCCTTCTGCGCACCCACCGCGGTCAGCACGAAGATGCCGGTGCCGATCACGCAGCCGATCCCGAACAGCATCAGCTGGAACCAGCCGAGCGTGCGCTTCAACGATTTCTGCTCGGCGGTGGCGAGGATCTCGTCGAGCGGTTTGACGCGACCGAACATGGAAGCTCCTTTCCTCGGGCCGGAGCTTTACGCAGGCTACTCCGGCGGTACCTAGAATGGGCGGGAAGCTAACGCCGCGCCGCGCATTGGCAAGGGTTGCCGCTTGCCCTTCCCCAGCCTTGATGCAACGTCTAGAACCCCCCCATGTCCACGACCTACCGGCTCGACACCTCGACCAGCCGCGCGCATCCCACCCCGCAGCCGATGCGGCGATTGACCGTGCCCGAAATCCAGCGGCGCAAGTTCGAAGGGCGTACCGAGGAACCGCTGGTAGTGCTCACTGCCTACACCGCGCGGCAGGCGCAATTGCTCGATGCGCATTGCGACATGCTGCTGGTCGGGGATTCGCTCGGACAGGTGATCTACGGCCTGCCATCCTCGCTCCAGGTCACGCTCGAGATGATGATCGCGCACGGCGCGGCGGTGGTGCGCGGCAGCTATCACAGCCTGGTCATCGTCGACATGCCGTTCGGGACCTACGAGCAAAGCCCCGAGCAAGCATACGATTCGGCCCGGCGCGTGATGGCAGAGACCGGCTGTGCTGCGGTCAAGCTCGAAGGCGGACAGGTGATGGCTGAGACCATCGCATTCCTCGCCAGCCGCGGGATCCCGGTAATGGCGCATGTCGGGCTGACCCCGCAATCGGTCAACGCGCTCGGCGGTTACGGCGCGCGCGGGAGGAACCAGGAGGAGCACGCGAAGATCCTCGCCGACGGCAAGGCGGTGGCCGACGCCGGGGCCTTCGCGCTGGTGATCGAAGGCGTGATCGAGCCGGTCGCGGTCGCGCTGACCCAGAGCGTCGAGATCCCGACCATCGGCATCGGCGCGTCGGTGCAATGCGATGGGCAGGTGCTGGTGACAGAGGACATGCTCGGGATGTTCGAGCGCGTGCCGCACTTCGTGAAGCGCTATGAGGAAATCGCCGAGACGATCTCGACGGCAGCCGGTAGATACGCCGAAGAGGTCCGCGCGCGGAAGTTTCCCGGACCCGAGCAAACCTATCTCCCAAAGTGAGCGCGCACGGCCCTTCAGTGTTTCGCTTCTTCCGCGGCCCGATCCTGTTCGCGCTCGCCTGCTTCGCGCTCGCCGCCTGGTACGGCTGGGCGCATAGCGGCACGCTCGCCGGAGTGGCGGAAGTGGTGTGGATCGTGCTCGTGCTTTCGGTCCTCGAAGTCTCGCTGAGCTTCGACAACGCGGTGGTCAACGCCACCGTGCTCAAGGACATGGACGCGGTCTGGCAGCAGCGCTTCCTTACCTGGGGCATGGTGATCGCGGTCTACGGGATGTACGTCGTCTTCCCGCTGGCGATCGTCGCCATCGCGGCGGGGATCGGCCCGGTCGAAGCGGTTAGGCTATCGCTCAATCATCCCGAGCAATATGAGCAGATCGTCTCGTCCGCCCATGTCGGGATCGCCGGCTTCGGCGGGGCATTCCTCGGCATGGTCGGCCTAAAGTTCTTCCTCGACAAGGAGAAGGACGTCCACTGGATCCACGCGATCGAGGAGAAGCTGGCGCGGATTTCGGCGGTCCCCGCGGTGGAGATCGCCATCCTGCTGCTCGCCTTGTGGGGCATTTCGTCGCTGCTTCCCGAGCATGCGGCGCACGGCTTCCTGGTATCGGGCATTCTCGGGATCGTCTGCTTCATCGCGGTCGACTCGCTTGGGACGCTACTCAAGCTGCGCGAAGAACGGCTGAAAATGCTGGGGACGGTAATTCACGCCGGGATCGGCGGGTTTCTCTACCTCAACGTGCTCGATGCCTCGTTCAGCTTCGACGCGGTGATCGGCGCATTTGCGCTGTCGAACAACATGGTGGTGATCGCGCTCGGGCTTTCGATCGGGGCGATGTTCGTGCGCGCGATGACCGTATTGCTCGTGCGCAAGGGCACGCTCGCCGAGTACCAGTTCCTCGAGCATGGCGCGTTCTGGGCAATCCTCGCGCTCGCCGCGATCATGCTTGCCTCGGCGCGGTTCCACGTGCCCGAGGCGATTACCGGGCTGATCGGCGCCGTGCTGATCGGGCTCTCGCTGTGGTGGTCGATCCGCCACAACCGCGCGCGGGAGGAGGCGCCGGCTCAGTAGCTCAGCAGGGCGATCGTTGTGAAAGGCGCGCGGCGAGCGGCGCCGACAGCACCAGCTGCAACAGGTGATAGGTCAGCATAGGAAGCAGCACGATCCCCGCCATCGCCGGGGGGAACAGCACCGCGGCGAGCGGCGCGCCCATCGCGATGCTCTTCTGCCCGCCCGAGAACAGCAGCGAGATCCGGTCACCCCGCCGCTGGCCCGTCATTCCGCCGAGCAGCCACGCGCCGCCGAAAGCAAACACCAACACGCCAATCACCACCCCAACCAGCTTGAGCCATGAGAGCGGATCGATCATCGTCCACACCCCCTGCTCCACCGCCCCCGAAAAGGCGACGTAGACCGCGATTGCGATGCAAGTCCGGTCCGCCCAGCCGGTAAGTGTGCGATTGTCCCTTACCCAGCGCCCGAAGCGGTGCTGCGCGAATTGGCCGATGACGAAAGGAAGCAGCAGCACCAGCCCGACCTTGACCAGGCCGCTGGCGTCGAACTCCACCCCCGCGCTCCCCGCCATCAGCGAGAACAGCGGCGCGGTAATGAACACGCCGAGGATATTGAGCAGTGCGGCGGCCACCACCGAGCTCGCGACATTGCCCCCAGCGATCGAGCAATAGGCGGTGGCCGACTGCACGGTGGAGGGCAAGGTCCCGAGATAGAGAAATCCAAGCGCGACCACCGGCGGCAGGAATTTCGCGGCGACGATCGACGCGCCCCAGCCGGCCAACGCCATCGCCCCGAAGCACCACGCGACCAGCGGGACGAGGAAGCGCAAATTGCCGATCCCGCGCAAGACTTCGTTGCGTGGCAGCCGCAAACCGTTGAGGAGGAACAGCACGAACACCGCGGCATTCGAAACCATCCGCGCGACATCGTGCGCTTTTCCCGTGACGGGCAGGAATGTCGCGAGCAGGATGGCGACGATCAGTAGACGCACCATCGGGTCGAAGCTTCGGGAGATGCGTGCGAGCATCGCGCCGCCCTGCCCCGTCGAACCAGTCTTGTCGAGGGCTGCGTTGCTCAGCGCAGCGCAAACAGGCTGTCGCTGCCGGCGCCCATCGCCTCGGCTTTCGCCAGTAGCGCACGCGCCTCGCCGTCATGACCGCCTGCCTGGGCGAGCAACTGCCCGAGTAGCCAGGCCGCGCGGCCATTGGCGCGCTGCATCCGGTAGGCCGCGCCGGCATTGGCAAGCGCCTCTTGCGGCGCGCCGGTCCTGATCTCGGCCAACGCCAGCATCAGGTGCGATTGCGGGTCGCGAGCGCCGGGATTCGTCCCGAGCAGCCAGGAATAGATCACCCGCGCGCGCCGCCAGTCGCCGCGCCGCGCCGCGAGATTGCCGACCAGCTCTGCCGCATCGCGGCTCTGTGGGTGCTCGGCGAGGAAATTGCGCGCCAGCGCGTCAGCTTCTTCATCTCGCCCGAGCTGTTGCAGCGCCGTCACCATCCGTTCGACAAGCAGTAACGAACGGCGAATTTTCGCCACGGCGCGATAATGATCGAGCGCGCCACCCAGGTCGCCCGCGGCCAGCGCCACGTCGCCGGCCAACGTCTGGTAATCGGCCGAGCCGGCATAGCGCTCGCCCAGCCTGGCGCTGACCGCCAGCGCGCCCTGGATATCGCCCGCGGCGAGTTGGTCGCGCACCCGCGGCACCGCCGCGTCGAGCCGGAACGGGTCGTCGCCATAGCGAAACAGCGTCAGCTCGTCCTGCTCGCTAGTTGCGAGCAGCGCAATTCGCGTATCGCGCGGCTGCGCCGCCCGGTCGAGAAACGGCGCCGCGGCGGCGCGGTCGCCAAGCGCCTCGTAGGCGCGCCCTACCAGCGTCATCAGGTAGGGCGACGCGTCATCGCGCCGGGCGGGTCCGGCGAAGCGGGCGATCACTTCGCGGTCGTCGCCATTCGCGTGCAGCGCCCGCGCAAACAGTTCCTGCGCGCGCCGGTTGCCGGGCTGCATCCGCGCGAGCTCGGCCAAATCCTGCACCGCCAGCGCATTGTTGCCCGCGCGCAGTTCGAGAATCCCGTTGAGCAGCAGCGAGGCGGGCACATCGTCGAACGCGTTCCCCACCTTCCACAACAGCCGTCGCGCGAGGTTATCGTCGCCCGCGCGCGCGGCCAGCACCGCCTGGAGAAAGAACGCGCGCGAATTATGCGGATCGAGCTTGATCATCTGGCGCGTGACGCGGAGCATGTCCTTGGCCCGCCCGAGTTCGCCCAGCGTCGCGGCATATGCGCCAAGCAGCTGCAGGTCGTCGGGCGAGGCCTGCAACCCACGCGCAAAGAACGGCAGCGAGGCGGCGAAGCCCTGGCTGTCGCGCACCAGCTGGCCGCGGAACTCCAGTGCCCGCGGGTTCTTCGGATCGCGCTTGAGCGCGGTGAGCGAGGCCTCGATCGCTTGGTCCTGCTCGCCGGTACGATAGCGCAGCCGGCCGATGTCGACCCAGGTCTCGGCGTCACCCCGACTGAAAGCGAGCGCTCGCTCGAAGGCCTTGTCGGCCGCGTCGTAATCGCCCTCGGCCAACTTGAGCCGGCCGAGCATGTGGAACCCGTATTCGCGCTGGCCACGCGCGAACTGTCCGGGTTCGAGCCATTTGTCCGCCGCGTCGGTGTCGCCCTGCAGCCGTTTCGCCTCGCCCATCATCGCAGCGACCTCGTCGCGTGCAACGCCGGCGTCGAGCGCGCGGCGCAGATCGACCTCGGCGCTGATCCCGTCCCGCTTGTCCAGCGCGGCGCGCGCCGCTGCAAGCGAATCAGTCCCCGGCGTGCCCGCGGCCGGCAGCGAAAGCGCCGCCAGCGCGAGGGCCGCGAGCCCGGCCTGCAAGACCCGCCGCTCAGGCGTGGAGGTCATACTGCTTCAGCAGGTCGTATAGCGTCGGCCGGCTGATCCCGAGCAGCTTGGCGGTATTCGAGATGTTGCCCTCGCTGCGCGCGAGCGCGTGGCGGATCATCTTGCGGTCGGACTCTTCGCGCGCACTCTTGAGGTTGAGCGGCAGCGCATCCTCGTCTTCCTCGCCTTCGAGGTCGAGATCCTCGGCCCCGACCAGCTTGCCATCGGCCATGATCACCGCGCGCTTCACCCGGTTCTCGAGTTCGCGAACATTTCCCGGCCATGGCCAGCCGTCGATTGCGGCAAGCGCATCGGCGGCGAAGCCCTTGACCCCGGGGTTCATCTCCTTGGCAAAGCGCTTGAGGAATGCCTTGGCGAGCAGCGTCGCGTCGCCCGGCCGCTCGGCGAGCGAAGGGATTTTCACCACTATCTCGGCGAGGCGGTAGAACAGGTCCTCGCGGAAGCGTCCGTCGGCGATCATCGCCTCGAGGTCCTGGTGGGTCGCGCAGACGATCCGCGTGTCGACGTCGATGTGCTTGCGCCCGCCAATCCGTTCGATCGTGCGTTCCTGGAGAAAGCGCAGCAGCTTGACCTGGAGCGGAAGCGGGATGTCGCCGACCTCGTCGAGGAAGAGCGTGCCGCCATTGGCCTGCTCGATCTTGCCCTCGGTGGTCTTGACCGCGCCGGTGAACGCGCCCTTCTCGTGGCCGAACAGCTCGCTTTCGAGCAGGTTCTCCGGAATCGCGGCGCAGTTTATCGCAACGAACGCACCGATGCGGCGGTCGCTCGCCTCGTGCAACCCCTTCGCGAGCAGTTCCTTGCCGGTGCCGCTCGCGCCGAGCAGCATCACCGATACCTTGGTGTTGGCAACGCGCTCGATCGTACGCGCGACGCGGACCATTTCGGGCGCTGAGGTGATCAGCCCGCCGAGCACGGTGTTCTCCTCTCCGGCGCGCGATTGCAACGCGCGGTTCTCGTCCTCGATCTGGTGGAGCGCATATGCCCGACGGACGATCAGTCCGAGCTGCTCGATGTCGACCGGCTTTTGGTAGAAATCATAGGCGCCGCGCTCGATGGCGGTCAGCGCGCTCTCGCGGGCGCCGTGGCCGGTCGCCACGATCACCTTGGTGTCGGGCTTGATAGCCATAATCTCCTCGAGTACCGCAAAGCCCTCGCTGGTGCCGTCGGGATCGGGCGGCAGGCCCAGGTCGAGCGTCACCACCGGCGGCTCCTCGGCGCGCAGCGCCGCGATCGCCGAAGCGCGATCACCCACGATCGTCACCTCGAAATCGTCGTAAGCCCATTTGAGCTGTGCCTGCAGCCCTTCGTCGTCCTCGACGATCAGGAGCTTGGGCAGGTCCCTGGATTTGTTCTCAGTCATTACGCCACCTCGGCATTGTCGGGCGGTTCTTCGCCCTTCGGTTTGTCGTTGCGCCCTTCGAGCAAATCGGCTGCCGCTTCGAGCGGCAGCCGGACGATAAAGCGCGTTCCCAGCCCCTCGCGGCTCTCGACATCGAGCCGCCCGTTCATCGCGCGAACCAGCTCGCGCGCTTCGAAGGCGCCGATCCCGAACCCGCCGGGCTTGGAGGAATGGAACGGTTTGAACAGTCGCGTGCGGATGAATTCCGGGCTCATCCCCGCGCCGGCATCGACCACTTCGATGCGGCAAAAAGGCCGGTCGACGGTTACGTTGACCAGCACCGGCGCATTCGGCTCGCTCGCTTCGATCGCGTTCTGGACCAAATGGACTAGCGCCTGTTCGAGCGCATCCGCATTGACCATGATCGTGCACGGCTGTTGTTCGGCAAGCAATATCGGATGCTCGTCGGCATAACGCGCGATTACCCGCTCGACGCAGGGGACCGCAGGCAGCGCTTCGAGCGCTTCGCTGCCACCCGCGCCATAGCGCCCGAGCCGCGCGAGCAACGCGTTGAGCTTGTCCGCGCTGTTCCGCAGCGTGACCAGCATGTCGGCGCGGAACTCGGGATTGTCGGCATGTTTTTCCGCGTTGCGCGCGAGCAGCGAAAGCTGGCTAGCAAGGTTCTTGATGTCATGCATCACGAACGCGATCCGGCGGTTGAATTCATCAAACCGTTGCGCCTCGCCGAGCGCCTCCTGCCCGGACTGCTCGGCGAGGTAGCTCGCCAGCTGGCGACCGGCGATCTTGAGCAGGTCGAAATCCTCCCAGTCGAGCTTGCGCACGATCGCGGGCCGGGCAAGCACGACGATCCCGACCAGGCGCTGGTAATGCAGCAGCGGAATCATCGCCCAGGCCCGGCGCTCCTCGCGCAGCCAGCCGGGCACGAATTCGGCCTCGCCGCGCTGCTCGCCGCTGACGAACAATTCGTCGAGGTCGAGGATGAACTGCTCGCGTTCGAAGAAGCGCGTCGCTTCGGGCGAAAGCGCTTCCGCCGGGACCTCGAGTCCGCGCCATTGCCAACGCGAATCGAGTACAAGCCCGCCATCCTCGCCCGGGGTCAGGAGCAGGCCGGACGGGCTGTCCGTAATGTCCGCCAGAGCCTGCACCACGCGCTCGTGCAGCGGCATGACCTGCTCGCCGCCGCGGGCAATCGTCTGGGTAAAGCGGAGCCACTCCGCGCGATAGTCGTAGCGGTGCTGAAACAGGTGCTTGGCCAGCATGACCCGGATCCAGCCGCGCAACTTGGGCGAAGGCAGGATCACCAGCGCCAGCGCCGTCGCGGCGACGACGAAGGCGATCTGGATCAGCCGCACATAATCGCTACCGATATAGGCGAGGCCCTGTGCGATCAGCACCATCGCGACGAGGTAGCCGCCGATCACCAGCAGCGAGACCGACTGGAACGTGACCGAGCGCGACGGGCGCAGCTTGAACTCGCCGCCCTTGCTGGTGGCGGAGAGCGCGAACAATGCCGCCATCGCCAGCAGCACCACCGCCCGCAGATCGCCAAGCGTTTGGGGAACCGAATTGGAAAGATAGGCGACGGTGTAGTAATTGAGGTCGTAGAGCCACATCAGCCCGAGCGCCAATGCCGGCAGGCGCAGGGTCTGGCGTCCCGCGGGCGAAGCGCCGACATAGAGATTATGGACCAGCACCAACGCCCCGATGCACACGAGCAAGCGGAAGGTCGCTCCCAACTGGAAGATTATCGCATCTACGCCGGCATGGCCCGCGAAGCGGGTCGCGAGCGGGATCAGCACCAGCTGGAGCAGCTCGACGAAGCCCAGCGCGAGCACCACCGGGCGGATCACCCGCACACTGTTGTGACGCCCGTCATTGGCGAACAGCCGATAGAGCGCCCACAGCCAGCCGAGATAGGAGAGGCTGAGAAACAGTCGCGTCCCCGGATTGGAGCCCCCGAGCGAAACAACCGACAGCCCCCAAATCGCCGAGGCGACCAGCGAACCGAGAATGGCCTCGCCCGCCGGGCCAAAGCGCTCGCGGCGCGAATAGAGCCACGCGGTGCCGACGAGCTGCGCGGTCGAACTCACCAGGAACAGCACGATGACGAGGAAGGCCCAGACCTGCGCCATTACCGCGCCCCCTCGTGCCACAACACGACGCGCAGGGTCTGGAGCAGGATCAGCAGGTCGAGGAACGGGGTGTAGTTCTTGGCGTAATAGAGATCGTATTCGAGCTTGTGGCGCGAATCCTCGATCGAAGCGCCGTAGGGATAGTTGATCTGCGCCCAGCCCGTGATACCGGGCTTCACCATGTGGCGCTCGGCGTAATAGGGCAGCTTGTCCTCGAGATCCTCGACGAATTGCGGCCGCTCGGGCCGCGGGCCGACGAAGCTCATCTCACCCTTGAGCACGCTCCAAGCCTGCGGCAGCTCGTCGATCCGCACCTTGCGGATGAACCTGCCGATGCGGGTGATCCGCGGATCGTTGGTTTCGGCCCATTTGGCACCTTG
>Ga0316583_10000437_pt1 | contig 12215 bp, 8 predicted proteins | sample J_170502JBrBrA_D_FD_204513 | JGI IMG/M metagenome (GOLD analysis project Ga0316583, IMG submission 204513) | Rhizosphere microbial communities from salt marsh grasses in Alabama, United States - J_170502JBrBrA | ecosystem: Host-associated > Plants > Roots > Rhizosphere | place: USA: Alabama... | reverse complement strand
CGGCGCGTCCGGCCGCATCCCTTTTGAAAACGGCTTCATTTCTGAGGTGCTGGGCGCGCAGGGCTGGAATACGTACGCTATCGGTAAATGGCACTTGACCCCGGCGGACGAGATAGATATGTCTTCGTGGAAACACCGCTGGCCGCTGGGGCGCGGTTTCGAGCGCTACTACGGCTTCCTGGGCGGTGAGACGCACCAGTACTATCCCGATCTGATTTACGATAACCACCCCGTGGAGCAGCCTTACGGCCCCGAGGATGGCTACCATATCTCCAAGGATCTGGTGGATAAGTCGATTGAATTCATCAAGGACTCCAAGGCGGTCAACCCGGATAAGCCCTGGTACATGTACTTCTGCCCCGGCTGTGCCCATGCCCCTCATCAAGTGTGGCAGGAATGGATTGACAAGTATAAGGGTAAGTTCGACGAGGGTTACGAGGAAATCCGCAAGACGATACTGGCCAACCAGAAGGAACTGGGACTGCTTGATGACAATGTGCAGCTTTCGGAAATTAATCCGCACGGCGAACCGGACGTGACCAGCCCCACGGGCGTGCCCTGGCCGGAACTGGACTACGTGAAGCCATGGGACTCGCTCAGCGATGATGAGAAGAAGCTGTTCGTGCGCCAGGCGGAAACATATGCCGGCTTCGTTTCTTATACGGATCAGGAAATCGGCCGTCTCATCGACTACCTGGAAGAATCCGGCCAGCTGGATAACACCATTATCTTCGTCACCTCCGACAACGGCGCCAGCGCCGAGGGCGGGCCGAACGGCTCCTTCAACGAAAACAAATTCTTCAACAACGTCGAGGATACGGTGGAAGCCAACCTGGCCAAGCTCGATGATTGGGGCGGGATCAACTCCTACCCGCACTACAGCAGCGGCTGGGCCTGGGCTTTCGACACCCCCTTCCCTTACTGGAAGCGCTACGCCGGCTTTGAAGGCGGCGTCTGCGACATGATGGTCATGGCCTGGCCGGCGCAGCTCGATCCGGGCGGGATTCGCCACCAATATCTGCACGCAATCGACGTCGTGCCCACGATCTACGATATGTTGGGCGTCGTACCACCGGAATATATTAAGGGTTACAAGCAGAGCCCAATTGAGGGTGAGAGCTTCGCCAATATCTTCAGCGATGCGGATGCGCCCGAGCGACAGACACAGTTCTACTCCATGTTGGGCATGCGCTCTATCTACCACGAAGGCTGGCTGGCCACGGCACTGCATCCCGCGCTTTCCGGCTGGGGAAACTTCGAAAAGGACGAGTGGGAGCTTTACAACCTGCGCGAGGATCGTTCGCAGTCGAACAACCTGGCCGCAGAGCATCCTGAGAAGCTGCAGGAGCTGATCGGGCTCTGGTTCTACAATGCCGGACTCTACAACGGCATGCCGGTGGATGACCGCACGGCAGCCGAGCAGCTCAACCGCGAGCGGCCGGAAGCGGGCAAACCGCGCAGCCAGTATATCTACTATCCCGGCGCGGCTGAGGTGCCGGAATCGGTGGCCGTGAGCATCCCCGGCCGCAACTACACCATCGCCGCACAGGTCGTAATCGAGAGCGACCTGGCCGAAGGCGTGCTCTTTGCCCATGGCGGCGTCGGCGGCGGGCACACGCTCTACGCCAAGGATGGCGAGCTGGTTTATCTCTACAACTGGCTCGGCGAGAAGCTGCAATACATTCGCGGCGGTGAGATAACGCCAGGGCATCATGTCTACACGGCCGAATTCACCAAGACCGGCATTGATGACGTGACCAAGAGCGCCGTAGGCACCTTGAAGCTGTATATCGATGATGAGATAGTTGGCGAGTCCGAAATCTGGACCCAGCCCGCCTCCTTCGCTCTGGCCGGCGACGGCCTCAACGTGGGCCTCGACCGCGGCTCCCCCACCTCACCGGAATACCTGCCGCCCTTCGAGTTCGAAGGCGGGGAGATCATCAAGGTGGTCTGCGACATCAGCGGCGAGCCTTACGTCGATCACGAAATGCAGGTGCGCGCCTGGATGGCATTAGACTAGTGTTCTATTTACTTCCCCGGAAACTCGGAGTTTCCGGGGAAGTTGACGGTACCATGGAAACTACGATTCTTGAATTCCTGACTCACTATGGCCTGCGCATCCTGGCAGCCGTAGCCGTGTTGCTGCTCGGCAGGTTTCTTGCCGGGCGGTTGCGCAAGCTGACCAAGGAGGTGTTGGACCGGCCTGATATTGACAAAGCACTCAGCGAGTCGATGGAGAGCATTCTCATACGTCTCGTCTTCTACGGCACGCTCGTCCTGGCCGGCATCGTTGCCCTGGCCATCTTGGGCGTACCGGTCACGGCTATTCTATCCGTCAGCAGCGCGTTGCTGGTGGTGCTGGCCGTGGCCCTGCGTGAATCGCTAGCCAATTTCGCGGCGACGATAATCTTCATGATCTACCAGCCGTTCCGTGTGGGCGAAGAGATTGAGTCATTGGGCCGGCGTGGTATCGTGCGCGAAATTCAGCTTTTTAGCACCGTGCTTAGGCAGCCGGACCGCAGCCTGGCCGTACTGCCCAACGGCGATCTGCAAAAAGACGGCTTGATCAACTACACCCGCCTGGGCATCAGCCGCGTCGACCTGGCCTTTACGCTGAAATATGAGGCTGATGTGGAGAAAGCGCGGTCAATCATCATGGAAATCATGACCGATGACGAATGCGTGCTCGAAGAACCGCCGCCCGTAGTCGTGGTTATGAACATGGGTGAAAATGGTCTAGAGATGCAGGCGCGGCCGTTTGTGCGCTACATCGATTACGATCCGGTGCAGTTCAGTTTCCGGCAGTGGATCACGGAAGCGTTGAACGCCGCGTGCATCGAACCGGCCGTGTCAATGCACGATGTTCAGGTGCATTCTCTAACAGAGATGGAATAAGACATTAGGTGCTAGGCACTTACGTGAGCAAAGCGGCAGAGCCTGGCACATCAGAGGGTGAGCATCCAACAACCTGAATGGAATTAGTCATATGAAGATAGCAAAAACGAGCAATGGGAAAGAAATTTTGGCCTCCGCTGATTCCCCCAAGGAGGCCTCGTGTCCATTTTGTGGTCATAAGGTTATCTTGCGCAAAAGACGGCTGATGAATAAAGGTGGCACCATTTATTTCTGGCGCCATGCGCCTGGCGGTGATCTTTCTTGCCGTGCGCGTTCCGGCAGCGCCCATCGCATCAAGTATGGTTATTGATTCAAGGGAATTGACCAGAATGCTATCGCGCGAGCAACATGGATAACTAAACGAACAGATGAATAAGGTCTTGCGCTCATTCAAAGAGGAGGCATCATGTTTTTTTCAATTGATACAACTTATTTCTGGTACGTCTTCATCCCCACGATGCTGCTGTCGGTCGGCGTTCAAATCTGGCTCAAACGCACCTACAGCAAATGGCACAAGGTGCAGAACAGTGCTGATCTGACCGGCAAGCAGGTCACAGACGTCTTATTCGATGATACCGATCTCGAACCGATACCGGTGCGTCACATCAAGGGCAACCTAACCGATCATTATGATCCCGGAAAAAACGTGGTCAACCTTTCTGATGCGGTCTACGACGAAGACAGCGTTGCCGCCATGGCTGTTGCCGCCCACGAACTGGGACATGTACAGCAGTATCAAACCGATTCCACCCTCATAAAAATGCGCGGCTTTCTCATTCCCGCCGTGACATTAAGCCCTACGGTCTCTTATTTCTGTCTTATCCTGGGGCTTTTGTTCAATATGACCAATCTGCTGTGGGTCGGTATCTTCTTCTTCAGCCTCACCATCCTCTTTTCACTCCTGACGCTGCCGGTGGAGACAAATGCCAGCAGGCGCGCCCTGGCTATGTTGGATGAAACAGGTTTGCGCAAAACAGAAGCAGATATCGAAGGCTCAAAAAAGGTCTTACGTGCAGCAGCGATGACTTACCTGGCCGCGGCCGTGAGTTCGGTTATCACCTTGTTCTATTACGTTACGAGAGTAAGGCAAGAGACACAGAAAGACAAAGCCCGGGAAGCGCAGCAGGAGGCGCGGCAGCAGAAACAGGCATCCAAAAAAGCGGCAACAAGCCAGCGCAAGACAACGCCGAAGACTACCAAACGAACAAAGCGATAATCTCAGAGGAGAACGCCGGCGCGCCAGAAAAGTTACGAACCAACTTTACCTTACTAGAAACGCCCAAAACAGCCCGAATAACCCTACGAATCGCAAGGTCCGCATCGCGCTTGGACTTATAGTTTTCCATATTCTATAATCAGGTTATGCACAGTGCCCAAACGCATGGGTCCGCGATCTCGATGGCCGAACAAAGCTTGTCTGAATCCTGATGAATGAATCACTTCCACCCAGCTCTTCGGTGATATTGAAGACCAAGCTTTATCCACCACCGGTTACTCAGGATATGGTGCCGAGGGTCGCCCTCCTAGAACATCTGGAACAGAACCGGAAGCGGCCGTTAACCTTAATCTCCGCCCCGGCCGGTTATGGGAAAAGCATGCTTGCCAGCATGTGGCTGCAAACAAGCGATCTACCGGGCGGCTGGCTTTCCCTCGATGAATCAGATAACGATCTGGATTCCTTTGTCAGTTACCTGCTTGCTGCCGTCGAAACGGCCGTGCCGCAGGCGTCAATTACCACCAAGAACCTGCTCAGAAGCCCCTCAATAGCATCCCCTGTCACCCTGGCCCGTCACCTGCTCGCCGATCTCGACCGATTAGAAACCCCTTTTCTGTTGGTATTAGATGACATCCACGCTATCCACGAACAGAAAATCTTCACCTTTCTTGAAACCCTGTTGATCCATCCAACACCTGCCCTGCACCTGGTGCTGGTTGGACGTCAAGATCCTCCCTTACCCATCGCTTCCTGGCGCGCTTACGATCGTATCACGGAGATTCGCCTGCGTAATCTGCGCTTCACATCGGCTGAAACAGCCCTACTCCTCAGCAATATGTTACAGCGTGGCATTAGTGAAATCGAGGCGAGGGAATGGACTGAAGTAACGGAAGGGTGGATCGTGGCACTTCGTCTGGCCGCTTTGTCACTTCGTAATCGATCCCCGTTAAGCAACTTGGTAACCCATCTGTCAGGTGGCAACTCTTTTCTGCATGAATACCTTTTAACCGAGGTGTTAGCCCAATTACCGGCGCCTCTGCAAAATTGCTTGGTGAAAACTGCCTTACTTGACCGGTTCTGTGCCTCTTTGTGCGAAGTTATTTGTTCGGAGCTTCATGATGACGGCCGTTCAGAAATGAATGGTGAACAATACATTCAGTGGCTGCGCCAATCCAACCTCTTCCTGATTAATTTGGACCAGCAAAACGAATGGTTCCGCTTCCATCATCTCTTTCAAACCGATTTGCAGCGTATACTGGAAAAGCAGCTAAGCCGGCAGGAAATTGCCGATTTGCATCTGAAGGCGAGCTGGTGGTTCGCGGAAAATGGTTGGGTAAGTGAAGCGATCGAGCATGCCTTGGCAGCCGATGAACCCGTCACGGCTTTGGCAGTTTTCACCAATAATCGTAGTGCGGCCATGAATGGTGAACGGTGGGGTCAACTTGAGCAGTGGGTTCGTTTATTTCCTGAAGATGTTGTGCAAAACGACCCCGTTCTCTTGCTGACCAGAGCCCATCTTCCCCTTGCCTACGGCTTTGATTATGACCTGAAAGCCCTCCTCACTCAGGCTGGAACCTTGTTAGCAAATTCGCCGGGGGATTCAGCAGTGGTACAGAAGCTCTGGGCTGAAATATCCTATTTTAGCGGGCTTAATGCGCTCATGATAGGACCGGCAGCCACAGCAGTCAATACCGGCGCAAAAATGAAAGAGTCGCTGCCGGCGGATGCTTACTATCTGCGAGGCCAGGCACTTGCTTTGGAAGCCTTTGGGCATCAAATGTCGGGTAGCATCAAGCAAGGCGTCCAACTCTTTTACGAAGCGCTTCGCGCAGGCAGTTTGCCGGTGAATCTACAAATCAAAGCCTACTTTAATCAAGTCCTCCTCCATTTTATGGAGGCGGACTTAGCTGCAGCGCAAATCTTCGCCGAAAAGAGTCTCGAGTTAGCCTCAAAACACAATCTAGATGCATCGGATGCCAGATGTTTCGCAGGAATGACCTATTATTTGCAAAACGATCTGACGCAAGCGGAAGCTCATCTACTGCCGGTGATGGAACATCCGGCCTGGGTCGATCCGGTCACACTTGCCCACTCCGCCTGCACATTGATGCACCTTTACTATGCTCAGGGAGAGGAGGAAAAAGTCAAAGCCATCACCCAACAAACTCGCTCTCAATTGGAAGATCAAGATAATACATTTTCGCTGCAGTTGTTCGATATGTTCCAAGGAGAACTAGCGCTTGAACAGGGATATACAGCCTATGCTCGTCAGTTGATTTTACCGCTTAATATATCATTGCAGCTTCCCTTCTGGTTCTGGCAATACTACGTTCCTCAACTAACCCCCATCAAGTTATGGTTGGCTGAAGGCGAGGAAGTAGAACGAGCGCTTGCTTTGCTCATAGAGATAGATGAATTCTTGCGAAATTTGAATCGCAACATCCATCGCATTGATATTTTGGCTTTGCAGGCACTGGCTTACAAATCCTTGAACAATTGGCCAAAGGCCCTGGAAAAACTCGCGCAGTCTGTAGAATTGGCAGCACGGGGAAAACTTATCCGTAATTATCTCAATTTGGGGCCCCAAATGCGCGAGCTTTTGACTCAATTATACAAACAGAAAGGCCTGGATAACAGAATTGATTGGCCATACATTGCTGAAATATTGGATGCTTTTTCTTTAGTAAACTCTGAGGATGGCAGAAGTGCATCTCCACCATCCAATTCCATAGACCCCTTAACCAGGCGTGAACTAGAAGTACTCAAATATCTGGCAACGGACCTTTCGACGAAGGAAATTGCTGAGACAATGAGTATTACCTGGCCGACAACGCGCACGCACATCAAGAATATATACAGCAAGCTGGGCGTACACGGCCGTTACGAAGCCGTCCAGTATGCTGAAGACCACAAACTGCTGTAACCTCCCCCCACCGTCTCTCTTCCAAAAAAATCCCCCACATTTCTACCCCACTGGGGTATTACAACGGGCCACTGAATCCCTATAATGATTCTTGGGCTTGAATTTCACATCGTCTAAGAAACGGTCAAAATTTCAAGCATGGTCTTCATTAGACTTGAAATGCTTTTTTGGCAAAGGTCTTACACCCTAGCTGGAATTGAAGAGGAGAACATAGATTATGCGGCCTCCATATGATGCTCCTGGTGTCTACACCGTTCACATAGATGGCAGTCTGGATAAGAACTGGGCAAATCGTCTTGGTGGCTTGAGCGTTACGGCATATGAGGAAGATGAAAAAAGCGGCCGAATGGTCACCGTATTAAAGGGCAGTCTGCCCGATCAGGCGGCATTGCTTGGCATCTTAAACACGCTGTACAACATGCGTTACCCATTGCTATTGGTCAGGTATCTCAGACCGGATTCAGGCAATGAGACCACCAAACCTGATCAAGAACAGCACCGCGAATAATATCTGCGAGTTGGTTTAACCATCTGTCCAATAGGTGATTAGACAGAAGAACAAGAAGTGCTTTACAAAATTAGTTTATTAGATGCCGGCATTGTGCCGGACCAAATCATTTTAAGGAGAACATAAAATGAGCGATAAAGAGAAATCAGCAGTATACAACATTCTAGCCTTCAACTTTGCGGGCGAGAAAACGGCCGAAGAAACGGTCAAAGAGATCAAAAAATCCGGCGCTTTGGAAGGCCAGGCCATCGTTGCCGAAGCCATCGTCGCCGTCGATGACAAGGGCAAACCACATATCCACGAACCGGGGCACGGCGCCTTGGGCGGAACCATTGGCGCCGTTGGCGGCGGCCTGCTGGGACTGATTGGCGGCCCGGTTGGGCTGCTGGCCTGGATGGTTGGCGGCGCTGCGGTTGGCGGTGTAGCAGGCAAATATCTGGGACGGCCGTTTCCCAAGGACGATCTCAAAGAAATCGGCGAGAAGATGCAGCCCGACACCTCTGCTTTCCTGCTTCTGGTTGAAGATGTAGAAAGCGAAGTCGTCATTGACAAAATGAAGGGTTACAACGCCAATGTCGTCACCCTGACCGTCGGTGATGAGCTTTCCGGCGAAATTGCCCAAATGGTAGCCACCGATGCCACCGTCACCGATGACGGTGGTGACACTGACAAGTAAAAAATATTATTCCCTGCCGGAGGTTGCCAATCTCCGGCAGGATCTTATAGGAGATATGCCAATGATAGAAAAAATGAGTGAAAGTTCCGGTCCGGTAGCAGGCTACAAAGTTGAGGGCAAAGTGACGCCCGATGATTACCGGCAGCTTGAGCCGGAAGTCAAGGCGCTGGCGGACAAGTACGACACCATTAGTGTCCTGCTTGATCTACAGGAGTTTACCGGCGAAGAGGTCAAAGCGTGGCTGCCTGACCTGAAATTCGGCCATCATTTCCACGACAAGATAGCCAAAATGGCCATCGTCGGCGACAAGCGTTGGGAAAAGTGGATGACAGCGCTGGTCGATCCCTTCTATGCAAAAGAGGGTAAATTCTTCCATCCAGATGAGATAGATAAGGCATGGGCCTGGCTGGGTGAAGAGGCTTAATGCCACCATCATGATAAAAAGGGCATAAGAATCATAGATTGTAAAATCCAACCTAAATCTTGCCCAAAGTTAGAAAGAAAAACGTAAGTTTTCTGACAGTACCAGAGGAGGTATGCAATGTCTGAAAAGAAAACGTATCCCGAAGAATATACCGAGAAAGTATTCAAGGGAAAGATTGAACTCGATGTACGCGACTCGGTACCCGACTGGGGACCCTACAACCCTCCGAAGGCGCCGGAGGACGCCCCCAACGTGCTTTTCATCTTGTATGATGATACCGGCTTAGCCGCCTGGTCACCCTATGGAGGCGCCATCAACATGCCGGCAGCGCAGAAGCTGGCAGATAACGGTTTGCTTTACACGCAGTGGCACACGTGCGCTCTCTGTGCGCCCACCCGCTCTACCTGCTTGACCGGCCGTAACCACCACGTTAACGGCTTCGCCGAAATCGCAGAAGGTGCAAACGGCTTCCCCGGCTATCACGCCCGCATTCCTGCTCAGTGCGCTACCATCTCGCACATTCTGCAGGATGCCGGTTGGAGCACTTTCTGGGTGGGCAAAAACCACAACGTGCCCGAGCAGGACAACGCCCCCGGCGGATACAAGGATACGTGGCCCTTGCAAAAGGGCTTCGATCGCTTCTACGGTTTCCTGGGCGGCGAGACTAACCAATGGTATCCAGACCTGGCTGAAGATAACCACTTCATCGACCAACCGTATATGCCGGAGGAAGGCTATCACCTGTCCAAGGATCTGGCCGACCAGGCCATCCGCATGATCCGTGACAACAAGGCCAGCAATCCCTCCAAGCCCTGGTACATGTGGTTCTGCCCCGGCGCCAACCATGCCCCACATCATTGTCCTCAAGAGTACATCGACAAATACAAGGGCAAGTTCGATGACGGCTACGAAGCTTATCGTGAATGGGTGCTGGCGCGTATGATCGAGAAAGGCATCCTGCCCGAGGATACCAAGCTGACACCGTTCAATCCCATGCCGGAGGACCAGGCGAACCCGCTGGATACCGTCCTGCCGTGGGATACCTTGAGTGCTGATCAGAAGAAGCTCTTCTCGCGCATGGCCGAGGTGTGGGCTGGGTTCTCCGAGTACACGGATGCCCAGATCGGGCGAATCCTCGACTATCTAGAGGAATCCGGCCAGCTCGAGAACACAATGGTGCTCTACGCCGCCGACAACGGCACCTCGGGCGAAGGCTCGCCCAACGGTTCGGTTAACGAGAACAAGTTCTTCAACGGCTTCCCGGATTCGCTCGAAGAGAACATGACCATGATCGATAAGCTCGGCGGCCCCGATTGCTATAACCACATGCCCACCGGCTGGGCGGCCGCTTTCTCGACCCCCTTTAAGATGTTCAAGCGCTACTCGCAGTACTCCGGCGGCACCTGTGACCCGTTGATCATCTCCTGGCCCAAGGGCATCAAGGCCCGTGGCGAGGTGCGGCACCAGTACCACCACTCTATCGACGTGGCTGCGACCATCCTCGATGTGTGCGGATTGGAGATGCCCGACACCTATCGCGGCGTGAAGCAATACCCGATGAACGGCATTTCGATGGCCTACAGCTTCGACGCCGACCCGGACGGCCCAACCCAGCGAAAACATCAATACTACGAGATGATGGGCACGCGCGGTATGTGGGAAGACGGCTGGCACGCTGCCGCAACCCATGCGCCGATGACCGGCGTAGGGCACTTCGACCAGGACAAGTGGGAGCTCTATCATGTTGCCGAAGATCGCTCTGAATCCACCGATCTGGCCGAAAAGTACCCGGAGAAGCTCGAACACCTGAAGCAGTTGTGGTTCGACGAAGCCAGGAAGAACCTGGTGCTGCCCCTCAACGATGAGCCCCCGTTAATTGTTGCCGGCCTCGAGCGGCCGTCCACCGAGCCGCCGCGAGAGCGTTACGTCTACTATCCGGACACGACCGCTGTGCCCGAAGGCGTTGCGGTCAACGTGCGTGGGCGCTCGTACAAGATCCTGGCCGATGTGGAAGTCGACGACGGCTGCTCCGGCGTGCTCTTCGCCCACGGCTCACGCTTCGGCGGGCACTCGCTGTTCATCAAGGATAAGAAGCTGTACTACGTGTACAACTTCCTGGGCATCCCGCCGGAACAGAAGCTCGTCTCCAGTGATGAACTGAAGCCGGGTAAGTATACGCTGGGCGTGGAGTTCATCCGCGAAAAGGCCGGCCAGTATGGCGAGTCCCACGGCACGTCCAAGCTGTATATCAACGACAAGGTCGTCGCCGAAGGCCCGATGCGTACGCAGACCGGTAAGTTCACCCTCTGTGGAGACGGTTTGTGCATCGGCCGCGACAGTGCGGATGCCGTGGCAGCGGAGTACACGCCGGAAACTCAGGGCAAGTTCACCGGAGGCACCATCCAGTACGTGGAGGTGTCGGTGGAGAAGGAACAATACCGAGACCTCGAAAGGGAGATGGCAGCAGCGATGGCAGTCGATTAAGCCACGATCCCGTTGGATTCTAACCATCATTCTAACTGCATGGTACCGGTTAAACCGGTACCATGCTTTGTCAGGTTAGGACTCGCCGCTCAACCTTGGGAAAGGAAACAACACGTTATCCTTCAAAATAACCCTGACACCATATTGAGGTTATCAGCAAATGGGAACTAATTTACCATCCTGGAATGATACAGCAGCCAGGCAAGCAGTTCTGGACTTTGTTGCCAAAGTTTGTGACAGCAGTAATCCGGGCTACGTCCCGCCGCAAGAGCGCATCGCCGTCTTTGACAATGACGGCACCCTGTGGTGCGAAAAACCGATGTATATCCAGCTCGATTTCATCTTGCAGCGATGGGTGGAGATGGTGGACGAAAATCCCGCGCTGAAGCGTTTGTACATCCGCTGCGGTTACGCGCCGATGATCGAACTGCTTCATTTCCTGGAAGCCAACGGGTTTACCAATTACATCGCCTCCGGCGGCGGGCGTGATTTCATGCGCCCGGTGACGGCCGAAATATATGGCATCCCGCCGGATCGCGTCATCGGCAGCAGTGTGTCGTTGGAATTCCGCGCCAGTGATAAAAAAGGCGGCGACGTGCTGACGAAGCCGCAGCTCAATGTGCTGGACGACGGACCGGTGAAACCGCCGCGCATCTGGAGCCGTATCGGCCGCCGCCCTATCTTTTGTGCCGGCAATTCCAACGGCGACATCCAGATGCTGCAGTACACCGAGGGCAGCACACATCCCTCTCTGTGTATGCTGGTTAACCACGATGATGACGCCAGGGAGTTTGACTACACCGCCGGCGCCGAAGATGCCCTCAAAATGGCACAGGAACGCGGTTGGATAGCCGTCAGTATGCAACAGGATTGGAGCACCGTCTTCGCCGCAGAAGAGCAGTGAAATAGTGTGGGCAGATAGATTGGACTGCCGTATGTAAATCCTAACGAGCTAGAATATTTTGGAGAATTAAATGACGCAAGAGAATCAAATATCAGAAGACGAAGCAATGGAGCAGGTTGCAGCGGCCGATGAGATCGAGGCTTTGTTCGTCCTGTCAGCGAAGGGAATGGCTTATGAAAACGGCC
>Ga0316583_10000436_pt1 | contig 12224 bp, 11 predicted proteins | sample J_170502JBrBrA_D_FD_204513 | JGI IMG/M metagenome (GOLD analysis project Ga0316583, IMG submission 204513) | Rhizosphere microbial communities from salt marsh grasses in Alabama, United States - J_170502JBrBrA | ecosystem: Host-associated > Plants > Roots > Rhizosphere | place: USA: Alabama... | reverse complement strand
ACTTACTACAATTCGGCGGTGGCCGGTGGCACCCAGGTATCTTCGGCATACCGCCTGGTCAACGAAATTGTTGAAAAGGAAAACCTGGCGCGGGACTATAATATCTACATTTTTCACGGCACCGATGGAGATGATTGGGACACGGACGGAAAAGAATCCTTGCCCCTGCTTGAAAAAATGTTGAGCTACGCCAATCGCGTCGGTATTTCCATCGCCGAACACACTCAGGACACCAACCACAACACCGAGGTCGAAAAATATTTAAAAAAATCCGGGCTGCTGACGGAAAAGCCGGATTTAGTCAGACTGGACGTCATGAACCAAGGCGCCAACGAATCGCGGCTGATTGAAGGCATCAAGAAGTTAATCTCAGAATAGAGCATCAGGTATTCAGGTGGGCTTTTAACCCATCCATGCTCAGCTTCAAATTAAACAAGTTGGGAGTGACTAAAGTGAGCTAAAGTGACTAAAGTTAAAATAAAGATCAAATCATTATAAAAATTTAGGCACTTTAGGCACTTTTAAATTTAGGCATTTGTTTCGTAAACCAAAGCGTTTGTTGAAAACCCCTATGCTAAAAACCTTGAGGGATCAGGTTTAGGTTACCAAATGGAATTAATAAACCAGCATACCAAAAAGATAATGGAAGGGTGCAAAGAGCGGGCCCGGGAAGCCGGGCTGCAATTTGAGGATGAAACCCTGGAGTATATCGTCACCAACCGCGATTTGATCGAACTGACACCCAAACTGATGATCCCGACCCTTTATGATTACTGGGTGCACGATGTAGAAGTCCTCAAAGAAAAGGGCCGCTACGAGCTTTATCCCAGCAATCCTTATGAGACGGTGATCAATACGCGGCCGGCGATCTCATATTACAATGACAATAATCCGGACTGGATGAATGTCATGATTTTCTACCACGTGCTGGCCCATATCGATTTTTTCCAGAACAATTTATATTTTCGGCATACCTGGGATTATGACTTCACCGGCCGCGCCCTTTCGGATAAACGCATGATCGCTAAATTCAGATCCGAAAAGGGCCGCTGGTTGGATTATGTCATTGAGTTTGCCCGCGGCATCGATAATCTGGTGGGATACCACAATGAGCTTTCAACCTTAAGCCGGCCGCCGGTAACGATCAAATCGAAGATGCTGGATTTTTATTTTGATGAATTTTTACAAACCCTTAAAAAAGTAAAAATAACGGATTATATAAAAGAAATTGAAAGATACAATGATTGCATCAAAGCCAGCAAAGCCCACGGTGAAAAAACCTTTTTTGCGGAAGTGCTCCGAAAATATCCGGAGTTTGATGCCATTTACAAAAAAAGCCTTACGCAAAATTCCAATCACCAGCTGGATTTGATGCAGCATATCCTGGAATATTCCGATTTTTTAAATAAAGAAGAAAACCGCTGGATGAAACCGGTTATCGAGGTGATTCGCAAAACCTCCCTATTTTTCCAACCCCAGATTCGAACAAAAATCATGAATGAGGGTTGGGCCAGCTACTGGCACGAAAAGCTGTTTCTGCAGGATGACCGCATCGAAGGGCACGAGGTCGATTTTGCCCGCACTCACGCCTTTGTCACCTCATTGCCCCGGGTGGGGATGAATCCCTATGCGCTGGGAATGCGGATTTTCCATTACATCGAGGAGCTGGCGGATAAAGGCAAGTATTCAATTGAGTTTAAACGGTTGCTCGATGCCAGAGAAAGAGAAAAGTATAATGCCAACACTGGAGGCGGCAAAGCCTTTGTTTATAAAGTTCGCGAAAATTTAGACGATTTTATGTTTATCAACACATTTGTGGATCAGGATTTTATCAACCGTACCAAGCTGTTTGTGGCCGCAAAGCGGCTCAACCAGAACAGGGGGGTCTGGGAGTATTATGTCAAAAGCCGAAAAGCAAAAGATTATCGCCAGATGCTTTTTGACAGCCTTTATCATCCACCCCACATCAGCATTAATCCGGAAAAATCCAAAAACGGCGACCTTTATTTATTCCACCACTTCGAGGGCAAACCGCTGGTTAAAGAATTTATTGCCAATACAATGATGGGAATTGAGTATCTGTGGGGAGCGCCGGTCAAGCTGGAAACCAGCGAAGTCGAAAAAGTCGAATCCTCCCAAATACGCATTCCGATTCCCGGTCTGGCAATGCCATCGGAGGATAATGCCAGGCAAACGGAAATAAAATGGCAGCGGGCATTATACACCATGAAAGACCGCAAGCTTTCCAGAGTGACCTTAACGAATTCAGATGTTGACCAACCTGCAGCAAGCTAAAACCGGAGACACCTCATGGGCAAAGTAAAAAAAGTCATACGTGCTTTGAAAAAGGAAGAAAAGGCCACCAAAGAAGAGGTCAGCGTCGAGGACAGTATCCAAAAGGCCATGCTCAATCTCAACCAGAACATGAGCGCACAGGAGCAGCGCACCTCAATTCCCTTTGAGGAATTTCTCAACGAACTGGTTGCCTATCCGAAAACGGTGACGCGCAATATTTTTCAGGTGTTTCATGACATGATGAAAGCCTATGTCGGGGAAGGCGTTGATGAATACCCCGATGATCCCGAATCCATCCAATATGCCAACTACGATTGCAGCAAACTGTTTGTGGAAGGAACAGACAATCCGTTTTTTGCGGACAGATTGTTTGCCAACCGCCTGGTCAAACTGGTAGAAGCCCTCAAGCGCGGCACCCAGCAAAACAAAATCTATATTTTTAAAGGCCCGCCAGGTTGCGGTAAAAGCACATTTTTAAACAATATGCTCACCAAGTTTGAGGAATATGCCAATACTGATGCCGGCTTGCGCTTTGAAACGGTATGGCGCTTTGATCGCAAGATATTCGGCCAATTCAGAGATTATGAATCCCATCCCGTGCTCAAGCAGCTTTCCAACCTGCTGAAAGGTTCCGCCCCGGATCTGAATGATTCTAACGGCAACGAAAGCTTGCTGGATTCACCCGGCAACGCTGAAGAAATGCTCAATGATTCCCCGGCATCTTATATGGCGGAAGCCTATGTTGAAATCCCCTGCCCGAGTCATGACAATCCCCTGCTGATGATCCCCAAGCATTATCGGCGGGAATTTTTCGACGATTTATTCAAGAACGATAAATTCAAATGGCAGCTTTCCACTGAAAAAGAATTCGAGTGGGTGTTCAGGGATCAGCCCTGCACGATTTGCAGTTCATTGTATGACGCGCTTTTATACAAGCTCAAAAGCCCGCAGCGGGTCTTTGAGATGCTGTATGCGCGACCGTATCGCTTCAGCCGGCGTCTGGGCGAGGGCATCAGTGTGTTTAACCCCGGCGATCAGCCCTTAAAGCAAAATGTGATGGGCAATAGGATGCTCCAGGGGCGGATCAACAATTTGCTGAGAGACAGTAACCGCGTCAAATACATCTTTTCCCAGTATGCCAAAACCAATAACGGGATTTATGCCCTGATGGACATCAAATCTCATAATACCGAGCGCCTAATTGAGCTGCACAACATCATCAGCGAAGGCATTCATAAAGTGGAAGACATCGAGGAAAACGTCAATTCCCTGCTGCTGGCGGTGATGAACCCTGAGGATGAAAAAAACATTCAGGGTTTTCAATCCTTCCTGGACCGGGTGGAATACATCAAGATACCCTATGTGATGGACCTGTCCACCGAAGTGGAGATCTATCGCAATATTTTCGGCCGGCATATTGATGAGCGCTTTTTACCACGGGTGCTTCACAATTTTGCCCGGGTCATTATTTCCACCCGTCTGAATGACAAATCCGAGGCGATGCTGGACTGGATCAGTGACCCGGCTCCTTATCGTCTTTTTTGTGATGAAAATTTACAACTGCTTAAAATGGAAATCTACACCGGGTATATTCCCCCCTGGCTGTTGAGAAAAGATCGCAAGCGGCTGACCGCCAAGCGGCGGCGTAAAATCATTGCCGAATCTGAAACCGAAGGCGAAAAAGGCATCTCCGGGCGGGATTCCATCAACATATTCAATATATTTTACTCGACCTATGCCAAGGAAGATAAACTCATCAACATGTCGGACCTGTGTAACTTTTTCACCAAAGCCCGCAAAGAAATTAGAGATTTGATCCCCCAGGGGTTTTTGGATTCGTTGCTGCGAATGTATGACTACACGATCCTGCAGGAGGTCAAAGAATCCCTTTACTATTACAACGAAGATCAGATTTCCAAAGAAATTGAAAACTATCTGTTTGCCATTAATTTTGAAATCGGTTCAACTGAAACCTGCACCTACACCGGGGAAAAACTGCAAATTACCGAAGAATTTCTGGAAAATATAGAAAACAAATTGTTGGGCCCCAAAGCGGATCGAAGTCAACGCCTAATATTTCGCACAGAAACCCAGAAAGAATACACCACCAAAACGCTGACCCAGGAGATCATGGTAGAAAACATTCCAATCGCAGAAACAAAGATTTACCAGTCCATGCACGACCGCTATGTGCACAACTTAAAGGAAAAAGTGCTGGACCCCTTTCTTGAAAACGAAAACTTTCGCCGCGCCATCAAAGATTACGATGAAGAAGATTTTAAAACCTACGATAAACGGATCAGAGATGATGTGACCTATCTGATCAATAATTTGTGTGAAAAATGCAAATATACGGAACAGGGTGCCAAGGAAATCTGCATTTACGTGATTGATAATGACCTGGCAAAGAAGTTTGCCGAAGCCTAAAGAGGGAATTTAGGGGATTCAATGAAGCGTTATTTTCTCACCACAAGGGTCCACAAATAACCAGAACCCATCTCAAAAATTCATTTCCCGCTTAACAACAACTGCGTTACCGATTCGCGATCTGATCGCCTTCGCCCCAGAGCCGACAGGCGCAGATTCATGACCATGGGCGTTCGTTTCCAGGCCGCCCTCATGGGCAACTCGTCTCTACCATCTACCCTCAATCCCATCCGGAGATTTACCTTTTGGTTTGTATCTGCGCTTTAAGACAATCGCAATATTCATCAAAAATAAAATACATACAGCGATGTTCATGGCTTGATTTTTCAAAAAAGCTGCATTTTTCCTGTTGTTTGGAATCTTCAGCGCTACAGATGGACATTTTTTCCTTTTTACAGAAGTTGGTTTCAGAATAACTCATCTCAATTGCCTCCTGATACAGGCCATAAAATACCGCGTCAATAGAGATTGAATCTGTCGATAAGCCCCTGGCGAAAGTATGCTGCACACGGCTTTTGCCCATAGTTAAAAGCAGAATTCATGCCAATTTATTCAGTAACGCTGATCTTTTTTATTTCACTAATAAGCGCGGCGGGTTAGCTAAAATTTGGGTCAAATCCGTTTTTGTTGAATGCCAAAAGGCTGTCAAATCATTGGCCATCTTCGTTGAGGGCACATGCAACCCAGTGAGGCCATCCTCCGTTGGTAAAGGTGGCAGAAGAATGAAAGTCGATACTTCAGGTTGAACTTTAACATTAATCTGATTATGTTAACCTTAATTTCGGCAAATTTTACCGAAGATTATGAACATATTTTCTCAATGGATGGGAAAAAAGATGGAATGGCTTGCAGAAAAAAAGCGGCGGACGCAAATTATCAACAGCCTTAAAAGTGCCGATGAGGTCTATTTCGGTTATGAGCGCATCAACACCGTGGACAAAACCGATCGGGTATTACAGCATTTTAGCTCTGTCGCCCGTCATTATGACTTTATGAATACCCTGTTAAGTTTCGGTATTCATTACGCCTGGAAGCGTACTGCCGTCAGAATGTTAAAATTGGCGCCAGGTGACCGCATTCTGGATGTATGCGGCGGAACCGGCGACCTGGCGATTCTGGCCGCCAGAGCGGTCGGCGCGGCAGGTCGGGTGGTCATTTACGATATCAATCGCGACATGATCCAGGCCGGCATGCACAAAGCCATCGATAGTAAAATTGAAAAGCGCCTGGGGTATATACAGGGAAATGCCGAGTCCATTCCTTTTCCCGACTGCCATTTTGATTCCACAATGGTAGGATTCGGTATCCGCAACGTCACCCATATGAAAAAGGGATTTGAAGAAATGTACCGTGTGTTGAAGCCCGGTGGGAAAATGATGTGCCTGGAGTTTTCCAAACCGGTTTGGCCGGTTTTTCGCTGGCTTTATGATTTTTATTCATTTTATATTATGCCTTTTCTGGGCCAGCTGATTGTCGGTAACCGGAAAGCTTACATGCATTTGCCGGAATCCATCCGCATGTTTCCGCTGCCCGATGAACTTTCAGAACTGCTGGAGAAAATCGGTTTTTCGCAGGTAACCTACCGCAGGCTGACCAACGGAATCGCCGTCATTCATCTGGCAGTCAAGTAAGCGGGGTTTTCAAGCCCGAGATGAATCGCGGCCGGAGGCCGCTCCCACAAGCGAATGAGAGGAGGTGGGAGCGGCCTCCGGCCGCGATCGGTAAAAAATGCCTGACCTTTTGTTCAGCCTTGATAAATACATCGGCTGATAATACAGTAAAAAAATAAGCCGAGAGAGTTGAAAAGAATGAAACTGAACTTCCCTGAGCGCTGGTTTGTCAACAGTCCGACAAGACAAATCGGGCAGCATCTGGTGATGCAGTGGTTTAAAAGAACAGTGGCTTTAAAAGCCGGTGCCACAATATTAGAAGTGGGTTGCGGGCGCGGTGTCGGCGCCAAACTCATTTACGAAACCTACCAGCCCATCCATCTTCATCTTCTGGATCTAGACCCGACAATGATCAGAAAGGCCTCTCGGCGGTTAAACGGCGAAAATGGAAAGCCCATCTCTTTTTGTGTCGGGGATGCCGCCGGGCTCCCGATAAGAGATAATTCTTTGGATGCGGTCTTCGGTTTTGGGTTTTTGCATCACGTCCCGGCCTGGCGGGATGGCCTGGTTGAAGTCGCCCGGGTGCTGAAACACGGTGGTGTCTATTTTATGGAAGAATACTATCCCAGCCTTTATCAAAATTTTATCACCAAACACATCGTGACCCACCCGGATAAAGATCGCTTCAACAGCCAGGATTTGCATCAAGCCTTTCAGAACGTAAGCCTGACTCTAACGCACAGCTTTGAATTGAAACGCATGGGAATCTTAGGCGTGGGCGTCAAGGCCGACAGCCAGTCCATCTCCTGCAAACGCCATGAAAATGCCTGCCAGGTGGTCTTAGACTGAGCATATGCAGGGTATCTGCTGTATACCCGGAATACGAATCGAACGGAGACACCATGCACCTGAATGAGACCGAGAAGCGTATGCTTGCCGGTGAAAATGGTAAAGCTTGCGAACTGGCGATGAATATTCTTAGTGATTTGGGTGATCTCTATGGCGCGGAAAGGATGATAGCCGTATCGCAGGTGCATATCGATATGACCCTTTACATGGTAGATGCGGGCGTGGAATTTGCCGAAAGAATGGCAGATTGGGGAGGGAAATTCGCGGTTCCGGCGCAACTAAATCCAGCATCTATCGATCTGATTCGCCATGAAAAAATGCGTGTTCCCAAAGACCTCCTCGAAAACAGTCGACGGCTTGAAAGCGCATTTTTAAAAATGGGTGCAGTTCCAACATGGACCTGCGCTCCCTACCAGCAAGGATTAATCCCTTCATTTGGCGAACAGGTCGCTTGGGGAGAATCCAATGCGGTGGCCTTTGTCAATTCCGTAATCGGCGCACGAACTGAAAGATATGCCGACCTTACGGACGTTTGTGCCGCTATAACAGGGATCGTTCCGGAACTCGGCCTTCACCTGGCCGAAAACCGCAAAGCCGAAATTCTTCTTGTGATAGAAAATTTTCCAGTCCAGGCATTTAATGACTCCAGGATATATCCGTTGCTGGGGTTTATTTTCGGAGAAATTGCCGGAGATAAAGTGGCCGCTATAGAAGGGATTCCCGGGCAGGTAACTGAGGACAATCTGAAATCATTTAGCGCGGCAGCCGCATCATCAGGGGCAGTCGGATTGTTTCATGTTATCGGTGTCACCCCTGAAGCGCCTGACATCAAAACTTGTTTTCGAAATGGGAAACCGAAAGATACGGTTGTTATCACCCGTGAAATGATTTCCTCAGCCGAATCACGGTTGAATCAGGGCACCTGCTCAGTACCGGATCTCATCACTCTGGGATGTCCCCATTATTCGGTCGAAGAATTTAAAATTCTTGAAGAATATCTAGACTCGAGAAAGATTAAAAGCGGTATTGAATTCTGGGTCTTTACCAGCCGAAAAACTTATGAAGCAATACAGAAAAATAATCTCCGGGAGAAAATAGAACGATCGGGCGTAAAAATTTTTACGGATGGATGCGCGTTACAATATCCGAAAAAAAACTGGGATTTTTCATGTGCCATGTCGGACTCCGCCAAGTATGCCAACTACTGTTTTTCCCAAACGGGCCTTAATGTGCTATTTTCAGGAACCCGGGATTGCGTTGAAACCGCCATTTCAGGAGAATTAAGGATAAATCCAATATGGAAATAGCGGCAACTTGTGTATTACCTGGAACCAATCGAGGCCGGTTGTTGTCAACCCAACAACCGATAAGTTTCTGGGGATGTGTCGACCCGCTGACTGGCAATATTTCGGACAGGCGCCATGAACTGTTTGGCGAATCGATTTCAGAAAAGGTCCTGGTATTCCCTTTTGGTAAGGGTTCAAGTACAGGCTCGCTTATGATTTTAGAGCTTTTACGATTAGATCTTGCGCCAGCGGCAATTATCAACATCCGAACAGAGCCATTACTTGCCACCGGCCCGGTTGTTGGAAAGCACTTTTACGGAAAGACTTTTCCAATCGTAAATGTTGCTGAATCCGATTTCAATCTCTTAAAAACAGGCATCCATGCCGAAATTGCATCCCAAAAAAATGGTTCATATGTCCGCATCGGCTCTAGTAATACCAAACTCGAATGAAAGTTCATCGCTAAAAGAAGGGAATACATGAAAAAGATATTTCGGTATAGAAAATCTGTTGGCTTAATCATTTTAATTTCAACATTTCTGCTATACTTTCCGCCATCCCCTGCGCGGGCCGTTATGATAAACACTCAGTACGCAATCCATCAGGATTCCGAACAGCTTTCTGGCCGGGCGCAAGTAAGGGCCTTTCTTGGAAGGGAGGATGTGATGGCACAAATGCAGGCATATGGAATCAGTCCCACGGAAGCGCTATCCCGAGTTGATAGCCTGACAGATTGCGAAATTGCTTCAATAGCAGGCAAGATGGATCGGGTCCCAGCAGGGGCTGGCGGCACTTATACACTGGATGGTAGCTTGTTAATGTTTATTGGCATGGCCATTTATGCAATTATAGCTGCTATCTTAGTATATTTTTCGTCTAACCACGACAAGGAAGAGAAACCATAATAAAGGCTTTTGGATGCCAATAACGTCGTCATCGTTATTGGAAGCAAAGAATAATACTTCCCAGAGAAAAAATGGAGAGAACCATGAGTAAACCAGCCATAAATTTGTCCTGCCTTTTTATAGTCCTAATTGTTTTTAGTCTATTCGGGTGTGCTGGTGGAAACCGAGGTACACTGAAAAGAGTGCAAAACCCCACAGAGAATGAACTTCGCCAGGACTGGAAGAAATATACAGTATATTATCGACGTTCCCTCGCCTTAGTATTCAAAATTAAAGATGATCGCGAAATCATTTTGGATAATTCCTGGATTAAAGTTTCATCCGAGGATATGATGGCAAAAAGCAAAATCAAGAGTTCTACCTGGGTGAAGCAAATTATTGGTAATAATGACGAGATATTCGGCTATCTGGTCCATCTCTCCACAGATCTTGCCAATGTTAAAATAGTTGATGAGAATACAGTGGAGTTATACTACCATTATGTTCGGACCTCAGGTCGTTAATGAAAACAATCGTTGCTTTGGTCGGTCCTTCTATTTTTAATAAATCCATTTTTCAACATTTCTGTATAATCACTCGTTATGCATTAACCTGAGTTGGAAAGGACGGGGATAATGAACGTTTGGATTAAGGAATTGCTAAAAAATTTGGATGCTTATGTGGATGAGCCTGTACGAAAAAAAATCATGAGCGCTTGTGGCGAAAAATGCCCTTTTACACATCTACCTGATGACAAGTTGTATGAAATAAAAAGCGCCTGTGAAAACGATGAAGAATTTTTAGAAAGCTTATGTAAACAGTGGTATTTGAAAAATGAAGATGGAAGATATTTCGTCGTTTTTGATAACTGCTATGTACCACAGGTTTTAGAACCGCTTCAAAAATTGCAATATATCGGAACTCCTGGGACCCTGAAAAACCTGCGATATTCAATTTAAATCACAGCTTATACTTATCATAACATTCGTCCTGTCAGTCCGCCGCATGAGGATTTAGCCCGTTCAAAATTCAAAATCGGTTTTAGGGCATTAGATTTTGTTCGAGGGCAAGACGTGAGCCGCTTCAAAAGCGGAGCGTACATGGAGTACGTGAGCATTTTGAAGCGGTTGACAACGCTGCCATCGGGAAAAAGATGACGCCCCACAAGCCGGTTTTAGGATTTTTCGACGGGGAATGTAAGATGCGCCCCAAACCATCCGATAACAACCACTACGGGGAATAAGGAAACGACGAGTAGCAAATAAATGACATTGACCCCCCGGATGGAATCCATTATTTGCGGAACGTTCATTCGCCAAATAAAGACGATAATTTGGATCACCAAAAGCGTCAAGGAGAGGGGTATTTTCACTTTTGCAGCCGTCATCGGCTTGGCCATGTAATTCAGCCACCAGGTGTATAATCCGGTAAAAATGGCAACGACCGTAAATAATATCCCGGCTCCCAGACTATGCAGGGCAGTGGTCTCCAGTGATTTAATACCGGTAATCAGGTACAGAATATTGAAAATCGTTGTGGAAAACGCAAACACAATGGGAAAGTGCACGGTCATCGGGTGGGGATGACGCCTGAGCATCGGAACTCTTTCCAGCAACCAGGCCAATGGCCGGGGAATCTCTATCTCTGCAACTTCCGCGCTTTCTTTTTTCAGGGTACCGACCTGTGGAAATCTTTCCAATACATCGGGTTCATGCGGTGCTCCCTGAATATCGGCTGTCATATCCTGGCCTGCATGATGGCGTTTCATGTGAAGGCCATTGCGCCATAGCTTGCTGTCGCTAATATCATAAACTTTCCCTTTATAAGCAACATAAACGGGCTTTCCGTTGTTACCATCGTAATTTTCCAGCTCAGCAATATCAAATTCCTGCATAAATGCCCTCCCCCAAAATGTTGACTTAGATTATCAGTTTGATGACGACAACAGTGAGTAGCGCCAGTGGATAATAACTGGCTTTGTTGAAGAGAATCAAAGCATACGAACTTTCTTCCGATTGATATAGCTTGATTGTGGGCATCAACAGAAAATAAAACCCTACAAAAGCAAAGGCAATTATAAATGGAAGCTCGAAAGTGACAGGGGATAAAATCAGCAAGATGCCCGATAAAATGACGGTCAAAATAATGGAACCGAAAATAATGACATTGGCCTCTTCAATCCCCAGGCCAATAGGGACGGTCCGCGCCCCGAAACGGACATCTTCTTCTATATCGATCCAATCATTGGGAACATTCTGCCCGCCGATTTCCCAGAAAAATATTAAAAAAAATAAAACCACCAAATAGGGAGCAGAAGGATTCGGATCGACGGCGAACACAGCGGCGATCGGGCCGGCGGCTTTAACGACTCCGCTGAGAAGCGTGCGCGAAGGGCTGATGTTCCACATTAAGCAATAAACGGTTTCAAGAATACAGCCGCTAACAAATATCAAAACACATAGCGGGTTCAACAGGTAAGCGCCAATTAAAGCCAAAAGCGCCCAGGCAACCGCCCAAACAAGTCCTGCTTTAAAGCTCAGGAGTCCACGCGCCATCGGGTAGCGTACAAGCATCGCATCGAGATCTTCACAATCCTCAATGCCCCGCAAATTTCCCTGTTGAACTTTCTTTTTGTCGGAACGGTAGCCGACCACATCATTGAGGGCATAAACAGCGGTATAGCCGGCAAAGACCGTAATCAGCCCCAGACCGATTATTCTAAAAGAAGGAAAATGGCCCAGCCACAGCAGTGACGCCAGGGCGGCAGTGCACATGTCCAGCAGCCCGTGCGGGGTCCTGGAAAGTGCCCAGAAAAGCTTCAGGCGGGCGAAGCCGGTAAAATCATACTGGCACGAGGTTTCGGACATCGACTG
>Ga0316583_10000435_pt1 | contig 12231 bp, 13 predicted proteins | sample J_170502JBrBrA_D_FD_204513 | JGI IMG/M metagenome (GOLD analysis project Ga0316583, IMG submission 204513) | Rhizosphere microbial communities from salt marsh grasses in Alabama, United States - J_170502JBrBrA | ecosystem: Host-associated > Plants > Roots > Rhizosphere | place: USA: Alabama... | reverse complement strand
TCGAGGCGGCGCTGGACGGCAGCGGCATCGATCCCTCGCGCCTGAAGCTCGAAATCACCGAGAGCATGCTGCTGCACGACGTCGAGAAGGTCATCAGCACCATGCGCCAGTTGAAGGCCCTGGGCATCAGTTTCTCGATCGACGACTTCGGCACCGGCTATTCGTCCCTGCAATACCTGAAGCGCCTGCCGCTCGACCAGATCAAGATCGACCAGTCCTTCGTGCGCGACATTGCCGTCGATGCCAGCGACCGGGCCATCGTCCGCACCATCATCGCCATGGCGCAGAGCATGAACCTCGGCATCATGGCCGAAGGCGTCGAGACCGAACGGCAGCGGCAACTGATCGCCAACAAGGGTTGCTACACCTACCAGGGCTACCTGTTCGGAAAACCCGTGCCGGTCGAGGAGTTCGAGCGCATGCTCGGCGAGGCCTGACGGTCGGGCGCAGCGCGCGGGAAGGGGTGCGCGCAGGCGTAAAATAGTGGTTTCGTTACAAGACTACCGCCCCGACATGATCGCCGCCATCAAGGAATTCTTCGCCGAGTTCATCGAAGCCGGCACGCAGCAATCCGAAGCCGAACGCGCGCAGGCACTGCAAGTCGCCACCGCCGCGCTGCTGCTGGAGATGATGCACATCGACGACCGCGTCAATAACGACGAGCGCGCCGCCATCGCGGCGGCGTTGCGCCGGCAGTTCGGTCTCGATGGTCAGCAGTTCGAGCGGCTGCTCGCGCTCGCCCAGCAGCAGGCCGACCAGGCCACCGACTACTACCAGTTCACCTCGCTGATCAACAAGACTTGCGATGCCGCGCAGAAGACCACCATCATCGAGAACTTGTGGCGGGTGGCCATGGCCGACGGTCGTCTCGATGCCCACGAGCTGCATCTGATGCGCAAGCTTGCCGACCTGCTCTACGTCAGCCAGGCGGACTACATCGCCGCCAAGGAGCGCGCACGCGCCGCCGCCGGCTTGCCCCCGGCGCTCTGACGCGAATTTGCTGCCGAGCGCTCCAGCCAATATTTGAGCGTAGCGATCCGATTGGAAACCTCCCCGCGGGGGGGGGAGCGGAGGGCCTATCTGCCGGCGCCGGGCCCAACGACGGTAGTAGGTGTCGTGATCCTTGGTGGCTCATCGGAGCCAGGCGCCACCGATAGCAGCGCCTAGCTTAGCCGCCGCCCCAGAACAATCGCACGGCGCGATTGAAGCTCCAGATCGACGGGATCTCGATGACGTCGTATTCGGCGGCCAGCTCGCGCGGAAAACGCTTGTACGGCGCCAGCTTGAGGATGACGTCGCGCACCTCGGCGTCGATCGCAGGTACGCCGCTGGAGCGATTGAGGGTGATGCTCTCGACCCGGCCGTCGCTGCGCAAGGCCACCGTGACCCAGGGATTGCGGTAGGACGCATTCTTCGCCTTTTCGAGCAGGTCGAGCGGCGCGTGCATATTGATATTGCGTCGCCACATCTCGGCGAAAATGAGTACTTGCACCTCGGGTTCGAAGCCGCCGATCAGCGTCTTGCGACGCGGACTGTCGGCGGGGATGCGGGGCATGCTGGCCAGCTTGCTTTCGCGCTCGCGCGCGGCACGCTGCTCTTCGAGCGCCAGCGCTTCCTGGCGCGCCTTCTCCGCTGCCGCGCGTCGGCCTGCCGCCTCGGCTGCCGCCCGAGCCGCCGCCAGGCGCCCGGCTTCGGCTTCTGCTTCGGCTGCCGCGCGGCGTTTCGCCTCGGCCTCGGCGGCCTGGCGCTGCGCTTCGGCTTCGGCGGCGATGCGCCGGTCCTCGGCTTCCTTGGCCAGCCGGCGTTCTTCCGCATCGCGCGCCTTGCGCTCCAGTTCCTGGGCGAGTGCTTCGCGGCGCGCCTTTTCCTCGGCTTCCTGGCGCGCCTTGGCTTCCGCCGCGGCCTGTTCGGCGAGGCGTTGCTTTTCGGCTTCTTCGGCCAAACGGCGTTGTTCGGCTTCCTCGGCCAGGCGTATTTTTTCGGCTTCCTCGGCCAGGCGGCGCTGTTCCGCTTCCTGCGCCAGCAGGCGTTCTTCGGCCTCACGGGCAAGACGCGCCTGCTCGGCTTGGATGGCTTGTCGAACGGCTTCCTGCCGGGCCGCTTCTTGACGTAGCGCTTCCTGGCGCGCTTGTTCCTCGGCCGCCTTGCGGGCCTTGGCTTCGGCGGCGGCGCGCTTCGCCGCTTCGGCCTGTGCGAGCCGGCGCGCTTCGGCTTCCCGCTGGCGTTGTCGCGCCTGCGTTTCCTGGGTCAGCCGTGCCAGGGCCTCGCGCCGCATCGCCTCTTCGGCGAGTTGTTGCGCTTTGGCGTCGCTGTCCGGCTTCTCAGGCGTTGGTGTTGGCGCTGCCTGGTCCTCTTTCGGCGCGGCATCGGCGGCCTGTTGATGCGCCTGTCTCGCCAACGCCAGATTGTTGAGGCGGGCCAGCGCCTCCTTTGCCGAGGCATCGTCTTCGCCGGCGCCGGGTCGTGCCTTCGGTACGGTGAACGCCCGGTCTTGCGAGGCATCCTGGGCGATGATCTTCGGCTCCGGCTTCGGACTGGGGGCGACGGGCGCGGGCGCCGGAGGCGCCGCCGCCAACTTGGGACGAGCTGCGACCGGCGGCGGCGTCTTGGCGGCGGGCTTCGCCTTGGCCACCTTTGCCGGCGGCCTCGGGACGGGTGCTTTCTTGGCGACGTTGACTTTCGCTTTCGGCGCTACGTGCCGTCGTTTCTTGGCGACGTCGACTTTCGCTTTCGGCGGTGCATGTCGTCGTGCCGGCCTCAGGCGTACGGTCGTGCTCTTGGCTCTGGCTCGGTGATGATGCCGAGCGTGTGGCGCCGGCGGTGCATGGGGTGCCGCAGCCGCCGGCGCGGCGGCCAGCGGCCGGGCCTGGGCCAAGACGACGTCGAGCCGCTGGATGCTGGCACGCCTCTCCTGCCACGGCATTTCGAGTCCCGGCAGGCCGAATCCTGCACTGTCGAAATGAAGCGCCAGGATCACGGCGTGCAGGACCAGCGAAGCGATCAGGGCGCGCCGGAAGCGGACGCGATCACGCCGCCGCCACCCGTAAGGCCATTGAATTAGGCCGGGTTTGCGGTGCGGTTGCGGGCCGTTTGCGGCTCTTCGCGTTCTTAAGTGACGTCCATGGTCGCGCATGTGGCCTGGGCGAGTTCACTTTGGGCGGACGCGCATTCTAGGCAGGTGAACCTATCGCTTTGGTAGTGTCGCCAGTTGGCGTCGCCGCAGCGATTGACCGCGCGGCCAGTAGGGATGAAGCGGGTTGCGCGTTAGCGCCGGCGTGCGGCGAGCCACCAAACGGCGGTCGTTAGGGCGGTTGCCGCCACGGCCGGCAGCGCCCAGTAGTTGAGCGTGTCCCAGCCGGCCTGGGTGATCAGCGCACCCGACGAGAGCGATGTCACGCCCTGCATGGCGAAGACCAGCAAGTCGTTGCTGCCCTGGACCTTGGCTTTTTCCTCGGGCCGATAGGTCTCGGTGAGCAGCGTCGTGCCGCCGATGTAGAGGAAGTTCCAGCCGATGCCGAGTAGTAGCAGCGCCCACCAGAAGTACATGACCGAGGTGCCGGACAGCGCGATGCCGATGCAGACGAACATGAGCAGCGCGCCGGTGCCGAGGACGTTGAGGACGCCAAAGCGCTTGATCAGGTTGCCGGTAAAGAACGACGGCGCGAACATGCCTATGACATGCCATTCGAGGACGAAGGCGGTATCGCTGTAGGGCAGGCTGCACATGTTCATGGCGATCGGCGTCGCCGTCATCAGCAGGTTCATGACGCCGTAGCCGCAGGCGGCGGCCAGCACGGCGACGATGAAGGCCGGCTGGCGCGCGATTTCGAGCAGCGGCCGGCCGCGCGCGTACTGCTGCGCGTCGGTGAGAGGCGGGATCTGCAGGCGGCTGACGAGCAGAAAGGAGAGCAGGGCAAAGCCCGCCAGCGAGGCGTAGGTGGCGACGAAGGTCGGCTGCGCCAGGTCGCGCGTCCATGTCGACAGCGCCGGACCGACGATGCCGCCCAGAATGCCACCGGCCAGGGTCAGCGAGATGGCCTTGCTTTTCCAGGTCAGCTCGGCGGCATCGGCGGCGGCGAAGCGGTATTGCTGACCGAAGGCGTTGTAGCTGCCCGAGAACATCGTCGCCAGGCACAGCAGCCAGAAGCTCTGCTGCCAGACGGCCAGCGCGCCGAGCAGGCCGCCGATCATGCCGAGGCTGGCGCCGCTCATGAAGCCGGCGCGGCGGCCGCGGTGCTTCATCAGGAAGGCCGCCGGCAGCGTCGTCAACGCCGCGCCGAGGACGTAGGCGGTGAGCGGCAGGGTGGCGAGGCGCAAGTCGGGCGCCAGGCGCAGGCCGACCAGGCCGTTGACGGCCACCAGCGTGACGCCGTTGGTCAGCAGCAGGCCCTGGCAGAGCGCCAGCAGGCCGACGTTTCGATGCTGACTCTGCATTAGTCGAGAAAGTTGTCGATCGCCGCTGCCAGTGCCTGCGGTACCTCGGTCATGACGGCATGGCCGCTGGGCAATTGCGCCACGCGAACGTCGGCGAGCCGCTCGACCAGCGGTTGCGCAGCGGCCGGCGGCGTCATGCGGTCGTCGGCCCCGGTGACCACCAGCGTCGGGCAGCGCACGCGGTCGGCGGCATCGAGTGCGCCGGCGTAGTCGTTGCTGGCGGCGAGGTCGATGGCCAGGAGTTCCGGCCGCTGGCGTTCCATCAGGCGCAGGTTCAGACCCGGCGACCAGAGGCCGGTCGGCGAGGGCGCGGCGAGCCAGCCGCGCACCGAGTGCGAGCCGCGATTGACGATGGCCATGGCCTTGTCCGGGTCGTTGGTGGCGGTCTCCAGCAGGCGTTCGGCGACGCGCATGGGCGCAGCGGTGCCGATCAGGATCAGCTTGGCGATACGTTGCGGGTGGCGTGCGGCCGTCTCGAGGGCGATCAGCGAGCCGAGGCTATGGCCGGCCAGCGCCGCCGTGGTTATGCCTTGGCGGTCGAGCCAGTTGAGCAGCCAGTCGGCGAAGTCCTCAACGCGCGTGAGGGGCGCCGTTCGGTCGTGGCCGTGGCCGGGCAGGTCGGGGGCAAGAACGCTGCGGCCTCGGCTGCCCAGCCGGCGGGCGAGCATCGCCCAGCAAAAACCTTCCTGTTGCGCGCCGTGAAGGAACACCAGCGGCGGCTTGGCGTCGGCTATGCTGCTCAAGTCACGGTCAGGCCGGGATGTCGGGTTCGAGCATGCCCTCGATTTGCGAGATGCGGTCCTTCAGATGTAGCTTGCGCTTCTTGAGGCGCCGCAGCAGCAGGTCGTCGTGGGGCGGGGCACTCTCGAGACGATCGATAGCCTCGTCGAGGTCGCGATGTTCGACGCGTAGCTCCTGGAGCTGCGCCCTGAGGGTCTCGGAATCGTCGCCGGAGGTAAGCATGGACGCTATGGTAGCCCGAGTTGCGTACGGCGAGAAGATGGCACATCGCCTTTTTGACGAACAGCGATCCCAGTCGCCGTTTGTTCGCGGATTCTCGTTCCGGGCGCGCTCCTACACTCGGACGCATGGTCGTCACCAACCACCACCGCACCACCGCCATCGTCATCCGCAACGACGGGACCAAGGTGACGCTGGTGCCCATGAGTTCCGGCAAGCTGGCGGCCTGCACGCTGTCGTTCGACGAGTTCCGCCACGACTGGGCAGAGACCGACTATTCGCTCGATCGTGCGCTCGGCACCTTCCTGCACCATGCCGCCGAACTCGGCGCCACCGGCGAAGTCACCCGGGGCCTGACGCGCTTGCAGCAGCGCGACCGCTTCGTCGCCAGTTTGTTCTAGACGTTTTTTTGGCCGCATGATGGCGCCGCGACCGACCGCCGCCGACCTGGTGGCGGGCGTTTCCATCGCCGGCTTGCTGCTGCCCGAGGCGGTCGCCTATTCGGGTTTGGCTGGACTGCCGCCTCAGGCGGGGGTCATCGGGCTGTTCGCCGGTCTGCTCGTCTATGGCCTGTTCGGCAGTAGCCGCTTCGCCATCGTCTCGGCGACTTCTTCCTCGGCGGCCGTGCTGTTCGCCGCTACTGCCACGCTCACCGGCGGCGATCCGACGTTGCGTCTGGCGCTGAGCGCCGGCTTGGTCGTGCTGGCTGGTTGCATGTTCCTCGCCGCCGGTCTGGCACGTCTCGGCGCCCTGGCCAGCCTGATCGCCAAACCGGTGCTGCGCGGTTTCGCCTTCGGCCTGGCGCTGACCATCGTCGTCAAGCAACTGCCGGCCATCCTGGTGCTGCCGCCCGATCACGGCAACATCTTTCAGTCGGTTTGGGGTTTGATGGGACAGTGGCGGCAATCGAACACCGCCGGCGCGGCGATGGGTGCGACGGCGCTGGTACTGCTCGCGGTACTGGCGCGCTGGCGCCTGGTGCCGGCTGCCCTGCTGGTGATCGTCGGTGGCATCGTTGTTGACGCCGCCGGCTACTGCGCGCACTGGGGCATTCCGGCGGTCGGTGCCATGACGCTGGACTTTTCGCATTTCGGGCTGCCGACGCTGCCGACGCCGGACTGGCTGCGCCTGGGCGAACTGGCGTTTGCGCTGATGCTGATCCTCTACGCCGAATCGTACGGCTCGATCCGCACCTTCGCCCTGCGCCACGGCGACGATGTCGACAGCAACCGCGACCTGCTCGCGCTCGGCGGTGCCAATCTGCTCTCCGGTCTCTTTCAAGGCGTACCAGTGGGGGCCGGGTACTCGGCGACCTCGGCCAATGAGGCGACGGGCGCGCAAAGCCGCGCCGCCGGTGTCGCCGCCGGCCTGGTGCTGCTGGTGGCGGTGGTGGCACTACTGCCGTGGGTAGCGCACATTCCCGAACCGATCCTGGCCGCCATCGTGATCCATGCCGTTGCCCATACGCTCGATCCGGCGCCGCTGCGCACCTACTTCGACTGGCGACGCGATCGTTTTGTCGCCGTAGCGGCGGTAGTGGCGGTCCTGCTGCTGGGCGTTCTCGACGGCCTGCTGGCGGCCATCGCCGTCAGCCTGCTGCGCCTGCTGCAAGGATTCTCGCGCGCGTCCGTGAGCTGGCTCGGCCGCCTGGGTGGCGGCCATGACTACGTCGATACCGCGCGCCATGCCGATGCCGTGACGCCGCCGCACATCCTCATCGCGCGGCCGGAGCAGCCGCTGTTCTTCGGCAACGTAGACGCCGTGTTCGCGGCCATCCGCGAGCGCGTCGCCGGCGAACCCGATCTCGACCGCATCGTCCTGAGCCTCGAGGAATCCCCCGATCTCGATGCCACCAGCATCGAGGCGCTGCGCGATTTCGCCGCCCACTTGTACCGCCATGGTCTCGGCCTGATCCTGGCGCGCGTCAAGGACGAGGTGCGCGACGTGCTCGACCAGGTCAACGCGTCGGAGCTGCCGAGATCCTCCTACGCTGCCTGGAGCGTCGACGACGCCGTCGGCCGGCGTTAGCGCTGACGGTATTGTTCGAGCGCCGTGCCTAGCGTATCGGCGACGGCGCGCCGCAGTTCCGCCGGCGCCAGTACTTCGACGTCCTTGCCGTGGCGCAGGATGTCCATCACCAGTTCGGTCGGATTCGAGTAGGGCAGCTCGAGCAGGTAGCGGCCGTCGGCGTCGGTCGATGCACGCTGCTGCGGATGCCATTGCTCGGCCGCTACCCAGCGTGCGGCCGCGGCCGAGAAACGCAGCTTGGCCCAATGCACGTTCTTGCCCGAGAAGATGCCATAGCCGGCGCCGAGTACGGTATCGAGCTGCTTGGCCGGCACTTCCTTGGCCTTGCGTTCGAGCGGCGAGGCATGGCGGATGGCATCGACGGCGAAGCTGCGAACCTCGTCGCGCAGGTGACACCAGGCGTCGAGGTACCAGTTGTCGCGGTAGAAGACCAGGCGCTGCGGCGAGACTTCGCGCTCGGTCTCCTCGTCGCGGCCGCGGTTCCAGTGGCGCAGGCGTAGGCGCCGGCGCTTGACCAGCGCCGAGGCGATCGGCTCGAAATGTTCGAGCTTGCCGCGGCGCTTGGCGGCATGCACGATGCGGATGCGTTTGACGACTTCCTCGGGCGCATCGTCCTGGCTGCCGAGCAGGCTCTTCAGGCGCGTTTGCAAAGGCGCGATCTGCGGCCCGAGCAGACCGGGCTGCACCTCGGCGAGCAGGTTCTGCATCATCAGCAGGGCGTGGATTTCCGAGGCGTTGAACCACAGGCCGGGCAACTCGAAGCGCGGCGCCTTGCCGGCCGGTGCCTCGAAGCGGTAGCCGTTGGCGTCGCGGTCGTAGACGATCGGGGCATTGAGGCGGTCGCGCAGGTATTGCAGGTCGCGCTTGAGCGTCGCCGGCGAGACTTCGAGCGCGCGCCGGATGTCGTCGAAGCTGGTGCAGCCATGCTCGTGCAGGAGTTGGTCGATCTTGTAGAAGCGCTCGGTGCGGTCCATCAGCGATGTTTTGTGTGTGACAGAACCAAATGAAAGCGATTGGTGATATCGAGCGAAGCGAGCCGCCCAGTCGCCTCTCCCGTGAGGGGGAGGGCAGGAGGGGGCGGGCCCATTTTCCGGTCCTTCGCGTCCTTCATCGTCGGCGGGTGGCTTTCATGGAGCGGTGAGCGTCAACGATGTTTGACGTACGTTCCCATCAGTTGCGTCTGCGCCAGAATGTGGCCGGCCATCGCTCTTTCCAGTGCGGCTTTGTTTGGGCTGTTGAGGTCGGGCAGCGTCGTGTCGAGCGCATAGAGTTTGTGAAAGTAACGATGGCGGCCGATCGGCGGGCAGGGGCCACCGTAGCTGGTACGCTTGAAGTCGTTTACGCCTTCGCGCGTGCCGGCAGGCAGCGCTCGCACGGCCTCCGCCAGTCCCGTGGTTTCGGCGGGCAGGTTGTAGAGCAGCCAGTGCACCCAGGTCATCTTCGGCGCCGCCGGATCGGGTGCGTCGGGGTCGTCGACGATCAGTGCCAGGCTCGTGGTGCCGGCCGGCACGCCGCTCCAGGACAGCGGCGGCGAGCAGTCGTCGCCCTGACAGGTGTAGCGGGTGGGGATTTCGCCTTGGTCGGCAAAGGCGGATGAGCTCAGGATCATGGTCATGGCATTCTCCTATTCAATGCGACAGACTTCGGCAAAGTCGAAACGTGGACCGCGCGGGTAGACCTTGGACGGGTCGCCGTGGCCGAGGTTCACGAGCATGAACGACTTGACGCGGGTACCGGCGAAGAAAGCCGCGTCCGCCATCGCCGAATCGAAACCCGACATCGGTCCGCAGTCGAGGCCGAGCGCGCGAGCGGCAACGATCAGGTAGCCGGCCTGCAGGCTGGCATTGAGCATCGCCGCGTGGGCAGCGAACGCTTCCTTGCCGACGTACCAGCTCTTGGCGTCGGCGTGCGGGAACAGGCGCGGCAAGTGCTCGTAGAAGTCGAGGTCGCGGCCGATCAGCGCCGTTACCGGCGCCGCCATGGTCTTGTCGACGTTGCCGGGCATCAGCGATGGCCGCAGCTTTTCCTTGGCTTCGTGCGTACGGATGAAGACGATGCGCGCGGGACAGCAGTTGGCACTGGTCGGTCCCCACTTCATCAGGTCGTGCAGGGCGCGCAGCGTTTCATCGCTCACCGGCTCGGGCGAGAAACCATTGTGAGTGCGTGCGCTGCGAAAGATCTGGTCGAGCGCTTGTTCGGAAAGGGACGGATGCATGCGGCAATCTCCTCCGGTGGCCGTGGCAATGGTTGCAGAGTCTGCCCCTTCGCCGGCCGCGCCGCAACCGGAGCGATTAGAATGCTTCACCATGCTGCCGCGCCTGAACGTTCTCATCGACCTGCTGCACCGCTGCCCGGACGCGGCGCTGGCAACACATTCGGTGGCGCTGCCCGGCTATCCGTTCGCGTCGGCGCTGCCCTTCGCCGTCGATGGGCGCCACCGGCCGGTGCTGCTGATATCCAAGCTCGCCGAGCATACCCAGAATCTCGCCGCCGATGCGCGCGCCAGCCTGATGGTGCATGTGCCGGCGCATAACGGCGACATGGCGCGGGCGACGCTGATCGGCATGGTCAAGCCCGTGGAATCCGAACCGCTGCTGGTCGACCGCTACGTGCGCTATCAGCCCAGCGCCGCCGATTTCTTGCAGCTTGGCGATTTTCGCTTCTACATCATGGAACCTGCCCAGGCGCGCATCATCGGCGGATTCGGCCAGGCCGCCTGGCTGGCCGGTGAACGCCTGACCGATGCTTGTCCCTTGACCTTGACGCAGGAGCGCGCAACGCTCGACGCGCTGGCGCCGGCCATGCCGGCCGGCATCGAACTGCTCGGCATCGACAGCTTCGGCGTCGATTTCTGGCAAGGTGACCAGCGACAGCGCGTGTCGTTCACCGCCGGCGCCGCGACGCCAGATGCGCTAGTCGCCGTCGCCCGGCGCGCGATCGATGGCGTCAGCGGCTGAAGGCGAGCGCCGCGGCCAGCAGCAGGCCATGCAGCGAGGCGGCGGCGATGGTCATCTTGATCGCCGGCGCCAATTGCTGCGGTTCGGTGGCATGGCGGCGCAGGAAATTCATGGCGGCGAAAGTTGGGGCGGCCGCCACCAGCGATGCCAGGGCCAGCATCGGCAACTGACCGAGCAGTATCATCGCCAGCACCCAGCCGTAGCAGAGTACGCCGATGACCGCATAGCCCCAGCGCGCGCGTGCCACGCCCAAATGCACGACCAGCGTGCGCTTGCCGGCATAGGCGTCGGCGTGCACGTCGGGGAACTGGTTGATATAGAGCACGTTGGCGACCAGCAGGGCAAAGCCGAGCCCGGCGGCGACGGGCGCGAAGTCGAAGGCTCGGCGCTGTACGAAATCGCTGCCTACCACCACCAGCAACCAGCCGGCGGTAATGCCCAGTTCGCCCAGGCCGCGGCTTTGCAGCTTCATCGGCGGTGCCGAATAGGCCCAGCCGACGATGAGGCCGGCCAGTCCAATCCAGATCAGTCCCGGTGCGCTGTGCGCGGTCAGCCACAGCCCGGCCGGAATCACCATGGCCAGCAGACTGTAGCCGAAGCGGCCGGTGGCGCGCAGGCTCAGCACGCCGTTCTGGACGAAGCGGCTGCCGCCGGTAAACGGGAACACGCGCTCGGTGTTGGCGGCATCGCAGCCGCTCTTGCCATCGTAATAGTCGTTGATGACGTTGGCGCCGGCATGGGCGACCAGGGCGAAGAACATGGTCAGCGTGGCGTCGGCCGCGTCCATGGCCACGCCGCTGTGGAAGGCGGCGGCCAGGCCGACCAGGACGCCGACGAAGGTGACCGACAGGAAAGCCGGTCGCGTTGCCGCAAAGTAACGCAACACAGGATTGGGCAGTGAGGCAAGGCTCGGTTCCATCGGCGGCATCGACGATCTCCGTTCAGTTGAGTGCTGCGGTGAAGGCGGTTTCCATTTCCGGCTTCGACATGCGGCCGAGCTTACTGGCCACGACGTTGCCGTCGCGGTCGACGACCAGTGTATATGGCAGTCCGGCGCTGGCGTCGCCGAGCGCTTGCAGCAGGGCGAAACCCTGGTCCTTGGCCAGTAGGACGGGGTAGTCCATGTGAAAGCGCCGGGTAAACTCGCGCACCGAACTGGTGCTGTTGTCCATGGCGATGCCGATCACTTCGATACCGCGCGACTTGAAGCGCGCTCTCGTCTCGACGATGTCGGGAATCTCGTGCACGCAGGGAGGACACCAGCGCGCCCAGAAATTCACCACCAGCGGCCGGCCGTGGAAGCTGGCCAGCTTGACTGGGCGGCCGGCGAGGTCCGTCAGCGTCGCTGCGAACAACGGCTTGGAAGACGGCGCTGGTCCTGCGGCCGCAGCCGCGAGCGGTAGCAGCAGGCAACAGGCGAGGGCGGCGATGTTCTTTTTTCGATTCATTGAATTCCGATTATAAGTAGAGAACCGGCGTAAGAAGTTGAGGCGACTGCTCAGGTGTTCCGATTGGTTGGACGCCGGTCGGGGTAGCGAGACAGTGCATATTGCGGTCGAAAAATGATGACCGTTGCGAATCCGCATCACCTCGCGTGTGATTGCGAAAAAAAACCGTCGTCGCCCGTAAAAGGGCTTTACGTCTAAGAAAACGGAAGTACAATGGCCGCGGCTCATAGCCTCGTTCATCATCGATCAACCTAAAGGAGGTACCCGCGTGAACAAGTCTGAACTGATCGAAGTGGCCGCCAAGGAAGCCGGTATCAGCAAAGCTGCCGCCGAAAAGGCCCTTTCCTCCATGATTGGCGCCGTCGTCAAGGCCGTTTCGAAAGGCGATACCGTGACCCTGGTCG
>Ga0316583_10000433_pt1 | contig 12275 bp, 10 predicted proteins | sample J_170502JBrBrA_D_FD_204513 | JGI IMG/M metagenome (GOLD analysis project Ga0316583, IMG submission 204513) | Rhizosphere microbial communities from salt marsh grasses in Alabama, United States - J_170502JBrBrA | ecosystem: Host-associated > Plants > Roots > Rhizosphere | place: USA: Alabama... | reverse complement strand
GCGCTGGGGCTACGCACAGCAAAGCAGTAAGGACGCGGAGCAGTGGATTTACATCCCGGAACTGCGCAAGGTGCGCCGTATCTCACCCCGCCCCCCCGACGACCTGGAGTGGGGTTTCGTGGATGAAGACCTCACCGAGCATCAACCCGACGCGGACGCCCATACGCTCCTGGGCGTGGATACCATCGCCGGCATGCCGTTCTACGTGGTGCAGAGTACGCCGCGAAAGTATGCCTCCATTTACAGCAAATGGTTGACCTGGTACCCGAAGACCTCCCGCTGGGAACAGTGCGTGCCGGTGGAGATCCACTATTACGGTCACGACGGCCTGCTCATGAAGCGTGTGGGCATTGCATGGCAGCACCTGGGCCGGGCGTGGCTGTGGAAGAAGGCCATCGTCGAAGACGTGAAGGCGTCGCGCACCATCACCTATGAAGTCACCGACGTAAAGATCAACGTGGGCCTGAGCGATCACCTGTTCAACGAACGCACCCTGCGCCTGGGCTATCCCCACTAAGCAAACCCGGTAGCTTATTTATAGGCAGGCACCGCGGGAGCCCGAGCCGCGTTTTCCGTGAGAAGGCGTTCCTTTCTTAACTCGAAACTTTTAAGAAAGTAAGTCCAGCACCTTCTCCGGCGGGCGGCCCAGGGCCGCCTTGCCGTCCACCACCACAATGGGGCGTTCAATAAGGATGGGGTGCTCGACCATGGCCCGGATGAGGACGTCATCCGACAGGGCCGCCCGGTCCAGGCTGCTGTCCTTGTATTCACTTTCCCCCTTGCGCATCAGATCCCGCGGCGCCATGTGCAGCAGCTTGAGGAGTTTTTTCAGTGTCTGCTTGTCGGGCGGGGTCTTCAGGTACTCGATGACGGTGGGCTCGATGCCGTGCTCGCGCAGCAGCTCCAGGGTCTGGCGTGACTTGCTGCAGCGCGGGTTGTGGTAAATCGTGACTTTCATGTGTGGGTCTCCGTGGTCATTCGACGGGGCGACGTCAATATTAATCCGTTCCCCATGGACACTCAAAACCCGTCAACGCCGGCGGCGCAGGAGGGTCTTTGCCGCGCGCAGACTCTTGCGCAGGCCCTGTTTCTGGTGCCGCCACGGATCCCCCCATGCCAGGCGCGGCTGCATCAAGCCGTGGCACAACCGCACCTGGCCGTGAATGTCATCCAGGTGCACGAACTCGGGGGCCGGACCGCGGGGGCGGCGGCAGTCGGGGCCGCCCTCGAATCCCTCATTGTGATAATTGCCCAACGGGACAGAGATGCCGATGGCGGGCAGACCGTAGGCCGTGGCGGCAGTGGCCTCGCATACGCCGCCGTCCATGATGCGGCGCTGATGCGCATGGGGCAATAGCCGCTCAGCCAGGTCCGACAGGACCTTGAGTCCGCCGGCCTCGAACACCGTCCGCCAATCGCCCAGGCGCACCACCGGCCCCTTGCCCACCAGGGCCCCGGGCAGTGTCCGGGAGGCCTCCAGGCTGACGGCCACCAGCGGACGACGTGCCGCCGCCAGCCACCCCAGTTCAAAGTGGCCCACGGCGCCGATGAAACCCACTTCCTCGGCACGGGTCAGCAGACCGATAAACGGCCGCGGTGCCGAACGGCGTGCCTTGGCGAACAACGCCGCGGCGGTGGCACAGATGGTATAGATCCCGATCAAGTCGTCGGCGGCCTTGGTATACAGGCGCTTGCCACTGCGCCACACCGGCGCCCGAAAACGGAATCCTCCGTACAGGGAGGCCGCGGGGCGCTCACTCAGGCGCGCCGCATCCGCGGCGTTCAGCCGCACCTCGGCGGTATCGATCCTGCGCCGGGCGGCGGTAAGTTTGACATTGACCAGTTCCCCCGCGGCCAACCAGCCGTCGGCATCGGCCAACCATACCGGCGCGCCGGACAGGTGGCGCACCGGCGCCCCCCCGTACCACTTCACCGCCAGTCGCGACCGCTTGGTCCAGTGGCGGCCGTGAAAGCCGGGGTGGTCCATGTGGGCGATGAACAGCCGTAACGGCTCCGCGGACTGTTGCCTGATCAGGTCCCGGTAGGCACGCCGGTGGGCCACACCGACGATCACATTGCCCACCGGATCATGGAAATAGGGGACACCGGCGCTGTCCAGAAAACGACCCACGGCGGCCGCCACGTGTTCCTCCCGGTAAGGGGCCGTGGGCTGCCGCAGGAGTTCAAACAGGAAATCGCTGTGGGCGGGATCACGCATACGGGCAGAACAGCGGGGGGAGAAGTGTCACTCGGCCAGGGATCAGGGTGTGGTTGGGGCGGCGACATCCGGGGGGAACTTGGCCACCAGATCGATGCGCTTGTGATCACGCATCACCGCCATGGGCAGCCATGTCCCCGGCTGCATGGCCTGGACCGTCTCCACCGCTTCCATGACCTTCTTCACCGGGCGGCCGGCCATTTCCACGATCACGTCACCTTTCTTGATCCCGGTGGCCTTGGCGACGCTGTCGTCGATGACGTCGGTAATCTTCGGCCCCTCATCCCCGGACGCCAGGAATACACCCAGGCGCGGCTTGTGGCCGTCGGCATCGGCCGCCGACGGCGGCGCACGCACGCCGAAGACCACGTCTGCATACTTCGGCCGCAGGGTATCGCAGTCATAGCGCTTGTCCCAGGGCACCAGCACGGCGCTGTCGTGTATGCCCAGGGCATTGAGCTGGTGGGGTATGCCGAAGTGATCGACCAGATGCCCGCCGCCCACGACGCCCACCACCAAGGGGTGATCGTCTCGCCTGGCCAGTTTGGCCAGCTTCTCGGCCATGACACGGTCCCACAACAACTGGCCCCGCACGAAGGCGTGAAAGTGTTTGTCGTCCTTGTAGAGCTGCTCACCCGGCTCTTTTTTGTCCGTGGTCACACCGTGCTGCTGATAGATCTCATCCAGCATTTCCAGGTAGTCATCGCTGGGCGGCGCCGGCTCGGTCACGCCGTCGCGTTCCTTTTCGGGTATGGCGTCCATGCCCTCATCGCGCATACGGCTGATCAGCTTGCGGTCCATGTTGATGGCATACATGGGAATGCGGTTCATACGGGCGAAATTGAAAATGGGCATGTACATGGCGGCGTCGTAGCTCCACACCGTATTCCAGTCCGTCTGCTTGAGAAACTCCTTTTCACTCAGTTCACCCCGTACCCAGCGGTCCAGGGCGGGCTGTACCCGCCGCGGGAACATCTCAAATCCGATGACCATGTTGGGGTGCTGGCCGTACAGCGCCGCCAGGGTCTGCAACTCCCAGCGGTGATGTTCCTGGTTGTCGTGATGCTCACCAAGGAGAATGACGCGTTTGTCCGCCAGGCGCTGCAGCACATCATGGGTGGAGAATGTGCCGTGTTCGCCGGGGATCACCCACTTGGCCACGGGGACACAGCTGTCACCGTCCGCGGCGTTGGCGCCGGCCCACGGGGCCGTCAATGCCAGGAACAGGATTATCAGACCATCCGTGACTAAACGTTTGAATGCCGTGGTGGGCGACACGCCGCGCCTCCGCTGTTGAATTCCCATGTGAAACAGCTGACGCCCAATGCTATCACAGGCAACCGCCGTTATCTTTTCCTGTCGGGGGCATCGGGCGGGGTGATCTGTTGGGGTCCGTCACGGGAACCCCCTTGTTGTTGATCGGCGGCGCCGGCAAAACGCGCCTTGTGTCGCATGCAGAATTCTATAAATGGCTGTTCCTTGACGGCGAAACGTATGGCAAAGGGCAATCGGGCGTGCACCGTCCTGAAGATGCGGCGCATTTTGTCGTCGTCACCGGTCAACTCCCGTGTCTTGCTGTCCATGGCGGCGGCGACTTCATGGACCTTGGCCTGGATCAACGGCAGGTAGGGTGTGAGGGTGTTGTCAATCTTGTCTTTAATTCTGGATAGGACCATAACGCACCGGATGAGTCACGCCGTTGTGTGTTCATGTTCGCACGGCCCCCCTATGGACGCAAACCGCCCGGCGCTTCACCGCCTGTCTCCACGGCGCTTGCTGGGGACGCGCCCCGTGCTCTGTTATTATACCGGCATAGTGTACGAAGGCGCTCACAGCGGCCGGTACGGCGACACGAAAGCCATTATCCCGTTAGACGGACGGGGATGAGGTCGGTTCGGGATACGAAATGCGTTGGATACTGCTCGCCATTATCGCGCTGGTGATTTCCTCACTGGTGATGCGCTTCAACCGCCTTGCGGCGGCGTTGATCGTCATCATCGTGGCGATGATCGGCTCCATCGCCTGGTATCAGGAACATGAACTGGAGGCGTCCAGACACCGCATCTCCCCGGATCAGGTGGAGTTGGTGGACTTCAAGCTGGTTCAGCCCGACCGCAACACCCGTGAACTGGTGGGCCGCATCCGCAACCACTCCACCCAATACACCATCAATGAACTGGGTCTCGAAGTGGTGATGGACGACTGCCTCAACGGCCACTGCGATACCGTGGATCAGGCAAAGATTATATACACCGATCCCATCCCGCCCGATCAGGCCCGCGACCTGAGGCAGCGCATCGTGTTCACCTCAATGTTGCGGCCCAAGGGGACGCTGGTGCCGCACTTTCACCTGCTTTACGTCGAGGCTCGCTAACCGCCTCCGACGTTGGGGAAGGCCTGAGCAATGCTTTTCAGCGTGATCCCGGTTTTCGCCGGGAGGCATCCGGTCACTTCCAGTATAGACAGCTCTGGATTCCGGGTCTGCGCTACGCCCGGAATGACAAATTAGTTGGACCTTCCTGGATCAGTAGGTGGGCATCGAGCCGTCCACTGTCCGCGCCCAGGCGTCTATCCCGCCGGCCAGATTCATGACGTTCGCCAGTCCCGACCGGGCCAGAAACGCCACCACTTGGGCGCTGCGCATGCCATGGTGGCAAATGACCACGATCCCTTGCGCCTCTTCCAGTTCTTCCATGCGAGCAGGCACCTGTTTCATGGGAATCGGTGTCGACCCCTGGATGTGGCATGTCTCGTACTCCCAGGGCTCGCGCACATCCAACAACAACAGCGTATCCCCCTGGTCCATGCGCGCCTTGAGCGCAAGCGGATCGATTTCGTTCATAGTCTCCTCGCTGAATATCAGGCGCCTGTGCAGGTCTCCTGCACCAGGTCGCGAAGTAAATCCACGTCAACACAGGAGGCGCCGCGTGCATCGCCGGCCAACACCTGAAACGGCCGGTCCGCCTCTCCCAGGTGATCTACCACCAGGCGCGCGCCATTGAAGTCGTGGTTGCGGGTATAGTCATTAACGGTGATCAGTGTGGTGATGCCCGCCTGAGACGACGACTTCAGGCCATTCTCTGAGTCCTCAAAGGCCAGGCACTCCTGCGGCTTCAGACCGAGCTGCTCCAGCGCCACCCGATAGATATCGGGGGCCGGCTTTTTGGCCGGAACGATATCGCCGGCGGCGATAACATCAAACCACCCCTCTGCCTGGGGATCCAGGCACTGGTGCAACAGCACGCTGACATTCTCCGGACTGGTGGTGGTGGCGATGGCCAGGCGCAGCCCCGCCCCACGGGCCTCAGTTAACAGGCGCCGCACACCGGGGCGCAGGGGCATGGCGCCTGATTCCAGCATCTCGGCATAGCGGCGGGTCTTGTCCCGGTGCAGATCGGCAATGAATTCCTTTTCATCGCCCGGTGGCCTGAAGTCCGGCACGTAGTGGTCCATGAAATAACGGATCCGCTCCTTACCGCCGGCAACCGCCAACAATTCCCCGTAAAGCTGCGCCGGCCACTGCCAATCCAAGCCGGCGGCGGCGAAGGCCTGGTTGAACGCCACCCGGTGGCCATCGCCCTCGGTATCGGCCAGTGTCCCGTCCACATCGAATATCAACGCTTTGAGCTTGCACATGACTCCTCAAATCCGAATCTAAAAGCGCGCTATTCTATCACCCGTCGCCCGCCCTTACCGACTTCACCCCGCCAGCGGGCGGTCCATCGCATCCAATGCACTGCTTCGCAGAACCAACAAGCACTCCCGGACAGTCGTTTACGCCCCTCGGAGGGCACCATCGGCGGGTTTACACCTGAAAAGGCGGCTGTCGGAGTTTTTTACACCATGGCGGGCCTGATAGACCCCTTGCAAGTAAGCCGTTGATATATTACGGCGAATCTCGCTAAAGATATTATAAAACAAATACTTAAATAATAGCATCGGACGCCAATAAATTGGCGGAACCGAAATGGGAATTTGGTGTATAGTATTGCGCAGCACCTCCCCCATAGCGGGGAGTTGTTTTTCAGCCGCAAACATCAACTGGCGATCAGCTTCAACGGGAGTTTGGTTACGCAGCGTAAGGAACGTTTAGTGCCTTCGTTGCCATCCTCCAAGGTGTCCCAATTAACCACTCTCGTTTTAGTATGAGGTGTTCGCGGCTTTTGCGTCAGACCGGTGGCGCCAGTTCCACCGGTCCGGCACCTAACTAACACCCCTCGCGGCCTGATCAATCACTCCCGCTGCGCTGTGACCCATGACACATGGTGCCGTGGCTTATTCCTGTTGTCCGCTGTCGATCAATTGAATCAATGCCCGGCGTGGCGTGAGTTCAGCCATGGGCAGCGATTGATCCGCGCCGTCCACCGTCAGGGTCAGCGGTGAATGCAACACCGGCCACATGCCGCGATCGATATTGGCCGGCCCATTCCCCTGAAATACCAGGTAGCTGTACTTGGTGTAATGGGGCAGCTTGCGTCCCAGACCCGCCAGTGCATCGGGTTGAGCAGTCATCAGCCACCCCAGTGGGGCATGACCTTCGTTGGATTGCGCGGCGGCCAACACCAGTGAACGCCCCGCCGCGGGAAACGCCTGTTCGCCGATATGCAGCGATCCGTCCTTGCCCACGCTCACCGCCTGATACCCGGCAAGCGCCCGCTGCATTTGAACCTTAAATCGATTCTCCCAACCGAACAGCCATATCGCGCGATCATTGGGCAGCGCCTTCACCTGATTGTCCATGATGACTTTTACATCAAACGCCGGGTTGTCACGCCATGCATCGGCTAGGCCCCGATAGGCCCGCAGCAGCGGCGGTGGCGCCTGGGCGGGCAACACGATCAACAGCGACTGCGCGCCGAACAGCCCGCTCAAGGCGGGCGGGATCTCGTCCCTGGACAGGCGGCGAAAGACATCGAACTCGGGATCCACGTCCACCCGCAGGGGCCGTGCCGGCACGGACAGGTCCACCTCTCGGTGCTTGCCGTCCATGGACACGGTGGTCTGATAGGCACGTGAGCGCCCGCGCAGCGTCACCGCCACCGGCACGCGCAGCCGGTAGGCGGAACCGGACTGGGTTTGCTGCAAATCAAACCGCAGTTGCCATTTACCGTCTTTGTGCTTGGACGTCGCCCCCGCGGCCTCAAGCGCCGGTGCGCCGGTGCGCCGCACCCACTGGTGGAACATCGGGGTTAGGTCCTCTCCGGCCACGGTCTCGAATGCGTGTTGCAGATCGTCGTAACTGGCGGCTTTGAATACATTGTCTTTATAAAACAATCGCAGCGCCTTGACGAACACCTCATCACCCAGGCGGCGGTGCAGCATGTGAAAAAACATCAACGCCTTGCCGTAGCCCACCGCTTCGCTGGCCTGGCTTTCCCGGGCGGTGAACGCGGTGAGGGGAAAGTCCTTGGCGCCGGAGGCGAAATCCGTGTACTTCTGCAGCAGCTCCCGGCGGTACTCCGCGCCCTTGTGCTGTTGCACCTTGACCAGGTGGTCCGATAGATAGGCCGTCAGGCCCTCGCTCCAGTTACCCTGCCGATAGTCCACGTAGACGCCGTTGCCCCACCAGTTATGCAGTATCTCGTGGGGATAAGAGGTGTAGATGATGAAGGGGAAGCGGATGACCTGCGAACCCAACAGGGTGAACGACGGCATGCCGTAGCCGCTCTGCCAGAAGTTTTCCACCAGGGCGAACTTGCCGTAGGGATATGCACCCAGCAGGGTCTGATAATGGCCGATGTAGCGTCCGGCCGCATCCAGATAGCGCTGTGCCAATTGCGCGTCCGGCGTGCGCAAAAAGACCTGGAGCTGTATATCCCCGGCGTTGTGATGGTATTCAGTGAACTGCGCGGCCACCAGGTAAATATCATCCTGGGGTTTGTCACATGTCCAGCGCACCGTGGTGCCCCCTCTTTTCTTCTTATATAGAGTGCGTTTCCCCTGGCTGACCGCATCCCAGCCCCCGGGCAGCCCAACCTCCAGGCTGAAGGTGACCATGGCACCCTCTATGAGGGGAAACCAGTCGCTGGTGGAATCGAGAAACACGCCCTCCGCGTCGATCAAACCGGCGGTCACCTCGAATTGGCGCTCCTCGCTGGGAACCTGCTCCAGGGGATGGTCGATGACGCCCCCGTAACGCAGCGTAAACCGGCGCGTGTCATCGTTCAGGATGACGCGATAACGCTGTACCGGTACCGGGCTGTCGGACTTGTCGGCATCCGGCACGCTCTCGAGTGTGGCGTGGTCAGCCCTGGGGTTCAGACCGGCGTGGAGCACGAACTGGATACTGTGACCGGCGGATGGCGGCAGGGTAATGGTGTCTTCCACCTGGAAGCGGTGTTCCCCGGGATGCAGCTCGACTTTAAGGCCGTGATGGATTGGGCCTTCGCCGCTCCAGGCGGCGCTGCAGATACACAGCAGCGGGAGGCAGCGAGCGAGGTTCATGGCCGGGCGGCTGACCGAGCGAACGGCCGCGCGGGCCCGGTGTCCAACCGCGCCGGATGCACCCCCCGGAACAGCCGCTGACCCGGCGTGGTTCTCCGTATGCGGCTGCACGATAAATGCTAAGATAGACCAGAGATTGTGCAAGGCGTATTCACCACCTCCGTTGACCACCACCTTTTAGCAAGCATAGCCAGCCCATGATCCGCAATGCCTGTGTCGAGGACCTCGATGGCCTATTGGACATCGAGAATCGTTCCTTCACCACGGATAAGATAACACGAAGAAGTTTTCGTTACCTACTCACCCAGGGCAACGCCGCCACGATTTTGGAAGAGCAGGGAAAGGTGATTCGCGGCTACTCCCTGCTGCTGTTCAACGATGCCACATCCTACGCCAGGCTGTATTCTCTGGCGGTGGATCCGGCCTGCCGCGGCCAGGGTATCGCCAAGGCATTGGTGGACGCCAGCGAGAAATGCGCCATCGACCACGAGTGCATCTCGCTGCGCCTTGAGATCCGGCATGACAACAAACCGTCCATCGAGCTTTTTACCAAGTGCGGATACAAACAGTTCGGGACCATCGACGATTACTATGAAGACCACATGAGCGCCGTCCGCTTTGAAAAACTGCTCTCGCCCCTGCACCAGCCCGACCTGATTCGCGTCCCCTACTACCGCCAGACACTGGATTTCACCTGCGGACCCGCGGCACTGATGATGGCGATGAAGTCCCTGGATCCTGATCTCTCCCTGGACCGCAAACTGGAGCTGCGTATCTGGCGTGAATCGACCACCGTCTTCATGGCCTCCGGCCATGGGGGCTGCGGTCCGTACGGCATGGCCCTGTCTGCCTATCACCGCGGGTTCGACGTGGAGATCTACGTCAATGACCCGGGGGCACTGTTCATCAACTCCGTGCGCGACCAGAAGAAAAAAGACGTCATTCGCCTGGTCCAGGAGGACTTCGAACAGGAACTGGCGGACCACGGCATCCCCGTGTCCTACGCGTCGCTGCACGCCGATGCCATACAGGAAAAATTCGACCGGGGCGGCATTCCGGTGGTCCTGATCAGCTCTTATCGCATATACGGCGAGAAGGAACCCCACTGGGTTGTCGTGACCGGTTTTGACGAACACTATATATATGTCCACGACCCATTCGTCGATACCCCGAAGGGCAAGACATCCGTGGATTGCATCAACATGCCGATATTAAAAAAGGACTTTGAGCGCATGGCGCGTTACGGCAAGGCCGGCCAAAAGGCGGTGATAATACTCAAGAAACGGGAAACCCATGACCACTGACATAGAACACGCAACACTTGTACAGTCCCAGCGTCCCGAAGGGCGGGATTCGTGCCCGTCGCGCCACCGTTTCCTTCACTAAAGCAACCCCGACGCCGTCATGTCAACACACCTGATCCTGATCGAAAACGAAAAAGACTGGAGACCTCATTACCCGAAATATGAGGTGGTCACCGCCAGGACCTATTTGGGCCAGCCGCTCTATTTGAAACAAAAAGGACTGCGCATCATCAACCTGTGCCGCAGTTACCGCTACTTGAGCCTGGGCTATTACTGCTCCCTGCTGGCGGAGGCGCGCCAGCACAAGATCATCCCCTCGGTACGGACCATCATCGACCTCAGCAGCAAGGCCATATACAGCCTGGACTTCGAGGACTTCGACAGCCTGATTCAGAAGAGCTTCAAAAAGACCAGCCCGCCCGGCGCGGAGGATACCTTCGAGTTATACATCTTCTTCGGCCAAACACAGCCGGAGTCGCTGCAAGACCTGGCGCGTCAGCTGTTCGATATATTCCGCTGTCCGCTGCTGAAGGTCGAATTCGACTATAAGGGCAAGTGGGACATCTCCTCCATCAAGGCAATCTCCCTGAACAGCCTGAACAGCGGGCAAGAAGAGGTTTTTATCGAGGCGCTCAACAGCTATCTGCACAAGCGCTGGCAGGCGCCAAAGCCCAGGAGCATCTCCAAGTACGACATCGCCGTGCTCTACAACCCGGCGGAAAAGCTCCCGCCGTCGGACATGCCGGCGCTGAAAAAACTCACCAAGGCGGCCAAAACCCTGGGCGTCGACGTGGAGCTCATCGAGCGAAAAGACTACTCTCGCCTGGCGGAATACGACGCCCTGTTCATCCGCGAGACCACGGCCATCAATCACCACACCTACCGCTTCGCCAAAAAGGCCGAAAGTGAGGGCATGGTGGTCATCGACGATCCGGACTCCATCGTCAAATGCACCAACAAGGTCTATCTCGCCGAACTGCTCGCGGCCCACAATATCCCGCGGCCGCGCACCATCATTCTGCAAAAGAACAAACTCGATACCCTGGAACAACACATCAACTACCCGGTGGTCCTGAAGATCCCCGACGGATCGTTCTCCCGCGGCACCTTCAAGGCCGCGGACCGTCAGCAGACCAACGACATCGCGGCCAAGCTGTTCAAGGAGTCCGACCTCATCCTGGCCCAGGAATTTGTATTCACCGAGTTCGACTGGCGCATCGGCATTCTCAACCGCACACCGCTGTTTGCCTGCCGCTACTACATGCCCAAGCATCATTGGCAGATCGTCAAACACGATGCCGCGGGGCGTATCACCGAAGGCGCCTATAAGACTTATAAGGTGGAGGAGGCGCCGCGGGAGATAATCGATACCGCCACTGCCGCCGCCAATCTCATTGGAGACGGTCTCTACGGTGTCGACATCAAGGAGACGGCGAGCGGCCCGTGCCTCATCGAGATCAACGACAATCCGAATCTGGAGTCCGGGGTGGAGGACGCATTGCTCAAGGACGAGCTGTACCTGATCCTGGTCAAGGAGTTCATCCGCCGCATCGAGCAGAGAAAGGCCCGCTAGCGGGCCTTTCTCCAAAGGCCGGCCTGTATGGGCCTATTGCAGTGTTGGGTGGGGCTTTGCGTGGAGTATGCGCGGTTCAGTGGACGGCGCGGCGTCCATGGCGCAGCGGAACCCCAGGTCCGAATGGACGGAGTCCGGCTCGATGTATGAGCGGTAGCCGCTGCGTTGAAACACGGTCAGCTGGTAGTGGCCTTCCCTCCCCCAGCCGGCGCCGCGCATGACTTTATACTTCTTCCCGAAATCCTTGCTGTGATAGTCCGAGCCGGGATAGGGTTCATACCAATCCTGCACCCATTCGGACACATTCCCCGCCAGGTCATAGACGCCGTATACGGACTTGTCGGTCTTGTACGAGCCCACCGGAGCGACCCCGTCGTCCCACGACTCCTCGCCGGTATTGCTCAAGCCCGGCTTCCACTTATTGCCCCACGGGAACTGGTTGCCGTTGGCCCCGCGCGCCGCCTTTTCCCATTCCGCCTCGGTGGGAAGGCGCTTGCCGGCCCAATGGCAGTAATCCCGTGCGTCATACCACGATACGTAGACCACGGGCTCTTTATCCAGATAGGCATAGCGTTTGTCGAATGCCTTGAGCAATTGCGCCTTGGTCATCTTGCGCGTGTCCATGTCCAGCTTGAATACCTTGGCGGCCACGTGTCTGATCTTGCCCACGTCCAGCTCGTTGACCTTTTTCCGGGTCATGCTCAGCAGATAGCCGTTGAATATCCAATAGCGCGGC
>Ga0316583_10000432_pt1 | contig 12280 bp, 11 predicted proteins | sample J_170502JBrBrA_D_FD_204513 | JGI IMG/M metagenome (GOLD analysis project Ga0316583, IMG submission 204513) | Rhizosphere microbial communities from salt marsh grasses in Alabama, United States - J_170502JBrBrA | ecosystem: Host-associated > Plants > Roots > Rhizosphere | place: USA: Alabama... | reverse complement strand
TGGGACACGGATACCCGTTACAGCGGCAATTCCGGCTCCGCCTCACGGTCCGGCCGTGCGCCTGGTTCCGAGCGCGGGGTGTGGCGAAACACCCAGCGCACCTTGCCGCGCTCGCGGGCGCGGCCGTAGATCACGATCTGGGTGGTGCGGCGGGGCCCGTCCGCCGCCGACAAGTATACGCTTTCCTCGATCTGGACCGGATCGCCGAAGCTGCTGAAGGTCCACACCTCGCGGTCGGGCAGCATCAGGATGACGCCGTAGCCGTCGCTCAGCCGGCTCGCCTTCAGCGCCGGGTGCAGGTGGAAGCGCACGGCGAATTCGTCCGGCGTGCGCGGCGACAGCGGCCGGCCGTCGACCCCGGCGAAGCTGTCCTCGCCGTCGAGCGTGCGCCCGTCGTTGCTCAGCCGCACGACGCGGGTGTGCACGACAGAGAACTCCGGCACATAGCCGTCGTGGGCGGCGCGCAGCCACTCGCCCTGGTTCTGGATGCCGCGCTCGATGCGCACGTCGTGCGGGCCGCTGACGATGGGAATGCCGAACAACAGCTTGCGCAAGCCCACCGCTTCCAGGAAGCGGCAGGATGAGGTGTCGTTGAATGTCACCGTCGAATGCGCGGGCGTGGCGCGCGCCACCTGGCGCCAGTTCTCCTTGTTCACCGCCGGCAGGCCGCAGTTGATTACCAGCCGATGCTGCCGCCACGACATCTCGAACGACAGGCAGCCGGCGTGCGCCTCCTGGCTCACTGACAAAGGCGGCGGCCGGCCGGCGTCCATGACGAGCGCGCTGTCGCCGGCATCCATGCGCTGATAGCCGGAGTGCGGTGCGTTCGATACCGGCGTGCCGCGCGCGTCGTCATAGGCGAGCACGGTGGCGAGCAGGTCGACGGGGGTCGGCCCCATGCCGTTGAACTGGGCGAAGTTGCCGTCGGCGTGACGGAAGAAACGCAGCATCGGCATCATGCGGTCGATGGCGTTGTTCATCGCCTGCGGCGGCTGCAGATTGCGGGCGGAGAACAATTGTCGAAGCGGCAGGAGATCGGCGAGTAATTCGATGATGACGCCGGGATTGCGGCTGATATGGCCGCCGTCCGGTAGGATCTGCCGGTTCAGTTCATCGCTTAAGCGCCGCATGTTGGCGCGCACCTGCCCCGACAGGCCCTGAATGCTGAGCGACGCGCAGGTCAGCGCCATCAGCGCCTGCAGGCGCGGAAGCCCGTCGCGCGTTTCGTTCAGCGTCTTGCGCAGGTAGCGCACCTGTCGCGACAGGCTGCGGATGTAGCGGCGGTAGAAGCGCGCGTCGGCGTCCTGCAGCACGAACGGCGCCTGGTTCAGCCAGCAGATGATGCGGCGTGACAGGATATCGGTTCGCCAGCCGAGCGAATGCCAAGTGCCCTGCAGGTTGATCCATTCGTCGATGAGTGCGCGCGCGTTGGCGCGCGTGATGGCGGATTCGGCGGCGCGCAGATGGCGAAGCCACGAGAAGCTCAACATGATCACCGCCCATTCGTCGGACGGTGGCGGGACTTCGAATGGCGAACGGCGATCGGAAACGACGACCTTGCCGGCAAACGCGAAGCGGCCGGCATAGATTTCGCTAGCGCGCGTGGCGTCAGCGGTCCGCAGATCCTGCGGCGCGATCACCACGCGGTCGGTCTTGGCCGGACCGAAACGCCAACGCATGAGCGGGTGCGCATTGATGCGGCCGAGCAGGCTGCGGAATGCGCGGCGCCCAATGAGCGCGGAGAGCCTGGCCCGCTCCGCGATCGAAACCCGCATCATCAATGTGCCCGTCCCCTGCGCCCGGGCGCGAATCCCATGGGCTTGTCGCACGATAGCGAAGGGCTGCCAAAGGGCCAATATGCAAGGTCCGCGAGTATTTTAGGAGTGGATTAGTCGGCGGCGCGCACGAGCCGGGCGGCGTAGAAGCCGTCGAGCCCGCCCCAGCGTGGGTCGGGGTCGGGCCAGGCGTGCGGTAGCGTGCGTAGGTCGCCGGCGGCCGTCACCAGCTCGCCGCAGCCGGCGACCTCGGCCGCGGTAATAGGGTGGCGTTTGACGCGCGGCTCGCGCGCCAGCAGCGCTTCGACCTGCTGTTCCCCTTCCTCGGGCTCCAGTGAGCAGACGCAATAGACCAGCGTGCCGCCTGGGCGGGTCAGCGGTATCGCCTTGTCGAGCAGCCGCTGCTGCAGCGACGTGAGCACGGTGATATCGGCTTCGCTCTTGAGCCACGGGATGTCGGGATGGCGGCGGATGGTGCCGGTCGCCGAGCACGGCGCATCGAGCAGGACGGCGTCAAAGGTACCGCTATTGGGGGATTCCGGCTGCCATTCCAGCGCGTCGGCGGCGACGGTTTCGGCGGACAGCGACAGTCGCTTGAGGTTGTCGCGCAGGCGCGCGAGCCGCGCCGGCGAGCGGTCGACCGCCGTGACATGCGCGCCGGCATTGGCCAATTGTGCGGTCTTGCCGCCCGGCGCCGCGCACAGGTCGGCCGCTGACCGACCGCGGATATCGCCGAAGAGGCGTGCCGGGATGGCGGCAGCGGCGTCCTGGACCCACCAGGCGCCTTCCAGGAAGCCGGGCAGCAGGGCGATCGAGCCCTGCGCCAGGGTGCGCACGGTGCCGGTCGGCAGCACCCGGCCGTGCAGGTGCTCGGCCCAGGAGGCGGGATTATCTTTGGGCGTTACGTCGAGCGCGGGCTCGTGGCCATTGGCAAGGGCAATCGCCGCGGCGGTCTCGGCGCCGTAGGTCGCCGACCAGCGCGCAAGCAGCCACTCCGGCGTGTCGCGCGGCGTTTCGTCGGCAAGCAGCGCCTCGCGGTTCTGCGCCACGCGCCGCAGCACGGCGTTGACCAGCCCCGCATAGCGCGCCGCGCGCCGATCACCCTGCGCCAGCCGCACCGACAGATCGACCGCGGCGTGGTCGGGTACGTCTAGCCAGAGGATCTGCGCGGCGCCGACCAGCAGCACTGTCTCGCAACGCGGGGCGTCGGGCGGGAAGCCGCGCTCCAGGAAGGTGCCGAGCAGGTGCCGCAGCGTCCCCAGCCGCCGCAGCACGGTAGCGGCGAGACGGCGCATGAGGGCGCGGTCGCGGTCGGCGAGGGTGGCTATGCCGGGATGGGCGGACTTGCCGCCGAGCAGCTCGTCGAGCGACTGCCGCCGGCGCAGCACGCCGTCGAGAATATCGGTGGCAATCCGGCGGGCGGCGAGGCCCGGGACTTCCGGTTGGGGGGAGGTACGGGCACGCGCCATTGCCCGACTCTTGCCACGAATTGTGGCCCTGTCACGAACGCCAGGGACATAAAGTCGTCTGGACTCACAGGTTTACCGAGTCTGGCGGCAACCGACCTCGGCTTGCGCATTGGGGCAATACAAATGCCGCCTGCACGCCGCGTGATTCGCTAACGCCCAATGCCCCTGGAATCGAAATCTCGAAGCCAAGATTATCAGCCGTTGTCGGTCGTGCCGACCCGAAATGACGTAGAAGAATTACCGCAGCACATACACATCCGTCCCGAGATGCACACGCCGGTACAGGTCGACGATGTCGCGGTTGTGCATGCGAATGCAGCCGTGCGAGACGAACCTGCCGATCGAGGCCGGATTGTTGGTGCCGTGGATGGCGTAGTTGCCGCGGTCGAGACCGAGCACGGCGGCGCCCATGGGATTGCGCGGCGATCCGCCGGGAATGACCGGCGCGTTGCGCTGGATCGACGGCGGCGCTTGCCACGCCGGCCGCACCAGCTTGCGGTCGACCCAGGCGTGGCCGTGCCACGCCATGCCGGCGCGGCCGACGCCGACCGGATAGCGAATCGCGCGGCCGTGGCCGAGGACGTAATAGAGCTCGCGGCGGTGCGTGGCGATGACGATTGCGCCGTGCTGATAACCGCTACGGAACGGCACCACCTGTCCCGCATAGGCCGGCAGTATCGCTGCGACGAGGAGAGTGGCGGCGGCGAGCGCCGTTCGGAACCAGGACACCCGCGATACCATCATCGCTCCACGAACACCGGCGTGCCGACCCGCACCATCGGGAAGAGCCGGACGATGTCGCGGTTATACATGCGGATGCAGCCGTGCGAGATGAAGCGACCGACGGATGACGGCCGGTCGGTGCCGTGAATGGCGTATTCACCGCCGCGCAGGGTCATGGCGCGCGCGCCCATGGGATTGTTCGGCGCGCCGCCGGGAATGACTTTCGGCAGGCGCGGGTTCTCGCGCCGGATCATCGGCGGCGCTGCCCAGGCCGGCCAGACGTATTTGCCGTCGACGTGTGCGAGCCCCGTCCATTGCATGCCGGCGCGGCCGACGCCGACGGGAAAGCGCATGGCGCGATAGGGATCGAGCACGAAATAAAGATGACGCTCGTGGGTCTTCACCACGATGGTGCCGGGCGGATAGCCGCGGAACGGTACGACCGCCGGATCGGGGGCGGCAGCCTGCGCCAGCGCGGCTGCCAGCAGCACCCACGCCATAATGATCGCAATAAAGAGTGCCGTTCGCTTGAGCACGCGCACCACGATAAACGCCCCGGTCGGTTGATCGGGGCGATCATAATGCGTGGCGTTCAACGCTTCCGGGAAAGCTCGCGGTAACGTAAACGGGGGTTAAACAACCGTCCATTCCGGGGCGCGAGCGGGCCCGGAATCCATAATTCCGGTCTGTGTTGATAGATTTCGGGGCGCCCCCTTTCGGCGGGCGCCCCGGAATGACGTCGTTTGTTTTGTGTGCGGGGAAAGGAAGCTTACGCCCCGGCACCCGCCCGCTTGTTCTGGCGGTTGTCGACAAGGTCGTTGACCACGGCCGGGTCAGCCAGCGTCGAGGTGTCGCCGAGATTGCCGTACTCGTCCTCGGCGATCTTGCGCAGGATGCGGCGCATGATCTTACCAGAACGCGTCTTCGGCAGGCCGGGCGCGAACTGGATCAGGTCCGGCGAGGCGATCGGGCCGATCTCCTTGCGCACCCACTGCACTAGCTCCTTGCGCAGATCTTCCGTCGGTTTTTCGCCGGCCATCAGGGTGACATAGGCGTAGATGCCCTGGCCCTTGATGTCGTGCGGATAGCCGACGACGGCGGCTTCCGAGACCTTCGGATGGGCGACCAGCGCGCTTTCCACCTCGGCGGTGCCGAGACGATGACCGGCGACGTTGATCACGTCGTCGACGCGGCCGGTGATCCAGTAATAGCCGTCCTCGTCGCGGCGGCAGCCGTCGCCGGTGAAGTAGCGGCCGATATAGGTTTTGAAGTAGGTGTCGATGAAGCGCTGGTGGTCGCCATAGACCGTGCGCATCTGGCCCGGCCAGCTATCGGCGATGCACAGGTTGCCGGAGCAGGCGCCTTGCAGCGCATTGCCCTCGGCGTCGACGATCTCGGGGATGATGCCGAAGAACGGCCGCGTCGCCGAGCCGGGCTTCAGCCTAGTGGCGCCTGGCAGCGGCGTGATGAGGATGCCGCCGGTCTCGGTCTGCCACCAGGTATCGACGATCGGGCAACGGTCTTCGCCGACCACGTGGTAGTACCATTCCCACGCTTCCGGATTGATCGGCTCACCGACGGTGCCGAGCAGGCGCAGGCTCTTGCGCGAGGTCTTGGTCACCGGGTCGTTGCCGCCCTGCATCAGCGCGCGGATCGCGGTCGGCGCCGTGTAGCAGATGTTGACCTTGTGTTTGTCGCACACTTCCCAGAAACGCGAGGTGGTCGGGTAGTTCGGCACACCCTCGAACATCAGGCTGACGGCGCCGTTCGCAAGCGGGCCGTAGACGATGTAGCTGTGGCCGGTAACCCAACCGACGTCGGCGGTGCACCAGTAGATGTCGCCGTCGTGATAGTCGAACACGTACTGGTGCGTGATCGAGGTATAGACCATGTAGCCGCCGGTGGTGTGCATCACGCCCTTCGGCTTGCCGGTCGAGCCCGAGGTGTAGAGGATGAACAGCGGATCCTCCGCGCTCATCTCCTCGCACGGGCAATCGGCCGGCACGGACTTGGCTGCCTCGTCGTAATAGACGTCGCGGCCGTCCTTCATGTTCACCTTGGCGCCGGTGCGGCGCACGACCACCACGGTCTTGACCATGCCGTTGGCGATGTCGCAGGCGGCGTCGGTGTTGGCTTTGAGCGGGATCTTGCGCCCGCCACGGACGCCCTCGTCGGCGGTGATGACGCAGTCCGATGTGCAGTCGGTGATGCGGCCGGCCAGTGAATCCGGCGAGAAGCCGCCGAACACCACCGAATGGATGGCGCCGATGCGGGCGCAGGCGAGCATGGCGACCGCCGCTTCCAGGATCATCGGCATGTAGATGGTGACGCGGTCGCCTTTCTTGACGCCGCGCGCCTTCAGCACGTTGGCGAAGCGCTGAACCTCGGCGTGCAGCTCTTTATAGGAGAGCTTCTTGTCGTCGTTAGGGTCGTCGCCTTCCCACAGCAGCGCCGTCTGGTCGCCGCGCTTGTCGAGGTGGCGATCGACGCAGTTGTAGCAGGCGTTCAGCGTGCCGTCCTCGAACCATTTGATCGAGACGTTGTGCGGGTCGTAGGAGGTGTTCTTCACCTTGGTGAAGGGCTTCATCCAGGTGATGCGCTTGGCCTCACCGGCCCAAAAGGCGGCTGGGTCCTTGACCGAGGCCGCGTACATTTCGTTGTATTTGACGTCGTCCGCATAAGCGCGCTTCTGCCAATCGGCGGGCACGTCATAGATTTTATCGGACATTGAATACTCCTCCCTCTTCACGCGACATGCTGCGCGGGCAATCTCTTTGTCCCCAGGACCATAAAACGCGCGCAGTGCTAAGCGGTCAATCCGTTACGCGATTGTTCGCGGCTGGAAGGGTCGGGGACCGACCCTGCGCTTGCTCCCGCACCGGCCGCTGCCGGCAAGGCAGGCGGCGGACCGGACGACGGCCGCAGGCAAGATGCCGCCCCGCCTGCTTTTTAGCAGGCGGGGCGGCAGGAAATACGCCGGCGGATAAGCTCCCCGCCGAGCGGCATCCTCAAGCCGTCTTGTGCTGGCCGACAGGCTCAGGGGCGGCCCGCGCCCCGATCGGCAGCACGGTGTGGCCGTGCGTTTCGTTGATGACCTCGGCGGCCGCCAGATAGAAGGCCAGTACCGCGGTCGCCAGGCCGACATAGCCACCCGCCACGTGCAGCATGCTGCTGCCGGTCCACTCGCCGACGCCGAGCAGGAAGAAGGTGATCGTCAACGCCAGGAAGACCGCCTGGAGTGTGCGATTGAGCGCCAGGCTGCCGATCCACATGTAGAAGGTGAACACGCCCCACATCACAAGCCACCAGCCGACGAAAGCGCCGGGCACGTTGTGGGAGAAGAACTGCACGAACAATGCGAAGCACCACCAGAACGCGCCGTACGAGCAGAACGCGACGAAACCGAACGTATTGCCGCGCGGCATTTCCATAATGCCCGCCACGAACTGGGCGGTGCCGCCGTACGCGAATGCGCAGGCCAGCACGAGCGGAACGCCGGCGCCCGTGTACCAGCCGGCATTCACCATGCTCAGCATCCATGTCGTGAGCGCGAAGCCGGTCAGCCCCAAGGGGGCCGGATTTGCTAATTTCATGATTGTCTCCTCCGGGGGTGCCTCAGCACGGCCGCAAAAAAATGCTCCACTGGCCGTCGTGGCTGAGGGTCGTTTTTTGTTGTCTACGTCGCCCCCGCCGCCCCATTTATTTCTATATTAGAAATGACGCTCCATTTAAATGATACTATGTGCGTAGCTCGGCTTATGGTTGTGTGCAGCGCAGCGATGAAAGCGTTGCAACGCTGACAAACAACGCCATTATGCGACGCTTGTTCCACATTAGACGTAATTTCGTATTTTGCAGCGCGGGATACGCTGCGGTCGGCGCACTAAGGCGTCAGAGCCCACCCATCTTGCAGACGATCTTCCACTCGGCTTCGGTCACCGGCTGAACAGAGAGCCGTGACAGCTTGAGCAGCGCCATCTCCTTCAGTTTGGGCTCGGCCTTGACGGCGGCAAGCGTCACCGGCTCGGGCATGGGCTGAACGGCTTTCACGTCCACCACCACCCACGGCGTGCTCTCTTCGGCGGTAGGATCGTGATAGTGCTCGCGGATGATCTCCACGATGCCGACCACTTCCTTGCCGATGTTGGAGTGATAGAAGAAGCCGCGGTCGCCCTTCTTCATCTTCATCAGGTTAAGCTTGGCCGAATGGTTGCGCACGCCGGTCCACGGCTCGCCCTTGGCGCCCTTCTTGACCTGCTGGTCCCACGACCAGGCATCGGGCTCCGATTTCATCAGCCAGTAGGCCACGTCTTGGTTCCTTCTCGTTATTCCGCCCGGAACGGCCGCGTCATCAGCGATTCGATCGCCTGGTCCACGCTCAGCTCTTGCGCCAGCACGGCTGCAACGGCGGCCGAGATCGGCATCTCCACGTCCCTCTCGCGCGCCATCTCGAGCAGCACTGGCGCAGTGAACACGCCTTCCGCCAGCTTGCCGGGCGGAGGCTCGCCTTTGCCGAGCGCAACGCCGTAGGAAAAATTGCGCGACTGCGGCGTCGAGCAGGTGAGGATGAGATCGCCTAGCCCTGAGAGCCCCATCATGGTTTCGGCGCGCGCGCCATAAGCGCGGCCGAAGCGGGTGAGCTCGGCGAAGCCGCGCGTGGTCAGCGCGGCCATGGCGCTGGCGCCCAAGTCCCGTCCGGCGACGATGCCGGCCGCGATCGCCAGCACATTCTTGGCGGCGCCGCCGAGCTCGACGCCGCGCACGTCGGTCGAATGGTAAGGCCGGAAGCTGCCGGAGCCGAGTGCGTAAGCGAGCGCGGTCGCCGTCGTTTCATCGGTGGCCGCGATGGTGACCGCGGTCGGCAGGCCGCGCGCCACGTCGGCGGCGAAGCTCGGGCCGGACAGGATCGCCGGCACGGCCTCGCCTGCGCATTCGGCGATGATCTCGCTCATGAACTTGTGGGTGCCGTGCTCGATACCCTTGGCGCAGGCGACCAGCGGCATGCCCTGACGAAGCGCGGGCGCCAACGCCGTGACGACACTGCGCACCACCTGCGCCGGCACCACCAGCAGAATGGCGTCGGCGTTGGCGGCCGCGTTCAGATCGCGCGTCACTGTGATGGCGTCGTCGAGCGTCACGCCGGGCAGGAAACGGCTCTCGCGTTTGGTTTCGAGATGCTCGGCATTGCCGGCGTTGTGCTCCCACAAGGTTACGGCGCGGCCGGCGCGCGCAGCGGTGAGCGCCAGCGCCGTTCCCCAAGCGCCGCCACCCAGCACGGAGATGGTTTGAAAGGTCATGGACATCCGCTCACTTATACGCCGCCGTGCGCTGAAGCGCGCCCTTGGCGGCGGCGATTTCGTCGAGCGGCCAGCGCGCGCGCGGCGCCACGTCGAGCGTATCGGTCAGCCCCAGCGCCAACCGTTCGGCGCCGGCCCAGGCGATCATGGCGCCGTTGTCGGTGCAAAGCTCCATGGGCGGCGCCACCAGCGTCGTGCCCGCTTCCGCCGCGAGCCGCTGCAGCACATTGCGGATCGCCTGGTTGGCGGCGACGCCGCCGGCGGCGACCAGCGCATTGGGCGCGCCGAAGCGGATGCGGAAAATCTTCAAGCCCGCACGCAATCGATCGAGCACCACGTCAACAACCGCCTGCTGGAACGAGGCGCAGAGGTCGGCGACGTCCTGGTCCGACAGCGGCGCGATCGCTTCGGCTTCGAGCCGCAGCGCGGTCTTCAGGCCGGAGAGCGAGAAGTCGGCTTCCTTGCGGCCATGCATCGGCCGCGGCAGCGGGAAGCGACGGACATCGCCGTGCAGCGCCTGCTGCTCCACCAGCGGCCCGCCCGGATAGCCAAGCCCTAGCAGCTTGGCGGTCTTGTCGAAGGCTTCGCCGATGGCGTCGTCGTGGGTCGTGGCGATGCGCACGTAATTGCCGATGCCGCGCACGGCGAGGATCTGCGTATGCCCGCCGGAGGCGAGGAATAGCAGATAGGGAAACGGCGTGGCGTCGGTCAGCCGCGCGGTCAGCGCGTGCGCCTCGAGATGGTTGACCGCGATCAGCGGTTTATTCTCGACCAGCGCGATCGCCTTGGCGGTGGTGAGGCCGACGATGACGCCGCCGATCAGCCCCGGTCCGGCGGCGGCGGCGACGCCGTCGATTTGATCGAACCCGAGTCCCACCTCGTGCATGGCTTGCGCGATGACGGTATCCAGCACCTCTACGTGCGCGCGCGCGGCGATTTCGGGCACCACGCCGCCGAAGGCCGCGTGCTCTTCGATTTGCGACAACACCACATTAGAGAGGATGCGCCCGCGGCCGTCGTCGCTGCGCTCCACCACCGCCGCCGCGGTCTCGTCGCAGGTAGTCTCGATGCCGAGGACGATCATGGGTTTCCTATGATGCCGCCATTCCGGGCTCGCGCCGCCCCGGAATGACGAATACGCGACCTTCCCTTTACCGATAAGAGTGGCCTACAAGGTGCCGTAGCATCGAGGGGTTATATGGCGCAATCCACTCCAACTTTGCGGATCGGCACGCGCGGCAGCCCGCTGGCGCTGGTGCAGGCGCGCGCCGTGCGGGCGCGGCTGGCGGCCGCGGCGGGCGTCGCGGAAGAGGCCATCGAGATCGTGGTCATCCGCACGTCCGGAGACACCATCCAGGATCGGCCGCTGTCGGCGGAAGGCGGCAAGGGCCTGTTCACCAAGGAGATCGAGGAGGCGCTGCTAGGCGGGCGCATCGACCTCGCCGTGCATTCGGCCAAGGACATGCCGACATTCTCGCAGCCGGGCCTCGCCTTCGTCGCCTGTCTCGAGCGCGAGGACCCGCGCGACGTGTTCATCAGCCGCAAAGCCAAGACGCTCGCCGAGTTGCCGCAGGGCGCGACGCTGGGCACAGCGTCGCTGCGCCGGCAAGCGGTCGCCAAGCGGGTGCGCCCCGATCTCAATATCGCGCTGTTGCGCGGCAATGTGCAGACGCGGCTGCGCAAGCTTGACGAGGGGCAGGTGGACGCGACCTTGCTGGCGCTCGCCGGCATGAAGCGGCTCGGGCTCGAAGCGCACGCGACCCACGTTATGACCTTGGATCAGTTTTTGCCGGCGGTGGGGCAGGGCGCCATCGGCATCGAAGCGCGCGAAGACGACGCGCGTGTGCGCGAGTGGCTTGGCCGCATCAATCACGACGACACCTTCACCGCCATCGCGTGCGAGCGTGCGTTCCTTGCCGCTCTCGATGGATCCTGCAAGACGCCGATCGCAGGCCACGCGGTGGTGAGCGGCGATGCCATCGAATTTCGCGGGCTGATCGCGCGCCCCGACGGCGCCGGCGCCCATGACATCGACGCCACCGGTCATCGCGGTGATGCGGAGAAGATCGGCGCCGAAGCCGGCCACACGCTCAAGCGCACGGCGGGACCGAATTTTTTTGACTAGTGCATGATCCCGAAAAGAGGGAACCGGCTTTCGGATAAGATCACGCACGAAGAGAAAAGCTAGCGCATGAAGCTCGTCGTCACCCGGCCCGAAGCAGATGGTGAGCGAACCGCCGCGAGCTTGCGGGTGAAAGGGCACGACGTGCTGCTGGCGCCCTTGATGCGGGTCGAGGCGCTGCCGGCCGATCTCGCTGGTACGTGGGGCGCCGTGGTCATCACCAGCGGCAATGCGCCGGTCGCGCTCGCCAGCAATCCGGCGCGCGATGCGCTGTTGAAATTGCCGCTCTATGCCGTCGGTCGCCGCAGCGCCGACGCCGCGCGCGCGGCCGGCTTCATGGACCTGACATCCGCCGGCGGCGACGTGCGCGACCTGGTACAACTCATCGCCGAGCGCCACGCCGATGCGCGCGCGCCGCTCCTCTATCTCGCCGGCGAGGACCGCGCCACCGACCTGATCGGCGAACTGGCCGCGCACGGCATCGCCGCCGAGATGCGCGTCGTCTACCGTGCCGTTACCGCGCCCTATCCGCCGGCGCTCGTCGCGGCGCTCAACGATGGCATGGTCGACGGGGTGCTGCACTTCTCCAAGCGCAGCGCCGAGAACTATGTCGCCGGCGCGCATGCTGCCGGTCTCGCCGCGCCGGCACTGCAAGTGCGGCACTATTGTCTGTCGGACCAAGTCGCTACGCCATTGGCCGAGGCGGGCGCGGCGCATATCTCTATCGCGGCGCATCCGTCCGAGGCGGGGCTGATCGAACTTTTCACGCCGCCGGCGGGTTGATTTGGCGCAAGGCTGGTATTTGCGTTATCCCGTAGCGCATGATCGAATTTAGCGGTCAATTTGAGGGACTTTGATGGCAGACAAGCGCAAACCGCCGGAATCGGGCGGCGG
>Ga0316583_10000431_pt1 | contig 12284 bp, 11 predicted proteins | sample J_170502JBrBrA_D_FD_204513 | JGI IMG/M metagenome (GOLD analysis project Ga0316583, IMG submission 204513) | Rhizosphere microbial communities from salt marsh grasses in Alabama, United States - J_170502JBrBrA | ecosystem: Host-associated > Plants > Roots > Rhizosphere | place: USA: Alabama... | reverse complement strand
GATCTTGTTGTAGGTGAATTCCTTCTGGCTGAATATGCGGTTGTAGTAGCCGGGAAAGTCATGGATCAGCGCCTTCGTCAGCCGGGCCAGGTCGCGGGCGGTTGTGTAGTGCTGGGGGTCGGGCAGACCAGTAGCGTTTGCATAGTGCGTGCCGGTTAGGCCCAGCCTTCGTGCTTCACGATTCATGTGTTCGACGAAGGCCTCTTCGGACCCGGCGACGGCCTCGGCCAGGGCGATGCTGGCGTCATTGCCCGACTCGATGACCATGCCGTGGATGAGTTGGTCGACGGTCACTGGCCGGTTCGGCTCGATGAACATGCGCGAACCGGGGGCCTTCCAGGCCTTTTCCGATACCGGTACCTCCTGGTCGAGCTTCAGGTTGCCCTGCTTGAGGGCTGCAAAGACCAGGTAGGCCGTCATCACCTTGGTCAACGAGGCCGGCTCGATGCGCTCGTCGGGGCTACCTGCGGCCAGCGTCTGGCCGGAACCAAGATCGACCAGCAGCCACGAGCGGGCGGCAATCGACGGCGTTGCCACGCCGTTCTGGGCGGCGGCGCCGGATGCTGCCAGCAGCGACAGCAGGACGAGCAGGAAACGCATCAGTAAACGGGGTTGGGGGCGAAGAAGAGTCATGTTGGCTTACCTTTGTACGACGATCGGCTGCAATTCCATGGTTTCGGCGATTTTGTCAGCGACGCGACGCGCTTGTTCCCGAGAGTTCCATGGCCCCAGTTGGAGGCGGTAGAGACCTCCCTCGGCGCGGATTACCAAGTGCGTACCGAAATCGGCCAGTTCGCGCGCCAGCCGGCCACGCAGGGCCTCGGCATTGTCGACATTGCCGAAAGCGCCGAGTTGTACATAGATGCCGCCGGTATCGTCGACCACGGGCAAGGGCTTTTCCGACGACTCGCTGACGCCGGTCAGCTTGGCGATCGTGTCGTCGGCGGTCGGTGTTTCCTCGGGCGGCGCTTCCGTGCCCGGCACGATGCTTTCAACGACTACCTTGGTACTACCTTTGCCGATATAGCCGAGCTTCCAGGCCGCAGTATAGGAGAGGTCGATCAGGCGACCGCCGTGAAACGGCCCGCGATCGTTGATACGCACGATTACCGAGCGCCCGTTGGCCAGATTGGTGACACGCGCGTAGGAGGGAATCGGCAGCGTCGGATGTGCGGCCGTCATGGCGTACATGTCGTAGATCTCGCCGCTCGACGTCTTCTGGCCGTTGAACTTGCGGCCGTACCAGCTGGCGATGCCCGTCGCGCGATAGTGACCGACTTCGCGCATCGGCACGTAGGTGTGCCCCAGTACCGAATACGGCCGATTGGCATAGCGATTGAGCGGTTCCGCCCGCGGCACCGCATCCGGAATGGCCGCCAGATCCGCCGGCGGATTCTCCCCCGGCCCATCGTCCTGGTAATACCCCCCGCCCCGCTGCGGCACCGGCGGCGCAAGCACGATCCCGCCTTCCGATGGTCGCGGCACGCTAGTGCCACAGCCCGCAAGAATCACTGACAAGACGAGCGTCAGGATGAGCGCAGCCGAGGAGTCCGGGTGCCGGGCCGCCCCAAGCCCGGACGGCCCGCACGCGGAGCGTGCAATCGCGACGACGCTCGCCAAGGCACCCCAAAATAGGCGAGCGCAGCGAGCAAGCAGGCTTCCCCCCGAGAGGGGGGACCGAGGGGGGCGGGCCATCACTTCTGCACCAACATCCGATGCTTATCAATGCTCATCAATATTCCTATCCCCAAGAACAGCGTTACCAGTGCGGTACCGCCGTAGCTGATGAAAGGCAATGGCACGCCGACCACCGGCAGGATGCCACTGACCATGCCCATGTTGACGAAGGCATAAGTGAAGAAGATCAGCGTCACTGCGGCGGCCATCAGGCGCGAGAACAGGGTCGGCGCATTGGCCGCGATCATCAGGCCGCGGCCGATCAGCAGGGCGTAGAGCACCAGCAGCACGATGTTGCCGATGAGGCCGAACTCCTCCGATATTACGGCGAAAATGAAATCGGTGTGGCGCTCGGGGATGAACTCCAACTGCGCTTGCGTGCCCTGTCCCCAACCTTTGCCGAAAATGCCGCCAGAGCCGATGGCGATGGTGGATTGGATGATATGAAAGCCGCGGCCGAGAGGATCCTTCTGCGGATCGAGCATGGTCAGGATACGGGCGCGCTGGTAGTCGTGCAGGAAGCTCCACCCCAACGGCGCCGCGGCGACGGCTCCGAGCAGCATGGTGAAGATGATCTTCCAAGGCAAACCGGCGAAGAAGATGACGTAGCAGCCGGCGGCGAAGACCAGTACGGCGGTGCCGAGGTCGGGCTGGCGGGCGATCAAGGCCGTCGGCACCAGCAGGATTGCCGCCGCTACAGCGTAGTCGCGTAGGCCAATCATGGTTTCGCGCTTCTGGAAATACCAGGCCAGCATCAGCGGCATGGCGATCTTCATGAACTCTGACGGCTGCAAGCGCATGAAGCCCAGGTTGAGCCAGCGGCGGGCACCCTTGGAGACGTCGCCGAACAGCGCCACCGCGATCAGTAGCATGATGCCCGCGATATAGATAGGCGGCGCCAGGTGCATCAGCCGTTGCGGCGGTAGCTGGGCGACCACGCGCATGACGACGAGAGCGACGGCGATATTGATCAGTTCGTTGTCGACGCGGTTCGGCGAGGCGCTGGCGATGACGATCACGGCTACCGTCAGGATACAGGCTGCCAGAGCCATCAGAGGGCCGTCGATGGGAGCGACCAATGCTTGCCAGAGCTGACGGGGCCGCCACTGGTAGATCATCAATCGCCCTCCAGTTCCTTCGGCTCTTCGGCGGCCGGTGCGCTGGGCAGCTTGCCGAGCAGATAGTAGTCGAACACCTGGCGGGCGATGGGCGCTGCCGCCTGGGCGCCGAAGCCGCCGTGCTCAACCACCACGGCCAACGCGATCTTCGGGTGATCGGCAGGCGCGAAGCCGATGTAGAGGGCATGGTCGCGCAGTTCCTGCTTGACCTTGCCTTCCGTGTATTTCTCGCCCTTGAGCGAGTACACCTGGGCGGTGCCGGTCTTGCCCGCCGAGACATATTCGGCGTCGGCGAAGGCGCGCGCGGCCGTGCCTTCGGTGGTGACGCCGATCATTGCGTTCTTGATGAAGTCTATGTTGGCCTGACGCAGCGGTATGGTGCGCACCGGCTTCGGCTCGATGTAGGTCTTGGCGCCGGTGGCCGTGTCGGTGATGTACTTGACCAGGTGCGGTCGGTACATGACGCCGTTGTTGGCCAGCGTCGCCACCGCCTGGGCCATCTGGATCGGCGTGTAGGCGTTGTAGCCCTGGCCGATGCCGACGGAGATGGTTTCGCCGGCGTACCATTTCTGCTGTTCCGGTCTCCTGAAGTGCTTCTTCTTCCATGCTTGCGACGGCAGCACGCCTTCCGACTCGCCATCGATGTCGATGCCCGTCTTCTGCCCGAAGCCGAACTTGCGCATGAAACTGGAGATGTTGTCGATGCCCATGTCGTTGGCGAGCATGTAGTAGTAGGTGTCGCAGGACTCGACCAGCGACTTGTACATGTCGACGTAGCCATGCCCTCCCTTCTTGTCGTCGCGGAAAGTGTGATTGCCGAAGGTGAAGTAGCCGGGATCGAATATGGTCTGTTCAGGGGTGCGCTTGCCGATGGTCAGCGCCGCCAGCGCCATGTAGGGCTTGAAGGTCGAGCCCGGCGGGTAGGTGCCGTTGAGCGCCCGATTGAGCATGGGCTTGTCCGGAGAGTTGTTGAGGTCGTCCCAGTCCTGCGGTGAAATGCCGTCGACGAACAGGTTGGGATCGTAGTTGGGCATCGACACCATGGCCAGGACGCCGCCCGTCGACGGCTCAATGGCGACCAGGGCGCCGCGACGATTGCCGAAAGCCTTTTCGACCACGCCCTGCAGCTTGGCGTCCAGGGTCAGGGTCAGGTTGTTGCCGGCCACCGGTGCCGTGCGCGCCAGGGTGCGCACGGCGTGGCCGCCGGCGTCGACCTCGATACGCTCGAAGCCGGTAGTGCCGTGCAACTGAAATTCATAATGATGTTCGAGACCCGACTTGCCGAAATACTCCGTACCCCGGTAGTTGGCTTCCTGGTTTGCGTCGTCGATCTCGTCGAGGTCGCTGTCGGTGATGCGGCCCATGTAGCCCAGCACATGCGAGGCAAAGCCCCCGCCCGGGTAGCGCCGGAATAGGCGCGCCTTGATGTCGACGCCGGAGAAGCGGTAGCGGTTGACGACGAACTTTGCCACCTCCTCGTCAGTCAGCCGGGTGCGGATCGGCAGCGACTCGAAGTTACGGCTTTCTTCCATTAGCTTCCGGAAACGCCTGCGATCCTTGGGTTGAACATCGACGACCTTTGCTACCTCGTCTATCGTGCTTTTCAAGCTACCCTTGATCTTCGACGGCATGATCTCCAACGTGTAGGCCGAGTAGTTGCTCGCCAGCAGATCGCCGTTGCGGTCGAAGATTAGGCCGCGGTTGGGGACGATGGGCACCAGCGAAATCCGGTTGTCCTCGGCACGCGTCTGGTAGTAGTTATGCTGCACCACCTGCAGCCAGACGAAACGCGCGAACAAGACCCCGAAAGCGATCAAGACAAAACTGCCGGCAACCGTCAGACGGCTATGAAACCGATCGAGTTCCTGCTGCGGGTTATGAAATTCCATCGACCCTACTCAGTTCCGCCAAGAAGCAAAACCGCGCAGTCTCGCCGCCGGGCCGCCCCAAGGCGAGACGGCACGCGCCGGAGGCGCAATCGCGACGACGCCTGCCGAGGCACTCCAAAATAAGCGAGGGCAGCGAGCAAGCAGGCTCCTCCCCGCGAGGGGAGGTCGGGAGGGGCGGGCCAACAACCAGCATACGAGGCCCATCTTTCAGATCGGCCTCGTATGATCCCGCTCCTCCGGCTGAAACTGCGGCAGCAACAGCAGATAGGTCAGCGGATACCAGAGTGCGACGGCGACGAAACTGCCCAGAAACCACGCCAGGCCTGGGAATTCACCGCCGCTGATCATTCGTGCCGCCAGCATCACCACTTGAGCGCCGAGCAGCAGCGGCAGGATGTGCAATGCCTGCTGAAGCAGCGGAAACCAGAGAATGCGCCGCGACAGCCCGCCGGCGGCAAAGGCCAGCAACACGTATGCCAGCGCATGCTGCCCCAAGATGCTGGCGTCGGCGACGTCCATCAGTACGCCAAGGACGAAAGCGACACCCATGCTGACCTTGAGCGGCTGGTGTACGCACCAGAAGGTCAGTACTAAAGCCACCCAGTCGGGAATGCCCGGCAACCGGCCGAACGGAATTAGATTGAGAAAGAAGGCCAGCATCAGCGTGAAGGCGATGAACCATATCTTCACCGGCAGCAGGATGCGGCGCGAGGAGTTGGTGGGTTGCATCATGGTTTGGTCCTCCGGGCCTTCTTGCCTTTGGCCGGTACCTTGGATTCGGCTGCGCGTTCGGGAGGCAACGGCGGCGTGATGCGGCGGCCGAGTACCAGTACTTGGCCGTGGCGCTCGACGCCGGCCAGCGGCTCACATGAGATCTGGGCGAAGGAGAAGGAGTTGTCGCGATTGATCTTGATCACCTTCGCCACGGGCAGGCCTGGTAGATAGACGGCATCGAGCCCGGAGGTGACGAGAATGTCGCCGACCTTGACGTCGGTGTTCGGGGCCAGGAAGCGCAATTTCAAGGCACTGGCGCCAGCGCCGGCGAGAATAGCGCGCAGGCCGTTGCGTTGCACCTGGACCGGAATCGCCTGGTCCTTGTCAGTCAGCAGCGTGACTTCGGCCGTCAGCGGATAGGTTCGCGTCACCTGGCCGACGACGCCCAGTTCGTCGATCACGGCCTGACCATCTTCGATACCCGCCTGCGAGCCCTTGTCGATGATGACGCGGCGGCTGAAAGGGTCGCGCGCGGCGTAGACGATATCGGCCAGGCGGCCCTTGGCCGGCTGGCGCGCCCTCATGTCCAGCAGCGCGCGCAGGTGCAGGTTCTCCTGCTCCAGTTGCTGCTGACGCAGCAACTCTCCGGCCTGGGCTAGCTTGTCCCGGCGCAAGGCGTCGTTTTCCGCCTTCAGTTTTGCCATGCCTCCGAAATAGCCGGCAAGATCCGACACGGCATCGACCGGTATCGAGGCGATGCGCTGCGCCGGCAGCAGGGCGGTGGCCGCAGCCGAACGAGCCCATTCGAGCGTGTGGAAGCGCAGGTCGGCGACCAGGAGGCCGATCGACAGCGACGCGAAGAAGAACAGCCGCGCCAGCGGCGCCGGGCCCCGCTTGAAGAAGGGTGGCGGCGAATGGCCGACGACAGACATCACTGCTGCAACGGCTCCCGAAAGAAACGGCGCGAGGCAGCGCCGGACCGCAAACTAACGACCGTAGCCGTTACTCGCTCGCGAAAATACTGCCGAGCTTGTCCATCTTTTCGAGCGCGAGGCCCGAGCCACGGACAACGCAGGTGAGCGGATCGTCGGCGACGATCACCGGCAGGCCGGTCTCTTCCATCAGCAGGCGGTCGAGGTCGCGCAACAGGGCGCCGCCACCGGTGAGGACCATACCCTTGTCGGCAATGTCGGCGCCGAGTTCAGGCGGTGTCTGTTCAAGCGCGATCTTGACGGCGCCGACAATCTGATTGAGTGGATCGGTCAGCGCTTCGAGGATCTCGTTCGAAGAGATGGTGAAGCTGCGCGGAATGCCTTCCGCCAGGTTGCGGCCCTTGACCTCCATCTCCCGGACCTCGGAACCGGGAAAGGCGGAACCGATTTCCTGCTTGATCTGCTCGGCGGTGGTTTCGCCGATCAGCATGCCGTAGTTGCGGCGGATGTAGTTGATGATCGCCTCGTCGAACTTGTCGCCGCCGACACGCACCGAGCCGGAGTAGACCATGCCGCCGAGCGAAATGATGCCGACCTCGGTAGTGCCGCCGCCGATGTCCACCACCATCGAACCGGTGGCATCCGAGACCGGCATGCCGGCTCCGATGGCGGCGGCCATCGGCTCCTCGATCAGATATACCTGGGCGGCGCCGGCGCCGAGCGCCGATTCGCGGATGGCACGGCGCTCGACCTGGGTCGAGCCGCAGGGCACGCAGATGATGATGCGCGGGCTGGGCGAGAACAGGCGCGAGTTGTGCACCTTCTTGATGAACTGCTTGAGCATCTGCTCGGTGACGGTGAAGTCGGCGATGACACCGTCCTTCATGGGGCGGATGGCGGTGATGTTGCCTGGCGTCTTGCCCAGCATCTGCTTTGCCGAGGCGCCGACGGCCTGGATGGTCTTCTTGGCATTGGGACCGCCTTCGGTGCGGATCGCCACCACCGACGGCTCGTCGAGCACGATACCCTTGCTGCGCAAGTAGATCAGGGTGTTGGCGGTGCCAAGGTCAATAGCCAGGTCGTTGGAGAAATACGAACGGAAGAAACTGAACATCTGGGATTCCGATTGAACAGTGGATCGGCCGACCGGAGCGCGGGCGGAATGGACTATGATAGCGTATCCTAAACCGCAAGATAAGTTGTTTCCCCCATGTCGCTAAATCCCGAAGCAGTCGCCCGCATCGCCCGGTTGGCCCGCCTCGAGTTGTCACCTCAGGAGGCGGAAAGTACACACGAACAACTGAACGGCATCCTCGCTTTCATCGAGCAGTTGCAGGCCGTCGACACCGCCGGCGTGGCGCCGATGGCCCACGCCAGCGACGTGGTCCAGCGGTTGCGCCCGGACCGGGTTACCGAGGCCGACCGTCGCGCCGCTTTCCAGGCGATTGCCCCGGAAACGGAAGCAGGGCTGTACCTGGTGCCGAAAGTCATAGAATGATTGATTTGTCATTGATGGGGCTGGCCGCCGCCTTGGCGGCGAAGAAGGTTTCGGCCGTCGAATTGGCGCAGACGTTTCTTGCGCGTATCGGCCAGTTCAATCCCTCGCTCAACGCCTTCATCACCGTCGATGCCGACAAGACGTTGGCCATGGCGCGGGCAGCCGACGAACGGCGCGCCAAGGGCGAGGACGTGCCGCTGCTCGGCATTCCGCTCGCACATAAGGACATTTTTTGCGCCGAGGGCTGGCTTACCACCTGCGGCTCGAAGATGCTGGCCAACTTCGTCTCGCCCTACGACGCCCAGGTCGTTGAGCGCTTCAAGGCCGCGGGCGCGGTCACGCTGGGCAAGCTCAACATGGACGAGTTCGCCATGGGTTCGTCGAACGAGACCTCGTTCTTCGGGCCGGTGAAGAATCCCTGGGATACCGGCTGCGTGCCCGGTGGCTCTTCGGGCGGCTCGGCGGCGGCGTTGGCGGCGCGTCTGACGCCGGCCGCGACCGGCACCGATACCGGTGGCTCGATCCGCCAGCCGGCTTCGCTTTGCGGCATCACCGGCCTGAAGCCGACCTACGGCGTGGTGTCGCGTTACGGCATGATCGCCTTTGCCTCCAGTCTCGACCAGGGCGGGCCGATGGCCAAGTCGGCCGAAGATTGCGCGTTGCTCTTGAACGCCATGGCCGGCTTCGATGCGCGCGACTCGACCAGCCTCGAACGCCCGGCCGAGGACTACACCGCCGAGCTGGGCAAGCCGCTCGACGGCCTGCGCATCGGTCTGCCGCGCGAGTTCTTCGGTCCCGGCATGGACGACGACGTGCGCGCCGCCGTCGAAGCGGCGCTGGCCGAGTATCGCAAGCTCGGCGCCGCCACGGTCGAGGTCGGCCTACCCAATTCCGGCCTGTCGGTACCGGCCTACTACGTGATCGCGCCAGCCGAGGCAAGCTCGAACCTGTCGCGCTTCGACGGCGTCCGCTACGGCCATCGCGCCGCCGAATACGGCGATCTCATCGACATGTACTGCAAGAGCCGCTCCGAAGGCTTCGGCGCCGAGGTCAAGCGCCGCATCCTGATCGGCACCTACGTACTCTCGCACGGCTACTACGATGCCTACTACCTGCAAGCGCAGAAGATCCGCCGCCTCATTGCTGACGACTTCGTCGCCGCCTTCAACGAGTGCGACCTGATCATGGGGCCGACCTCGCCGTCGGTCGCCTTTGCCTTCGGCGCCAAGAGCGCCGATCCGGTGCAGATGTACCTGGCCGACATCTACACCATTGCCGTCAACCTGGCCGGCCTGCCGGGCATGTCGATCCCTTGTGGTTTCGGCGCCGGCGGCATGCCGGTCGGCCTGCAACTGATTGGTCCCTGGTTCGGCGAGGCGCGCATGCTCAACGCCGCCCACCGCTACCAGCAAGCCACCGATTGGCACCGTCGTGCCCCGTCGCTCTGAAGAGGTTCCCTTTGGCAAAGCTCGATCTCTCCTCCCTTGCTGCCGCGCGTGAGCGCCTGAACAACCATCCCGTCTATAGAGCGGTGGCCGACATGCCGGCGCTGCAAGTGTTCATGGCGCACCATGTCTATTCGGTGTGGGACTTCATGTCGCTGCTGAAATTTCTCCAACACCTGATCGCGCCGGCCGGCAGTCCCTGGATGCCCGTCGGCGACCCCATGCTCAGGCGCTTCATCAACGAGCTGGTGCTCGAGGAGGAAACCGACGAGGCACCGCTGCCCAATGGCGAAATGGCCTACGCCAGCCATTTCGAGCTCTATCTCGAGGCGATCAGCGATCTCGGCGGTGATACCTCGGGCCCGCTTGCTTTCCTGGATCTCGTGCGCACGCAAGGTGTCGAGGCGGCGTTGGCCAAGGGCAAGGTGCCGGAACCGTCGCGGCGCTTCATGCGCACCACCTTCGGCTTCATCGCCACCGGCAAGCCTCATGTCATCGGCGCTGCACTGGCGCTCGGGCGCGAGTCGATCATCCCGCCGATGTTCCGCGCCTTGATGGCGAAGATGGGTATTCCCGCCGAGCGGGCGCCGCGCTTCCACTACTATCTCGAGCGCCATATCCATCTCGACGAGGACTTTCATGCGCCGATGTCGCTGCGCTTGCTCGAGTCCCTGTGCGGCGATGACGGCGAGCGTGCCGCCGAGGCGATCGATGCAGCCGGTCAAGCCATCGAGGCCCGCATCGCCTTCTGGGACGGCGTGCTCGAGGCACTGCCGGGCGGTGTGGGTGTTCGTGGGAAATAACTTATGAGCCAGTGGGAAGTCGTCATCGGGCTGGAAACCCACGCCCAATTGCAGACGCAGTCGAAGATTTTCTCCGGCGCCGCGACGGCGTTCGGTGCCGAACCGAATGCGCAGGCCTGCGCCGTCGACATCGCCCTGCCCGGCGTGCTGCCGGTACTCAACCGTGAAGCGGTGGTTTGCGCCATCAAGTTCGGTCTTGCCGTCGGCGGTGATATTGCGCCGCGCTCGATCTTCGCGCGCAAGAATTACTTCTACCCCGACCTGCCCAAGGGCTACCAGATCAGCCAGTACGAGATTCCCGTGGTCTCGGGTGGCGGCGTGCCGATCCAGATCGGCCAAGGCGATGAAGTGCGCGAGAAGCTGGTGCATTTGACGCGCGCCCATCTCGAAGAAGACGCCGGCAAGTCGCTGCACGAGGATTTTCACGGCAAGACCGGCATCGACTTGAACCGCGCCGGCACGCCGCTGCTGGAAATCGTCACCGAACCCGACATGCGCTCGGCGGCCGAGGCGGTTGCCTACGCCAAGGCCCTGCACGCGCTGGTGCGCTGGATCGGCATCTGCGACGGCAACATGCAGGAGGGAAGCTTTCGCTGCGACGCCAACGTTTCCGTGCGCCGTCCGGGAGCGCCGCTCGGCACCCGGCGCGAGATCAAGAACCTCAACTCCTTCCGCTTCCTGCAGCAAGCCATCGAATTCGAGATTCAGTGGCAGATTAACGAAATCGAGGAAGGCCGCACCATCCAGCAGGCGACGGTGCTATTCGATCCCGACACGGGTGAGACGCGCGCCATGCGCAGCAAGGAAGACGCGCACGACTACCGCTACTTCCCCGATCCCGACCTTCTGCCACTCGAGATTTCGCAGGCCTGGATCGCCGAGGTCAAGGCGGCGATGCCCGAGCTGCCATCGGCGTTGCGCGAGCGATTGCAGCGCGACTGCGGTTTGTCGGCCTACGACGCGGCGACGCTGACGGCGCAGCGCGAGACGGCGCGCTTCTACCTTGACACCATCGCCGCCGCCGGCACCGAGCTTGCCAAGCCGGCAGCCAACTGGATCATGGGCGAGTTGACGGCGCGCCTGAACCGCGAGGAGAAGGATATCGGTGAGGCACCGATCACGCCGGCGCAACTGGCCGGCCTGCTCAAGCGCATCGCCGACAACACGATCTCGAACGCCATCGGCCGCAAGGTCTTTGACGCCTTGTGGAACGGCGAAGGCGACAGCGCCGACGCCGTCATCGAGAAGCAGGGTTTGAAGCAGATCACCGACACCGGTGCCATCGAGGCGCTGGTCGACGAGGTACTGGCGGCGAATCAGAAATCGGTCGAGGAATTTCGCGCCGGCAAGGACAAAGCTTTCAACGCGCTGGTCGGCCAGGTGATGAAAGCGGCCAAAGGCAAGGCCAACCCGCAGCATGTCAACGAGCTGTTGAAGAAGAAGCTGGCGCAGTAGGGACGCCGATGGCTTCTGCCTGCTGATGCGTCAGCTCCAGGAAGCGCTGAATTTTGCGCCGGAAGCGTTCCTGCGCCGCGGCGATTTCCTGCTGGTAGGACTCGACCGAAGCGCGGTTGGCCGATGCTTCGGTTTGGGCTTTCGACAGGTTGAGTTTCACCCCTTGCGGGATCGGCTTGTCGCCAAAGGCTTGAACGCGCTGCTGAAATCGTTTTAGCTGCGCCAGCGAATCGTCGTAGCGTTCCTGGGCCCGGTGCAGGTTGCTCTGCAAGTCCGCCAGGGTGCGATCGCGCTGCGCCTCGATGTCGTGGACCGTGGTATAGCTGGCGAGCAGAGCGTGGTCTTTACGCTCCTGTTCCGCCGCTTTGCGCTGCTCCTCCTTTTGGCGCGCCTCTTCCGCCTTCTTCTGGGCGCGCTGCTCCGGCGTCAGTGGTGCGGGGATCTCCTTCGATACGACACCCTGGGAGTTGTATTCGTCGTACTTGCGGGTCAGGCATTGCGGCGGCAGGACGTCGCCGCAGACCAAGTGGCCGCTCGGGTCCTTGCAGCAATACGTCTTGGCCATCGCCGGCGGCAAGCCCACGGCGAGGACGGCGAATGCCAGCAGCGATTTAGACACCATATTGCTCCCGATATCGACTGACTGCCGGCAGTACCCGTTCCAGTTCCGGATGACCGTGCAGATAGTCGATCAAGTCCCGCAGACTGGCAACGGCGGCTACTGGCATGGCGTAATTCTGCTCCACTTCCTGG
>Ga0316583_10000430_pt1 | contig 12288 bp, 12 predicted proteins | sample J_170502JBrBrA_D_FD_204513 | JGI IMG/M metagenome (GOLD analysis project Ga0316583, IMG submission 204513) | Rhizosphere microbial communities from salt marsh grasses in Alabama, United States - J_170502JBrBrA | ecosystem: Host-associated > Plants > Roots > Rhizosphere | place: USA: Alabama... | reverse complement strand
ATGATGGAGAAAAGTGTGCAGGCTCAGTTTCTAATCCCTATGGCGGTATCGCTGGCTTTTGGTGTCATGTTTGCAACCACCGTCAGTCTACTTCTTACACCTGCATCCTATCATATTCTTGAAGATGTGAAGGCGCTGGTGGCAAAAAGACCAAATCATTCTGCACCGGGTAGTTAGCGTTTATGGTGTGTTGCGCTTACTCAACAAGAAGATTTTCCAACATAAGTTGATACATCTTGGAAAGTTTGTCCAGATCATCAACCGCCACACATTCATTAATCTTGTGTATTGTGGCGTTGAGCGGTCCAAGCTCGACAACCTGGGCGCCAGTGGGTGCTATAAAGCGGCCATCCGAAGTACCACCGCTGGTGGAAAGTTCAGTTTCAATTTTTTGGACAGTTTTGATCGCTGATCGGACCGCGCTCACCAGTTCTCCGCCAGGGGTCAGAAATGGGGGGCCAGAAGGATGCCACTCTAGTGAAAATTTGAGTTGGTGTTTATTCAGAATGGCCTCCACGCGATCTTGTAGTTGATCTAGCGTGGATTCGGTGGAATAACGAAAATTAAATGTGACGACAACTTCACCCGGAATTACGTTGGTCGCACCGGTACCGCCGGCAATGTTAGAAACCTGAAAAGTAGTGGGTGGAAAAAACTCATTACCATTATCCCAGGTTTGGGTGGTCAGTTCGGCAAGAGCTGGTGCGACCGTATGGATAGGATTTTCCGCGTGATGAGGGTAAGCAACATGACCCTGTATGCCATGTACGGTCAGCGTGCCATTGACGGACCCACGGCGTCCATTCTTGATGACATCTCCTATCATACGAGTACTTGAGGGTTCACCCACCAAACAGCCGTCAATTTTTTCACCACGTGACTCAAGATGTTCTACGACTTTTACCGTACCATTAATAGAGGGGCCTTCTTCATCGCTGGTAATTAGAAAACCAATCGACCCCATGTGGTCAGGGTATTCGGCTATAAATCGTTCACAGGCTGTGACCATGGCGGCAAGACTGCCTTTCATATCTGCGGCGCCACGCCCAAATAACAAGCCGTTGTCGACAGTGGGCTCAAAAGGAGGATATTTCCATTGATCCTCCGGTCCTGTTGGGACAACATCAGTGTGGCCTGCAAAAGCATAGAGCGGATGACTGTTACCACGTCGAGCCCAAAAGTTGTCGACATCCTCAAAGCGTAGTCGTTCAATATGGAAACCCAGTCTTTCGAGACGTTGAATCATGACTTCCTGGCAACCGGCATCCTCCGGCGTGACGGAGCGTCGGGCAATGAGTTCCTTGGTTAGTTCTAATGTGTCAGACATTGCCTTGAATACGATTAAAAACCATTTATTTTGAACTCCAGTACCTTAGCGCAATACTGATTTGTAGTCTGCTGGTTTGAAGCCTACGTGTATCTTTTTACCATGTACCAGAACCGGCCTTTTAACAAGTGTAGGATGGGATAGCATTAAAGTGACAGCCTTGCCTTCGTCTATGGTTTCCCGCGATTTTTCAGGCAACTGGCGCCATGTGGTACCACGCTTGTTGAGTAGTGTTTCCCAGCCAACAGACTTAACCCATCCCTGCAGCTTCTTTTTGTCCAGGCCATCTATTCGGAAGTCATGGAATTTGTAGTCGATACCTTCTGAATCGAGCCACTTACGGGCCTTTTTTACGGTATCGCAGTTCTTGATGCCATAAAGTATAGTCATTTGGGTTTTTTAATCAGCTGTTATGCACTTTATATATCACACTCTTTATATATCACGCAGGAGTTCGTTGATGCCCACCTTGCTACGGGTCTTTTCATCCACTTTCTTGACAATAACGGCGCAGTATAATGAATAGGTGCCATCCTTTGAGGGCAAGTTGCCAGACACGACTACAGATCCCGCGGGAATCCGGCCATAGCTAACTTGCCCGGTTTCACGGTCGAAGATCTTGGTGCTTTGACCAATATACACGCCCATGGAAATAACTGAGCCTTCCTCTACGATGACGCCCTCTACTACTTCAGAGCGAGCACCAATAAAGCAGTTGTCTTCAATGATGGTGGGGGCGGCCTGTAATGGTTCCAGAACTCCACCAATTCCGACACCACCTGAGAGGTGGACATTTTTGCCAATCTGCGCACAGGAGCCCACTGTTGCCCATGTATCAACCATGGTGCCACTGTCAACGTAGGCGCCAATGTTGACATAAGACGGCATTAAGACAGCACCAGGGGCGATATAAGAACCGTGACGAACGGTGGCGGGAGGTACCACACGTACTCCGGACTCGCGAAAGTCGCGTGCATTGTAATCGGAATATTTCGGCGTAACCTTGTCAAAGTAGTTGGTAAAGCCGCCTTTCATGAAGGCATTGTCTTCGATTCGAAAGGATAAAAGCACCGCTTTTTTTAGCCATTCATTGACCACCCACTGGCCATCCTGTTTTTCTGCAACGCGCAGTTCGCCAGAATCCAACAGGCGGATGGCTTCCGTGACATATTCCTTGACATGGGTAGCCACTGTACGAGGCGTTATATCGGCACGGTTCTCAAATGCTTCCTCGATGACTTGTTTCAGGTCGGTCATTTTTTACTCCAGTATGTTTAAAAAATTAATTAAGGGACTCGACATAGCAACGTATACGTTGTGCTGCATCGATACATTCATCAATTGGTGCTACCAAGGCCATTCTTACCCTGTTGTGACCGGGGTTGATACCTTGCGCTTCACGCGAAAGAAAACTTCCCGGAACGACAGTTACGTTTTGCTGAGCGAATAGCTCACGGGCAAAGTCCTGGTCATTTTTTCCATTTATATCTGGTGTTACCGGCCACAGGTAAAAGCTGGCTTGTGGTTTTTGTACTTTCATTACCGGACTAAGAATGTTCAGTACCGCATCAAACTTTTCACGGTATAACCGACGGTTTTCGATAACATGTTGTTCATCACCCCAGGCTTTGATGCTGGCTGTCTGTATAGGAGGCGGCATAGCGCAGCCATGATAAGTACGGTAGTGCAGAAACTTGGCCAAAATATTTGCATCACCCGCGACAAAACCAGATCGTAGTCCGGGCAGGTTGGAACGTTTGGACAGACTATGAAAAATTACGCAGCGATTGAAATCATAACGCCCCATCTTCTCGGCTACTTCCAGCAAGCCAGCTGGTGGGTTGTTTTCATCAAAATAGATTTCGGAATAGCATTCATCCGAGGCAATGACAAAATCATGTTCATCTGCTAACTGGATAAGTTTGCGTAATGATGATTCATCAACGACAGCACCTGTTGGATTGCCGGGGGAACACAGGTATACCAATTGGCAACGATTCCATACGTCATCTGGTACATTATCAAAGTCCGGCAGGAAATTTGTCTCTGTCGTTGTGTTCAGGAACCAGGGTTCAGCGCCCGCCAGAAATGCAGCACCCTCATAAATCTGGTAAAAGGGGTTTGGCATTATAACCAGGGCATCTTTCGTCCGATCGATGACGGCCTGGGCGAAGGCAAATAAGGCTTCACGGGTACCATTAACAGGTAGTACGTGTTGTTCCGGGTCAAGGTGCTCGGACTGGATACCAAAGCGTCGGGTCAGCCATTCTACACAGGCAGTCCGTAGGGAAAGGGTTCCTTTTGTGATTGGGTAATTTTCCAGGGAATGCAGGTGAGCAATCATCTCTTCCAGTACAAACCCAGGCGGTGAATGCTTTGGTTCTCCCACCGAAAGTGCAATAGGAGATTTATCAGCCGGTGGGCTAATGCCTGCTTTCAAATCCCGTAATTTTTCGAACGGGTAGGGTTGGAGATAATTCAGGTCTGGGTTCATATCTGTATTCGCGGGAAACACCACCGGTGGGATGGTTTCCTTGCTAACTTAAATTATTGATGTTTTTGTTAAGGTCAGAGAAATCAGGCGGTGTAGTATACCGAAGAAAGGGGTCTGATACACGAAGTGAAGAGGAGAGGGGTAATTACACCCTTGGAAAATAAAGCCCAGTAAAAATGACAAACACATTACCTTCTTCGAAAACCGCATCAATTTTGCCGGTATTGATCCTGTTATGGGCAGCTACCTTTTGGGGGGTGGTGTGGTATCCGTTGCGTCTACTGGAACAGGCGGGATTGGCGGGTTTGTGGACAACCTGGATCATTTTTACTACCGCAGCGGTACCTGGTATCTGGCTGGCATGGCCGAGTCGAAGGGAGCTATCTCAGCAGCCGGGACTATTGCTGTTCATCGCCCTGACCAATGGCTGGCTCAACACGGCCTTTGTATTGGCTATTCTGCATGGCAATGTGGTCCGTGTCCTGCTGTTATTTTATCTTTCCCCCTTGTGGAGCATCTTGTTAGCCTGGTTTTGGTTGAGGGAGAGGCCTTCTGCTACCGGAATTTTCGCATTGGTGATGGCAATGACGGGTGCCATGATAATGCTATGGAATCCAAACCTCGGTTTTCCCTGGCCCCAGGACACGTCCGACTGGTTGGCGATTTCCAGCGGCATGGGGTTTTCCTTTTCCAATGTGGCTGTAAGGCGTTTACGCCATTTATCTTCTCCATTGAAGGCTGCGGTGGCCTGGTGGGGTGTGGTGTTCATATCCGGTATCTGGCTGATATTTAGTCAAACACCCCTACCTCATAACGCAACATTGACGGCCTGGGGTGGGGCGATACTGCTTGGCGGGCTGGGTATTTTCAGTGCAACTTTGGCGGTGGTTTACGGCGTCGCGAAAATGCCAATACATCGATCCGCAACCATTCTGCTGTTTGAGCTGATTGCCGGCGCACTATCGTCTCAGTGGTTGACCAATGAAATTGTTACCGCGATGGAATGGTTTGGTGGGGGCCTGATTATGATCGCAGGGTACGTGTCCGTCAGGACTGGAAAGAATGAACACCTGGTTCCATAAAGCACACTCTTACTCAGTGATTATTCTTCACGTAGGGTGATATCGGGATTCATATCAATTTTGCCATCTTTTTCCATTACGCCAATTTTATTGCCGTCAGCAGAAAACAACACCACAATCGGGTCCTGGAATGCCGGTCGGCGGATGAATTTAAGCTGCCAGCCAAAGCTTTCAACATGCTTGAGTGCTAATAATTGCTCCTCGGTCAACCAATCTTCCAGGTTGTCGGGGATTGGCGCATCGTTATGACGTTTTTCACGTTCCCCTTTATCATTATCCATGAAGAAAATCCTTTTTGTTTATGCCCCAATGGCAGTTTGTTTATAACCAGTTTGTTTATAACATAGAATAATACTTGATGTTTAATACCTGAAGCATAACACCATGATCAATTCACTATCACATATTAGCTTTATCGTGGCAGATACTGGAAAGGCGCTGACTTTCTACAGAGACGTGTTGGGATTTACGCAGAATTATGACAGGCCTGATCTGGGGTATCCTGGCGCCTGGTTAGATATGGGAGATTTGCAAATTCATTTGTTGGAGTTGCCTAACCCTGACCCTGTAACTGGACGTCCTGAACATGGGGGACGTGATCGACATGTGGCATTTAATATCTCGGATGTGAACAAATTGATGCAGCAACTGACTGAAAATCACATCACCTTTTCGACGAGTCGTTCTGGCAGGAAGGCGATATTTTGCCGTGACCCAGATGGTAATGCCCTGGAATTTATCGAATGCAATTCGTGAAGAGATAGACTGGGTTAGCCGCTAACCAGAAACGTGATGATACCGCCAACAACCATCATAAGGCCTAATGCTAAAATCATCCAGTCGCCTTTTGTTTCCGGTTCCAGGGCGGCAATTTCCGGGTGGTCCGGGTTGTAGTAGACAATCACTTCGGTTCCAACAGGATACTTGTCCAGATAGGTCTGGCTCAACTGCTGTGATGGGTGGGTGCCTTCCGGAAACATGAATATTGTTCGGTGCTGGATATTATCTACCTGGTAGCTGAAAGCGATATGTGGCAGCAGGTCATTATAGTCAGCTTCAGGCCTGGATTCCTCGATCATGCCTTTGATTGTTGGCCATGATTTTACTTTTTTGGATTTGGCCAGTATTGCCCAACCCCATACAGTAATGGCTGACCCACCGACAATAACAGAACCCAATATTATTGAATAAGGATTCAGCATGATTCTGTTCTAATCATTCAACATATGAATGACAGTCTGTTTAAGACAGTCACGATCATTTTCCTGCAAGGGGTGATCATTGCTATCAGTGATAAAGAAGATATCTTCGGCTCTCTCTCCGAACGTGGCGATTTTGGCTGTTTGAAGTAAAATTTTACATTCGAGTAAAGCTCTTGCTATCTTGGCTAACAATCCAGGTCTATCTCCAGCTATTACTTCCATAATAGTACGCTGATTTTCTTCATCTTCCCGAAACAGGACTTCAGTCTCGATAGGGAAATGTTTGAGCTGCCTGGAAAGCTGTCCACTTGCCTGAGGTATATGGTTTGGTTGTTTTAAACGTTCTAATAGCAGATAGCTTATTTCGTTAAGGCGAGCGGGGTTATCAATTGGTGTGCCATCTGGTTCCAGTACCAGGAAGGTGTCGAAGGTATAATCATCATCCGAGGTAATGATGCGTGCATCAGCTATGTCCAGGCCGAGTTGTTCCAGGGTTGAGGTGATGATGGCGAATAGAAAATCGTGATCGTGCATGTAAACAAAAACTTCAGTACCACCACGATGGGTTTCGCTTCTGGTTACTACTAGCGGCAATTCGGAGTCGCCATGTTTATCAATAGCCTTTTCCTGCCAGGCTATCTCGTCGCTGGAATACCGCAGGAAATAATCATCATTAAGTTTCTCCCAATGCTTTTTGATTTGGGATTCATTTACGCCCATTGCGCTAAGCTTCTCCAGGCTGCTTTCCTGTGTCTCCTGAACTAGTTCACTCAGATCAATGGGTGAATCCAGGCCGCGGCGCAGGGCGCGTGATGTGGCGTTATAGAGTTCAATTAGCAGCGCATCTTTCCAGGAATTCCATAGTTCTGGACTGGTGGCACGAATATCGGCCACTGTTAACAGATAGAGATGGTTAAGTCTTTTCTGACTCACAACGAGAGTGGCGAAATCAGAAATTACTGTAGGGTCACTAATATCCTTCCGCTGAGCTGTGGTTGACATGATAAGGTGGTTCTGAACTAACCATTCCACCAGACCCGTATCTCTGGTACTGATGCCATGAGTATGACAGAACTCCACAGCATCTGTCGCGCCCAGACTGGAGTGATCGCCGCCACGGCCTTTTGCGATATCATGGAAAAAAGCGGCAATGGTAAGTACTTCCTGTTTCTCAATCTTTTTAATGATGCGGCTACATAATGGAAATTCGTGAGCAAATTCAGGTACAGTAAATCGTCGTAAATTACGGATAACACGCATGGTATGCTCATCGACCGTGTAAACATGGAACAGATCATGCTGCATTTGTCCAACGATGTTTTCGAATGCGGGCAAGTACGCAGCAAGAACACCATATCGATTCATGCGTCTAAGTTCATGAGTTAAACCGGCGCCATGACGAAAGAGGCTAATGAATATTTCATGTGCTTGTGGATCGTTGCGGAAATCTTCATCAATTAAATAACGGTGTTCACGTATAAGGCGGATGGTATTGGCGCTAACTCCATGGAGATGGGGGTTTTGTGCCATGACCGTAAATATTTTTAGCAAGTTGTAAGGGTGTTTAACGAAGATATTATCACTCCTTGCTTCCAGGACATTATGTCTTGATTGGAAATATTCATTGATGATCTTTGGCGCCTTATGATCATCAGCATGAAGGATTTCTTCATCGAATAACTGTAATAACATCTCATTCAATCGTGAGAGTTCCATGACTGTTCGATAATAGTCCTTCATGAATATTTCAACAGCCAGTCTATGTCCCTGGTCCCGATAACCAAATTGCTTGGCAAGAACACGTTGATGGTCGAACAATAAGCGATCTTCTCGACGGTTGGTAAGGATGTGCAATGCAAAGCGAATCTTCCAAAGAAAATTTTGGGCTTTGATCAGACCAAGATATTCATTCCCTGTCAGGAATCGATGTTCAACCAGTTCATGCAATGTTTCTGCACCGAAGTGTCGTTTTGCTACCCAACCAATAACCTGTAAGTCGCGTAAGCCACCAGGATTTTCCTTTATATTGGGTTCAAGGTTGTAGGCAGTGTCATGAAAGCGATGGTGACGTTCGATTTGTTCCTTGCGTTTGGCGCTAAAAAATTTCTTGCTGGGCCAGATACTTTTCGGTCCAGTTGCATCTTTCATTTTTTCAAGCAGTGTTTCTGGGCCTGTTAACCGGCGCGCCTCCATTAGATTGGTTACCACGGTAATATCGGCTTTTGCTTCTTTGACACATTCTTTTATAGTGCGAACGCTATGCCCAACTTCCAGCCCCATATCCCATAATAACAGGAGGAATTGTTCTATATTCTCTGCATACTTGGCAGTGCTCTTTGAGTCAGTAGTCAGGATAAGCAGATCAATGTCTGATGCTGGATGGAGTTCGCCGCGACCATAACCGCCAACTGCAATGAGGGCGATGGTTGTTTCGATTCCCGTGAAAAAACGATTCCATGCCCTGATAAGTAGTTGATCTACAATTTTGACGCGTCCCCTGACAAGTTGATTGATATTGACATCATTTTCAAAATCTTCACTGAGAATTTCCTGCGCTGCGCGCAGTTGCTGACGGAATATAGGTAACGGATTGTCCATTGAGGCAATAGTTTCATCAAACTCATGCCAGTCTAAAAAGGTTTTGGTGGTCTGTGGCATGCGAGATGAGTCCTGATGCTTAACGGTCTGGTAATTCATGGTATCGGTGATGGTTTTTAACTAGAGTTCATCATCCGGTAATTGGGTGAAAACTTCATATCCATCATCAGTTACCAGGATAGTGTGTTCCCATTGAGCGGAGAGGCTTCGGTCTTTGGTGACAACGGTCCAGCCATCATTAAGTATTTTTACCTGTCGTTTACCCGCATTAATCATTGGTTCGATAGTAAAGGTCATACCGGGCTCGAGGATTATTCCTGTGCCGGATTGGCCATAGTGCAGGACCTGAGGTTCCTCATGAAAGGTTTTGCCAATGCCATGACCACAGTACTCCCGGACCACGGAGCAGTTATTGGATTCCGCATGGCTTTGGATGGCATGGCCGATATCACCCAAATGAATGCCCGGTTTGACCATTTCGATGCCGATCTTCATGCACTCATGGCTGATCCGGCAGACTCGCTGGGCAAGGATTGACGGTTCGCCGACAAAAAACATCTTGCTGGTATCCCCATGAAAGCCATCCTTGATAACGGTGACATCAATATTGATGATATCCCCATTCTTGAGCTGTTTGTCGCTGGGAATACCGTGGCAGACCTGCTGATTGACCGAAGTGCAGATGGATTTGGGGAATCCATGGTAGTTCAGAGGGGCCGGGATGGCCTGCTGGACATTCACCGTATAATCGTGGCAGATGTCATTGAGCTCATTGGTGGTAACCCCCGGTTTGATATAGGGGACGATCATCCTGAGCTGCTCGGCAGCCAGCTGGCCGGCGACTCGCATTTTCTCAATTTCGTCAGCTGTTTTGATATGTATACTCATGCACTTTCCCGGGGTGTCTACCCCCAGAACTGGCCAGGCAGAAAACCGGCTTGTTTGGGGGTAATTTTCATCTATTATGCCTTAAATATGGGCTTTCGATTGTTGTAAAAGGCCGGTTATGGTATAAAGCCCGCGCTGTTTTAGCAATGAGCAGCATAATCAGCGGGATTAAGGGGCGCTAGCCTCTTGACCCGAAAATCCACACGCGTGTCGGCACGTATATCCGGGTGCCACGGGATAGTCCAGAGATTATCCAGTGGTTGGTATATGGGACACGTGGAGGTCTAACCCATACAAAGGAGTTTACTATGCCTCAAGTGACCATGCGTCAAATGTTGGAGGCGGGCGTGCATTTTGGCCATCAAGCCCGTTTCTGGAACCCCAAGATGGCCCCCTATATTTTCGGGGAACGCAATAAAATCCACATTGTTAATCTGGAAAAGACCCTTCCACTGTATACTGATGCTGCTAATTTTCTGGGAAAACTGGCGTCAAATAAGGGTAAGATTCTGTTTGTCGGCACCAAGCGGGCCGCTCGCGATGCTATCAAGGAGAATGCCGAACGTATTGGCATGCCCTACGTGAATCACCGCTGGCTGGGCGGCATGCTCACCAATTTCAAGACCGTCAAGCAATCCATCAAGCGTCTCAAGGAACTGGAAGCCATGGCGGCAGACGGCCGCTTCGCTAAACTGAGCAAGAAAGAAGCCCTGATGTTGACACGCGAACAGGAAAAGCTGGAGCGTAGTCTGGGTGGTATCAAGGATATGGCTGGATTACCGGATGCTGTATTTGTGATTGATGTGGGTCACGAAAAGATCGCTGTCGCTGAAGCCCGCAAATTGGGTATCCCGGTGATTGGAATTGTCGATACCAATACTGACCCAGACGGTGTCGATTACGTGATTCCCGGCAATGATGATGCTATGCGGGCAATCCAGTTGTATGTTCGTGGTATCGCCGACTCCATTATCGAAAGTCGTGCAGCCAGTCTACAAACAGCAGGTGTAGACGATACTTTTGTCGAGGTTGAAGAAAGCGCTGAAGCAGAAACTGTTGCTGAAGCGGCAGAAGATTCTTCTACCGAAACAGAAGAGTCCACTGACTGATTTTTAAAATTCAGTTTTTTAATACAGGTTGTTTCGATCAGGGTTTACTGGTCAACCGGTCAGGACAGTTCATAAAGAATTGCCCCGCCGCAGAATATATTGAGGATTTTTAAAATGGCAATTACAGCAGGTTTAGTTAAAGAACTGCGTGAACGTACCGGTGCTGGCATGATGGAATGCAAAAAGGCATTGGTTGAAACAAATGGCGATATCGATGCTGCCATCGAATTAATGCGTAAGAGCGGTGCTGCCAAGGCAGACAAAAAGGCGGGACGAACCGCAGCTGAAGGTCTGATTGTTTTTAAAGTAAGCGATGATGGTAAAACTGCCGTCATGGTTGAAGTGAATTGCGAAACAGATTTTGTGGCAAAGGGAGATGACTTTATCGATTTCTCTTCTGCCGTTGCTCAGCTTGCCCTGGACAAGGCGCCATCTGATATCGATGCTTTGTTGGCGTTGCCAATGCCAAGTGGAGAAACAGTCGCTGAAGCTACCAAGAATCTGATCGCCAAGATTGGCGAGAATATGACCGTCCGCCGTTTTGTTCGAAGGACTACTGACGGCGTATTGGGTAATTATCTTCACGGTACTCGCATTGGTGTATTGGTGGATTTGCAGGGTGGAAAAGAAGAGTTGGCAAAAGACATTGCCATGCATATTGCTGCTAGCAAACCTGCCTGTGTCAGCGAAGCTGATGTGCCGGCTGAAATGATCGAAAAAGAGAAAGAAATTTTTGCAGCACAGGCTGCTGAAAGCGGTAAGCCTGCTGAGATCATTGAAAAAATGGTTCAGGGTCGTATCAAAAAATTCCTTAAGGAGGTTACCTTGCTGGGGCAGCCATTTGTCAAAGATCCCGATCAGACTGTTGAACAGTTATTAAAATCTGCGGGTGCAACGGTAGTTGGTTTCGATCGACTGGAAGTCGGTGAAGGTATCGAGAAGAAAGTCGAAAACTTTGCTGAAGAAGTTATGGCCCAGGCGCAAGGTAATTAATCTCACAAAATCCTGAAAGGACAATAATGACAGACAGTGATCAAAGGCCGGTTTACAAACGGGTTCTGCTGAAGCTTAGTGGAGAAGCGTTATTGGGCGATGCTGACTTTGGCATTGATCCTGCTGTCATTGATCGTACCTCGAAAGAAATAAAACAACTCGTTGATGCCAATGTAGGCGTGGCATTGGTTATTGGTGGCGGCAATATCTTTCGTGGTGTTAGCCTGGCCGCCAGTGGGATGAATCGTACTACTGGCGATTATATGGGTATGTTGGCGACGGTTATAAATGCCTTGTCCATGCAGGATGCCCTTGAGCGTCACGGTATGGAAGTCAGAGTACTGTCTGCTATTCCCATCAATTCAGTTTGTGAACCCTATATTCAACGTCGTGCAGTCAGGCATTTGGAAAAAGGGCGCGTGGTAATTTTTGCGGCAGGAACTGGAAGTCCTTTTTTCACGACCGATTCTGCTGCCAGTCTGCGTGGGATTGAAATCGAAGCAGACGTGGTTCTGAAGGCAACAAAAGTCGATGGAGTCTATTCTGCCGATCCAATGAAAGATCCTTCAGCAGAGCGCTATTCAACTCTTACTTA
>Ga0316583_10000428_pt1 | contig 12307 bp, 11 predicted proteins | sample J_170502JBrBrA_D_FD_204513 | JGI IMG/M metagenome (GOLD analysis project Ga0316583, IMG submission 204513) | Rhizosphere microbial communities from salt marsh grasses in Alabama, United States - J_170502JBrBrA | ecosystem: Host-associated > Plants > Roots > Rhizosphere | place: USA: Alabama... | reverse complement strand
CGCACTATAAAATGTTCCCTGTCCCGCGTCATTCAATAGTCCCGCCATCGGCTTTCATGTAACATCCGACGCCTTTCGCATGCGCGCCGACAAACAAATCGCTTCGAGACAAGACCAGATGACCTCCCTGCCCAAGTGTCCTCAATGCAATTCCGAATACACCTATGAAGACGGCGCCATGTTCGTCTGTCCTGAATGTGCCCACGAGTGGCCGAAGGAAGCCCAGGAAGTCACTGAGGAAGTGCGCGTCGTGCGCGATGCCGTCGGCAATGTGCTGCAGGATGGCGACAGCGTCACCGTCATCAAGGATCTGAAGGTCAAGGGTTCTTCGTCGGTGGTCAAGGTCGGCACCAAGGTCAAGAACATCCGCCTGGTCGATGGCGATCACGACATCGACTGCAAGATCGACGGCATCGGTGCGATGGGCTTGAAGTCGGAATTCGTGAAGAAGGCCTAGCCGCCGCGCCGTCGACACTGTCGCTTACGAGCGCCACCGCCAGCAGCCAGGCAAACGCCGTGTGCTGGCCGTTCCATGAAAAGACGAGCAGCGCAGGCGCAGCGGCGATCCTCAGGCCAGTGATCAGGTTTGGAACGTATCTAAGTGGAATCACAAGAAAAGTGTAACATTCCAACCGTATGTCTTCCTAAACCACGAATCTTGTGGATTGGGGATTCAACCGGTGGATGCAACACTCCGGCAACTGCGTTAGCAGAGAGAGTGTTGCAGATGAAGCAAAGACCAAGGACTTACTGCGCAGAGAATCAGGGGGCTCTCAGGTGCGACCGCCGGCAGAAAGGGGATTTCTCCGGCGATGGCCTAGTTGCTTGACCGAAACCACTCGTCGGTGGCCTCAGCCTCGGCTAGCTGCCCGATGCTGCCTGCCGTCGGCCGTCAGCCAGCGCGCTGGCGATGTCGTTGATGACCAGCCTGTCGCCGGCGGCCTTGCTGAGATTCACCCAGCAGAACGGGCACATGGTGACCACGTTCTTCCCTTGCGCTTCGAGTTGTTCGACGCGATTGCCGGAAATCCGGTGCGCCTCGGCCGGGAACAGTGACTCCAGCGGTCCGCCGCAACAATGCGTTGCCTTGCCGGACAGTTCCGGTTCGCGCACGGTGATGCCTGCCGCCCGCAGCAGTTCGCGGGGCTGGTCGCAGATGTCCTCGTAGCGCGCATAGACGCAGGAATCGTGCACCACGACCTCGCCGTTCATTTGCTTGGCGGCCTGCGGATGTTTCTCCGCCAGCACTTCGAGATAATTCACGACCTCGATGTCGAAGTCCTTGACGAAATGCGGGTAGGCTTGCCGGAGCATCTTGGTGGTGTGCGGGTCGACGGTGATCAGGCGCTTGACGCCGAGCTTCTTCAGATGCGCCGCCACGCGGCGTGCGTGTGCGCCAAAGGTCTCGTCGAGTCCGTCGTCGTAGAGCAGCGCGCCGGCATAGAACTCGTCTTCGTAGAGGTAGCCGAACTCGACGTCCGCGTCGCGCAGCAGCCCGACGATGTCGCGCAGCACCTGGTTGGAATGCGCCATCTTCTTGGATGAAGCGGTGAGGCCCATGAAGAACGACAGGCTGACGAACTTGTTCATCACGCGGCCGATGCCGAAGAACTTGGTCAGGAACGAGTTTTCGAGCAAAGCCATCTGCGAGGCCATGGCATCGATGGCGGGAATCATCTGATACATGTGGCCGGTATAGAGAACCGTCTCGCCGCCACGCGGCAGGTTGAGTCCCTTGGCCCAGCCCGTAGCCGTCCGCTTCGAGAGCGGCAGGACGCTGCCGCGCTTCTTCACGTTGTCGGCGAAGATCCCGAGAATGGGTGCAATCGGTAGTGGCATACGGCGATCTCCTACTCCAGGCCAAACTCTTGCCGGTTGAACAGAACGCGCAGGCTGCGCATGTTGTCGGCGATATGGACACCCTGTGGGCAGTTCACTTCGCACATGCGGCACAGCAGGCAGGAGAAGATCAGCGGGATGCTGGCGCGAACCTCGTCTTCGAGCCCGAGCATGACCTCGCGGAACAGCTTGCGGGGAACGATCTTGTACCCGAGCGGGCAGAGCGCGGCGCAGGTACCGCAGTGGAAGCACGAACCGGCGTTGAATCCTTCCACCTGCTTCATGCGGGCCGCCAATTGCGATGACACTTTGATCATTGTGTTGTCCTCGTTGCCAACTTACGCGGCTTCCTGCTTCTTGAGTTCATATTGGAAGTAGCCGTCCACGTCGGCACGGCCGATTTCCTCGACCATGCCGTAGCGGCGCATGCCGAAAAGCCAGACCGTCACTTCCCGAGTCGAATAATCCAGCGCCTCGGCAAGTTCCGGAATGGTCTTCGGGCCCTGTTCGAGAATGTCCGCGATGCGATCGCGCATGATCATCTCGTCCTGGGCGATGTCGAGCATGTGCCGCAAGTGTGTTATCTGTGGGTTGCTCATGCTGTCACCGTTTCCTTGAGACTGGCATCGATCATGGCCAGGATCTGGTCATCGCGGAAGCCTTCGATGACGATGGCCTCCTGCGCGCAGATCGGCACGCAAGCGCCTTCTCCCTTGCACGAAGACTCGATCACCATGGCCACTTCCTTGTCGCCGCAGCGCACGCGTTCGATGGCGCCGTAGGGACAGGCCTTGAGGCATTCGTCGCACCAGGCGCACTTGTCGGTGTCGACCTTGGCGACGAGCGGCTCGAGGTTCACATAGCCTTTCTTGAGCAGCGCGCCGGTCCTGGCCACAGCGGCGAGGGACGAGGCCACGCTTTCGGCCAGGTTCTTCGGGCCTTGCGCGGTGCCGGCGATGCAGACGCCGTCGATGGCGGTTTCGACCGGCCGCAGCTTGATGTGGATCTCGTTGTAGAAGCCGTCCTTGCTCTTGGGGATCTTGAGCACGTCGTTGAGGGCGTCGTTCTTGCGCGGCGTCATGCCGGTGGCGAGCACTACCAGGTCGACGCCGATCTGCAGCTCCTCTTCACCCAGCAGCGTGTCCTTGACGTTGATCGCCAGGCGGCCGTCGCCCTTTTCCACCGTCGGCGGACTGCTCGGATCCCAGCGCAGGAAGAGCGCACCATCGTTGCGGGCGTTGATATAGACGGTTTCCAGGCGCCCATAGGTGCGGACGTCGCGATAGAGGTGGTATTGGTTGATGGTCTGCCCGGTCTTCCTTTCGACCTCGTGCAGCAGGCTGCCGGTGAAGGCCGTGGCCATGCAGCAGAAGCGCGAGCAGTGCGTGTTGGGCTCGGGACAGGCCTCGCTCTTTTCCTGCCGGCTGCCGACGCAGTAGATGAACCCTACATCGCGCACCGGAACGCCGTTGTAGGTCAGCGGACCGTCGGCAGCCTCGAGCATTTGGCGGAATTGCATCAGGGTGACCACGCCGGGCATGCCCCAGCCGTACTCGCCGTCGCGGGGTTCGTAAGGCGTGAAGCCCGTAGTGACGATGACGGCGCCGACGTTGAGCGATACATCCTCCTCGTCGCGCAGACGCACCGTGACGTTGAAATCGCCGATGTGACCGGTCTTGGCCGTCAGTTCGGCATTGGTGTAGAGCATGATGTGGTCGTGCTGCTTGATTTGCTTGAGCAGGTTGGCGACCACTTCGGGACCATGCTGGTTGTCGGGACCCATGCGCCCGACTTGCGTCGCCCAGCCTCCGGGTTCGCTCTCGCGTTCGATGATGAACACCGACAGCCCCATACCCGCGAGCGAGAGCGCGGCGCGCATGCCGGCCACGCCCGCTCCGACCACCAGAACGCGCGGCTGGGTTTCGATTCGAAGCGGCGTCAGAGGATTCGTCAGGGCGCACTTGGCGACGCCGGCACGCACGATGTTGATGCCCTTCAACGTGGCGCCGGGTTTGTCGCCGGTATGCACCCAGGAGCATTGTTCGCGCAGATTGACGTGAACGTACTGGTAGGGATTCAGCCCGGCGCGCTGCGCCATGGCGCGGAAGGTGAACAAATGAAGTTTCGGCGAGCACGAGGCGATGACCAGGCCGTCGAGCTTGTTCTCCTTGATCTCGTCGATCATCTCCTGTTGCGAAGCATCCGAGCAGCAGAACAGATGCGTCTTTGCGATCTCGACTTCCGCCTCGTTCAGAAGCGTACCGGCAACTTCCTTTACGTTTACGTGGTCGGAAATGTTCCCGCCACAGTGGCAGACGTAGACGCCGATTCGTCGTTTATCTGTCATTGTCCGCCCCTCGTCCGTTCAAGATAGGCCGCCGCCTGGGTCGCGGCCGCGCCGGAGTGCAGCACGGTATCCGGGATGTCCATGGCGCCGATCGTGGTGCCCGCCGCGAAGAGACCATCGACGTTGGTGCAAGTCGGTTCGCTGACGGGATCCATTTCACGCAGGTAGCCGTAGTCGTCCGCCGCCAGCGCGTCGCCCTTGTAGAGGGAGAACACGTCGGTATTGGGCAGGAAACCGACGGTGAGGACCACGAGGTCATGTTTGGCCGTCTTCCTGCCGCCTTCGCCGAGCATGTCTTCGTAGTGCAGCGTCAGGTCGCCGTTGCCGGCGTCCTCGATGCGCGCCACCTTGCCCTTGACGAACTGGACGCCCATGGCCTTGGCCTGCTCGTAGAACTCGTTGTAGCCCTTGCCGAAGGCGCGCACGTCGATGGTGTAGATGGTGATGTCGGCCATCGGCAGGGCGCCCATGGCGAGCTGCGCGTGCTTGATGGAGTACATGCAGCCGATGCGGCAGCAGAGCGGGTTGCAGACCGTCTGGTCGCGCGAGCCGACGCAGAGGAGGATGGCGATGCTCTCCGGTTCCTTGCCGTCCGAAGGCCGTAGCACGCCGTTGTAGGGACGCGTCGGCGCCAGCAGGCGGTCCATTTGCGGCCCGCTGACCACGTTGGGGTAGCGGCCGTAGCCCAGCAATTCCTTGGTCTCGGGATCAAGAATCTTGAACCCGGTCGATACGACCACGGTACCGACGTTGAGCGACAGTTGCGTCGGCTTCTGCGAGAAGTCGATGCACTTGGGCGCGCAGGCCGTGACGCACTCCAGGCACTGGGAGCACTCGGCGCAGTTCATGCAGCGCTGGGCCTCCTGCCGGGCTTCCGCCTCCGTCATCACCTTCTCGTAGCATTCGAAGGTCGTCTTGCGCTCGGCCGGCGTCAGCATCGGTTGCGTCACCGGCGGCCGCGCCACGAAGCCCTTCGATTCTTCGAGCACCACCTTCTTGTCCGTCTTGTCGAGGACGCCGTCGAACGGCACGTCCAAGGTTTCGCCCTTCAGGCGACGGTCCATGTAGAACGCCGCCCGCCGGCCTTGCGCGATGGCGTTGATGATCATCGTCGGTGCCGTGACGCAGTCGCCGCAGGCGAAGACGTCGGGATCGGCGGTCTGGCGGGTTTGGGGATCCGCGCTCAGAAGGCCTTTGCCGGTCCTCATTGCAGCCGGGAATTCAGCGGTGGATGGCAACAGGCCGATGGCGAGAACCGCCATGTCGACCGGAACCAGCTTTTCCGAACCGTGGATCGGCACCGGTCGGCGGCGGCCGCTCTCGTCCGGGGCACCCAGCTCCATGCTGATGCATTCGACCGAAACCAGTTTGCCGTCCTTGCCGATGAACCGCTTGGGCGTACTCATGAGCATGAGTTCGACACCCTCTTCCACGGCGCCTTCGATTTCCCAATCGTGGGCCGGCATTTCCTCGCGCCCGCGCCGATAGTTGATGATGACTTTGCGGGCGCCCATGCGGATGGCGGCCCGCGCCGGGTCCATGGCCGAGTTGCCGCCGCCGATGACCATGACGGTCTTGTCTTTGACATCGGGCATCTTGCCGATATTGACCTCGTGCAGGAACTGCATACAGCCGACGACGCCATCGAGATCGTTGCCTTCGATGTCGAGACCGTTTTCGTCCGAGGCGCCGGTCGCGATCAGGATAGCGTTGAAGCCTTGCTGTTTGAGGTCCGGCAGGGAAGCGACCCTGTGTCCGGTCTTGATGTCGACGCCGAGTGCCGTGACGTTCTTGATGTCGCGATCGACGACGTCCTTGGGCAGGCGATAAGGCGGGATGGCGGTGCGCAGCATGCCGCCGGCTTCGGGTTCCGCCTCGAAGATGGTCACCTGGTGGCCTTGCCGCGCCAGGTAGAAGGCGGCACTCAAGCCAGCCGGGCCGGAGCCGACGATGGCGACGCGGGTGGTCAGCTGGGTTTCGACCGGACCGTATTCCGGTTCGGGATGCTCGGCGTAATAGCGGTCGGCCAGGAACCGCTTGATGCCGCGGATGTGAACCGTGCCTTCCTTGTCGCCGCGCGTGCAGTCGGATTCGCACGGCGCATAGCACGCCCGCGCCAGGCTGCCCACCAGGGGGGCGTTCTCCAGATGCAGGTTGAACGCCTCCTTGTAGCGGCCCGCCCTGACCAGCGAGACATAGCCGCTGGCCTTGACGTTGGCCGGGCAGGTGAAGGTGCAGGGCGCTTCGCCGCGCCGATTGATCACGGCCTTCTTCGGCACCGCCTGCGGGAAGGGAATATGGGCAATCCGACGCGTGACCAGATCGTAGTTGTACTGATCCGGCACGGTGACAGTGCAGATTTCCTCGCACTTGCCACAGCCCGTGCAGGCATCGAAATCGACGTAGGCTGCTTTCTTGTGCAGATCGACGGCGAACGAACCGTCGCCGTTGCGCACGATGCCGTCGACCTCGCTGTAGGTCATGAGCTGCACGTTGGGATGGTGCGAGACGGATGCCATCTTCGGCGTTACGATGCAACTGGCGCAATCCAGGGTCGGGAATACCTTGCTGAGAAGGATGGCTCTGCCGCCGATGCTGGCGTTCTTGTCCACCAGCAGTACGCGGTAGCCCATGTCACCCATCGACGCCGCAGTCTCCATGCCGGCGACGCCAGCGCCGACAACCATGACGTCGTAGTCCAGTGGTCGTTTGTCAGTATTAGGCTTCAAGAGACTCTAACTCCTGTTGAAATTTGTTCATATGCGCAACAAAGTTGTCGGCGCATACGGAACAGAGCCCCGCCATCTTCAGTCGCTTCGGACTGATGCCGTGTTCCTTCATCAGTGTCTGCGCCCGGGCCACCAGCGTGCTGGTACGAGTCGTGCAGTCGGGAAGGTAGGCGCAGTCGCCCCCGCAGGCGGCAATGAACACCCCGTCGAAACCGCGTTCCAGAGCACGAACGATCCATGAAGGCTTGACGCCGCTGGAGCAAGGCAAGGGGATGACTTGGACGGCGGTCGAGTAGTGCAAATGCGCACTGCCTGCCCGGTCGATACCGGGGTCCGAGATCGCGTTCGTCGAGAAGACGAGGATTTTCGGCGTGCCGTTGCTGTCGCGGGGGCTCACTTTTACACCTTCCTGGTCAGGTAGACGCTCCAGAAGCCGTCATTCGCTACATCGCCGAGGTAGTCGTGGCCCATCTTCTTGCACCAGCGTTGAATATCGACCATCGTGCCGCTGTCCGACGATTGCACCTCCATGACGCCACCGACCGGGCAGTCCCCGATGGCGCGCTTTGCCTCGAGCATGGGGCCTGGGCAGGCGGTGCCTCTGGCGTCGATGAGTTTCGCGACATTCAGGGCTTTCAGTTCGCTTTCGTTCATGATCTTGCTCCTTGTGTGCGCTATCAAAAAAGTCGGAATTGATCTCTTACATGAACCAGCATTGTCTCGACTGGCCGCACAAGTCGATAAAGGCGGCGACACCGGCAAAGGTCAGATTCGGATAGTCGATCAGTTCTTCGCGTTCGAGCTCCATGAGGTCCATCGACAGGTTGCAGATGGTGATTCGCACTCCGGACTCGGCGGCCAGTTGTATGAGGTCGTTGAGGGACATCGCGCCGTGGCCTTCCAAGTCGAACTTGATGGGCGACGGTTCCAGTTCATGCAGGTCCTTGTGGACCTTTTTCGGGTCGCGAAGGGTTGCCGAAGCTCTGAGCGTGAAGACCATATCGACTTCCATGTCGAAAGTCGTCGCTCCCAGGGCGATGATGAACGCCAGCATCGTGCGTTCAAGATCACCACTCATGACGCCTATGGTGAGTTGGTTCTTGGGTGCCTCGCGCTCGAGCGCTTCCACCCGCTTCAGCAAGTCCTTCAGAAGTTGGTCGTTGTTTTGGCTGTCGTTCATGTTGGCTTTCCCGGTGGTTGGCATTCAACTTCCGTCCGGCAGCCCGCGTACGTGACGGGAGGCGAACACTGGTATGGCTGTCAGAGGGAGGTCAACAGGCTGGGTGGCGTCATGCGCTTGCCCCAGCGTCCCCTTGCGGCTCAGTCGGCACGCAAGGACGATGCCTGCAAAGAAGGCTGCGACTAGATTAACCATGGTAAACCCCCATTTACCGGTTAGAAGAGCGCTATCTACGGAAATACTTATATTCCATTAGGGGGAGGAAAGCGTTGATGCAAGTCAATGGTTGTTGCGGTGCAGCGTCGGTGGGCGCCGTGGCGATGGCGGTCGCGGCACTGTTGCCGGCCAGCACTTCGAGGCAAATTGGTCGTCGCGGTTGTCGCGGGCGACCGGCCGTTCTTGTGTGCTGCAATGGAACGCTCCGGTGGCGTCCGCCCGGATTTTCCGATCAAGGGATTGAGGCCGGCAGTTCGGCGTTCCTTCGTCGAGCGCAAGCGGACGCCATGCCGCGCCGCGAGCCCACGGCGCCCGTTCGCTGAAACGCATGCCATTTTCGGTAACCTAATGGCTAGTGGGCCGAACCGATCTGCCGCATGCGGCAGGGGTGCCCAGACGTGGAAGCTTCGGAAAAGCGCAACTCATTCATGGACATCGTTTCGCACGGTCTTTGGGGCGGCATCGCGTTCGGGCGCGCATCGCGCAGGGCCTTCTGGGCAGCCTTCGCGTTCGGCGTGATGCCGGATCTGCTCGCCTTCGGACCGCATTTCGTGGCGTCGATCTGGGATTCGCTGGCCGGCAACGGCGGCACGCCGATCGGACCCCGCCATGGCTACGCCAACATTCCAAGCTACGTCTTCGGCATCTACGACGTCACCCACAGCCTGATGGTGTTCGCGCTCGCCTTCGGGTTCGCGTGGGCCGTGCGCAAGCGGCCGTGGTGGCCCATGGCCGCCTGGGGTCTGCACATCGTGATGGACATCCCCACCCACAGCACGCGCTTCTTCCCGACGCCGTTTCTCTGGCCGCTGTCGGACTACCGGGTCAATGGCATATCGTGGGGACACCCGATCATCCTGGTTCCGGATCTCGTCCTCCTGGCGGCGCTGTACCTCTGGTACTTCGGCATCTACCGGCGGCGCGCCAAGGCGAACAAGGGACAGAAATCGTCTGAGGCGACCGAGTAGTCGAAGCGGTGCGATCCGATCGTATGACGACGAGGCGGCCGGTAATGCCGACGCTATTCGATCGATCGGCCGTTTGCCGTTCCGTTAGATTTCCGTGATTCCCACTACTCCGCCTTGGAAGTTCGCCTTGCCTGCTCCGTTAAGACGTTCGACACGCCGCCTCGTACTGCTGCTGGTCTTCGTGCCGCTGTTGGTCTGCGTACTGGGCACTTTGTACATGCTGGGCATGAACTACCTGGAGCACAGCCCGCGCGGCTTCCTGCGCAGCCTCGAATGGGCATCGGAAACCCTGACTACCACGGGCTACGGCGCCGATTCGACCTGGCATCATCCACTGATGTACCTGCTCGTGATCGCCACGCAATTGCTCGGCATATCGATCCTGGTGCTGGTTTTCCCGCTCTATGTGCTGCCTTACCTGGAGGAACAGTTCGAGGCCCGGTTGCCGCGCACGCTGCCTTCAATGCACGGTAGGGTGCTGATCCAGGGCTACAGTGCCGCCGTCGATACGCTGGTGACCGAGTTGCGCCGCGAAGGCGTCGGCCTAGTCATTCTCGAGCAGGACGACGCGGCGGCACGTTCCCTGCGCGATCGCGGCTACGATGTGGTAGCCGGCAATCTCGAAGAACAGCCCGACCTGCTGGCCGGCGTGGCTAAGGCGCGGGCGCTGGTCACCAACGGCGACGACCATACTGGGGCAAGCTTCATCATGATGGCGCGGGAATACGGCTTCAGCGGCCCCATGCTGGCCTTGTGCGCCGATCCGCTGCACCGCGCGCCCATGGAACAGATCGGCGCTAGCGCCGTGTTCACTCCTTCGCACGTCCTGGCGGCGGCCCTCGCCGCGCGCGCCAGCACACGTATCAGCCCACGCCACGAAGGGCTGCGCATGGTCGGCGACTATCTTGATCTGGGCGAGTTCCGCGTGCGTGCCGACAGCCCGTTCGCCGGCAGGAGACTTGGCGAACTCGAGTTGCGCGAACGCTATGCGGTCACCCTGCTTGGCCAATACGTCGGCGGCCGCTTCCTGCAGGTCGAGGGACCGGCGACGCGCATCGTGCCCGGTGCCATCCTGGTCGCAGTCGGTTCGCAGGAAAGCCTGCAACGCATCGAGCAACTGGCGACGCCGGTAAACCGGCATGGTCCTATCGTCGTCGCCGGCTATGGCGCCGTCGGCCAAAAGGTGGTCGAGATGCTGCGCGAGGCCGGCGAGGAGACGGTGGTGATCGACGAAGTCATGGCCGAGGGCGTCGACGTCGTGGGCAACGTGCTCGAGCGATCCACTCTCGACCGCGCCGACGTGCTCAACGCCAAGGTCATGATTCTGGCCTTGAGCAACGATAGCGCCGGCGTCTTCGCGGCTGCGGTGGTGCGCGACTACGACGGCAACGTGCCGCTGATCGCACGCGTGAACCGCGGCCCCAACGTGGCACGGCTCTATACAGTCGGCGCCGACTTCGCCTTGTCCATCGGCGAGGTCGCCGGCCAGATCATCGCCCATCATGTACTGGAGCGGGTCGACCTGGTGCTCGAGGACCAACTCAAGTTCGTGCGCGTTGCGCCCGGCCGGCTGGTCGGCATGCATCCTTGGCAGGCGCAGGCGCGCGAGAAGACCGGCGCCGCCATCGTCGCCGTCCAGCGTGGCAGCGATGTCGTGGTCAACTTCAAGCCGGATTTCGTCCTCGCCGAGGAAGACGCCGTCTTCATCTGCGGCTCGGCGCCGAGCCTCGACCGCTACTTCGACGAATTCGAGACCGCAACCGTGGCCGCGCCGCTGCAGCACTGACAGGTGGCGCCGGCGTTCGCACGCCGGCCACGGTGGCGCGACCAACCATGCCGAGATTCTCGATCCAGCTCGTGTACTCGAGAAACGTGAAGCTCGTCCACTGAACAGACCCGGAGCAGATCACCGCCTTGGGCCGCCGATCTTGCCGGGACCTCCGATCTTAGCCGCGCGTACTGGAATGGCAACGAACCGATTTTCGGCAAAGAGATGACGGCCGAGGATGTCTTCCCTACAATTCCGCCTCCTTTCCGATACGACGCCGTTATGACAGGAGTGATTCCCACCGGCTGGCGCCGAGCGCTGGCTTTGCTGGCAGGTGCTTGCGCAATCGGTTCGGCGCTGGCCGCCGAACCGTCCTGGCCGTTGCAGACGTTGCATTTCGAGAGACATGGCAATCGCCTGACCATCCGTAACGCGCAGAGCGGAGCCTTGGTGGCCAAGGACGTAGATGGTTTCTTCCCGCGTGACCATTTCGCCATCGTCTGGTGCGGCGGCAAGCGCGGCGTGATCGGCGAGGATGGACGGCTGCTGGTACCAATCGAATACGACGACATAAAGGACCGAGACGGTGCGCGCGTCTTCGAAGTCAAGCGCGGCAACCACTGGGGCTTGCTCGGCTACGATGGTTCGGTGCGGCTGCCGGTTGAGTACGACGACATCTATGACTACCGGCACAGTGGTCAACCGTGGGTGATCAAGCGTGCTGGCATGAAGGGTGCGGTCGATCCCGTCAGTGGGCGCGTTGTGCTGCCGCTCAAGTACGACGACGTCCTGATGCGGCCGCCATTCATGCTTGCGGCGACGAAATCCCGCGCCGACCGGGGCGAGTCCAAGAACTGGTTTGCCTTCGATCTCACCGGCCGGCCGATTCCCGGCGTCGCTGCGGCGGAGAAACTCGAGGTCTGGCGATCGGAGTCACTGCTGGTCGTGAACGCTGCGCGCGTCGTCGACGCAGCGGGCAAGACGGTCATCGCCGCCGGACGCTTCGACGCCATCAGCCCGGCCGGCAAGGCGGCGATCGTGCGTCATGACGGCTGCTACGGCCTGATCAACGCCGCCGGCGAGGCGTTGACGTCGGTGTGCTACATGGGGTTGTGGCCAAACAACAACGAACTGATAACCGCCCGCGTTGCGCACGGCGGCAAACAGTATACCGGCATCATGGACGACCAAGGCAAGGTCGTCGTCGAACCGCAGTGGGATTACGTGGAACGCAATACGATCCGGCGCGAAGGCAAGGAA
>Ga0316583_10000427_pt1 | contig 12316 bp, 13 predicted proteins | sample J_170502JBrBrA_D_FD_204513 | JGI IMG/M metagenome (GOLD analysis project Ga0316583, IMG submission 204513) | Rhizosphere microbial communities from salt marsh grasses in Alabama, United States - J_170502JBrBrA | ecosystem: Host-associated > Plants > Roots > Rhizosphere | place: USA: Alabama... | reverse complement strand
ATCAAAAACAGCATCTTCGGCTTCCGCCAGGCGATCAAGCCCGGCCTGCCCCAATTTGTCGGAAACTAGTATACAAAACATGTGAACCTCGTGTGGAGTGTGTCAGTTTTTCAGTTGGCCAGTCAGTCAGTAACTTTTGACCCACTGAAAAACTGAAATACTGAAATACTAATTTGCTAAATACTCATCCATCGCCGCAAATAACTCTTCCATATCGGCTGTGGTTGCGTCTCCCATGTGGGCGATGCGGAAATTGACGCCCTTGAGCTGGCCGTAGCCGTTGGAAATGATCATGCCTTTCCGGCGCAGGAAGTTATTTAGCGCGCCGATATCAATATCTAGATCGTTATTGACGCAAGTCACCGTCGGCGACTCGTAGCCGGAGGCGGCGTAAAGCGTAAAGCCATGTCCCGTAGCCCATTCAATGGTGCGATCGCGCATAGCCAGGTGGCGCCGGAAGCGATTTTCCATGCCCTCGGCCATCATGTCCTCCAACTGCGCGTCAAGGGCGTAGAGCAGTGAAATCGGCGAGGTGGCCGGCGTCTGGAATTTGGCCATCGATTTGGCCAGGGTCAAGAAGTCAAAATAGTAACCGCGGTTGGGCACCGTCTGCGCCTTGGCCATGGCGCGGTCGGAGACGGCGCAAAAGGCGATTCCCGGCGGCAGGGCGAAGGCTTTCTGGCTGGAAGAGAGGACCACGTCCAGGTCCCAGGCATCGAACTCAATCCGCGCCCCGGAAAGACCGCTGACCGAATCAACGAGAATCATGATTTCGTCGCCGTTGGGCGCGCTGCGTACCGCTTCGGCGATTTCCTTCACCGGGCTGGTCACGCCGGTGCTCGTCTCATTGTGCACCAGGGTCACGGCGTCAAATCCCCCACCCGCCAGGCGTTCGGCGACCTGTTCAGGCAGGATCGGCTGGCCCCAGGGCACTTCCAGCACCTCATTAGCCTTGCCGTTCATCTCGGTGACCATGCGAAAGCGGTCGCTGAAGGCGCCGTTGACGCAGTTGAGGGCTTTCTTATTAATCGTGTTGCGAACGGCCGCTTCCCATAAACCAGTGCCGGTGGAGGCTATGATCAGGACTGTCTGCTCCGTGAAGAAAACACGCGGCAGCTTCTCCTGGATGCTTTTAATCAGATCAACGCACTCCGGCATCCGGTGTCCAATCATCCATTGCGCCTGGGCGTCCAGGATCTCCGGGCGGACTTCCGTTGGACCGGGAATAAAGAGTTTTATGTGCTTCGACGGCCGCACTGAATTTTTTGTTGAGTCTTTCATTGTTAAAACTTATCGCTCCTGATTGAATAAGGTCCCAGGCCTTGCGGCTCAAGGACTGATAAGATGAATCTTCTAAACGACGTAAGGCCGCGGGTCCGGCAGCGAGGGCCAGCAAGGGAGCCAGGCTGCTGCTGTGAATAAATACCGGCGCTTCCTCGCGAACTTTATCGCGGCTGACGACGCCGCCAAAACCGACGAAGAGATCGACGGCGCGTCCGGCCAGCAAATCACTAGCGCCATCGCCGACAAGCAGCGAACGGCCGTTTTTATCTTTTAACAGCTCGGCGACAATATCGGCTTTGCCGTCACTGACGGTCAACGCGCCGTCCTCAAAGTCGAGGTACTCCTCATCCCCGCCGACCCACCATTGGCCGGACAGTTCATTATAAGTAACGCCTACCGCGCGAATATTCTCTTTAGGCACGCCCAGATAGACGCCGAACTCGCGCACAGGCTCCAAGAGACCGCCGCTGATGATATAAACTTCCTGGCCGAGTTCTTTTAGGGCAGCGATGACCTGCTGCGCATCTTCAACAGGATTACGCTTGTAGGCGTGATGGATGTCGTGTATCTGGCTTTTAGTGGGATTGACCGCGCGCAGGCGGCGCTCATACACTTCAGCCAGGTCCAGATCGCCCTCCATGGCGGCCTGGGTCAAGACCTCCACGCGCCACTTCTTCCCGGCCGATTCAGCCAGGATATCGATTCCCTCAATCGTGGTCAGCGTGGAATCACAATCAAAAAATATATGTTCATATGGCGGCCAACGCATATAAGGTATCTCCGGCTTACCACCCGGCGCTTTCGCAGCGTACCGGTTCGCGGCAAGTCGTCCAGTTCCTCATTATTTCACATCAAACAACCGGGCACCAGGATAAATACTCCTAATTACGAACAATCTTAATAGGGCAGAGTGTCTATTTTCCCGGAAACTTCTCGATGGTTTATCCAAGGGTTTGAAACAAATAATTTCCGGGAAAATGCCTTCAGTCAGCCAGGACCCCCGCCAGGTGGGCATTACTGACCAGGACGGAGAGCGTCGGCTCGATCAGATTAAGCGGTTGGCCGGAAGTGTCACTGACGATGCCGCCGGCTTGTTTGACCATCAGCGCCGCCGCAGCGACATCCCAGGGTTTCAACTGATAATCGATATAGGCGTCAAGACGGCCGGCGGCCACCCAGGCCATTTCCAGGGTGGCGGTGCCCAGAGTGCGGAAGACGTTGATCTCATGGCCCAGCCTGGCGACTACGTCCATCGTCGGACGGCGGTATTTTTCCGCATAGGGAAAGTCTATGCCGATGAGCGCATCTTGCAGGTTATCAATGGCGCTGGTTTGCAGTAAACGGCCGTGCAGCCCGCGTCCTTCGAGCAGACAGGGTCCCCCGGCCATAGCCGTAAAGACCTCGCCAAGCATGGGATCATAGACCACACCGGCCAAGACATCATCGACGGTGAGCGGGGAATTGGGGCGCACTGCCGCCACGGAGACGGAAAAAAGCGGAAACCCGCGGCTGAAATTGGTCGTACCGTCGATGGGATCGATGATCCACAGGACCGGCCCTTCAGACGGCAGTTCCGGGTTCTCTTCCTCAACCAAAAATCCGTGATCGGGGAAAGCTTCAAGAATCATGTCGGTAATGATCGCCTGCGCCGCCAGGTCGGCATCGGTGACGACATCCCGGAGTCCTTTACTGGTCACATCAAGCGGCCCACTGAACATTGAGCGGGCCTGGTCGCCGGCAACCAGGGCTGCCTTTTTGGCCACGGCAAGCAGCCGCGCCGTATTTATGGTATCTGCCATGAATTAACTAACTCCTGAAATTATTCAAAAACATCCAGTTGTGGATTGTTGGATTGTGACGGCCGTCCCCTACGGCGCATCTGTTCGTAGGTCCGCTGCAGCCCCTGCTCTAGCGGCGTTACTGCCTCCCACCCAATCAATTCTTGCGTGCGTTGGATATCGGCCGTTTGGACCTGCACCTCCCCCGCGCGAGAAGGTATCGCCCCGATCAGGGGCTTTCCCGCACCGCCGGCTATGTCGTAAATTTGCTTCACGACCTCGACAACGCTGGTCAGGCGGCCGGTGGCTAAATCAAGGCTGGTGCCCGGTGGTAGATCGGCATTGCTGACAGCGATCAAGCCATAGACCACATCGCCGACATAAATCCAATCCTTCTCCTGGCTCCCGGCGGTCAACGGGAAGTCTTCTCCGGCGATCGCCGCGGCCATCGCTCCTCTGACCAGGTTACGCGTATCCTGGCCGGGGCCATAGGTTTGAAAGGGCATGGCGCCAACAATCGGCCAGCCGCGCGTGCGCGCATACATGACGCAAAACTGCCAGGCGGCCGCTTTGCCAGCGGCGTAAGGATTCATGGCGCTCAGTTCGCCCGGCGTGCGCACGGCGACTACCTTTTCGGGAAGAGAATTGGGGTTTTCCTCAAAAGCGGCGCGCAGCAAGTTCAGCGTGGTGAAGAGATTTTGTTCCAGGGCCAGATCAACCGCCAGGAAGGGGTCGCTGACCCCACCCGCAGCCAGGTGGAAGATGCGATCCGGCCGCACGGCTTGCAGCGCGCGCCTGGTTTCGTGGTACTCACGCAGGTCGGCATAGACAACAACTAACCTATCGATCAAACTATTCAACGGATCCGGCAGGGAGCGGTTGCGATGGTTGTCGCGAACGAGAATGGCTACGTCCAGCTGCGGGTCCGCCGCCAACTTCGCCGCCAGCGCCCGGCCGATGAAACCTGTAGCTCCGGTAATTAGTATACGCATGGGGGTCTCCGAAAAAAGTTTTTCAGTTAGTCAGTTAGTCAGTTTGAAGGTAGTCCAATCCCACTGATGCACTGAGAAACTGAAGCACTGAAATACTCCTAAAGTCCTAAATACTTCCTATACCACGCCATAGACCTGGCGAGGCCGCTGGCCAGGGTTTCTTGGGGCTGCCAGGCGAGTAGATCGTGGGCTTTTTGGGGGCTGAGATATTCGTCGCGGATCTCGTGCTTGACCTCGTCCAGGATGACCGGCTGCAAGTCGGGATGATCAGACACCTCAATGATTGTCTGCACCACCTCCAGCGCGGTCACCGGACGGCCGAATCCGAAATTGAAGGCCTCACCGCAAATACCGGGCCGACCGGTGCGTTCGGCGAGAGCGAGATAAGCGCTTACCGCGTCTTCCACATAGACATAGTCCCGCTTGAAAGTCCCGTCGGAACGAATCAGCGGTTCTTTACCGCGCAGTACACTGCGTATGGTGCCGGGAATGAGGCGGTTCCAGTTTAAGTCGCCGCCGCCGTAGAGATTGGAGAAACGGGTGATGGCCACGGGTAGCCCGTAGGTCGTGGCATAAGATTGGGCGATGAGATCGACACAGCTCTTAGAAACATCATAGGGATGACGGCCGTGCAATGGGTGGTCTTCGACAAAAGGCAGCACCTGCGGCTCGCCGTACGCTTTTTCGCTGCTAGCCACGACAATGTTGTTCACGCCTGTCGCCCGGCGGGCCGCTTCAAGCAGATGCCAGGTACCGCGAATATTGGTCTCGAACGTGGAGAGCGGGGAGCGGTTGGCAATACCGACGATGGTCTGCGCCGCCAGGTGAAAAATGGTTTGCACTTCATACTCGGCCAGGATGCGCTCGAGGAGAGCGATGTCATTGAGTTCGCCATTTACGATGCGAATCTGCTCGGCGGCGCCACTGCGGAAGAGCATTGATTGGGGCACGTGATCGCGAACTAGGCCGACAACACTGGCCCCCTGATCGACCAGCGCCTGCACGATCCAAGAACCGAGGAAACCGCTGCATCCGGTTACAAAAACCCGTTTATCTTGCCAGTAAGAATTTTCCAAATCGTTTTCCTATTAGAGATGGCACCTAAATTTCGTACAAACAGAAAGACAGTTCATTGGGATGAAAAAGAAGTCGAGCAGTATTTTTCCAATGAATTGCCATTGATGTTCGAGGTTTAAGCGCAACACAACTAATATGGTTAGCCTCATCAACAGCAAGGAAGCCACCCATTCCGAGAAGGTCGCGTACCAAACGCAGCAATCCGTAAGTGCGCCACCTGGCATCGACAGTAGACATCGCATGGCGAAACCAAATGAGCACATTGTGCGCGAGCTGAGTCAGAAGCACCAGCATTTCCTGGGCGACGAAGCGTCGCTTGTTGCGTTTGTTGAGGCCGAGAGCCTGCTTGCTCTCACGAATACTGGTTTCTACGCCACCGCCACGGCGGTCATAGGCATGGAGAAAGGCCCACATCGTTCGGTTTGTTGTCGGCAATTGGCGCGGGGTCGGTTGCTGCGCCAACCACTGCAGCGAATGCGGCGACAAGGTTGTAATCAAAACACTGTAAATCCACTTACCTTTCTTGTTTCGTTTACGCACAGCCAATTGGTATGTTGGGCGAACATAGGAATGGGGCGTTGTGACCCAGCCTACTTCACGACCAGCATCGCGTGGGTCTACATGCCATTGCCGACCACGTACTCCACGCTTGTTAGCAAAGTATCCTTTCTCGCTCCCTTCGCCCTGTTCGCCTGCTAGGAGTCCAGTCATATCTACATCCAGCACGTGCTGGCAAAAATTGTAATCATGGGTATAGCTCTGGCTGTGTTTCTGCATCAACTCGTTGAGCACCTGGTACATCTGGGCGATTGTCTCTTCATCACAACGGTCCAGAGTCGAGCTAGCCAAAGACTGCTCTACACAAGTTTTGCGGCCAAAGGCCTGTTGCAAACCCTCATCACAGCGCAGTTCTGTGTTCATCGTTACCATGCGCTGCTCGCCAGTCAGGATATGGATGAATACATCACACAGTTTATCAATGGGACGATGCTTGACGGTTTTTTGCCGTATCACCACGTTATCGACCACTGCTTGCCAGATCTCCTTTTTCTGTATCCAGATACCCATCGCGGCAAGTCCTGCATAATGAGTATTGAAGGTATAATTGTTATTCATGGTAATTCCTCCGAAGGCTTTTTTGATCGATTGCTCTTCGTAGGAATTACCTCATTTTTTATGAATTGTCACGTTCTTTGCACATAATTTAGGTGCCATCTTTCCAAAAGTTGGCTTCTCTTTATATTAGTATAATTGGGGAGAGACGAAAGGCCCCAGAGCATAGGCCACGCTTAGGGCTAAAGCTTCCTTCCGCGATACCAGACCGGCGGTTAAGGCGCCCACGGCGCCGCCCTTGTGCTTGACATCGGTCTCGTTGAGGACGTCGTCCATCACCGGACCCAGCTCTTCCCCGCGGCGAATGCGGGCGGCGATTGATTCGGGCAGCGGGATACGGCCGCTTCCGCCTACGCCTTCCAGGCCCTGCTTATCAATCACGATAGTCCAGGCGGTGAGCACCAGGACGCCGTTATCGTCATGCACCCCACCCTCAATGCCGATGCCCAGATCAGCTGTAGCCAAATCGAGCGCCGCCAGCGCCCGGTTACGTGCCCCCGTGCGGCATTCTTGGTCGCTCATGGGCATCGCCCGCACGCCGGGATGCACGTCGATTCCGCTAACGACGGCTTCAGGCCACACGCGCTTGATCATTGAGCGCGCCGCCCGTACCTTAACTGGATTGGTCGAACCCACCGCAACTCTCATCGTTCTCCTCCGCCTTGACGCCGGACCCGGCCATCCTATACTTTGCCCATAGAAGGGATTTTGGACGCAGACTAGAACTGATGAAATCGGACGAATAAGCATTTTCAGTGCTCATCCGCTTTCATCCGCCCCGCCACAGAGTGTCGGGCCTCGTCCGCGTCCTTTTATTAAACCTATTGGGAAACTAAACGCAGTAATAAAAAACCTGCCGGCCACATTGGATGGCCGGCAGGTCATTTGATTCAGAATCCTGTTTTTAAGCGGCGAAGGATCAGGCTGCCGCCGGGGCGCCTCCCGCCGGTTCGCCCAGCGGGCTGCGGGCCAGGAAATCTTCTACCCACAAAATGTTATCACCGGCGCGGGCGAAGGTCTGCTGCAAGGTACGCATGGTGGATTCCTCTTCAACCTGTTCGGTGACAAACCAGCGCAGGAAGTCCTGGGTCGCGAAATCCCCTTCGTCGACGGCCATCTTCATCAGGCGGTTGATCTGGCCGGTGACGGTCTTTTCCCATTCCAGAGAGAGAGCGGCCGTATCGGCGGGTTTATCAAAAGTGAACTTCGGCGCATCCAGGGCCGGAATCTCGACCTGGGCGTCTTTATCGATCAGGTAGTGCACAAACTTCATGGCGTGCGTATCTTCTTCGTCAGCCTGGCGGTAGAAGAAGGCGGCCAGTTGCGGTAAGTCTTCGACATCGAAATAGGCGGCGATGCTCAAATACTGCAGCTTAGCGCCGAATTCGTGTCCGATTTGCTCATTGAGGGCGGCGGCCAGTTTGGAATTAAGTGTCATTATTAGCTCCTTATCACGTAAAAAAATTTCGGGACGAATGGCTTGCTGCCGCCAAAAGTAAAGCAAATTGCGTTCAGTACGATATCTGGCAGCAAGACTGCAAACACCCCGTTTGTTCACTCTAAACAGTAAAACATATTATAGAAAATATCAACCTTTAGCAGGTAATCTTAATTGAATCCGGGCCATGTCGTTAACGGCGCAGACGCAGCGAATTACCCACCACCAGCAGGCTGCTGGTGGCCATGGCCACCGCGGCGATAACGGGTGAAATCACGCCGAACGCGGCCAGGGGTACAGCTATGAGATTGTAAGCAAAAGCCCAGCCCAAATTCTCCAGAATAATCCGCCGCGTGCGCCGCGATTGGCTGATGAAGGTCGGGATCAGGGTTAAATCGGGCTGGGTCAGGATCACGTCGGAAGTTTCGCCGGCGACATCCGTGCCTCCGGCAACGGTGAAGCTCAAGTCCGCTTCGGCCAGGGCCGGGGCATCATTGACGCCATCGCCGGCCATAGCCACCTCTTCGCCGGTTTCCTGCCATTCTTTGATGCGCGCCGCTTTATCCGCTGGCTGCAAGGCGCCTTCAAAATCATCCAGTCCCAGTTCGGCGGCGATCGCCGCGGTGGTCTGCGGATTATCGCCGGACAGGAGAGTCAAGGTGATATCGAGCGCTCGTAATTGATCCAGGGCCTCATCGGCGCTGGGATTGGGCTCGTCGCTTAGGGCGATGAAACCGGCAAGCTGATCAACTTGGCCTACCCAGACCACCGTTTCGCCGCGTTTATTATGGGCAGCGGCCGTTTCGCGCAGCGGCTCCTGATCCGGAACGGCCAGGTACTGATCCGATCCCACCAGCACCCGCTCGCCTCCATTTTTGTGGACGACCGCGCTTGCGCCCTGCCCGCGCACGGCTTTGAAATCGGCCGCGGGCAGTAATTCGCCGCTGCACGCGGCAACAATTGCTTTGGCCAGCGGATGTTCCGAAAACTGTTCTACGCTCGCAGCCAGGCACAAGACTTTATCCGCCTCCATACCGGCCGCGGGCATGGTCTGCACCACGCTCATATTACCCTGGGTGAGCGTGCCCGTTTTGTCGAAGACCATGCGATCCACCTGGGCCCCCGTTTCCAAAGCGGCCGTATTGCGCACCAGGATGCCGGATTGGGTCGTGCGCCCCAGGGTGACCGTAATCGCCAGGGGAGTAGCCAGTCCCAACGCGCAGGGACAGGCCACGACCAGGACGGCGACCGCGGCTAAAAGGGCCTGGTTGAGAGCATGACCCGTGATCAGCCAGCCGGCCAGGGTCAACAGGGCGGCGACGAGGATGCCTATCGCAAAGTAGGCCGAGGCGCGGTCGGCGAGGCGCTGGATGGGTGGTTTTTCGGTCAGCGTTTGTTCGACAAGGTGGGTAATTTGCGCCAGGCGCGTCTCAGCGGGCGGGTTTTGGACGACGGCCGTCAGCGCCGTATCCGACAAGATCGTGCCCGCGAAAATTGTGTCGCCGGGACCTTTATCCACGGGAAGCGACTCACCTGTGAGCATGGCCTCATCCAGGGCCCCGCTGCCCTCGACGATTTCCGCATCGGCCGGAACGCGTTCTCCAGGTCGTATAAGAATGGTGTCGCCGGCCTGCAGCCGGTTTGCCGGCACCTCCTGCCAGCTTCCATCTTCCCGCCGCTGCGCCTTATCGGGCTGCAGCTGCAAGAGCTTGCGGATATCTTTGCGCGCCCGGCTGCCGCCCAGAGACTCCAGGTAGCGGCCCAACATGATGAACATGGTGATCATGACCACTGAGTCGAAATACACTTCGCCCCCGCCGACCAGGGTGATGTAAACGCTGTAACTGTAAGCGGAGAGGGTACCCAGGGCGACCAGGGTGTCCATCGTCGCCGTGTGCGCGCGCAGCGCCCGCCAGGCGCCGCGCAGGATGGAGTAGCCGCCGGCGAACAGGGCCGGCGTGGCCAGCAGCCAGACCAGATACTGCAAGCGGCGCACCTGTTCCGAGTCAAAATCCCCCGAGGCGTAAAGCGGGTAAAGCTGCACCAGGTAGAGCAGCATGACCTGCATGCCGAAGGCAAAGGCGATGATCAGCTGGATCAGCGTGCGTTCCTGCTGTTTATCGGCCTGGCGCTGGCCGGCATCGCTTAAGGGATGGGCGTCATATCCCAGACGGCCGAGATCTTGCCATACGGCCTGCAAGTCGGTTTGTGCGGGATCATAACGAATGCGGCCCCGTTCGGCGGCGAAGCTGACATCGGCATCCTTAATGCCCGGCGTCTGGCGCAGCAAATGCTCGGCGGCAACCGCACAACCGGCGCACCACATGCCGTCCATGGTGAAATAGGTGGTTTCACCACGATCAAGGACGAGGTCCGTAAAAGAAGGCTGTTTGGCCGCGTGACCATTGCCGCTGACCTGGTCCAGCATCCCCTGCTCATGAGCCTGTTCATAGGTACGCTGGCAACCATTGCAGCAAAAATGTTTTTCCTGGCCATCATAACAGCCGGTCACGGGCTCATGCATGATCGGCATGTGGCACAGGGCGCAGCGATCAACGTCACTACTTATGGTAGTCTCTAACCTATCATTCAAGGGACTTCCTCATAGACATGGGCGTTCAAATCTTCTAAGGGCACGTGGGGTTCAAATTCAACAAGAATTTTATTTTCCAGCAACGCTGAATGACGGTGGGCGTCAATATCTTCCCATGTCTCCCAGATGCTTTGAAAAATCAGGTGTGTTGTTTCCGGGATGTCCAACGAGTACATACCCCGGGCACTAATGAATCCCATCTGACTGGGCAGCAGCGTGCGCATATAACCCAGGACGCGCTCCAGCGAAGCGCCGATCTCCAGCTGGTTCATTTGCTCGGGTACAATGTCAAAATAGACTTGGTAGATGTAGGCCATAACTTTCCCCCTAACTGAGCGACCAGTTCAGAATTAAATAAATTAGCCACCATAAAATGATCCCCGGGAACGCTACCTTAACGATGGGCGGCATGCCCCCGCCGGCTTCCTCAATTTCATGAGCAAAACTATCAATGTAGCCGTCAGCATGGATCTCTTCGGCATCCCCATCTTCATCGAGACGATGCCCTTCGCTGCCAGGCAGCGTCTTCGGCCGGTTCGGGATGGCCAAAGCGATGGCGAAAGCAATAAGGATGAAAATCCCGCCCAGAATAGCCCAAATCTCGGGCAAGACCTCTAAAACATTTTGAGTCATTCAGAACCTCCTTCTCGATCCGGCCAGGGTTCAGGCTCTTTATCTTCTAGCATAGTGTATTTCGCTTCTTCCACATCCTTAAACTGGCCGGTTCGCCAGCCCCAAATGAGGAACAAAACGGCCGTAAACGATACCAGGGCCATCCAACCGACTACGACCCATAATCCGAGGGGCATCATTTCCCACCTCCTACGTTAATTTCCATTTTCCTGGAAACGGAATCGCCTGTGCTCGCAAGTTCAGCCGAGTTTCCAGGAAAATACTTACTGTAAGTTTGGTTGCTGAAACATGTCATTCCGAGGCTTGCCGAGGAATTCCCGCGGCTTTTCTTTTCGAGGGTGTCAGGGATCCCTCGCTTCGCTCGGGATGACAAGGTGCGAATAACTAGTTTAATAAGCATCAGCCACCTCCCGACGATGTTTGGGTCATTTGCTGGACGTGGGCGGTTATGTTCCAAATATCCGTCTCCGAAAGCAGCCATTGGAAAGGCGGCATCATGCTCTCCGGCACCCCTTCCCAGATCCGCCACATGATATAAGGCTCGCCCATATCCGGGGTAAAGGGCGACGGCCCCTGGCTGGCATTATTCTCCGTACCGGGACCATTACCCTGCCCATCGGAGCCGTGGCAGGTCATGCAGTAGGTAGTGAACAGATCCGCTCCCTCAGTCGGGGAGATGACATGCCCTTCGGCCAGCCAGTTATCCTGGCTTAAAGTCACAAAATTAGACGCAACATCGCCATTGCCATAGACGCTTTCGGTGACCGGATGGCCAGTCATGAAAGAGCCCATCAGGAAATTGATCACATCCCAGCGCTCGCTGACGGGCAGCGATTCACCCCAGGTGGGCATCGCCGTATCTTCAATACCAAAGGTAACCTTGGCCAGATGCTCTGCCTGACCACTCTGGCTCATTTCCATACCGTTCATATCATGAAAGTTAGCCGGCTGCGGGTTGAGATACTGGCCGTCCCAGCCCTGGCCGTCGCCGGCCAGTCCGTGGCAGTGAGCGCAGTGCTGTAAGAAGATCTGCCTGCCGCGCTCGTAGGAAGCCGATTCCGGCATTGCCTGGGATTGGTAAATCTCGGGGAAAATGAAGTCCTGGCCGCTGGGAGGGGGTGGTGCTGCCTCCGTCTGCGTAAAATTAACGCGCAGGTAATGAACCAGCTTCCAGCGATCGTCGTCAGAATAACGCAGTTTCCAGGTGGGCATGGCGCTCCAGGGCAGCCCCTCGCTGATGCGCCAGAAGTAGTCGGCGTCGGTGTAGGAGGGATCCTGCAACGTGCCGTAACTGCCGTCGCTGAAGTCGGGCGGCAGCGGCAGCAGCCCCTGACGGAAAGGACCGTGGCCGGTACCGGCGTCGCCATGACAGACGCGACATTCGCGAATAAAAATAGCCTTCCCTTCC
>Ga0316583_10000426_pt1 | contig 12375 bp, 9 predicted proteins | sample J_170502JBrBrA_D_FD_204513 | JGI IMG/M metagenome (GOLD analysis project Ga0316583, IMG submission 204513) | Rhizosphere microbial communities from salt marsh grasses in Alabama, United States - J_170502JBrBrA | ecosystem: Host-associated > Plants > Roots > Rhizosphere | place: USA: Alabama... | reverse complement strand
AAGGACATTTTCACCCAGTACGAGGAGACCGGGAATCCGAAGGCGCCGCGCGCAATCGGGAAGCTGTTCACTAACGCCGGTACCTGTTCGGCGTCGGTCATCAGCGGCAACAACATCATCGTCACCGCCGCGCACTGCTGCTGGGACCGCTCGAAGAAGGGCTGGATCGGCGGCTGGTCGTTCGCACCGGCGTACAACAACGGCTACGCGCCCTACGGCGTCTTCCAGTGGGCGCAGGCCCGCGTACTGAACAGCTGGATCAACAACGGCGACATCGCCTCCGACGTCTGCCTGATCGCCCTGAAGAAGGACGCCGCCGGCCATGGCGTCACCTACTACACCGGCTGGCTGGGGCGATCATGGAATTACGGCAGCGCGCTCAGCATGCACTCGCTCGGCTATCCCGGCAACATCGGTGGCGCCAACAAGCTCGAGTTGTGCGCATCGGAGAGCTTCAGCCCCAGCTCGAGCTGCGGCGGCACGGGCGTCCTGAACACGGGTTGCTCGATGACTTACGGATCGAGTGGCGGCCCCTGGATTCGCGATTACCGTACCGGCAACCATGTCGACTCGGTCGTTCATGGCTACACCAGTTCGTCCTGCACCGGTACCTTCGGCAAGACTTACAACGGTCCGCGCTTTACCAGCGCCAATATCGTGACGCTGTGTAACGCTCAAGGCTGTTGATGCCTTGACGGCCCGCGCCGGTGGCATTGCCGTTCATCGGCATGCCCCGGCGTGTCAGCCGTGGCTCGTTGCCACGGCCGTGACCACGTAGCGCTGTGGTCCGCCGGCGCGCAGGGCGCCGAACGGCCAACAGGTCACCAACGTCAGGCGCGTCGGTCCGTCCTGGTCGAGCGGCGACAGATCATCCTTGTCGGTCACGCGCGTCTGCGTGACGCGGTAGGCAAGCCAATGGCCATCGGGCCGCTGCACACGAAATTCTTCGCCGATACGCACGTCCTTGAGGAAATGCAAATGCGTGTCGCGATGGCCACCGATAACGCTGTTGCCCGGCGTACCGGGCGCCGGGGTGCCATAGACGTGGCCCGGACCGAAGGCAAGCGCACGACCGTCGGCACCGGCGAGGACGAAAAGGTCGACGTCGTGTCCGGCCACGATTAGGCGCGCCACTGGCCAAGTGTCGGCCCAAGCCCAGGGCTTGGTCGGACCGGCACCGGCCAGCGTTCGCTGCCAGGAGCGCTGCATCAGCACCTGTGCGAGTTCGGCCTTGGCCTTGATATAGGCGGCCTGGCCACCGTGCCAGAGACCGAAGGCTAGCGCCAGCAGGGCGATCGGGCGCAACCAGTTGCGCAAGCTGCGCCTGGCCGGTTCGGCCGCCGGCCGCCAGGCGCATTCGACACCGAGCGGAGCGCCGTAGTCGCCGAAGGAGGTTGTCGCAGTCATGGCGGCGTCCTCAGGCGAAGGCCGGACGGCAGGCGCCGAGCCGAAGCACTGCCGCCAGCAGCAGGCCGATACCGCCCAGCAGCAGGTGCCAGGTACTGTCGGTGGCGCCCTTGGGCAGCTCGCCGAACACGGCGCCGTGATCCCAGCCTTCGGGCATGTTGGTCGGCATGGCGCCGCCCTTCAGGTCCGCGTCGGCCGGCCGCGCCGGCGTCTTGTCGACCGCTACCAGACTGGTGTACTTGCTCGCCAAATGGTGCTCGATGGCCAGGGCGACGACCTGCGGCTTGATGTCATCCTCGGAGGCGCCATCGCGTAGCCGATCGACAAGCGCACCGATCTTCTTCCGCGCCCAGAGCACGCCAAGACCGTGGCCGGCGTCGGCACCGTCGAGCGCCATACTCGCCGACCAGGGCGTAGTACCGCGCATGCCCGAGACCTTGATGTCGCCGCGCGCAGTCGGATCCAATGCGAAGCTCACCTGCACCGGCTCGCCGAGGTAGAGGTCGGGCACGCGCGCCGGCCACGCCTCGACGGTACCCGGCCAATCGATGCGCACGCCATTGACTACCGGCGCCTCGAGCTTGGCGAACAGACCGGCCATCTTTTCCTTCACTTCCTCGATGCGGCCGATGTAGGTGAAGGTGCCGCGGCCGGCCTGCGCGGCCTTGGTCATGAACCAGCTGTTGGGCGCGGAGCCGATGCCGACGGTGAACAAGCGCGAATCGCCGAGCTTGCTTTCGATCAGTTTGAACAATTCGTCTTCGTTGCCGACCGATCCGTCGGTGAGGAAGATTACCTGACGCACACGCGAACTGTCTTCCTTGCCATTGAGGGCAAGATTGAGCGCTGCTGCCATCTCGGTGCCACCCTGGGCACGCAGGCCGGCGATGAAAGACTTGGCCCGATTGAGATTGTCGACGCTGGCCGGTTGTGCCTCGGGGAACAACGATGCCGCGTAGGAATTGAACTCGATGATGTTGAAGCGGTCGCCCGAGGAAAGCCGCGACACCGCCATTTCCAGCGCCTGCTTGGCTTGGTTGATCGAGGGCCCGGTCATGGAGCCGGAGGTGTCGATCACGTAGATGACCTCGCGCGGCAGACGTACCGCCTTTGACGCCGTCGTCGGCGGCAGCATCATCAGCAATCCGTAGGTCTTGTCCTTGCCTGCCTCGGTGAACAGCGCCGCCTGCGGCGCCTGATTCGGCGCCGGCATCCAGGTCAGTTCGAAATCCTTGTTGGCGGGAACGGTGCCGTCGGCGAGTTCTACCACGGCGCTATGTTGGCTGGGCCGAGTCACCTTGATGGCGTGATACGGGCTGGCAATGTCGGCGAGCGGCACGCCGGCGTCGAGCGTCACTTTCAGTTGCACCGGATTGATCGGTGCCTGGCCCTCCTTGGGCTCGATTACCGGCGGCGTGATGCGCGAGGCGTCCGGTACGCGGTCGGTGTCGGGTGCCCAGCCGGAATCGCTTTTGCCGATGGGCTGGCCGGGAATGTAGCGCGGGCCGACGACCATCGGGAAGCGCAGGCTGAAGCTGCCGGCGTCGTAGCGCAGCGTCTGCTGATAGTCGATTTCAACGGTGATTTCGCCGTGTGGTGGAATGTTGGCGACACTGGTGGTGAAGATGTTGGGTCGTTCCTGTTCGACCAGGGCCGCTTGCTGGCCGTTGCTCTTGGCCTGCCGATAGATCGCCTTGGCCTCGGCCTTCTCCTTGACGTCGGCCTCGACAATACGCTCGCCGACCTTCATCTTCATGTGGTCGACGGCTGCGTTCTCGGGGAGCGGAAAGACGTAGATGCCCTCCTGCCAGTTGTCGCTCGGGTTACGGAAGTGCTGTTCGACATGGGCGCGGGCGACGATACCGGTGACGTCGATGGTGACGTCGGTGTCGAGTACCGGCACGGCGAAGGTGCCGTCGGCAGACTTGAGGAACAGACTGCCCTGCCGGGCGTCGGCCGGTCGCGTCGGGATGCGCTCCAGCTCGGCGGCTTCGACCCAACCGAAGGCCAGCAGCAGGACGGCGCAGACGGCAAACGCCAGCAGGTGGAAGAACTCGAGCGCCAGCGTGCGCCGAGAAATGATCGTGTTGTTCATGTTGACCTCCCGTGACATTGGGCTTTCGCCCACAGGGGTCATTTCATGCCGGCAAGCGGGTCGCGCGAGGGAAGGGCGCTGGCCGGACGCCGAGCAATTGTGGCGGCAATATGGCCGCTGCTATTCGAGCATGGCGTTGATGGCCACCAGATCGTCGTCCTTGAGGTTGCCAGCGGCCGCCTTCAGCTTGAGTTGGGCCATCAGGGTGTCGAGGCGCGCTTTCATCAGCTTTTGGCGCGTGTCGTAGAGTTGGCTCTGGGCGTTGAGCACATCGATATTGATGCGAATGCCGACTTCATAACCGAGCTTGTTCGAATCCAGCGAAGCCTTGGACGACGCGACGGCCGCCTCGTAGGCCTTGACCTGGGAAAGCCCTGAGGTGACGCCGAGATAAGCCTGGCGCGCGCCCAGGTCCGCCTGGCGGCGGGCGTTGTCGAGGTCGGCCTGGGCCTTGTCGAGCAGGGCCACAGCTTCCGAGGTCTTGGAGACGACGTAGCCGCCGGAAAAGATGGGTACCGCCAATTGCAGGCCGATGGTCTTGCTGGTGTTGTCCATGCCGACGCCGGTGACACCGGTGGCGGTTGGTACCAACGTGCCGAAGCCGGAATGGCTTTTGCCGTAAGTGGCAACCAGGTCGAGCGTCGGCAGATGGCCGGCGCGCTGTTTGCCGACCTCCTGACGGGCGATCTCCATGCCGGCCTGTGCCTGCACCACGGAAAGATTGCTCGTTTGCGCCGTTAGCGCCCACTTGCCGATGTCATCGGGCTGCGGTCGGCCGATGAGCACGCCTGTCTTCAGGTTCTCCAGCTTGTCCGGCTCCTTGCCGGCTATGGCCTGCAACGCTTGGCGCTTGACCCTGAGGTCGTTCTCGGCGGCAAGCTCGGCCGCGGTGGCCAGATCGAAGCGGGCCTGCGCCTCGTTGGTGTCGGTGATGGTAGCCGTGCCGACCTCGAAATTGCGCTTGGCCGCTTCGAGCTGCTGGGTGATGGCGACCCTCTGCGCCCGGTTCACTTCCAATGCATCCTGCGCCAGCAGGACGTCGAAATAGGCCTGGGCCACGCGCAGGATCAGGTCCTGACGGGCAGCGGCGAATTGCGCCTCGGCCTGCGTCACCGCCAACTCGCCCTGCTTGAAGTTGGACCAGTTCTGCCAGCGGAACAAGGGCTGCGTCAGGGTCGCCGTCCAGCCGTTGGTGTTGTAATTGACTGACTGGGTCTCCTCAGGTGACGTCAGCAGTGTCGACTTGCTCTCGTTCCACGTCGTGTTGGCGGAGATGCCGATAGTCGGCAGCAGCCCGGCACGGCCCTGAGGATACTTCTGCCGGCCGGCCTCGAGGCTGGCCTTGGCGGCGGCAAAAGTAGCGTCGTAGCCGACGGCATCGTGATAGACGGACATCAGATCGGCCGCCTGCGCCGTACCCGCGAGGCACATAGCGGACAGCAGCACACATAGGGTCTTGTTCATTGCCAACTCCGGTCGATCAGTAGGTGGGCATGGCGGGATCGACTTCCCGTGCCCAGGCGGCCAGGCCGCCATAGAGGTTGTAGATGTTGGTGAAGCCCTGGTGTTCGAGGAACATGGCCACCTGGTAACTGCGGGCACCGTGATGGCAGACGATGACGATCTCGGCGTCGCGATCGAGCTCCAGGAAGCGCGCCGGCACCGAACGCATGGGCATCGGCTTGGCGCCCTGAATGCGGCAGACGTCGAACTCCCACGGCTCGCGCACGTCCAGTAGCACCGGCTGGGCGCGCTTGGCGTCGTCGAGCCAATCCTTCAGTTGGGTGACCGCCAGCTGTTGCATCAGAATTGGAACTCGCGGCGGACGGGAACCTGGCGCAACGACCCGACGTCGGTCTCGAACATGCCCTGGCTGCGATAGGCGGTGTCGCCGACACGGGTGAACAGGCGCGCGGTCTGCACCGGCGCCGAACCGACGAAGCCGAACAGGCGGCCGCCGATCTTCAGCTTGGCCAGTAGCTCGGCCGGCACTTCCGTGACGCCGCCCGACACCATGATGACGTCGTACTGATCGGCGTCGGCCAGCGCAACGGCAAAGCCGTTGCCGGTGTCGACGACGACATTGCTCATGCCGACACGCTGCAGGTTGGCGCGCGCACCTTCGGCCAATTCGGCGACGATCTCGACGCTGAGGACTCGGTCGGCATGGATGGCCAGCAGCGCCGCCATGTAGCCGGAACCGGTGCCGATCTCGAGGATATGCTCGTGCTTGCGCGGCGCCAACGCCTGCACGGCAGCGGCCTCGGTGCGCGGCGTCAGCATGGCGGCGCCGTGACCAAGCGGCAACGGGCAATCGGCAAAGGCGAGATGCCGGTAGGCGGCAGGCACGAAGTCTTCGCGCCTGACCACGTGCAGCAACTCGCGCACGTCTTCGCGCATGGGTTCGGACGGCCGAATCTGCTGCTCGACCATGTTGTAGCGCGCTTGCTCGAGGTTCATTGTCAGATGCATGAAGAAGCTCTTTGCGTGGGCAACGGACGGTATATTAGCATATCCTTATAGACATGCATGGGCCAGGAGATGGGAATTTTACGCCGCCCCGCTTGCACTCGGCTCCTTAACGCGATACCAGGCCGCGTAGAGCGCCGGCAGGAAAAGACAGGTCAGCGCCGTGGCGACGATCAGGCCACCCATGATGGCGACCGCCATCGGTCCCCAGAACACCTGAAATGACAAGGGAATCATAGCCAGCACCGCCGCTGCCGCGGTCAGCACGATCGGGCGCAGGCGGCGTACCGTCGAGCCGACGATGGCATCCCAGGGAGTCTTGCCGGCACGCTCGTCCTGATCGATCTGGTCGACCAGGATCACCGAGTTGCGCAGGATCATGCCCATCAACGCGATGACGCCGAGCTGAGCGACGAAGCCGAATGGCGCCTGGAAGATCAGCAGCGACAGGGTAACGCCGATCAGCCCCAGCGGCGCCGTCAGCAGTACCATGAGCGTGCGCCGCATGCTCTGCAGCTGCATCATGAGAAGGGTGACGACGGCGACCAGCATCAGCGGCACCACCGCCTGGATGGATTTCTCGCCCTTCGCCGACTCTTCGATGGCGCCGCCCATCTCGATGCGGAAGCCGGGCGGCAGCTTGGCCCGGATCCGGTCGAGCTGCGGATTGAGGCGTTCCGACACCGCCGGACCGGTGGTGTTGCCGAGCAGGTCGGCGCGCACGGTGATGGTCGGCAATCGGTCACGCCGCCAGATCAGACCTTCTTCCAATACCGGCGTCAGCTTGGCCACCTGCGCCAGCGGAATATGGTGGCCATCGGCGGTCGGAATGTCGAGATCGGGCAGGCGGTCGAAGGAGTCGCGCTGCGGACCGGGCGCACGCCAGACCACGTCGATCAGTTGATCGCCTTCCCGAAACTGGGTGATCGGCACGCCTTTCAGCCAGGCCCGCAGGGTGAGCGCCACGTCCCGGCTCGACACGCCCAATGCCCGGGCCCGATCCTGGTCGATATCGACGCGCAGGCTCTTGATCTTCTCGTTCCAGTCGAACTGGACGTTCTTCAGATTCGGGTCGCGGCGCATCACCGTCGCGACCTGCTTGGCGATGACGCGCAGCTGATCGAGGTTTTCGCCCATGACCCGGAACGACACCGGAAAGCCGACCGGCGGACCGTTCTCGAGGCGAAGCACGCGGGTACGCAGACTGGACCAGGCGCCGTTGCCGTCGGCGAAGCGGGCCTCCAACCTGCGCTTGAGGTCTTCGCGTTCCTTGAGCCCCTTGGTAACGACGATGAATTCGGCAAAATTGTCGGCGAACAGCTGCTGGTTGAGCGGCAGATAGAAACGCGGCGGGCTGTTGCCGACGTAGGCCGACTCGGATTTGATTGCCTGGTCGCCCTTGAGCATCGCTTCGACGCGCTCGACGGCCGACTCGGTCGCCTTGAGGGAAGCGCCCTGCGGCAGCCAGAGTTCGATCAGCAGTTCCGGCCGCGAGGAATCGGGGAAGAATTGTTTCTTTACCACCGTCGAAAACACCATGATCGAAACGGCGAAGGCGGCGATGGTGGTGGCGATGACGAGCCAACGCCGGCGCAGGCACCAGACGACGAGGGACCGGAAGCGCTGGTAGAACGGCGAATTGTAGACATCGCCGCCGTGCTTGGCGCCGATGGCGGCGAGCTTGGCCGGGTCGAGAATCTTGTAGCCAAGATACGGCGTGAACACCACCGCCACCACCCAGGACACCAAGAGGGCGATGGTGACGACCGAAAAAATCGAGAACGTGTATTCACCGGCGGAAGACTTGGCAAAGCCGACCGGCGTAAACGCCGCCGCCGTGATCAAAGTGCCGGTCAGCATCGGAAAGGCAGTCGAGGTGTAGGCAAAGGTCGCCGCCTTGAACCGATCCCAGCCTTGTTCCATCTTGACGACCATCATCTCGACGGCGATGATGGCGTCGTCGACGAGGAGACCAAGGGCGATGATCAGGGCGCCCAATGAGACGCGCTGCAGATTGATGTCGAGTACATTCATCAGGACGAAGGTGACGGCCAGCACGAGCGGAATCGACAGCGCAACGACGGTGCCGGTGCGCAGGCCGAGGCTGAGAAAGGACACCGCCAGAACGATGATCACCGCCTCGGACAGCGACTTAACGAATAGACTGATCGAGGATTTGACGACCTCGGGCTGGTCGGCGACGTTGGTAACCTCGATGCCGGCCGGCAGATCGGCCGACAACCGCTGCATCGCCGCCTTCAGGTGCTCACCGAGCTTGATGACGTCGCCGCCCTTGTCCATGATCACGCCGATGCCGATCGCATTTCGGCCGGCGACGCGCATGCGCGGGCTGGGCGGATCGGCAAAGCCGCGCGTAACCTTGGCGATATCGCCAAGACGGAAGTGGCGGCCGCCGACGGAGAGTTCGGTCTGTTCGATGCGCGCGACGGTATCGTACGGACCGGTTACGCGCAGGCGTACGCGCTCGCTGTCGGTCTCGATGAATCCGGCGGGGCTGACGGCGTTCTGGCGTTGCAGGGCGTCGAACACCTGACTCGGCGTAATGCCGAGTTCGGCCAGCCGACTCGGCGCCACGTCGATATAGACCTTCTCGTCCTGAACGCCGATCAGCTCGACCTTGCGCACGTCGGGCACGCGCTTGAGTTCGCGCGCGATGCGGTCGGCCTGACGGCGCAGTTCGCCGAGATCGTAGCCGTCGCCGGTGAGCGCATAGATGCTGACGTCGACGTCGCCGAACTCATCGTTCGGGTAGGGCCCTTGCACGCCGGGCGGCAGGGTGTCGCGGATGTCGTCGAGCTTCTTGCGCACCTGGCGCCAGGCCTCGGGGACTTCCTTCTTGGGCGTGTAGTCCTTGAGCGTTATCAGCAAAAGCGACTGGCCCGGCCTCGAGGCCGAGGTCAGCACGTCCACCCACGGCGTCTCCGACAATTTTTTCTCGAGACGATCGGTCAGTTCGAGTTCAACCTGCTGCGCCGTGGCGCCCGGCCACAGCGTGCGCACGACCATGACCTTGAAAGTGAAGTTCGGGTCCTCGGCGCGGCCGAGCTTCAGGTAGGAGAGCACGCCCGCGACCATCAGCACGATGATCAGGTAGAGCACCATCGACGGGTGCCGCAGCGACCAAGCGGACAGGTTCGGCGTCTTCATTGCGCGATGCGTACCTTCTGCCCGTTGGTGAGCTTGTGCACGCCGGCGGCGACGATGCGTTCGCCGCTCACGAGGCCCGCGCCGACGACGGCGCCGGCGTCGGCGTAAGCGGTAACGGTTATCGGCCGCAAGCTGACCGTGGCGTCCTTGCCTACCACCCATACCGCCGGACGGTCACCCTGCTGAAATACGGCCGCCAGCGGCACCGCCAACCGCGGCGGTCCTGACCCGGCGAAGCGTACATTCGCCGTCATGCCAAGCGCCACCGCCGCGTCGGCATCGAGCAAGCTGACGCGAGCGGCGAAGGTGCGCGTCGCGGCGTCGGCCAGCGGGCTGATCTGTCGCACCCGCCCACGGTAGGTCTTGCCACCCGCCCACAGGCTGACCGTCGCGGCATCGCCGACCTTGATCTCCGACATCGCCGACTCGGGCAGGTCGATCGCGACCTCGCGTTCTCCGTCCTGCGCCAGGCGAAGCACCGGCTGCCCGGTGGCGACCACCTGCCCCGGCTCGGCCAGCACAGCGGCGACGACGCCGGCCCGGTCGGCCGTCAGGCGCGCGTAGGCCGTCTGGTTGACTGCAATACCGGCTTGAGACTCGGCGGCCTTGAACGCGGTTTCCTTGGCATCGAGCGCGGCGGCGCTAACGAAGTTTTTCGCTCGCAGGTCACGGTAGCGTTTGACGTTTGCGCGCGCCAGTGCCAGTTGCGATTGCGCCTGAGCCGCCTGCAGGGCGACATCGGCCGGATCGAGGCGGGCCAGAAGATCGCCGACGGCGACATGGGCTCCGACGTCGACGCGCCGTTCCAGCAGCTTGCCGCCGATGCGGAACGAGAGCGGAATTTCGTAGCGGGCGTGAACGGCACCGCTGTAGCTGCGCCCTGCGTCGGTGACGGTCTGGCCGACGATTAGGGCCTTGACCACCATCGGGTCGGTCGGCGGCGGTGTTGGGTCCCCGCAAGCGCACAGGGTCAGGGTGGCGGTGAGCGCCGTCAAGGCCAGATTCCTCATGGCTTGTTCTCCCGCGTTGCCAAGCCGTAGGTAAGCATCTCCACGGCCTGGGCAAGAAAGTCCTCCGGCGGCGGCAGGTCGGCCATGAAACCGATGAAAGCCCGCCGCCAGATGAGGAAGGAAAAGAGAGGCGCGAAGATGATGCGCGCTGCCACCGCCGCCGGCTGTGGGCGGAACTCGCCACGGGCGATGCCCAACTCGATGATGCGCGTCATCGCTCGGTGGCCGCGGCTGATAAAGGCGTCGTGGAACCAGCGAACAAGTTCCGGGAAGTTGCCTGATTCGGCGACCAGCAGCTTGGGGACCGCTCCGAGGGGAGTGCTGCCGACCATCTGCCACCAGCCGAAAACGAACTCGCGCAACAACTCGACGGGCGGTCGCCGGGTATCGCTGGCGAGCGCCTCGGCCGCCTCGATTGCCGGTGCCATGGCTGCCTCCACCGCGGCCTTGAACAACACTTCCTTGTTCTTGAAGTAGAGATAGACCGTGCCCTTGGACGCTCCTGCCTTGGCAGCGATGTCCTCGAGCCGCGTGGCGGCAAAACCTTTCTCGGCAAACACTTCCAGTGCTGCCGCCGTAATCTCCGCCGGACGCGCATCCTTGCGCCGGCGACGAATCAAGTTCTGCAGGGGACACGAAGGCGTCATATCGACAATTGCATATTGACTGAATGGTCAGTAATTTACTAAGAGGTGTGCTGAGATGTCAACGAGACGCACAATCGGCCCCAGGGCGCTATATCTATTGGAGGCAAAGCAGCCCTATCCCGATGCCCCAGAAAGGAATTACTGTATAATCTGCGTTTAATCCGCGCCTTATAATGCTCGACATGGCGCCGTGGCGTCACGAAGACGCCAGGATGCCCGGAGATGAGCGCAAAATGTACTCATTTCGCCGGTGCGGAAGAGACTGCATCCAAACAGGTCCGCAATAGAATGACGCTGTCCCCGACTCGACGCGCCCTGCTGGCGCTAACCCTGCTGATGCTATTCATCAGCCCCCCTGCGTTTGCAGCGGGTGCCGCCGCCAGCACCATGCCCTGGTGGATGTGGCCGCTGCTGCTGTTCGTCGTCTGCTTCTTCCTCGGCATCGTTGCCGTGCCGGCCGGCGTCGGCGGCGGCGTGCTGTTCGTACCCATCGTCGGCGGCTTCTTCCCTTTTCACCTGGACTTCGTGCGCGGCGGTGGCCTCATGGTCGCCCTGGCCAGCGCCCTAGCGGCCAGCCCGGGCCTGCTGCGCCTGGGCTTGGCCAGCTTGCGCCTTGCACTGCCCTTGTCGCTGCTGGTCGCCATGAGCCAAATCGCCGGCGCCATGATCGGTCTCATCCTGCCGGCGGCCATCGCCCAAACCTCGCTCGGCATCATCATCCTGGGCATCGTCGTCCTCATGTGGACGGCCAAGAAGGCCGAGATCCCAGGCATTCAGAAGGCCGACCCGCTGTCGGCGGCGCTGCGCATCAACGGCATCTTCCACGACACCGCGCGCGGACAGGACATCGAATGGCTGGTGCATCGGACGCCCACGGCGCTGCTGGCCTTCATTTTCATCGGCATCCTGGCCGGCATGTTCGGCCTCGGCGCCGGCTGGGCCAACGTACCCACGCTCAACCTCTTGATGGGCGTGCCGCTCAGGGTCGCCGCCGGCAGCAGCAGCCTGATCCTGTCGATGACCTCCTCGGCCGCCTGGGTCTACATCAACCAAGGCGCCATCCTGCCCATGGTCGTGGTGCCTTCGATCATCGGCATGATGATCGGGGCGATGATCGGCGTCAGGCTGTTACGCGTGGTCAAGGCGTCGGCAATCCGCAAAATGGTCATCGTCATGCTGCTGCTTGCGGGTGTGCGCGCGCTGCTCAAGGGCCTCGGCATTTGGACGTAGGACGGGAAGGAGCAATCGACATGACAGATCCGAACAAGTACGCATCGCCGGAACAACTTCGCTATGCCAGGGTGCTGAGCCTCGGTGTTCAAGCCGGCTTCGTCATTCTGGTCGTGACGTTCATTCTCTATCTGACCGGCGTACTCGTGCCGTTGGTGCCGGTCGACCAGTTGCCGAAATACTGGGGGCTATCGGCCGCCGAGTTCGCCAAGGCCACCGGCACGCCGACCGGCTGGGCCTGGGTAAAGCAGATCGCCAAGGGCGACATCCTCAACCTGCTCGGCATCGTCGTCCTCGCCAGCATCTCGGCCGTCAGTACGCTCGCCGTGCTGCCGATATTCGCTCGCCG
>Ga0316583_10000424_pt1 | contig 12385 bp, 14 predicted proteins | sample J_170502JBrBrA_D_FD_204513 | JGI IMG/M metagenome (GOLD analysis project Ga0316583, IMG submission 204513) | Rhizosphere microbial communities from salt marsh grasses in Alabama, United States - J_170502JBrBrA | ecosystem: Host-associated > Plants > Roots > Rhizosphere | place: USA: Alabama... | reverse complement strand
GTTCAAATGGATGCGATCCGGTGCGATCTCCCTCGCCAGAGCCGCGATTTTTTCGACCTCCTCGGGCGACGAATTCATTCCTTTGACTAAGAACACCTCCATCCACAACTGGCCGCCGAATTGGGCGCGGAATGTTTTCTGCCCCGCGATCATTTGGTCGAAAGACAGCTGCGGATGAGGCCGGTTGACCCATTCGAAGGAGGGCTGGTCCCAGGCACTCAGGGAAATCTTGACGATGTCGGCCCGAGTTGCGGCTGCGCGCACTTCCGGAAGGTGCAAAAGGGCGCCGTTGGTCAAAAGGACGGAGGGAATTGCGCCGCGGCTGCGGATGAAGTCGAGCACTTCCCCGAACCGGGAATGAAGCGTCGGTTCTCCACCTCCGGAGAGGGTCATATAATCGGCTTCACCGCCCGATCGGAGCCACCTGTCAATTTCGCTCAGGACGGCATCCGTCGGTACATATTCTTCCCGTATAATGGTCTTGGTGGGGGTGCGACCCAGCTGGCAGAAGACGCAATCGAAGCAGCAGGTCTTGTGAGGGGTCAGGTCGATTCCCAGCGATCGGCCGAACCGTCGCGACGGCACCGGTCCGAACAGGTAGCGATATTTTTTTTGCGTCATGCCGTTAATTTCTCTACCCGCACCGCGGCTACTTTGAACTCCGGAATTTCCGCCAGGGGATCCAAGGCTTCCGCATTGGTCAACGCGTTCGTCGGGTTCTCGCCGAAATGAATCGGCAGAAAAAGGGTGCCGGGCGCCACCGAAGGGGTTATTTTCACCGGGGCCTCCATGTCACCGCAGCGCGAGGAAAGAACCAGCGCGCCGCCCTCGTTTACGTCCTGCGCCCGAGCGTCCTTAGGGTTGATGCAGGCATAACCCGTGCGGTGTTCGATGTCCAGCTTGGGAGAAATGCGGGTCATGGTGCCGGTGTGAAAATGGGCGAACATGCGGCCGGGATGTTTAGTCACTAATAGACTTGTCTTTCCAGCCTTTTGAAAATAAACGCCAGCTGTTTTTGATTCAGCTCGCCGACATTTTCATTGATCCACTTTAAATCCCCTGAAGCAATGGCGGACTTGGCATCGTTGATCAGCTGGACCTGATCCAGGGCTTTGGAACCGAGCTCCATCAATTCATTCCAGAAATGCTCGTCATCGGCCGCCCGGGTCAACACACCGAGGACTTCCCTTTTTTGAATCAATGAGAAAAGGTGAAAGGGTCCGGCTTTATGATGCTTGAGTGCCTCATCGATGGCCGTTTTGATTTGGTCATCCGTAAAGGGCTTGGGCAGAAAGTCGTGAGCTCCCAATTCCAGGGCTTCATCGGCAATGGGCTGCGTGCCCACCCCGGTGATGACGATGACTTCCACTTTTGGATTTTTTTCTTTGACTTGCTTGATGACCTCCATCCCGCTGATCCCCGGCAATTTCAGATCGGCGATAATCAAGTCAATTGGCTTCTGGTCGAAGATCTCAAGCGCGTTTTCACCGGTTCCGGCCACATCGACATCATAGCCGGCCTCGGTTAAAATCATTTCCAATGCCGCCGAAATGGTCTCATCGTCCTCCATTACGAGAATACGAATAACTTTCATGGCAATTCCTCCCCCTTTTTACTTAATAGGTCATTTCTTAAATTGCCGCAGTTCCGCGCGATATGCCTGCCTCGCTGTTCATTCTGGGCCAAAAGATGCCGTCTATTGATGGGCACTATACGACCATTTTCTCCACATTGACAGCCCCCACTTTGAATTCCGGGATTTTGGCCAGCGGGTCAACGGCCTCGGCATTGGTCAGCACATTGGTGGGGTTTTCACCAAAGTGGATGGGAAGAAACAACGTACCGGGTTCCACCGAACGGCTCAGCCGAGCGGGTACTTCCATGCGGCCCCGACGTGAGGACAGCACCAACATATCCCCGTCATGGGCATCTATGGATTTGGCGTCCGCCGGGTTGATGCTCACATAGCCGGTGGTCTGCTCCACGTCCAGATGCGGGGAAACGCGGGTCATGGTGCCGGTGTGAAAGTGAGCGAACATGCGGCCGGTCGTCAGAAAGAAAGGATATTCCTCATCGGGCAGTTCCGCTGGATCCCGGTAGTCGATGGCGTGAAATTTTCCCTTTCCCCGGGCAAACTGGTGCTTGTGCAGGTAGGGGGTGCCAGGGTGATCGGTATCGGGGCAGGGCCATTGAAGGCCATCGATGCCGAGGCGTTGATAACTCATCCCGCCGTAGCTTTGAGTCAAGGCCGTCATTTCATCGAAGATTTCTTCCGGATTTTGGTAACTCATCTCATAGCCCATGGCGGTGGACAGTCGGCAGATGATTTCCCAGTCGGCCAAGGCGTTTCCCACCGGTTTCACTGCTTTTCGAATACGCATGCAGCGCCGCTCGGTATTGGTAAAGGTGCCCTCCTTTTCGGCCGAGGAAGCGGCGGCCAGCACCACGTCGGCCACCTGGGCGGTTTCTGACAAGAAGAGTTCCTGAACGGCTAGAAATTCCAGATTTTTCAGGGCATGACTCAGGTGATGCCAGTCCGGGTCGCTGAGCTTGGGATTTTCGCCGATAATCAGCATGCCCTTGAGCTTTCCATCGAGCATGGCTGGGATCATGTCCGTAATGGTCATGCCAGGCTGAAAGGAGAGCTTGCGGCCCCAGGCTTTCGAGAATTTCTCCAGCACTTCGAGGTCGCTGAGCCGCTGGTATCCGGGCAGTACGTCCGGCAGTCCTCCCATGTCGCAGGCGCCCTGAACGTTGTTCTGGCCGCGCAGTGGGTTGACGCCTCCGGCGTAAACCCCCACGTTGCCGCACAGCATGGCCAGGTTGCAGCAGGACTTGACGTTGTCCACCCCGGTGGTGTGCTGGGTGATCCCCATGGCGTAAAGCAGAGAACCGGGCGGATGGGTGGCATAGAGCTCGGCCATGTGTTCAAGGTCTGCCGGATCCACGCCCGTGATCGCCTGTACCTTTTCGGGCGAGTAGGACTGCAGCCGTTTTTCAAGGATTTCGTAATCTTCTGTGCGCTGGGCGATGTAGTCTGCGTCCTGCCAGCCGTTTTTGACGATGAGGTGCATCATTCCGTTTAGCAGGGCCACATCACTGCCCAGGCGCTGCTGAACGGCAACGTCGGCAAAGCGGCTCAGCTGGATGTTTCGGGGATCGGCCACTATGAGCCGGGCGCCTTTTTCTTTGGCCCTGAAGATACGCCGGGAAATCAGAGGGTGGCAGGCGGTGGTGTTCGAACCGATCACAAAGATACAGCCGGCATCCTCGATTTCAGCAATGGCATTTGTCATGGCGCCACTGCCAAAGGCGGCGGCCAGACCGGCCACTGTGGAGGAATGTCAGAGACGGGCGCAGTGATCGACGTTGTTGGTCCCGATCACCGCCCGGGCGAATTTCTGGGCCAGATAGTTTTCTTCATTGGTCATTTTGGCCGACACCAATACCCCCACGCTGTCCGGTCCATATTTTCCAATGATGTCGCGGAATCGGTCTGCCGTCAGCTCAATGGCCTCGTCCCATTCGGCGTTGATGAATCGGCCGAAGGTTTTCACCATCGGTTTTTTCAGGCGCATGAAGCTGTTGACATGTTCGTGCAGGTTCCAGCCTTTGATGCACAGCTTGCCCTCATTGACCGGATGGGTCTTCAATGGAAGCGTACTGTTGATTTTACCGTCGATGACTTCAAAAAGGATTCCACAGCCGGTTCCGCAGTAAGAACAGACCGAGGGGACAAGTTCGCACTGCATGGGTGACTCCTTTTAGGAATGTTTCGCCTTGGCCGGCGCAAGCGGTTTGGGCTTCAGGGTTACGGTATCCCCCAAAATGCTGAAAGGGGACTGACTGGTGCTGGTTCCGGTTTCATAATCGAACACATTGACGACAATCTCATTGACCTTGCGGTAGAGCAGCCGTAAGGGGATATCCACCGGGCAGGCATCTTCACACAGTCCGCAGTCAATGCAGCGCCCTGCCATGTGAACGGCCCTGACCAGATGAAAGACCGGTACCTCTGGCGGTAGTGCACCGGTTTCGATCAATTCCTTGTGCTCCAGGCTGCATTCCTTGCAGAAGCAGACCGGGCAGATGTTGCGGCATCCGTAACACTTGATGCATTTCTGAAATTCATACATCCAGCGATCCAGGCGCTGCGATGGCTCGTATTGCTCGATATCCTGCGGGTGCAGATTGCTGTCGACGCCCACCTGCTTTTTATAGGCGCCGGCGGTTTCCGGCTTTAGATAAGAACAGTCCCCGTGCTCCTTGAGATTCGAGGGGCAGCAGTTGACGTTGACGGTCCGGATATGCTCGGGCTTGATCTGGTTCCAGACGGTCAGTACATTCAGGGCCCGCTGGTTGCAGTCCCGCGCCAGCATGCCGATTTTAATATCCGGATCTGCCGCCGTCAGGTGAGTGGCAATTTTTTCAAGAGAATACCGCGCCGGGCTGACCACCAAATCGTCGATTTCATCAATCTGTGCTTTGGTAAAGCCATAGGGCAGGGGATGCCCGTCGACCTTTTTATACCCCAGGAAGATGTCTAGAGTCCCTTCTTTCAGCCACTGCTTGATCTTGTCTTTCATGAAAGATTCCTCGATACCTGATACCTCAGCCGGGCCGTCATGCAGGGTGCTTTCATTGCCCGGTAGAACGAATTGTCCCAGTCGCCGAGTCGGCCTCTGGGAGCGGCGCTCTCCATTTATTAGAAAACATGACCAGCGGGTTAGGACCCAGTGATCTGATTTTTTCGGTAAAATCGGTGGCCACTTGGGCGAATTTCTGGGCTTCGGCCGAGGAAATCCACTCCAGGTGAACGCGCTCCTCCAGGCCCATGAAGGACAGCAGCTCCTGCACAAAAGTCATCCGTTTGATGGTCATGTAATTACCGTACAGGTAATGGCAGTCGCCGACATGTCACCCACCCACCAGGATGCCGTCGGCACCGTCCTGCAAGGCCCTTAAAATATGGTGCGGTGATACGGTGGCCGAGCACATGACCCGCACTGCCCGCAGGTTGGGGGGATACTGTATCCGGCTAACCCCGGCCAGGTCCGCCGCCCCGTAGGCGCACCAGTTGCATACAAATGTCAGAATCCTGGGTTCGAACTGATTGTCTTCCACGGTGATTTCCTTTTCCAGTGGTGAAAAATGACGGTGTTGCAAAAAGGCACTTGGCCCGCTCATGGCAAGCATTTCAGAGGTGCAATAAATTTTGATTCAAACGGCCATGGCGTTTTTAATCTGGGAGTAGAGCTGTTTATTGGAAAAACCCATCAAAACGGGGGCTTCCGAGGGACAGGCCGCAGCGCAGGCCCCGCAGCCCTTGCACAGCGCGGGATTGACTTCGGCGATATTTTTTTCGGCATTGAAGGTAATGGCACCAAAGGGGCAGACATTGATGCACCCCAGACACCCGGAGCACAATGCCGGTTCAATGCGGCAGACTGTTCCCCCTACCAGGATGTGATCCCGAGCCAGCACGGTCAGGGCCTTGGCGGCGGAGGCCTTGGCCTGGGCAATGCTCTCTTCCACGGGTTTCGGATAATGGGCCATGCCGCAGAGGAAAACCCCTTCGGTGGCAAATTCCACCGGTCGCAGTTTCTGATGGGCTTCCAGCAGCCAACCGTCGACATCCACTGGAACCTTGAAATGCTGGGACAGGCCGGTGCCGCCACGCGTCACGATGGCTGACGCTAGGCAGAGCAAATCAGCCTTGACGCTTAGCCAGCGGCCCAGGATGTGGTCTTTGAAGGTAACGGCCACCTGTTTGCCCATGGCGACGGCCTGAGGTTTTTCATCAGGGTCGTACCGGAAAAAGAGCACCCCCTGCTCTCTTGCCCGGCGGTACAAGTCTTCCCGCTCCCCGTAAGTCCGGATATCCCGGTAGAGGATGTAGACATTGGTTTCCGTTTTTTGTTTCTTAAACTCCAAGGCGCTTTTTATCGAGTGGGTGCAGCACACCTTAGAGCAATAGGGGTGCTCTTCGCTGCGGGACCCCACGCACTGGATGAACACCACATCTTGAGCGGTTTTGATGCGGCTGTCTTTCTCGCGAAACAGAGCATCCATTTCCAGGTGGGTGACCACTGCCTCATGGTCGCCGTAGAGGTATTCGCGGGGTTTGTATTCCTCGGCGCCGGTGGCCAAAATGGCGACCCCGTGATCCACGGTTTCCGGCGATGAACCGTTTGAAAGCGTGGTTTTGAAATTGCCGATAAAGCCGTCCACATGGCCGACGGTGGTCTCCAGGTGCACCCGGATATTTTTTTCGGACTCCACCTGGCGAATCAGGTTTTGCAAATACTCGGGAATACTTTCATCCAGGTAGGTGCTGTTGAGCTGGCGGGCATTGCCCCCCAACTGGGCGGACTTTTCCACCAGATGGACCGGGAATCCATGGCGCGCCAGGGCCAGCGAGGCGGTAATGCCCGCTAAACCGCCGCCGACCACCAGGGCGGTGTGGCTGACCGGTAGCGCCGTCTGCTGCAACGGCTGGAGCAAAGCCGCTTTGGCAACGGCCATTCTCACGAGATCCTTGGCTTTTTCGGTAGCGGCATCAGGCTCCTTGGAGTGTACCCACGAATCCTGATTGCGAATGTTGGCCATCTCCACCAGGTATTTGTTAAGGCCCGCGTTGATCAGGGTCTCCTGAAAAAGCCCTTCATGGGTGCGGGGCGTGCAGGCCGCTATGACGACCCGGTTCAGGTTATGCTGACGGATGACGTCCGAGAGCTTGTCCTGAGTATCCTGGGAACAGGTAAACAGGTTTTCTTCCACGTATACGACGCCGGGCAGGTTCCTGGCATATTCGGCGACTTCCGGTACCCTGACGATTCCCCCGATATTGGTGCCACAGTTGCAAACAAATACCCCGATGCTTGGCGGTTGCCGGCTCACATCTCTTTCTGCCGGGATCTCCACCGCTCGGGTCCGGGTGTTGCGGGCCGCCGCCAGGTTTTCGGTGGCGACACAGGCTGCGGCACTGGCCTCCATGACCGACTGGGGGATATCCTTGGGCCCGGTAAAGACGCCGCAGGCATAGATCCCCGGTATCGAGGTGTTTACCGGATGGAAACTGTCGCTGCGGGTGAAGTGGTATGCATCTAGTGCGATACCCAGCGTCTTGGAGAGAGCAACGCTTTCCCGGCCGGCTTCGATCCCAGTCGAGAGCACTACCATGTCAAAGGTTTCACTGCAGTTGCGGCCCTCCTCGTCGAGGTAACGCATCAACAGGTCATCACTGCCCGATACCGGCTCGACCGTGTGGATCTTGGCAGGGATAAAGCGCACGCCGCCGGCTTTGGCATTTTCGTAATAGCGGTCAAAATCCTTTCCCTGAGAGCGCATGTCCATGTAAAAAATGGCACAGTCTAGGCCGGAGTCACTGTGATCTTTGGCCATGACGGCCTGTTTGACAGCGTACATGCAGCAGACCGATGAACAGTAACCGTTTTCGCAGCGGTTGATGTCACGGGAGCCGACACACTGCAGCCAGGCGATTTTTCGGGGCGCTTTTCCTACGGGATGTTTGCCGCGCATGCTCGACGGCCGCAGTAAATGCCCCTCGTAGGGTCCGGTGGTCGACAGGATGCGTTCGAACTCCAGGGATGTCACCACATCCGGGAGCCGCGCATAGGCGTAGGTGTCGAAACGGGCCGGGTCAAAGGAGGTAAACCCCAGTGCCAGAATGAGGGAGCCCACCTGCAGGGTCAGTGTTTTTTTCTCCTCCTTAAAGTTAATGGCGCCGGCGGGACAGAATTTTTCGCACGCTCGGCACTTGCCCTTGGTAAAGAAGATGCAGTTCTCAGCATCGATGGTATATTTTAAGGGCACGGCCTGCGAGTAAGGGACGTAAATTGCTTTGCGTGTAATTAAGCTTTCATTGTAGAGATCTTCCACTTTTTTAGGACATTTTTCCGCGCACATCCCGCAGGCGATACACTTTTCCATGTCTACGTAGCGAGGGTGCTGTAAAACGGTGACCGTAAAATTGCCCTCTTCACCGGTAACCGACTGTACCTCTGAAAGCGTGAGTAGCTCGATGTTGATATGCCGGCCGACCTCGACCAGTTTAGGAGAGATGATTCACATCGAGCAGTCGTTGGTGGGAAAGGTCTTGTCCAACTGGGCCATCGTCCCACCGATGGCCGGTGATTTTTCCAACATGTAAACGTAATAGCCGGAATCGGCCAGGTCCAAGGCTGCTTGCATGCCAGCAATCCCCCCGCCGACCACCAAGACGGCCCCCTGCAGCTGACCGACACTCTGGGTATGGTTCATGGAAGTCATTCCTCATGTCGTTGATTGCTGTCCAGTGTCCACACAGACCTTTCCAATGGTCTCGAGCAGTTCATCGTCGGTGAAGGGTTTGGCCAGATATTCACTGGCTCCCTTTTTGATGGCTTCAACGGCGTTGGATATGCTGGAGTATCCCGTCATGACGATGATGCACACTTCAAATTTTTCTTTCAGAACCGTATTCAAGATCTCCATTCCGTCTATATCGGGCAGTTTCATGTCCAGTAAAACCACGTCATAAGTCCCCTGACGAATGGCTGCGAGCCCATCAGCGCCAGTGTTGGTTAAGGTAACCGCGTGCCCCTGTTCCGACAACACCAACTGGCAGGCGTCGCAAATGACCTGTTCGTCGTCAATTACCAGCACGCTGACCGGTTTCATGCGCCCTCCTTCCCGCCGGGTTTTTTATCCAGAATAGGGAAATCGATCACAAACCGCGTGCCTTCCCCCAGTTTACTGAAGACCTGGATATTGCCCCGATGGTTTTCGATGATGCCGTAGCTGACGGCCAATCCAAGTCCGGTGCCGTTGGCCCGGGTGGTGTAGAACGGCTCGAAGATTTTTTTGACGTTCTCGGCGGAAATGCCGCAGCCGTTGTCGGCGATTTCGATCGCGATCCGGTTTTTTTCTGAATCCAGCATACTTTTTACAGAGACCCGACCGTGGTCTTCCACGGCCTGCAGGGCATTGAGCAGGAGGTTGATCAACATCTGCTCGATCTGATTCTTATCCAGCGGCGTTTTGACCATGTTCTGCGCCAGGTGCGGTTCGAGGCTGACATGCCGCACGTAAAACTGGTTTTCTACCACGCCCATGGCGGTCCGAATTACATCGTTGATGTCTTCCATGACCTTTTTGGGCGGTTTATCACGGGCGAATTCGAGTAGCCCCTGGATAATGGATTTACATCGCAGGGCTTCCCGGATGATAATCTTTAACCCCTTTTCGAGGGAGCTGCCGGGATCGACCTTCTTGATCATGTTGGAGCTGAAAAGCAGGATGCCGGTCAGAGGGTTATTGATTTCGTGGGCCACCCCGGCGGCCATGCGCCCCAGCGAAGACATTTTTTCCATTTGGGTGGCAAGGTGCGTGATGTGGGTCTGCTGGTTTTCTGCCAGACGGACGCGTTCAATGATGCAGGCGCACTGCTCGGCGATTGTCACCATGAAATCCAGTTCGTCGGGAGAAAACGTTCGCGGTTCGGCCAGGTAGATGCGAATCATCCCCCGCATCTCATTTCCAATGGCCATGGGCACATCCAGTATCATGCGGATGCCTTCATCCCACGCTAGCTGAGGGTATTCCACCCTGGGGGCGTGCCAAATGTCTGTGATGATCTTGACTTTGTGTAGTTCGGATGGATGGTGAAGCAGCTTTTCGGTGGAAACGGGCCCTTTGGTGACATAGCGATCACCGAGTCCATAGGCGGCCCCTATATCAAACTGACGGGTTTCCTGATTGAGAATCCTGAGCAGAGCGCCCTTGGCGTTCAGAACTTCGGCGGTTTTAGTGACCACTATATTGAATACTTCCTGGAGACTGATACTGTGGTAAATCGACCGCAGAATATCCCTGAAGACCCTGAAGTAGTTCTCGAATTTGGTCGGAGAAAGCATGAACACCTCGCTTCGGTCTTAAATGCTGCCTCATCTGGAGAAAGTGAATGACGTTAAATTTTTTACTTTGTGTCATCAACGTGTGTTGTATATACCACCTTTTGATTCGAAGCAAAGTCTACGGATCCGTATTTTCGTGGAAAGAAAAAGAGATTACCACGCCTCGCGTTTCATGCGCTTGTAGATGTACCGGAGCTGTTTTTGACTCAGTTCACCGATTTGTTCGTTGAGCCATTTCAAGTCCGCGTAAACGCTGGCGGCCTTGGCCTCGTCCGACAGGTGGTAATCCCGCAAGGCCTCCGAACCGCCCTCCATCGTGCCATTCCAGGAGTCACGACCCTCTGCGGTTCGATTCAGCACCCGGAAAAACTCACGTTTCTGTAAGAGTTTTTCCTCGGCCGTTGCTGCTTTGGGTGCGGAGACGGACGGCAATTCGGACTGTTTCTGCTTCACGGCCCTGCGCACCGTGCTCTTGATCTGGTCATCGGTAAACGGCTTGGGCAGATAGTCGAATGCGCCCAGTTTCATTGATTCCACCGCCGAATCGACGCTGGCATATCCGGTGATGACGACCACGATCGTGTCCGGTCGAGCCGACTTGATCAAGCGAACGACATCTATACCGTCGATGTCCGGTAAACGCAGGTCGGCGATCAACACGTCGCAGCCTTTTTCCCGGAAAATTTCCAGCGCCGCGTGCCCGGTCGCGGCGACAGCCACGTCGTAACCTTCCTCGGACAGTACCATCTCCAGACCCTTGGAAACGCTGAACTCGTTTTCCATTATGAGGACTATCGGTGACGTCTTCTCAGCCGTTCGGATTCCTTCTGCAACGGCTACCATCATTCGCCTCCCAGTTGTAAATATTCCAGAGAATGATCTCGTCAATTGTCTAACCAGATTGCGTGCCGGAGCAGAGGGGCTGGGATTCTCGAGGCCTATAGAAAAAATAACATAGTGATTTCAGATATTAAAAATACACATTTCTCATCCGGTTTGAAGTCGATGATCCAAGGTTGTATCAATATTTATACATCCGATTCAGGCCATTTCAAAAACGTTCCATTCAGGCCGCCTTGCACCACAACCGGTGGAGAAAGGTCACCACAGCCCCCGAACTGGAAATTGACAAAAACATCCTTCGGCGCAAGATTCAGTGGTTAGGGATCAAAAACCAGTCTGAACCGCGATTAACAGTCGCCTTCAAGCGTTTCTCGACGGAATTCATCGCCGGCTCCGAGACGGGTGGCAAATCGACCGTGAATCAGGTGCCCTTTCCTTCTTTGCCGGCGACCTGAATCTTCCGTTGTGACCGTTGACAATACTGTAGCTGACCGCGTGCCCGAGGCCAGTTCAGATTAAAAACAAACGCTGGTTCATGTTTACGATTCAATGACCGTTTCAAGCGATCTCGAGTTCTGGTCGAAGCGTGTGCAGGCGCTCTCTGGCCAAATTTCGCACTTCGGGATCGGCATCCTTTTTCATCACCTGTTTCAGCAATTCCACATCAATTTCTTCCCTGACGGCCTTTTTGCGAACCTCGGGATCCGAACGACTGATTTTTGGTAGAAAAAAGTCCTGGAACTTCATTAAAACCACCTCCTTTCTGCAGATGCATTTAATGTCGTTATTCCATTTTCGGTACCGGCGCTGCCTGTTTTCTGGCCAGTGCCTCGAGTTGCTCTTCTGAGAGCGGTTGACCGAAGGCGACATACTGGCGGAGAGGTTTGTCCGGGTTTTCGATTGGTAGCCATTGACCGTCCTTAAAGTTCTGGTATACGCAGCGGTAGTCTACCCGGTCGACAACTGGAATAACGCCTTTGAGGTTTGCGACTTTTCCATTTTCGAGCCAGGTTAATCTGATTGTGCCTTTTTGAGCATCTCTAGCGATTTCCGAGGCATGGCAGACATCGCAGCCTCTGCCTTTTTTCATGATCGAATGACTCATGTGCGGTGCGAACATGAGAAAGGTTTTGTCTCCTTTGGTGACAAAGGTCTGCATGCTGGCCGATGTGACCTTGCCTTGGAAATTCATCAGAAATACCCAGCCGGAGACCGGTATCGCCTTCCGCACGCCCTTCTCGACGAGCGTGTCGAAGTGGCAGTTGGTGCAGCTGACCACGTGGCGCACATGGCAGGCCTTGCAGTCCAGCTTATTTCCATGAGCCGTGTGAGCCTCGGTCGGCTTCAGCGTGTCGTGGCAGTTTTCACAGCGGGCCGCCATGGCACCGGGCTGTTTCATGGATACGTACTCGGTGCCGTCACCGTGCATCTCCCTTGCGGAGTGGCAGTCGGTGCACACCATTCCCTGCGCCAGGTGTATGTCTTCCTGCTTGGCTTTGTAGTCGATGCCAATCATGGCCTTCTCCCGTCCGTGGCACTGCAGGCACATGTCCGGTTTGCCGGCGGTGCGGGCAGAATAGCCGAGAGCTTTACAGTCGCCTTCAACTGTTTCGGTCTTGTGGCAG